>Ga0207667_10001366_pt1 | contig 30592 bp, 31 predicted proteins | sample KBSCornC52_FD_184301 | JGI IMG/M metagenome (GOLD analysis project Ga0207667, IMG submission 184301) | Corn rhizosphere microbial communities from Kellogg Biological Station, Michigan, USA - KBS Corn C5-2 (SPAdes) (version 2) | ecosystem: Host-associated > Plants > Roots > Rhizosphere > Soil ...
GGGCGCAGGCGCGGACACGGAGGTCGCGATCAAGGAAAGGCAAGCCGCGCCGCCAAGGCCGGCCAGCAGGAGGCGGCCGCGCTCAGGCATCGCCACCGCGTGCCCGGGCATTCGACCAGGCCTGCACGTCATCGATATGATAGCGCCAGGTCCGGCCATGGAGCCGGCAACGCGGGCCCGTGCCGGCGGCCCGCATCGCCTTCAACGTGCTATAGGCGAGCCCGAGATGAAACGCGGCTTGCTTGGCGGTCAGGAACGGATTGGTCTCGCGTGCTTGCTGCGCGCGACGGGCGGTATCGTCCATGGGATCGGCATCCGGGTCGGGTTGCGGTTCTGCCGAAGCAGATCCGGCATGCCTCGGGCGATCCGCGCGCGGCAGGGGCGCAATCAGCCAAGTGTGATTGCGCCCCTCCTCTACCCGGCGAGATGCGACCACCGCGGGCAGAGCTGGAGATCGGTCCCAGGGTGATTGCGGGCCACATGCGCGGTCAGCCCGACGCCTTGACCAGGGCCGCGAGAAAGTCACCGAGCGCCTCGGCCAGCGCGTTGCGGGTTGGATCGCTGAGTGCAACCAGGGACCGGCGGTGATCGCGGGGATCGGCGAGGCGCATCACCATTCGTCGATCCTCCATCCGCAACACCGCGCGAAACGCCGTCGTCAGCGGCGCACCGGAGAGGCCACAGAGATCGGAAACCGACAACCGCTCCGAACGCCGCTCGGCCGCGAACAGCGCCAGCAGCATGGCCCAGGCGTGATCGGTCGAGGGCGGGAGCTTCCCTCCCAGAGCCCGGCGCTCGGCAAGGACCGCCAACGCCTCAGCCAGATCCGCGGGCTGGGTCGGGGGCAGCGGGGTCCCAAGATCCAACCGCACCGGCTCCAGCAGGCGCTGCCATGGCTGTCCAGTAGGCGGGATCATTCACGCGCCGGCGATGGTGGCGCCAGGCGCCCAGCGCCACGAGCAGCATCATCGGATAGGCCCAGAACCCTTGCATGAAGGCGTAGCCGAACGGCAGGATCCTGGGATCGATCCACAGCGCCGGATGAGTCAGCACCGCGATCAGTTGGAGGCTGGCGACGGTGAGTGGCCAGAAGCGGTCGCTGCGCAGGGCAAGCGCCGACAATCCGATCAAGAGCATGATATCGACCGCGAGCACACCGAGTTGCGGCGCGTGCCAATGGGTGTTGGAGGCACCACCGACGACACCGGTCAGCACGGCCGCCAGGCACATCATGATCGTGGCGAGGCGCTCGGACGCACCACCGGCAACAAGGCTCCAGGCAGCGACCGCCGCCTGGAGCACCCAGAAACCATAAAAGAGCAGATAGAGCATCATGCCGGTGCATCGGCGTGCCCCGGCGATGCCGTCAAGAGGTCGCGGCGAGCCGGACCACGGGCGGCACGTCCCCAACATGCTCGCCCTCGGGCATACTATTGGCGCCCTTCCAGAGCCCGCCGCCATAGTCGAGCGTCCGCAGGCCGATCCGGTCGCGCAGATCCGCAAGCTGCTCGTGGACCGCGATCGTCTTGCCCATGCCGGTGACGAGATCGGCGTTCGCGCTCGACAAGGCGGCCACCATGTCATGGGTCACGAGTGGCGACACGTTCATCGGCGCACCAGCGCGGATGACGCTCGCCATCAGCTCGGCATTGGCGGCGATCGCGCCGTGAAGGTCCGTCTCGGCGGGAGACAGTCGCGAGGTGATGCCGCGAATGGCGACGAAATCGATACGAGGTTTGGACATGCGTTTCTCCGGGCGCACCGCGACACGGCGCGCGAACGAGGATCGAAGGGAGATCGAGTCAGGCGGCGTTGGCCAACAGCTGCCCGATATTGCGAACGAGGCTGGCGACCGCGAACAAGGTGAACGCGATGAGCGCCGCGCGGGTCGTCATCACGACGATGCGATGGGCTATGCTCAGGTCATTGAAGCGTCTCCCGCTAATTTCTGGGAGCACCAGATCGAGCAGAGCATGAACGCCGGGCGCAACCGGCAAACTCGCCTCAGTCGTTTTTGCAAAGGGGCCGCGCGCCTCGTGGCGGGCGAGCGCGACCGCCGCTTCGCCGGGACCCGAGGCCCCGAGCTTGCGCGCGGCATTGCCGAGATGGGTGTAGACGGTACGCTCCGACAATCCGACCCGCTGAGCGATCACTTTCGGCTTGAGACCGTCTGCGGCGAGACGAAGCACTTCCATCTCACGCTCCGTCAATCGCTCGAACGCACTATCACTCATGCGGCACCATCATTTGTCGGCCAACCAGACACAAATGACCGTAATCCAGGTTAATTATCAAGGCGATACCGAGCATTGGCCGCGCCGCGCAGCAAGGCGCGGTAGCCGCCCGTCGCCATCATGCGGGCATCTGCGACCAGACGCCGCACGCGATAGCGCCACGATTCGGACGCGCCGCGCCAATCCTTCGCCACCGCAGTCCCAAACAATATCTCGGCGATCTCGCGCTGCGACGCACCGGCCGCGGTCGCGTCATGCACCCTGAGCAAGGTGATCCATCGCGGCATGCGCAGGTCGGGCGGGAACAAGCTGCGCGCGAACGTGCGATGGCGGCAGAGATGGAGAAAACGCTGCAGCGGCAACATCACCGCCCGGGCCGAGGCCTGGCCCTCGATGCGATAGCGCAGCACCACCGGGATGCCGGCCCTCAGGCTGCCGCTATCGACATCGAGGCGGATATGGCGCCAGCCATCGCTGAGCACGACATGTTCACGGCCGCTGCGATCGGCGACGATTTTCATCCAGGACTGGAGCGCGGCCGGATCGAGCGCATCCTCGCCCGCGCTATCCGGCGCCGGCAGCGCGTCGACGCGCAGGATGCCCGGGTCGAGCGCCGCGCTCCAGATGATCGTCGCGTCAGGCGCGGCAAGGGTCGGCCGTTCGGCGAAAATCCAACCCCCAAAGATCGGGCGAGGCGAGCGGCGCGACACCGCGGGTCGCAGCGCTCGCGCTGACATGCCACGCGACATAGGCGGGATCGCGCCGCAGCCATTCCCACATCAGGCCGGCGCGATCGATGCCGGCAAGCCGATCGTAGCCGGCAGGGTCGTGCCAAGCCGCGCCCGTGCTCACCGGCCACCGCTCCACGGCACGCAACGCTTCCAATGTGAAAGCAAAGGAACGCTACCGTTCTCCGCGCGTCGTCCGCCGCGTTCCTGCCAACAAGCGGCGCGGCGGCCCGAGAGCCCGCCCTGCCGCCACATCCCAAAAAGGGCGTGTCCGGGAACCGCGGCGGCTTGAGACGCCGCCCGGACGCGCGGTCGGCCATGCCGGTGCTGGCAAGCCTTGCGGCCTTTATCGATGCCGCCGGTACGATCGCCGACCGTCCGGCGCTCGAGGTGGCACTCGACGCTCTCGGCAGTCTGATCGACTGTCCAGCCTGGTTGCTGACCGTCCCCGATGCGACCGGCGTGGAATGCAGCATCGGCATGCCCGACGAGCCCTGGCTGCTGGCGCTCGCTCCGGCCGTCGTGCGGGTAGCAAACGCTGCCTGCCGCTCCGCGCGTGGCGGTTTTGTCTGGCGCGACCTGCCCCGCCTGGCGCGTCCGTCGCGGCGCGACCGGCTGCTGCTGTATCAGGCGCATCGCCACGACCTGCGCTCGGCGATCACCATCCCGCTTTGCGGCCCCGGCTCGCGCCGCGGATATGCGACCTTAGCCACCCCGCGGGTCCGCGACTTCGCGCCGGGCGAGCGCGCCGTGCTTGCTTTATTGCTGCCCGCTCTCGAGGAAGCGGTCTGGCGGCTGGTCGGGACGTCCGCGCAGGACCGCGTGAAATTGACGCCGCGCCAGCGCGAATGCCTGATCTGGGCGGCGCGCGGCAAGACCGATTGGGAGATCGCGCGCATTCTTGGCGTGGGCGAGCATGCGATAGACCGCCATTTGCGGCAGGCACGCGAGCGATACGGAGTCGACAAGAGAAGCACGCTGATCGTCCGCGCGTTGTTCGACGGAACGGTGAGTTTTGAAGAAGCGCTCGGGCTCGCCTAGTCCGCTTTTCCGGAATGGCGTGGCGCGCGGCGACGGGCGATGACAGCTCCCTTTAGCGGGAGGAGATCGTGGGTCTGGGACAAAATTCGGCTATCGCGATCGGGCGGGGTCCAGACCGATGAACCCCGGCGCGACCGCCGACCGCGTCTATGAGGCGATCAAGCACCGCGTGCTATCGGGCGCTATGCTGCCGGGCGCGCGGCTGGATCCGACGCGGTTCGCGGAGGATTTCCATAGCAGCAAGACGCCGGTCCGCGACGCACTGCACCGGCTGTCGGGCGAGCGGCTGGTCGACACGAGACCCGGCGCGGGGTTCCAGATGCCGTTCGTCACCGAACCGGGCTTGCGCGACCTCTATCTCTGGCACGCCGCGTTACTGAGGATGCTCGTCGGCGCTTGGTCGAATACGGCGGAGGCCGAGCGGACGGACCTGCCGGTCGATCTCGCACGCACCCCCGGCTCGCTGTTCGGCATCGTCGCGCGGCGCGCGGACAACGACGAATTCGTGCGGCAGCTCGACGCGACCGCCGACCGCCTTGCCACCGCGCGCGTCGCCGAGGCACGGGTCCTGACCGGCCTGGAGGCCGAGGCACGCGGCCTGGGCGAAACGATCGATCACGGGCCGCGCGCCGCGATCCTCCAGGCGATCGCCGCCTATCATCGCCGCCGGCTGCGCGCGGTGACCGACCTGGTCCGGGCGATGTACCGACCGGCATGACGTCCACCCCGGCCGTCCATCGAACATTCGCGATATTCCGGCGGTATAAAGTTCGTATACCGGACCGACCTGCCTAGCCTTCAGATGCCGCGAGTCCCGCGGCGTCACGAAGGAGACTGTCATGAACCGTGAACAGCTGATCGATCTCGGCACCGCCTCGATCGAGACCAAGGGGGTCCCCGGCGTCGGGATCGACGAGAAGCTGGAACAGCAGCACGCTGGCCTCGCCGACGACTGATCGCCCGGGCGCGCGGCGCGAGCCGCGCGCCTTTCGGCAATCGATCGCATGGCACAGGGCTATCGCTTCGCACCAGGCATCTCGGCGTCCCGGCCCGCCGACCGGCTGATCCTGCTCGATCTCAGGCGCGACCGCTATTTCGCGCTCACCGACGATCTTGACGCCGCCGTTTCACGCCTCATTGCCGGCACCGCCGGCAATGAGGATCGCGCACGCTTCGAGATGCTCGCCGCTGAAGGCGTGCTTCTTCCCGCTGCTACCGACGAACGACCAAGCCTATGCCCTACGGTCCAGGCGGCGAGGACAACGCTGGCGCTTCCCGCGGGACACACGTCACGGTGGCGGACGATGCTCGCCACGCTGTCGGTCATCCGCGCGCGCCACGTCCTCAACCGCCAGGGCCTCGAGCGCGCAATCGCCGATCTGCGGGCGTGGCGTCCGACGGCGCCTGTTGACTCCCCAACCGACCTCTATCGGATCGTGGCCGCCTTCCGAGCCGCGAGCGGCCTCATCTCACCCCTCGACCAGTGTTTGCCGCGCTCCTTGGCATTGGTGCGCCGGCTGTTCGCTGCAGGACTAGCGCCAGATCTCGTCATCGGCGTCGCGGTGCAGCCCTTTCGCGCGCATTGCTGGGTTCAATCGGGAGATCAGCTGCTGATCGACGATGCCGGTAGCGTTCGCCAATTCACCCCGATCCTCGTGCTGTGACCGACCGTTTCTCCCTCATCGTCGCACGCTCGCCAGCGGGCCTGGCCGGGCTGGCCGAGCCGCGGCCTCCCTATCCTGGCTGGGCTGTCGATCGACTGGCACCACACGTCTTTTTCTTCCGCACCCCCCGCGCCAGCATCATCACCTGGCCGCGCGGCCTGATCATCGGATCGCTGGTCGCGCGTGGCGAACGCGCACCGCGCGGCCATCTCGCGCCATCCGACAGCGCGATGATCGACGCGAAAGGCCCGGCAGCGCTCATCGACTGCTATTGGGGCGCCTATGTCGCGTGCCTCATCGGCGTCGACGGATGCGTCATCCTGGTCCGCGCGCCGTTCGGCGACCTGCCCTGCCTTTGGCATGCCAGCGACAGCCATATCGTCATCGCCTCCGACCCCGAATTGCTGGCGTGCCACGGCGTCGCCGCCAAGCCGAGCCCCCCGCGCCTCGCCGCCTATCTCGGACGGCCCGATTATCTCGGCAATGCCACGTGCCTGACCGATATCGACGAGCTGCGCGGCGGCGAGGCGTTGCGCATCGGCGAGACGGGCCTTTCGCACCCGGCGGCATTGTGGTCACCCTGGCGCCTTGCTGCGAACGAACGGCGTTTGCTTAGCGATCCGCGCGATGCCGCTTCACGGGTCGGTGAAGCGGTCCGGCTGAGTGTCGCCGCCCGCACCGTGCGCCATCCGCGGTCGCTGCTTCTGCTGTCGGGCGGCATCGATTCCTCGGTGGTCGCCGCCAGCCTCGCGAATGCCGGCCGCGACTTCACCTGCCTCAATTTCCTGTCGGCCAATACCGGGGACGAAGAACGCTATGCCCGGCTGGTCGCCGATGCCTGCGACGCCCCGTTCGAGGTTGGTGTGCGCAACCCCGCCGGCGTCGATCTCGAGCGCTCGGCCGCGGCAGGCCAGCCCCGGCCGGTCGCGCGCGCCTTCATGCAGGAAAGCATGCGGCTTGCCGGCGAGGCGGCAAATCGTAGCGGTGCGAGCGCGGTCATCGATGGCGGCGGCGGCGACAGTGTGTTCTACGCCTATCTGTCGGCGGCGCCGGCCGCCGACCTTTGGCGCCGTGAGGGCTGGTCGGCGCAATTCCGGTCGACGGTCGCCGCCCTGGCTGCGCTCTCCGGTGTGAGCCGGCTCAAGGTGACGCTCAGGGGGATCGCGCGCGCGCAACGCGCCAGCCAGGCCCGGCGCCCGCCGCTCCTCGACTATCTGTCGGCAGAGGCACGCGCGCACGTCGCCGAGGCAGCACCTCACCCCTGGCTCACGGTCCCGGCCGGGGTCGGGCCAGGGACCGCGTCCTATGTCGCTGGTCTTCCGCCTATCCAGGGCCTTGTCGAGACGCAGGATCCGCGGGGCGCGGTCGCCGCCATTGCGCCGCTCATCACCCAGCCGGTGGTCGAGGCGTGCCTTTGCGTCCCGAGCTGGCTGTGGTTCGAGCCTTGGAACAGCCGCGTCGTGGTGCGCCGGGCGTTTGCCGAGGCCCTTCCGCCCGCGATCATCGAGCGTCGATCGAAGGGAACCCCCGAATCGTTCGTTGCCGGCATCTTCGAGGCGCGCCGCGGCCAAATCGCCGCGCTGCTGCTCGACGGATCGCTCGCGGCAATGGGGCTGCTCGATCGCCAGGCGCTGGCATCCGCGCTCGCGGCCGGCAGCGTGACGCGCGGCTATGCGTTCAACCGGATTCTGCGGCTGGTCGATGCCGAGGCATGGGTGCGATCATGGCCCGCTGGCGCTGCCCGGTGACGACGGGCGCGGCATCGCTGCCCAGCGCCGATATTGCGCCGTCTTGGCCGGGTCGGGATCGGTCTCGCCGAGCAGCCAATACGCGAACCAGTCGATATTGCGCTGATAGATGGCGAGCCGGTGCGCCGGGTGCCATTTGATGTGGAACTCGTCCGGAAACACGTACATCTCGACCGGCTGGCGATGTTCGCGCAGCGCGGTCACCGTCTCGAGCGAGAGCAGATATTCATTATCGGCCAATTGCATGAGAATCGGCGTCGTCATGCGGCTGGCATTGAGCGCCATCGAATAAGGGCGCCAGAAATCGAGATCCTCGGCGGTCGCCGGCGGATAGCCCTGCGCGCGAAGGCTATCCGCCCAGGCAGTGCCGCCATAGGTCATTGTCGTGCGCATCTCGACGCAGCAGGTGCTGATCGCCGCCGCGCGAAACAGGCCAGGCGCGTTGATCAGCGCAAACCGCGCCGTCGACGATCCGTCGCTGAGGCCGGTGATTCCGATCCGCGTCGGGTCGATCGTGCCGGTTGCGATCGCGCGCCGGACCCCGGCTTCGAGCGACGAGAGAATGTTACGCCGCTCCGCCCAATTCTTGCCGTTGGCCGCGGTGAAATCATCCCAGGAGGCGAGGTCGGGAAGGCTTTGCGCGAAGAATGGCGGGCGCTCGAAGCTCAATATGGCGATGCCCCGCGCGGCGAGCGCGTGGATCGGATATTCATCGCCGGTGCCTCCGCGCAGGAAGCCGGTCGAATGGTATTGCACGACGACCATCGGAACCTTGGTGCCGCGACGATAGTCGGGCGGCAGCACGAGATCGCCCCAGGCCGGCAGGCCGATATCATTGGTGAAGCGCAACCGCTCGACACGCCCAAAATCCCAGCCCGCCGCCTCAGGATTGGGGTTGAAGAACGGCCGCATCGTTCCACGTCGCCTGTCGATCCTGACGATACGCCGCGGCGTGGTCGCGTTCTCGTCGAGGCACAGCAAAGCGCCTGGGGCCGGGACACAGCCGAACAGCGCGTCGGTGGTCGCGAGGAGGAAGCGCGGCGCGGCATCATTTGCCGGTGACCAGGCATAAAGCGCGGTCGTTTCCTTGTTGAACCCCTGGCGGCGCAGGAAAAGGATCTCGCCGCGCTGCCGGTCCCAGAACAGCGCGAACACGCCGCTGGCGCAGGCCTCGGCGCGGCAAGAGGCGAGCGGCACACCGCGCGCCTCCACGACCAGGCGGGTCGCCGCGAAAGGGCGCGCGTCGATCGGGTTCAGCCTGGCGATGCGGCCATCGCCGAGCGCGGCGGCAAGAAGACCGCCGCCGGTCAGCAAGGCTTGTTCATTGGGCAAGGCGGACCGCTCGCCGCCGGCAAGGAGAGCGACACGATCGACGCTCGCCACCCCCGCCGGAAGTTGCGGCCGAGCGCCATAATCGGGCAACAGCGCGTCGTCATAGAGCCAGCCGGTGCGGGCCGCCGCGTCGATCGCCGCCGCGGCTTCCGCCAGACCGGGCCTGCTGGCATAGACAATCCCGGTACCGTCGGGCGTCCAGTCGAAGGCGTCGACATCGATCCTTGAATGGGTAAGCGGCCGGCTCGTGCCTCTTGCGCAATCGACGACCCAGATCTGGGTCGTATCGGTATCGCGACGCAGATAGGCAACATACCGCCCATCGGCAGACCAGGCGGGCTGGATCGTCTTCTGGGCACCGTCGGGGACGAGGTGACCGCGAAACGGATCGACCGACGTGATCAGCGTGCCGCCGCGATCGACGATCCGCGGCGGACCGCCGCCGGCAAGGTCGAGGACCATCAGGTCGCGGCAATAGCTATCCGAGGCGGGATCGGCGCGCGACAGGACGAACGCTACCTTCCGGCCATCGGGCGACACCGCAAGCGGGCTCGGCTCGGACGTCAGCACTTCGGAGGCACCGATATCGCGCAACATCGCCAGGTCGACGGCGCGGACCGGATGCCGGCCGGAAGGCGGCCTGCTCGGTAGGAGACCGTCGCACGCCGCGCGCGCCGCACCGGGCACCGCCACTGCCAGCACGGCCATCGTCAGCGAGACGGCCGACAGCAGCGATCGCCGGTCTCGCCTTACCACGACTTGGATATCCCGATGCTGAGCAACCTGCCCAACGGCGAGTAGTTGGTCGAATCGTAGGGCGCCTCATAGCCCGCGTCGATCATGATCGTGTCGGGCTTTGCGTTGAACAGATTCTGCGCCGAGCCAGTAATTCGGGTACCGCCAAGCGCGCCCCAGCTCTTGGCAAGGTCATAGCCGATCGTCAGATCAACGGTCGTCATGCCATGGACCCCGACCACCGGCTGCTGGCGAACATCGCTGACGCCGCCGATCCGATAGACCGCGCCGGTGACGGTCAGATCCTTGAGCGACCAGGTGACGGTCGCGGTCCCGCGCCAGTGCGGCGGGTTGAAGATCGCCCCGGCGAGCTGGGTTACAGGCTGCGCCGCGCTCAACTGCTGGTCACTTTCGAGATAGCTCGCATTGACGGCAAGACGAAGGCGTTGGTCCGGTCCGAGCGCGATCGTGTCGTCGGCGAGGATATCGATGCCCCGCGCATGCTGGCGCCCGGCGTTGCGATTGGCATTGTCGATGATCGCGACCACCGCCGCCGGATCATAGGCCCGTCCGGTGAAGTTGCTGAAGGTCGAGGCCGCGGCGATCACCGCCTGCTGAGCCGATTCGCTTGGCCCGTTCACCACCTGCCCGGCATAGAGGCTGCTGCTCAAGGCCTGGTTGAGGAAGGTGATCGGAACGACGATGCGATCGCGATAATCGACGTCGAAATAGCTGATCTGCAGGCGCGCCCCACCCAGCGCGCGCGGATGAAGATCGAGGCCCACGGACCAAGTGCGCGCGCGTTCGGGCTTGAGGCCGGGATTGCCGCCGAGCTTGAGTAACGCCGCGGCGGTCGCGGGCTGGCCCGCGCCGCCGAGCGGCGCGGCCGGATAGAGGTACACGACCCCGGGCTGATATTGCTGGAACAGCGTCGGCGCGCGGAACGACCGCCCCCAGCTCGCCCGAACGCTGACATCGGAGCTGGGCGCGACGGTCAGGCCGAAGCGGGGCGTCGCCACCTCGCCGATCCCGGGATAACGCTCGTAGCGGAGCGCCGCGCTGACATCGACCCTGTCGAGGAGCGGCACGGCTTGCGCCGGCCCGACCAGCGGCAGGTCGACTTCGCCATAAGCGAAATAGCTGTCCTGCGTGTGCGCGGTGTTGGCGGGTCCGCCGGGACCGTCATCGCGCCGGAAGCCGATCGCGCGGTAGCCGGCGCCGACCGCGAGCTTGGCGCTTCCGCCCGGCAGGGCAAAGAGCGGGCCGTCGGCCCCGGCATCGACCGATCGCGCATTGTTGCGGTAATAGCCGGCGCTCGCCAGCGCGCAGACGGCGCTCACGCAACTGACGTTGGTGACGTCGACGCGTTCCTTGCCATAATCGGCCGAGAACGTGGACCGCCAGCCGCCGCCCATCGACCAGGCCAGCGACGGGATGACCGCCCAGGAGCGATCGCGCGCCGTGTAGAATTGTCCGCTCGTGGCGAAGTCGCCCTCGGCATTGGCCGGCGACTGCTGGTCGCTGGTGCGGCTGCTGAACAGCGCATCGATCGAGAAGGTGAGCGTATCGGTCAGTGCCTGACGGCCGGTCACGAGCGCGCTGTCGCGCCGCATGGCCGGGAGCAGGCTAAGGCCGTTGGCGCTGCCTTTGGTATAGGAGCGTTGATCCGAGAGCAGCGCTGCATTGTCCGCATGATCATAAGCGACGAGGAGCGCGCCGCTGCTCCAGGTCGTCCCCGCGAGCGCGTCATATTGCTGCTGGAAGCCACCGCCGTCGCTCGCCCCGGCGATCCGTGCACCGATCTCGACCCCGCGATAATCGCGCTTGAGGATGATGTTGGCGACCCCCGCCACCGCATCCGAGCCGTAGAGTGCGGAGGATCCGTCGGGGACGATCTCCAAGCGGTCAACCGCGTTGATCGGAATGGCGGAGACGTCGATGCTCTGACGTGACGCATTATAAGCGAGGCGGTGCCCGTCGAGCAACGTCAGGGTCGCATCGCTACCGAGACCGCGAAGATTGATCGAGGAGCCGCCACTCACGTCAATGCCGCTCGCGGTCGGCACGTTGCTGCCGATGCCTGGATTCTGGCCACCCCCGAAACTCTGTGGGATCGCACGTACCACCGATCCGAGATCGGTCTGGCCGGCGTCGCGCATCATCGTCGAGGTCCGGGTAATGACCGTTGAGCTCGGAGCGGCTCCGCGGATGCGCGATCCTGTCACGACGATATCGTCGCTTTGCGACGCGTCTGGATCGGCCGCCTCGAGCAAGCTCTCCACGACATAGCCCCCGGCGACGTGGCGCGCACGCAAGCCGCTGCCCGCCAGAGCCGCCGCAACCGCCTCATCAACGGACAAAGGCCCCTCGACCATTGCCGCCGCCTTGCCCCGAATCAGATCGGCTGGGGCGATGATGCTGCGTCCCGACTGTGTCGCGATCGCGCGTAGTGTATCGGCAAGCGATTGCGCTGGCAGGTGATAGACGATCCGGTCCCGAGCATCGGCCGGTATAGCCAACGACGTCAGGAGTGTAACGGCGAGCGAAGCGGTCGACGCCCGCAATATGCTGTGCAAACGCATATATCCTTCCCCACGGCGATGCGCGCGGAGCCGGCACCGTCCACAGGTCGTTGAAACCCGAGCACGGCAGTTCCCTGGGAATTTATTCCGTGCGCGGTGCGCTCAGGACGAAACTGCCATCGGCGCGGCGCGACAGGTCGAGGTGGAAGGCGGCCGACAGCATCCGCGCGAGGCCGGCGGCGTCGCCCGCGCGAAACGTGCCGGTGAAGCGGAGTTGGGTAAGACCATCGCCGTCAAGCGCAATCCGCGCGCCGTCATAACGATTGGCCTCGGCCACGACATCCTCGAGCGGGGCATTGTCGAACGACAACATGCCCGAGGTCCAGCGCTTGTCTCCGTCCCGGAGCGCCATCGGCGCCGCGATTGCTCCGGCATCGGCAATCACAATCTTTTGACCAGCCGAAAGCGATACCACGGCGGTCCCAATACGCACGGCACCGGTCCCGCCGATCATCGCAATCGTGGTCCGGCCCGCGCCGCGGGTCAGATCCACGACCTGCCCATGCTCGATTGTTGCCGCAGCTGCCTCGAGTTGGATCGGCCGCTGGGGATCGCTAACGGCCGCGATACGGGCCCGGCCTCGCAGGAGCCTGAGGCGCCGGGTCGATGCCGTGAAAACGGCATCGACCCGGCTGTCGGTATCGAGCGTCACTTGAGTACCGTCTGGCAGGCGGTTGGTCCGAATCTCCCCCACCTTGGTGACGAGAGAAAAGGCTTCCGCCGCCCGGCTGCCTATTCCGGCAAGGCTCGCAACCCCAACCCCGATCATGAGCAGGACGATCGCGGCAACCGCCGCGATCGGGGCCCGCCAACCATGCCGTTTCGCTGGCGCCTCGCCGCGAGGCGTCCCACGGTCCAGATGGGCGGTCGCCTCCCAGGTCGCGAGCACATGGTCATAGGCATCCGCGTGCTCAGGGCTCGCACTGTACCATGATTCGAACGCGTCGCGATGGGCGGCCCCCTCACCGCGCAATCGCACGAACCATTCGCGAGCCTCGGCGCCAATGCGCGCCGCGTCGTCCGGGCCGGTCATCGATCGCCCGCCGCGCGATGCAACGCCGCCAATGCCTTGCTCATATGCCATTCGACACCCTTGACGCTCAGACCGGTGCGCTTCGCCACCTCGGCATAGGTCACGCCATCCAAACGCAGGGCCATGAAAATCTCGCGAGTCTTCGGGTCGAGCTTCAGCATAGCGGCGTCGAGCCGATTTAGCATGTCGCGCGCCTCAAGGCTGGCGGTGATGTCGACGGAAGCATGCTCAACGAGCTCGGCATCTTGGACAACGATCGAGCGGTAATAAGCGGCACGCGCGCGATTACGCAGGATATTCTCGCTCACCGCGCCAAGATAAGCGGCAGGCTTGCGTATCTCGGCGCGCTGCTCGTCGGACATGGCCGCCAATTGCACGAAACTGTCCTGGACGAGATCATGGGCGTCTTGCCGGTCGGCGCGGCGCAGGAACTTGCGTAGGAGCTTAGGCGCCTGGATCCGATATAATGTTTCGAGCGGCGAGCGATCGGCGGGCAGCGCCGGGTTGTCCGGCGGCAACGGCTGATCCTCACCCAGCGGCGACGCTTCTAACGCGGTCGCCACATCACGGCCGGACATCACCGGTTCCCGATCAGCCACTCGGCGGCTGTCGCATATTCATCGGCGGGATCGCCCATTGACCACCTCATCATCTTCGAGGCGGTCGGCGGAAGCCGGGTGTTGAGAACGCGCTTGAGACACGCGCCGTTGCCTTTAGCCGCAAGCGGCCTGGACATGCGCATCGGCCACCCGGCCGCGTCGCGCGAACCGGCATCCAATTTCCCAAGCGAGGTTCTCACGCCTCGGCGCCGCATCTGGCGACGCATGGACAGACTAACCCAAGGATTCAAAGAAGCAAGCGAAGCAGACCTAGCATCCTTCACACCGATCGCGATGCGCGTTCGGCCAAAATTGCGGCGATATCGGAAGCAGTGTCAGGTCCAAGATGGTGACAACTTTGGGAAAAGAATTAACCTTGGCAGGCTCGCCCGTGGATGGGGACACGCCCGCCTTTAGCCGCGTCCCAATAGATGCCGGGCGGACAGCCGAGGACCTCCGGCTGCCCGCACTCAAGGCGTCGTGGCGCAGCTTAAACTGGTCCAGTTGGCTGAGCCATGATCCAGGCTCAATAGATTGGCGAGTGCCACCCCTGCATCATCGTTGGGTCGCTTGAGATGGAGGCGCACAAAATCGTACTCGTGATCTCCGCAGCGCACCTTACCGAGCGGTTGATAGCGGTCGATCAGGCTGCCTGGCACTGGCACCCAGTGCTCGCGGTCATGAAGTGAGAAATGAATGCTGTCGAAATCGCTTCCTGCCGGCTTGATCATTCCGACGACGGCGACAGTATCGTGCATTTGCCTGAGCTGCGTAAACATATCGAAAGTGGACGTAAACTCGATCGAATCGCCGGCCATTGCGCCTCTCCAATCTTATATGTCTTGTGGCGACACAGTAACCGATCCGCTAGGCAAAACAATCGCGTTTGGGGCTGCGCAAGACCGTAAACCTTAGGTCATCTGAATATTGCCAACCCCGCCTCCAGTCTCGTTGAGGGCATACCGCCCGGCGCCGCTCGAGCGCCGGGCGGCGGTCCCGCTCAATCGGCGGGTTCCAGATGAGCGCGCTGCTTTGACCACTCAGAAATTCCGTCGACCGGTGCTACCGCAGACGCCAATGCGCACACTCCCAGCATTCGACTTGGCTTATGTGCGGTGCGTCGATCACCCCGCCACATTTGCACCGTCCATGAAGGCCCTGCTTTTCTTTTGAGGCGCCTATCAACTCCGACCACCGATCGAGCAACTTAGCTGGCGCGCTCAACAGAGTAAGAAGTGACATGTGTTACTTGGCGGTGAAGGGTAAATCGGCGACCGGCGGTGGTTGCTGGATGCCCAAAAGCATGCCGAATAATACAGCGATCACTATGCCGACCACAATGATTTTTACGCGGGTGGAAATCACCAAAGACTCTCCCAATTTAGCGTTCCTCCTACCGCCGCTCGCGCCATTTTTCAAACTAAGACGAAACCGAAGCGTGGTCCGTGTTACCTACCATAGCCGCGACATTAAGTCCGACGACAAGCCTAGTCCGGCATTCCGCGAGAGCTGGTGCTGGTGGCAAAGCGCCGTAAGTCGCGCTTATAACTATCTGGAACAATTAAGCAATCTCCCACCGGAAAATGCCGAGCCATGAGATCCGTTCTATTAAAACCAATCCGATCCGGCTCACATATCGCAAGAGGTAAAATGGCACCTGAATTAGCTCGGCTAGGCTCAGGATTCATTGATCACAACCAGTGGCAGCATTAGCGGCGATGGAGATGGCGGACATGAAGGTATGCGCGCCGATGGGCGCGAAGAACGGCAGAATTGATGATCAGATATTCGAGTCGGGATCATCCGACATTGCGCATGGAACATCCGCCACCAGACCCCTTTGGCGCTCCATCAGCTGAAGCGACGGAACGCGCTGTTCCAATCGCCGATCACCTCAGGAAAATCGCGCCATATTGCGGCCAGATCTGTCCGGCCGGGACCTTGCCGCCGGCCTTGTCGGCCTTCCATTTCGCGCCAATCGATAGGCGGTTGGCACGAGCACACTTTCTGTGGCACGGGTTTGGGAAGTGCGGGAGGATTTAAGCAATGGCGACGTCGATCTCTAACCCGGTCCCGGAAGTAGCTCCGAGGCATGATGGTACCTATGCAGACCCAGTTCCGCCAGTTTCGCCCGAATTCAAGCCGGCTCATGTCGATGCGCTGACTAGCCCTCGCTTCCTATTTGGCCTTTATGTTTTAGTAAAACACGCTGGCTGGACTGGAATGAAAGGGCTTGGCTTACTACCTAAGCCGATTGACACCTTTATGTCGAACGCTGAAGTGTCGATCAGCTACTTCTTCACCATGTCTGGTTTTGTATTGGCCTATGTTTATCTTAACAAATTCGAACAGAAGGGGTCAATTGGTCGCTACGCGCGAGCGCGGTTCGCGCGAGTTTATCCGGTATTCTTCTTGTCTTTAATTCTTCTGCTGCCATTCGTAAATTTAGTTTCTCTCCCTCACGACTTGCCACAATTCTTTCTACTCCAGTCTTGGATTCCGCAAGCTCTGTCCGACGGATCGCTAGTGTCGAACTGGAACATGCAATCTTGGACATTGTCAGTCGAACTATTCTGCTATGTTTCTTTTCCTTGGACATTGCGCTGGTTTGAGCAGGTGTCCACTCCCGTAATCGTGGGCTTCACTGTCGCAACCTGCGTGTTGATGGTGGCGCTGCGGCTACCCGGTATCGATAAAGCAGAGCACGTGCTCTTCCATTGGCAGATCTATGTACCTTATCCGCTCCTGCGCTGGCCAGAATTTGTCTACGGAATTTTGCTGGCCATTCTCTATCGGCGCGGTGTCGCCCCGAAGAGTCCAATTCTGCTGCACGTCCTAATCGTTGTCATTGGCGTGATGTTATTCACTGTTCACAGCTTGTGGTTATATGGCCCGCTAGCGGTATTGTGTGGTATCGTTATCTTGTTGCTCACGACGAGCTCCGGAAGCAGCCCGCTGAACGCCATATTGACGCACCCTTGGGCGGTGATGCTCGGCCGGGCGAGCTATTCACTCTATATCCTGCAACTCCCGGTTTACCTGATCTTGCACGCTGCGTTTCCGACCGGCTGGTTTGGCAGGTTGGCTTATGTACCGCTGATGATCGGCGTCTCTATCGCGGTGTTCTTCCTGTACGAGGAGCCGATGCACCGCTGGCTACGAGGCGCGAAGCCGAAGAAGATGGCTGCCCCGTTGACGAGCTGAGGGACGCCCAGGAAAATCGAGGCGACAGCGTTATCGACGCGTTTCGGCTGCTCGGTGACTGGTCAGCGAGTCGGCGTAGACGTCGCGGCGGATGCGAGCGTGCGCTCTTCAGCACTATCTAAACTGCAACCCCGTCCGGCGCGACCAATCTGAGCCCTGCGCGTGGCAGTGCCGTTCGCGCGTTCGGGTCACCCATAGGAAAAACACCAGCAATTTCGCGATCCAAATCCGACGGCGCAGGAACAGACAGGGCGCCCCCGATCGTGTCCGCCCAGTTCTGAAGCATGCGTCGCCGGGCGGAAAGATATAGCGCGCTCGAGCGACGCATTGCGCTCATCGCCCCGCTACGGCAGACCAAGGCGATCTGACGCCGGTCGCGAAAAAAGGGGGCCATTTCGGGCATTCACGCCGCGATCAGCGGCACCACCGCACGCGCCGCCATCTCGTCCAATCCTTCGGTGATCCAGCGCGAATAATGCCGCTCGATCATCGCGACCGAGGTATCGTGGATTGCGGCCACCAGCCGGATCGGCAGCCCGAACCGCAGTCCGCGCACGATCGAGGAATGGCGGAGCGCATAGGGAATAGTGCTCGGCGGGACCTGCGCATCCTCGCACGTCTGATGCCACAGGCGCGTCATCTCGGAGGGCGTCGACCAGGGTCCCCGCTCGCCACGCTCCCATATCTGGGTCGTGTTCTTACGCTCGGCAGTCTTGACCTGGACATGACGCCAGCGCTCGAGCAGCGGCGCGCCGGCGGGACGTCCCGCGACCGCGGCCGCCAGAACGCCAAGCGTGTCGGCGCCGACCTGGACCCGGATATAGGCAGTCGCCTGCTTCTTGCCCTTGAACGATTCCGGGACCATCACACGGCCCTGCCCGGCCTGGACGTCGCCGACGCACATGCGGCGCAGTTGCGCGAACCGCGCGCCGGTGGCGGCAAGTAGCGTCACCAAGCGTCCAAAATCCGCGTCGAGCGCGAGTGCGGCTGCGACGATGCGGCGCACCTGCTCATCGGGGAGAACTTGGTTGTCGCGCGCCTTGGCCTTGGCGACCGCCGGCGCGTCGATGGTGAGCCCGTGCTTGATGACGATGGGCAGGTCGCCGGGCAGCGCGCGGCGATGCTCGGCCCAGGTGGCGTTGAGTGCTGCCTTGAGGTCGTTGGCGATCCGCTGGATGCCGATCCCTTTGCGCGAGATGCGCAACTGCCAGGCCTTGAGATCGGCTTCGGCGAGCCTGGCCAGGGTCAGCCGGGCGAGTTGGGCGTCGAGCAGGACGTGGCGGGTGAGCTTGTGGGAGGCATCCGATCGCACCTGGCGTCCGGCCTGGGCGGCGCGGCGCGCATCGCGCAGAGCGATATAGGCGTCGACCGCTTCGGCCACGGTGATGTCGGGGTTGAGCGCGGTTTTGACGCCGCCGCGTTCCTGCAGTTCGAACCAGTGCATCGCCTTGTCGAGGGCTTGCTTCCAATTGAGGATGGTATCGCCGTTCGCGTCGCCGACGTCGTCGGCGACGCCAAGCGAATGCTTGCGGCCATTGCCCTCGCTGCCGGGCGGCCGGTAGCGGGCGACCCAGGTGCCGGCGCGCGCACCTTTGCGATAGCCGAGGTGCTGGCCTTCGCAGACCATGCGCCAATAAGGATTGTTGCGCACGCGGAGCCGCGCGCGGGCTGCGCGGTCCTGCAATCTCAGATCGGATGAAACTCGAGCCATGTGCGGTGCCAACGATCAAAACGCGATCCATAGAAATAGCTGGATCGCGTTAGACACCATAGCACAATCGACACATAACTAATTGATTTTATTGATATCCACCGACGTCCATGACTGTCTAAAACGCCTCACTTTCACGGCTGAAACACGGGTTCGATTCCCGTAGGGGTCACCAGCGCCAAGCGAAAAATGGCAAAGATCCGCCCTTTCGGATGATCTTCCCAAAGTCGCCCCCATTTTTCGCCCCACACTTTTTCGCGGCTGTAATGGCATGGCTTGGCATGTCATTGGATTACGCTTGCGATTCTCTCCTCCCGAAAGAATCCAAGCTCGATTTCCTTGGCGACCGCTTCGGAGCTGACTCAACCCACACAAAGGTGCTGCCAGTCCAGAGCAGCTTCATCATGGGCGGAATCGGGGGGATTCTCTTTTGGCGTTCGGTGTGATTCACCGGTTGCGGTCACGAGGGAGGCGGCGATGGGCTGGCGATCTGGACAGAGTTACTCGCAGGATTTGCGGGATCGCGTATTGAGCGCGGTGGAAGGCGGGATGGCAGTGCGCCAGGCGGCTCGGCCTGTCGTTTAAAAAAAGCCCTGCGCGCAGCCGAGCAGGACAGGCCGGACGTCGCCGCGCGGCGCAAGCTGTGGCGAGCGGCGCAGCCGTTCATCGATCCTGAAGCGCTCGTCTTCCTCGACGAGACCGGTGTGAACACCAAGATGGCGCGGCTCTATGGCTGGGCACTGGTGGGCGAACGCTGCCGCGATAGCGCGCCGTTCGGGCACTGGAAGACCATGACCTTCATTGTCGGGTTGCGCCTGACAGGCATGACGGCACCATGGGTGCTCGATGCTGCGATGGATGGCGATGCGTTCCGAACCTACGTCCGACACATTCTCGCACCCACCCTCAAACGTGGCGATGTCGTCGTCCTCGACAACCTGCCCGCCCACAAGGTCGCCGGCGTGCGCGAGGCGATCGCAGAGCGCCGCGCCCAGATCTTCTACTTGCCGCCCTACAGCCCCGACATGAACCCGATCGAGATGGCCTTCGCCAAGCTCAAGGCCCTGCTGCGCCAGGAACCGGCCCCGAACCGTCGATGACCTCATCGAGCGCATCGGCAGCCTGCTTGACCGCTTCCTTCCATCCGAATGCGCCAACTTCTTTGAAAAAGCCGGATATCAACGCTCATCGTGAAAATGCTCTAGGCTCGGCTGGGCCAATGCATAGCCCCATAACTACTGCGGAAGTTCGGTCGCTAAGGGGCCAACACCCCGCCGCAGCATGCTGCGGCACTGATCATTCCAGTAGTTAGATGCTCCCTTGTTTGACCCTGACCGCTCGCTTGAGATCGACGCGGCTTTGGCCTTGGCAGCCACCGGCGGCACGAATGAACGGTGAGAAGCATTCAGTGATGTCGGGCTATACCCTTGCGCGAAATTCGCTGGGCGAAATACCGTAGCGCGACTTGAACGAGCGTGTGAAATGTGCGGCGTCCTTGTAGCCCCAGGCGTAGGCGATCTGCGAAATCGGAACCGATACATTGTCTGGATCCGAAAGAGCCTCGCCGCAGCGTTCGAGCCGCCGCGACCAGATTAGGTTCGCGGGGGTACTTCCGACATCCTTCATCAGCATGTGAATATAGCGCGAGGACAGCCGCATGGCTTGGGCGATCTGTTCAACGTTCAATTCCGGGTCGCTGAGATTCGTTTCAATGTAGCCGAGCACGCGACGCCGAAGCACACGAGCCGACACCGCATCATCGAGCCGTGCCTCCGTATCCCCTTCTCGCAACGCGGCAGAAAGAAGATCGGTCAGGGTGTTACTGACCGTCGTTCCCGCTCCCCCAAGTTGTCCCATAAGCTCGAAGCTGCTGGTGATAAAATTACTGCACAAACTACCCAAGGGCGTCTGGACACGAACCGGACAGGCTGTGAGCCGCTCGACGTTGATCAGCTTGTCCGAGATGAGATGTTGGGGAATCCGCACTATCCGCTGCCTCATCGGGCCAGCGAAGCGCAATTCATACGGACGCGTGGAATCGTAAAGCGCAAGGTCTCCCGGTTCTAGTATGGCTTCGCGGTTGTCCTGAACGATAACTCCCGGTCCGCTGACCTGTTGACTGAGAATGAAATAAGGTTCTGCCGACCGCGTGACGTGCTGACGCGTATGGCGAACGAGATGTGGGGTAACCGTCATATCGACTAGGCGGAGGTCGCCAAGACCTTCGCTGGCAAATTGCCAACCGAACCGCGAGTCTGACGTCGTGCTGCACGAAAGCGGCACAAACAGGTCGCACACCACGTCATGCCAGTAAGCAAGCGGGTCGCCATCGATTTCGGTGGACGTCATGCGAACGGCGGTCATCTAGTTCTCCTGAACCCCGCAGCATCATGCGATTTCGGTTTCAGTCAAGCATTGGTTCGGTTTCCTCTAAAGGCTTCCGAGCTCGTGGGGCGTAGCCTTGTCGCCATACTGAGGTTTAATCTGGCGGGGAAACACAACGAAATGGCAACCAAGCCCTTTCTGGCGGCGGCGGTGCAAGCGGCACCGGCTTACCTCGACCTTGCGGGCACGGTCGAGAAGACGATCTCCATTATCGGGCAAGCGAAGCAGCAAGGCGTCGCGCTACTTGCATTCCCCGAAACATGGATACCCGGATACTGCTTCTGGCCTTGGCTCGGTAGCCCGGCATGGGGCATGAAATTCGTCCAGCGATACCACCAGAACTCGATCGTGACGGACGGCGCTGAGATGGAGGCGATCCGCGCCGCAGTCGCGTCTGCGGGCATGCACGTCGTTATCGGCACGAGCGAGCGCGATCACGGGACGCTGTATATCGGTCAGTCGATTATTGCCCCCGACGGCAGCGTCATCGCGCATCGCCGAAAGCTCAAGCCGACGCATGTAGAGCGCACCGTTTACGGTGAAGGAGACGGCAGCGATTTGGCCGTGCACGACACCGCGCTGGGTCGATTGGGCGCGCTTTGTTGCTGGGAGCATCTTCAGCCGCTTTTGAAATACGCTATGTTCGCGCAGCACGAACAGATTCACGTCGCCTCGTGGCCCAGTTTCGCGCTTTACGAAGGTGCGGCTTATGCGTTGGGGCCGGACCTCAATAACGCTGTGAACCAAGTCTACGCGGCCGAAGGTCAGTGTTTCGTGGTTGCAGCGTCGGCAGTCACAACAACGGAGATCCAGTCGCTCCTCTGCGAGTCCGACGAACAGCGGCAACTCCTACCGACCGGCGGTGGGAAGTCGATGATCTTCGGTCCCGATGGCAGACCTCTCGCAGATTACCTTCCGGCCTCGGAAGAAGGTTTGGTCGTTGCAGAGATCGACCTTGGCATGATCCCGCTCGCGAAAGCGGCGGCCGACCCGGCCGGGCATTATGCGCGACGCGATGTCGTGCGGCTCTTGTTAAACACCGAGCGCACGCGCTGCGTCGAAACGATGAAGCCGGGCTTTTCGGAGGTCGATCCCGACCCAGTGGCGGCGGTGGCCTAAGCATGTCGCGCTGTCCCAACATGCCTGAAAACTGGGAGCCGCCGGCTCCGGCTTGGCGGTGCGCCTTCGCACAAGCTAAGGGTGTTGTGGTCGCGCATTTCGGCTCACAGGCCGATCGAGACGGTCCAACTGCACTCGATGAATGGATAGCTCAGTACCACGGTGGTCAAGACGCTCCTTCGCGGGTCGATCGTGCCACTTACCGTGACAATGCCGGGAAATTCGGACGTCTAGCACTCTGCTATTGGCTCGATCGTGGGAGCTTCGACCGCTGGTTCTCTGGGGCCGCGAGTTGGTGGGCCGACGACGCGCGCCTTGGCGAGGGGGTCGGCTATTTTCGGGAACTCTACGATATACCGGTCGAACGCTTCGAAACGATCTGGTCGAACCCGAGCGCACACGCAATCGGGGTGCGAGATTTCCTCGCGATCGAGGGTCCGATGCGCGAACACGCTTACTGGGGCGCGGCGCGCGACCGTCTGCCAGTCAGCGACTTGGATGATCTCCTTAGCCCTCTGGGCGCTGAGCTGTCGCTTTCCGACGCTGATACACTGGGGCGGCGCATCATCGTAACGCCACCGGAGAATCTCTGCGTCATTCGATCGGGCCAGGATTGGTCGCGCTGCAATGACACTGAAATGGAGAGCTATTTCGCAAGCGTCGAGCCCGCGCTGCGGGCGGGCATGGAGTTTCTCACGTCCCATCGCGACCAGACGGGGTGCATCGATTGCCGCTTCGCGCATGAATTCGGCGCAAGTGGCGAACCAATCGCGCAGACGTTCGGCCTCGCCCAATTCCTGACACTCGGCCATCTCGAACACTGGTCAAAGTCGCATGAGACGCACCTCGCCATCTTCGATCGCTTTATGGCGATGCTGGCAGCTCACGACTTCGACGTGTCACTCCACCTCTACCACGAACTGTTCGTCACGAGCCGGGACAACCCGGCCTTTGAATACATCAACTGCCACAACCGCACAGGGCTCCTCTCGGTCGGCCTGGCCGCGCGCGAAGAGCAGGGCAGTGATCGCAGCCTAAGAAAAGGGGGAAATCCATGAGGACGACGACACATCTGCTACGCGCAACGTCGGCTTTGAGCATCGTGATTGCATTCGCGGCTACGCCCGCGACGGCGCAAACTACACCACAGCCCGAGCAAGCCCAAACTGACGACACTGGCGGCGTTCCGGACATCGTGGTGACAGCCCAAAAGCGAACCGAGCGACTGCAGGATACACCCATTTCGATCACTGCGGTTACGGGAGAAACTCTCGCGGATCGGGGCTCTGGAACGATTGCTAGCTTGGGCAACATGACGCCCAATCTGGTTTACAATACTACCGCACCCGTCAGCGGCGCATCCTCTGGTGCGGTCGTCTTCATTCGCGGCGTAGGACAGACAGACTTTCAATTAACCACCGACCCGGGTGTCGGCACCTATCTCGATGGGGTCTATGTTGCCAGGTCGGTAGGCGGGGTGCTCGATGTCGTGGACGTCGAGCGCGTCGAAGTTTTACGTGGACCACAGGGCACCTTATTCGGCCGCAACACCATCGGCGGTGCAATCAGCATTATCAGCCGCAAACCGGGCAATGAACGCTCGTTCAGCGGCGCCTTGACGCTTGGCAGCCGTGATCGCGTCGATGCACGCGTGTCGGTCGACCTGCCTCTGAGCGACGGGCTCGGTTTCAATATCGTCGGCTCGTCCAAGCGTCAGAACGGCTATGTCCACGGGCTGCTCGATGATCGCGATCTCGGCGACGTCAATCGCCAGTCTGTCCGTGCAACTCTGGTTTATGACCGAACTGGTCCATTCCGCGCGACGTTCGCAGCTGACTACACCCATATCGACGAGCAAAATGCCGCGAGTAAACTGGTCGGGATTTCAAGCCTACCACCCGGTTCGACGACGCGAACTGACTTCGTTTTCAATCGCAAAACCAGGCAGGTCGATACCGTCAATGTCTCGGTACCTCCCGGCTCCCCGTCGCTCGTCTGGCTCTACAACAATGCCGACGTGCCGGTCCTCGGCGTCACCCCTTATGACGGCCGCTGGATTACTCCGAACCTGGATACGACATTTGCGACCGGTCCAAACGGTACACACCTCAATATTTGGGGTGTCGCGGGGACGCTAGAATACGACCTCGGCGGCCAGACGCTCAAGTCTATCACCGCATATCGACGCACGTCGGGCTCGTTCAATCGCGATGCGGACGGCTCGCCGGCCGCAGTGACGCACGGCCAGAATTTCGACTACGATCAAAAGCAGTTCAGCCAAGAACTTCAAATTACAGGGCGGGCGCTTGATCGCCGCCTGAATTATGCCTTTGGCGTCTACTATTTTGACGAGAGCGGTAACGACTTGCTGACAGTCACTGTTCCCGCCGCGTTCGGGCTCGTCCGAAACTTTACCTACGTCGATAACAAGAGCTACGCTGCCTATGCGCAGGCCACCATCAAGGTCACACCGACGCTCGGCGTAACGGGTGGGGTCCGCTACACGAAGGACGAAAAAGGGTATCGCGTGCCGGTCGGGGGCGGGGCGATCGTTAACGGTTTCGCTGCCGTTTTCGGCCCCGCAGGGACGGTGACGCCGTTCTTTGCTCCAGGAAGCTACAAGCGATCCTTCGAGAACACGTCATTTCGCGCAGGCATCGACTGGAAGCCGGTGAGCACTCTGTTGCTTTATGCGAGCTATTCTGAAGGCTTCAAGAGCGGCGGCTTCAACACCCGCTATCTCGCCCCGGTCCCCTCAGCGATTTCCTACAACCCGGAACTGCTGACGACTTATGAAGCGGGCGCGAAGGTCGATCTTTTTGACCGGAAGCTGCGTGTCAATACCGCAGCGTTCCACTCAAAATATAACGACATCCAGTTGACCGTCTACGATCAGGGCGCGCCCATCACGCGGAATGGTGGTTCGGCTGAGATCAACGGGATCGAGGTCGAAATCACCGCCGTGCCTGTGCGGAACCTGACGCTTAGCGGCGCCTTGGGTTACCTCGACGCGAAATACACTCGGGTCCCTGTACTCAATCCCGCGATCGCGTCGGACCAGCAGATCACGCTGGCGACCAAGCTCGCGAAAACGCCCGAATGGACGGCCAACGCCCGCGCCGAATATCGCCTTCCGGTTGCTGACGGAACTGACATCGTCGCTGCAGGAGACTGGTTCTATACGAGCACGGTCGAGAATGACGCGGTGAACTCCAAGTTTCTGCGGCAGCCCTCCTATAGCCTTTTCAATGCTTCCCTCGGCCTCGACTTCGCGCATGGCCAGTATTCAATCACGGCATTCGTCAACAATATCTCGAACAAGCGCGTCATAGAAAGCGGCGACTCCAACTATTCGATTGGCTTCCACGAAGCCAATTTCAATCGTCCGCGCGAGGGCGGCATCACTTTTAAAGCAAGGTTCTAAGGAGTTTTACATCTTGTCCAAGCCATTCGCATCGTCTGCCGACACCGCACCCAAGACCGAAAAGCTGGAGATTGTCGCGCCCGGCGTTTATGCTCTTACTGCCGAGGGCGATCCGAATGTCGGCGCTATCGAGGGTAAAGACTTCATCGTTTGCATAGAGGCGCGCGCTACGCCAGCTGCCGCGCGCGATTGGCTTGCGCAGTTGCGACAACATACGGATAAGCCCGTAAAACACCTTGTTCTAACACATTACCATGCCGTTCGCGTGCTCGGCGCAAGCGCCTTTGACGCTGGTGAAATTATCTCGTCCGATGTGACGAAGTTGTTGATCGAAGAGCGCGGCAAGGAGGACTGGGACAGCGAGTTCGGCCGTATGCCGCGGCTCTTCAAGCAACCCGAGGGGATCCCGGGGCTGACGATGCCGACCCACACATTCAAGGCCCGGCACTTCATCGATCTCGGTGATGACTTCGGTATGCTCGAGCTCCGCTTTTGCGGTCGAGGGCACACCGCAGGTGATATCGTCGTGTGGCATGAGAAATCGAAGACGCTGTTTGCGGGTGACCTCGTCGAGGCACAGGCCGCCCTTTACACAGGCGATGCTTTCCACATGGACTGGGCGTCTGGCACGCTCGACCGGGTTAAGGCGTTCGAAGCTGAGAACCTGATCGGGGGGCGTGGTGCTGTCGCAAAAGGTTCAGCTGCCGTCAACGCCGCCATCGAACAGACCCGCGAGTTCCTGAATGGCATGATCGAAAATGTCGGCAATGCTCATCGAAGCGGCGGAACACTGAAGCAGGCGTTCGAAGCGACGCATGCCACGCTCGCGCCCAAATTCGGACATTGGCCGATCTTCGAACACTGCTTGCCCTTCAACGTGCAGCGCCTCTGGGATGAATTCGACGGCATCGATTGGCCGCGTATTTGGACCATGCAGCGAGATCGCGAGGTCTGGGCGCAGCTTCAGGATTAATCGCCGTGAAAAAAGAGTCTCAAGTTCCCGTTTGGCGGGCGATGGGGTCCACGCCCGCGCCAGCGACAGCGCGCGAAGCCATGCCGGTGCTGATCGTTGGCGCCGGTCCGGTCGGGCTGACAATTGCCCTGGACCTCGCGCAGCGCGGCAACCGCGTGACGATCGTCAACCGGCTCGATTTTGTTTCTGCAGGCTCGAAGGCGATCTGCTTTGCAAAGCGGTCGCTCGACATCTGGGGCCGCTTGGGCGTTGGAGCCGCCATTGTCGGCAAGGGGGTGGTCTGGGAGACCGGTAAGGTCTTCTGGGGTGACAAGCCCGAACCGATTTACCAGTTCGACCTGCTGCCGGTGAAGAACCAGAAGATGCCGGCCTTCGTCAACATCCAGCAATATCACGTCGAATCGATCCTAATCGATGCGCTTGCCTGCTACGACAACGTCGACATTCGCTGGGGTCACTCGGTGCGAGACATCGAGGTCGGCGAGACCGGAGCAACGGTTCATGTCGCTACTGGAGAGGCAGAATATTTCGTCGATGCCGATTGGGTCATCGCTTGCGATGGCGCACGCTCGACTGTCCGCACCACGATGGGTCTCGACTTCGAGGGACGCGTCTTCGAGGACAACTTCCTGATCGCCGACATCAAAATGACCGGCGATCGTCCATCCGAGCGCTGGTTTTGGTTCGATCCTCCCTTCAACCCAGGCCAATCGGCTCTGCTACATAAGCAGCCGGACGACGTTTGGCGCCTCGACTTCCAGCTCGGATGGGGGATCGATCGAGAGGAGGCGATGAAGCCCGAAAACGTCGAGCCTTATGTGCGAGCGATGTTGGGGCAGGATGTCGTCTTCGAGCGAGAATGGTATAGCATCTACACCTTCCAGTGCCGCCGGATGACGCGGTTCGTCCATGGACCGGTCATTTTTGCAGGAGATGCTGCTCATCTCGTATCGCCCTTCGGCGCACGCGGCTGCAACGGCGGTATCGCCGATGCCGACAATCTCTGCTGGAAACTCGATCTGGTTCTAAGAGGTGCCGGGCCAACGACGCTGCTCGAAAGCTACAATGTTGAAGCGATCGCGACCGCCGATGAAAACATACTCCACTCGTCACGTTCGACGGATTTCATGAGTCCGAAAGACGCCCCCGCGACCGCCTTGCGCGACGCCGTGTTGGAATTGGCGAGCCGCTATCCTTTTGCGCGGCCGATGGTCAATTCGGGTCGACTTTCAACCGCAGTGAACTATGCCGTGAGTCCGCTAAGCACGGCCGACGAAGATGGGGACTGGGCGGGCCTCAGTCCCGGCATGCCCGCGCTCGATGGTCCGCTTGATGGTGGCTGGCTCCTTGATCAAGTCGGGACGGAGTTCGCGCTCCTGACCAACGGCATCGAATACCAGGGCATGAAAAACCTCGACCTGTCGGTCTCCCCCATCCTTTGCGAGCGTTTCGACTTATCCCCGGGCGCCGCCTATCTCATCCGGCCCGATCAAATCGTCGCTGGCCGGTGGCGACACCCCGATCAGAATAAGATCGAAGCTGCTCGGCAGCGCGCTTCCGGACTCGTCTCGTGAGCAGGATCAAGCTTGAACCCAACATCGACCGGCCTGACGATCTTTACGCTCAGATTGTCGGACTGACTTCTGGCCTTGACGAGACTCACGCATTCGCGCGGCAAGCGCGGCTAATCCTCCTGCTCGCCAATCAAATCGGCGACGTCGATGTCATCACGCAGTTGATCCGGCTCGCGGCGCAACGCGACGAGCTGGGACAAAAACTCGCCGATTCGGAGGCTTTTTGATGAACCAACCCGTTGCTCTCAGCCGCATCCATCATGTCGCTTACCGTTGCAAGGACGCCAAAGAGACGGCGGACTGGTATGAGCGCACCCTCGGCATGGCCTTCACCACCGCATTTGCGGAAGACCATGTGCCATCGACCGGCGCCTTTGACCCTTACATGCACGTTTTTCTCGATGCGGGCGGCGGCAACGTGCTTGCGTTCTTCGAACTGCCGAACCAGCCTGAAATGGGAAGCGATCCGAATACGCCGGCGTGGGTTCAGCACATCGCGTTCGAAGTCGCCGACCTCGACGCCTTGAAGGTCGCCAAAGCACATTTAGAGGTGCAGGGTATCGAGGTGCTAGGCCCGACCTTCCACGGCATTTTCCGTTCGATCTACTTTTTTGATCCGAATGGACACCGTCTCGAACTCGCGTGCAATATCGGCACGCCGGACCAATATGCGGAACTACGGCGGGTTGCGCCATTAATGTTGGATGAGTGGTCGCGGACGAAACGCGCGCCGCGCCATGCCGACTGGCTTCACGTCGATCCGGGTTCACTGGTCGAATGAAGCTGGCTTCACTTCGAGGCGGACGCGACGGGAAACTGGTCGTGGTATCGGACGATCTCGCATGGTGTGCCGATGCGGCGCTCATTGCGTTGACATTGCAGGCCGCACTCGATGACTGGCAACGCGCTGAACCCGCTCTCCGCCTCCTTGCAACCGATCTCACCCATGGAGCCGTCCACCGGGAGCCCTTCCATGAACGCGACGTCGCCGCGCCGCTGCCGCGCGCGTATCAGTGGGCCGATGGCTCGGCCTATGTAAACCATGTCGCGCTCGTCCGGCAGGCGCGGAGCGCGGAAATGCCCGAAAGCTTCTGGCACGATCCGCTAATGTATCAGGGCGGTTCCGACGGGTTCCTTGGCCCGCGTGATCCGATCCCGCTCGCCGACGAGGCCTGGGGCTGCGATATGGAGGCCGAAGTCGTGGTCGTCACGGGCGATGTGGCGCTCGGCGCTTCAATCGAGCAAGCGCGGGCAGCCATCCGGCTGGTGGGGCTGACCAACGATGTTTCGCTTCGCAATCTGATTCCCGGCGAACTGGCAAAGGGCTTCGGCTTCTTCCAGTCGAAGCCTGCAAGTGCTTTCTCCCCGGTGTTCGTCACACCCGATGCGTTGGGCGATCGCTGGGACGGCGGTAAGCTGTACGGGAGCCTGTTCGTCGATCTGAATGGTGCGCCACTCGGCCGCGCCGATGCGGGCACAGACATGACATTCGATTTCGGGCAACTGATCGCCCACGCCGCTAAGACCCGCGCTCTGGCCGCGGGAACAATCATTGGTTCGGGCACTGTTTCGAACCGCGATGCCGATGGCGGGCCGGGCAAACCGGTAAGCAAGGGCGGCCTCGGCTATTCGTGTCTCGCCGAAGTCCGCACCATCGAGACGATCCAACACGGCGCGCCGCTGACGCCGTTCCTCAAACATGGTGACACTGTTCGGATCTGGATGGAGGATGAGTCGCACCGTCCAATCTTCGGAGTGATCGAACAAAAAGTTGAAGCGATCGATGCCTGGAGGGCGCAATCGTGTTGAACGATCTCGAACGCGCGTTCGACGAGTATTTCTCTATGATTGTCGAGGCGAACAGGCTCGCGCTCGATCGCGAAGCTGGCGACGCGCTGCGGCTCGTGCACCTTCGTCGTGAATTATCGCAAAGGATCCGCGACGTTCAGCACATAGTCGATGAGTTCGCCCGAACTCGGGGCTTGAACGAAACGGCAGTCCCGCAACTCGGCGAGCACCGAACGATGTTTTCAGCTGAACGAAGGGCGGTCGCAAATCATCAGGCCAAGTGGAACGCGCCTGCAGTGCAGCGCGATCGCAATGGCTACGAAACCGACTGCAAGGCGCTGTTCGCGATGCACGCGAACAATCACCGTTGGCGCGGACACGTTCTCCTGCCAGCGCTGCTGACGGTCGTTCATCAGATCGATCCATTATAATCGAGATCCCTAAGAATGAGCTCGTAGCAGACACGCATGATGCACATGTCCAGACATTGAAGGAAATTTGTCGATCGACTGAATTGGGGGGAGAGAGACGTGAGAGTATGCCGTCTAATCCTAAGTTGCCCGGAAGCTTATTATGCCTAGAGCAGATTCGTCATGGGCGGAATCGGGGGGATTCTCTTTTGGCGTTCGGTGTGATTCACCGGTTGCGGTCACGAGGGAGGCGGCGATGGGCTGGCGATCTGGACAGAGTTACTCGCAGGATTTGCGGGATCGCGTAT
>Ga0207667_10001370_pt1 | contig 30542 bp, 27 predicted proteins | sample KBSCornC52_FD_184301 | JGI IMG/M metagenome (GOLD analysis project Ga0207667, IMG submission 184301) | Corn rhizosphere microbial communities from Kellogg Biological Station, Michigan, USA - KBS Corn C5-2 (SPAdes) (version 2) | ecosystem: Host-associated > Plants > Roots > Rhizosphere > Soil ...
GAACTCGCGGCGAACAGGCCAGCGAGAAGGGCGATCGTTCGAGACCCCGGCTTTTGCCCCGCCGCGAAATAGACGACCGTCGCCAACGGAAGGGCAAGGAAATTTACTGTCAGCAGCACATCGGTGGGGTGTTGCGACGTCGCCCCGTAGCAGATGGCGAGCGAAATGAAAGCGGCGAGGAAGATCAGCAATGCCGGCTGCCGCTGCATCTTGCGCCACGCCCCACGATGGAATGCGATTGGTGAGATCAGCACCGCAACCGCAACGCCCACGATGCTGCCGATGCTGCCGATCGCCGGCGATAGCACGAAAAGGACGATCGCGCCGAACCAGGCGAGGCCATGAGCGATTGCATTCAGAGCGCGACGGATCACGACTGCGGCTCCGGCTCCCGGCAAAACCCGATCACGATGGCAGTCAGCATCACGAACAGATAGGTATGGAACTCGAATCCAAACATCAGATCCGTTAGCCCGCCGCCAATATAGACGATCGTCAGCATCGTCGTGGCGAAGAGCCGGAACGGCCTCAGGCGATCCCGAGGCGAGCGTAGTGCCCCGATAATCGGCGCCGAGATGATGCCGAGGTAGCAGAGCACGCCGACCACGCCGGCGCCAACGGCGAAATTCAGAACGTCGTTGTGGAGCTGCGGCAGGTTTGCCAGGCTGGCGTCGCCGGCGGGAAGCAGTGGCCGCACCGACTTCATGATGTTGGCCCAGCCATGCCCGATCCAGGGCGATTCGAGGAACGATTTCGAGCCCGCGTCGTAAAGCGCCAGGCGTTGCCGTGTGCTGTCGTCGGTGACGGATCCTCCTCCGATGACGCGCTCGACAATCGTGGGGATCGACCCTGCCCGCCCCCGGAGCACAACAAATGCGCCGACGAGACCGGCAGCCGCCAACGTGCCGGTCATGATCCAACCGCTGCGAGGCGAACCGCCGAGGCGAGCGCGCCAGATGAAGACGGCGGCGGCAACTACCGCAACGGGAAGCGCAAGCAGTGGCCCACGCGACCCGGTGAGCAGCGCTGCGACGATCGCGGCGGCAGGAGCAAGCAGATAGAGCCAGGCGCGGCTATCTTTACGAATCAGCAGCCCACCCGCGGCGATCCAGCCGAGCGCCAGGAGTCCGTTCGCCAGGACGATCGGCCCGATATCCGGTCCCGTCGGACGGTCGTACTGAAGATAGCGAAGGGAGGGCAGCACGACGCTGGCAGCCACCTCGAGCAGCCCGACCGCGACGCCGGCAGCAGCCAGTTGCACGACACGCTCACTGGAAATCCGGCCGGCCTGCCGCCGCATGAACAGTACCAGCGGCCCATAGGCGAGAAGCATGGTGAAGTTGAAGGCTCGCAAGGCGTCGGAGACGCTGTCCGCCGTGATGATGAAGACCGCGGCCAGGACCTCGAAAACGGCGAAGAAGGCACGCGCCTCGTAAGTTGCATAGGCCTCTCGAATGTCCCCTCGGGCCAGCGTGACGAAGAAGATTGGTACCACGAAGACGAGGCTCACATACGGCGTCAGCAGACCCAGCAGAGGTGACAAGACCAGCGCCAGAATGAGCAGCGCCCAGAAGGTGGCGATCGCCAGACCTTCGCCCCTCACGAAGCCACCAGCGCAGGCGCGTCCCGGCAATACCCGATGAAAATGGCTGCAAGCACGACATACATCGTCGTCATGAACTCGAAGCCGAACAACAGATTCACCGCGCCACAGCAGAGAAAACCGACGCTGAGTGTAAGCGCGAGGAACAATCGCCCTCCAAACTGCGAATCGCGTGGCGACGTGACCGCACTCACGATCGGCGCCAGAAGCGCGAGCATGTAAGCGATGAGCCCGACGATGCCGCCCGATACGCCGAGATCGAGGATGTCGCTATGGAGGTGGGCGACGCGCGGATCCTGGAAGGCCACCGGTTCGGTGATGTATTTTTCGACCACAGGCACCTTCATATACCAGCCATATCCGAGCCAGGGAGACTCCTTGAAGGCGGCTAGGCTACCCTGCAGGATGCGATAGCGAACGTTGCCACTGTAATCGAGTTGCGCCGGAACGGGGCGGCCGAGAAGGACGTCACCGGCGATCGCCGGCAGGACTTCGACGCGGCGATAGACTGAGGGGGTCATCGCGACGACCGCGCCGCCCGCCACCAGCAGAACGGCGACAGTTCCGTAGGCCCATGCCCGTCGAACCGGCACAAGGACCACGGCAATGATCACCAAAGCGGGTACGGCGATCAGCGGGCCACGCGACTGAGCGAGCAGGACCGTGGCGATTCCGGCAATCGGTCCAAGCAGGAAAGCGTATCGCCGGGAGCCTTTCACGACAAACAGCCCCGCCAAGGCGAAAAACCCCAGAAAAAGCGCGATCGTCGCCGAAGCGATCGGATTTGAAGCATAGCCTTCGGCGCGGGAGTAGTGTTGCACAACGACCTGAAAACTGGCGACTCCGACGGCCAGCAGCGATCCGATGAGCGCCAGGACCGCGACCTGCAATAGATTGCGCGATCTGGCAAACCGCTGGAGCGCCGCGACGAGGAGCGGATAGAATGCAAACATCACAAAGTTGACGGCCTGCAGAAAATCCCACCGCCCCGGCTGATTGGTCAACGCGAAAGCGATGGCGATGAGCCCCCAGGCGAAGAGGAACATCCACGCTCCGGGGTCTCGTGGCGCATTGGCGGGGTGGACGAAACTCCACGCGACGAGCAAGACACTGAGACCGATGAGGACATAGGCCGTCACCGGGCCGCCAAGGTAGGGGCTGAGGAACGTGCCGAAGAGAAGAAGAAAGACCAGTCCGTTGCTCGCCGCCGGTCCAGCCATCGCACCACTGCCCTCGTTTCCCGGCGATCCGTTCGCCAGCCCCTTGCCCAGCTATAGGGTCCAAACGGAACTAGTGCCAGCCAGGCTCGAAATAGGTCATGTCCGCTCCGCCTGGGGAGCGCCGTTCACCAATGCGGCGGGTGTGGTTCGGTGACAACCACGATCGCAATCACCGGAGCCTCGGGCTTCGTTGGGTCCGCGCTTGTCGACGCCACACGTCAGGATCCGCAATGGGCCTGTCGGGCGATCTATCGACGCCTACCGAGCGTGCCGCTCGCTGGAGTCCAGTGCTTTGCGGTCGGAGATATTGAGGAGAGACCAGACCTGTCATCGGCGCTATCGGGCGTCGACGTGGTGGTCCATACCGCAGCCCGCGCGCATCGTGTCGTCGAGGACACCTCTGATCCCGCCGAGGCCTACCGGCGAGCTAATGTTGTCGCCACGCGGGTGCTTCTTGAGGCCGCGATCCAGGCGAGGGTTCGGCGCTTCGTGTTCCTGAGCTCCGTAACCGTGCACGGCGAAAGCACTCCTCCGGACAAGCCATTCACCGAGATCGATCCGCCTGATCCACGGACCCCCTATGCCCTCTCCAAGCTCGAGGCCGAAAGGACGATCTGGTCCGTGGCCGAGAGACATCCGATCGAGGCTGTGGTCCTGCGCCCTCCCCTGGTCTACGGACCGGGAGTCAAGGGCAACATGCTGCGGCTCATACGGTTGATCAAGGCCGGCGTGCCGCTTCCGCTCGGTGCGGTCCACAATTTGCGGAGCATGATCGGAATCGAGAACCTCGTTTCAGCGGTCCTCACGGCGGCGGTTCATCCCGCCGCCGCGGGACAAACATTCCTGGTGTCAGATCAGCACGACATCTCGACGCCCGATCTGATACGGATCCTGGCAGCTGGGCTCGGTCGAACCCCGAGGCTTGTTCCGGTACCGTCTGCCTTACTTGCGCTCGCAGGTCGTCTGACCGGCCGATCCGGTGAAGTCCGGCGCCTAGCGCAGTCGCTTGTCATCGACAGCCGGCTGATGACACGAACGACGCAGTGGCGGCCGGCGGTAGAACCGCGAGTTGCTTTCCTCAGGTTGTCACAGACACTGAAGCGGAGCGTGTCTTAGCCACGCATAGCGTGCTAAACTGAATCCGAGTTACGAGGTGGCGTAATGCTCGAACGCCGGTTCACTCGGGGAAACCTGTTGAGACGGCGCAGTCATCGAAGGTAACAATACTCCGCCCGTCCGGCGCTCAATCGACCGCAGTGGCAGCACGATACAATTTGGATTGGCCGACAAGCCGAGAGCTCCCGCATCGGCCATTCGGCGCCAGATGAAGAAGCCGATCGACCCGTCCTGTCACAATATAGCAATCAAGAAGCGGCGCGTATCTCTGGACGATAGCTCCAGCTTCGTCACTTTCGATGAAGAGATGTTTAACAGGCACATCGACGAGAGCTTGGAGTATCCTCTCGAAGTCTCTAAGGAGGACTGCCTCGACAAGTCCGGGACCGGCGACCGCCGATGCCATCCCAGTCTCCGCGAAATATACCGACTGCGCAGGCGCTAAGATCGCCACTGAACGGTCGGGGCCAACCTCTTGCTTTATGAACTCAATTGGTACGACTGCCTTCGTCACTGGAAACCAGGTGAGAGACCTGACGGTGAAGTAGTCGGCCAACAGAAGTTGAGGCAGGTTCACAGTAAACACTATCGAAATCGACACTCCCAAAGCGACGATCGGAACAGCAGTCCACATGAGCGTTCGGCCGGTGCCACGGAGCCTGGCGATCCTTAGCGCACGGTCGGCGAGAATGAAGGCAATGAGTATCGCCGGCCAGCAAACGAAGGCTAAAACCACGTCATGCGACCTGCCTTGATAGTATGTGAATAACCCAATTCCGAGGACAGCTAAGAATATTAGGGTCCCGGTTGTCGCAGTCGCACGGTTGAGAGCAAACGCAGCAACCCCGACAGACAGTGCCAGTAGGTACACGGCGATGATGGCCACCCAGGCGCCCATCGGCGGCATCGGCAGCATCCCAAATCCCGCAGCGTAAAATATCGTCTGATACTTCATCCAATCGCCAAGCTCGATATGACCGCCGGCCTTGATCGCCAAGTATTCCAAGAACGCCGCCACAACGGCGCAAACTGAGAGGATGAACCCGATGAGCTGGCCGAGATTCAGTCTTAAGCTCTCGTGATCCTTTTCAAAAATGGCTCGAAGGATCAGATGGGCTAGGAAACTGCCCGCGACAGGCACGCCGCTGTCGATGTTCCAAATAATGGCCAGCCCGCAGAAAAGTCCCACAGGAACCATTCGCACGACGGTGCCACCGCCCCTCCCGAAGCGCAGAAACATGGCCAACGATGCGGCTGGGAACAAGAACCGGATCGGCCAGATCTGGAAGTATTCGTGTGACTGCGGAGAAAGCAGTACCGTTGCCCAAGTGGATCCTATAATCCACGCAAAGGAAAGGGCACAAAGGACGAATATCCAACGCAGTCGAATGAAATGGCTCGCGACTCGAAGTAGGACAATTTCTGCGCCGAGCTGCAACACACTCATGATGGCTGTAAAGGCTAGTACGGAGCGCCCCATAAGCACGAGCGCTGGAGCCACGAGTTCGGCGTAGAGACCGTATTGGGCGGGGAGATCAGCCAGCAGGGTCTTCCCCCCAGCAACCTGGGAGACGGAATAAAATACCGCTTCAAAGTGATTGTCGCCCGCGATCATGGACGCCGATCGTAGCCGCGCGGCGACCGCGGAAAGCAGAATAATAGCGACCAGTGGGACGCTCAGTCTGTGTACACGAGCGCTGAGAATGCCTCTGGTTCGTCGCGCTAGGTCACCTTTCGCGTTGGTTCCGGAAGCTCCCACCAAAACGCACGCCGCGATCAGCCCCCCAATCAGCACCAAAGTCGTGGACGAGGCTTCCTTGACGGTCGGCACACCTTCGAGCACATATGCGGCTAGGCCGGACGTTACGACGAACGCGAGACAAGCTGCGGCGAGAGCCAATGAACCCGCGATCAAAAGATTCCGCGGGACGGTGATTGTTACAGCCAACCTTTGCGCTACTAAGAGGATCGGCAGCGAAGTGGCCACTGCGATGAGATAGGTTAATCTTTCGACCGGCTCCGGTCCGACCGAAGACCTTTCGGACGGGATAAAGGCGCTTCGAGCTGCCTCGATGTCAACGGGAGAGACAAGGTCCGTGGCTAAGACTAGGCTGGCGACTGTGACAACAACGAGCGCCACGATGCCCATCACCCATGTAACCACTACGCGATCTGTCAGACAGGTCAAACCAACTCCGCCCGCCGGTCTACCCATTTGAAACTCTCTCAATCGTCGCAAGAGTACCAGCAGTATTTGCGCACTAAAGTCTCCTTGACAATCTTCTTTGAACATCGCGCTCGCGGGCGATCCGTGGCTACCTCTTCTTCAAGAAATCGGCAGGCGCCAGCAACGAGACGGCACGTTCATTTAGCGAAAACCATGAACCTATGCATACTGGCCTCCATACAACCTGGACCAATCAAGCGATGAACAAGATTGAGGGCTGCGAGGTTTGTGGCGGCGGTCAGTTGCTGCCCGTACTGGACTTAGGGCGGCATCCCATGTGCGACGATCTTGTCCCGGTGGGGAACGGTCGGATACCTGCCGACTATCCGATTTCGATCGTGTTTTGCCCGATTTGCAGGACGGCCCACCAAGAGTACCAGATTCCCAAGCAGACCCTTTTTCCCACCAGCTACCACTATCGGGCACGACACACTGCCGACGTCTTAGGCGGGATGCGCGAACTCGTAGAGCGCTGCAGGGCGGAATTGGGGGAACTTGGTGGACGGTCAGTTCTCGACATTGGATGCAACGATGGCAGCTTGCTTTCCATCTTTGCCGAAAACGAAATGCGGACGGCTGGTGTCGAGCCCACCGGTGCTGCCGAAGATGCCGAACAGGCTGGCCACAGGGTGTATCGCGCCTACTTAACGCCCGAACTGGCCCAAACGATCGTTTCTGACAGGGGGCACCCGGACATCATTACCTTTACGAACGTCTTCGCCCATATCGAGGACCTTCCTAGTGTGATCGTCGCGCTGAAAACGCTCGCGGGCCCTCGGACGCTCCTAGTAATCGAGAACCACTATCTCGGTGCCGTGTTGGATCGGTACCAGTTTGACACCTTTTATCATGAGCATCCTCGAACCTATAGCTTGACGTCCTTCCGGCGGATTGCCCAGTCGCTCGGCGCAAAACTTGTGGGGGCTGAGTTTCCCAAACGGTATGGCGGCAACATTCGTGTGCTGATGAATTTTGACGAACTTGCCACCTCTCAGGCGCCTGCCGAAGTCGACCGTCTTGCTGCGATCGAGGAGGACTTTGACAGGCGCCTGCTCGACATGGGCCGTCGGATACCCCTGTGGAGAGCCGCCAAACGCAGTCTGCTGGCGTCGGTAGTAGCTTCATACGGGCCTATATCAGGCAAGGCCTTTCCAGGCCGAGCAGCGATCTTAGTGAAGCTACTTGGCCTCAACAATACGATGATCACCGGTGTGTATGAAAAGCCTGGTTCGATGAAGGTCGGTCACTACCTTCCAGGCACCCGAATACCGATCCTATCGGACGCCGACTTTCCGGAACGTCCGAACACAGAGGCGCCTCTTCTCAATCTGGCCTGGCATATATCGTCGGAGATACGAGGGTACATGAAACGCCAAGGCTTCGATGGCGAAATTGTTGATCTCTTCTCTCCAGAAGAGTTTGACCGCCTCACACAATAGCGAGCGGCAAGACACGACCGATGCCAACGCCGAGTCCTTCCGACCGTCCGCTCATTTCGATCATCGTTCCCGTCTTCAACGAAGAGGACAATGTCGATCGGACCTACGCCGAACTGAAGCGCGTAACAGGCGATTTGGGCAACTACCGCTTCGAGTTCGTGATCACCGACAATCGTTCGACGGATCGAACGTTCGACCGGCTGCTTGCTATAGCGGCGCAGGATCCGGAGGTGAGACTTGTACGTTTTGCGCGAAACTTTGGCTTCCAGAACTCCGTTCTAACTGGATACCGACTTGCACGAGGTGCGGCCGCAATCCAGATCGATGCAGATCTACAAGACCCCCCTTCCCTTTTCGGTCCATTCCTCGAAAAGTGGGAGGAGGGATACGATGTCGTAGTCGGTGTACGCAAGCACAGGCAGGAGGGTTTTGTCCTCCGGCAGGGCCGCCGCCTTTTCTATCGCACCTTACGAAGACTCGATGGACCTCACCTCATCCCAGACGCGGGAGACTTTCGACTTATCGACCGGTCCGTAATCGAGAGACTGCGTCGGATAAATGAGCCGCATCTGTACCTAAGAGGTCTTATTTCATCTCTCGCCCGCCGCCAGGTTGGCATTCAATTCGATCGCGCTGAAAGGCTCCATAACCAGAGCAAATTTAGATTGGGCAGCCTGATGCGTTTGGCGTTAGAAGGCATTTTTGCGCATTCGAGCCTTCCCCTTCTCTTGTCCTTCTACGTCGGCTTGGCGATCGCGATTGCAGCGGTCGTGCTAGCGGTATTCTATGGCATGCTTCGCCTGATTGCCCCCCAAAACAGTCCGCCGGGATTCGCGACGACACAAATCTTAATCTTGTTTGGCATTGGCTTGAACAGCATCTTTCTCGGCGTCTTGGGTGTTTATGTCGGCCGCATCTACGATCAGGTGCGGGTTCGCCCTCCAACCATCATTTCTGACGTTGTAAATTTCGATGAGGACGTAGAAACTTTAGAACGGCATTTGATCAAGTGATCGGAGAGGAGTTCCGACCATGAAACAAATCGCACAAGAGTTCTGGCGCGACCGGCATGTAATTATTACCGGGCATATGGGGTTCAAAGGCTCTTGGCTCTGTGCCCTTCTGGCTAAGCTAGGGGCGCAAACCTTTGGCTTCGGGAAGGACGATAGGGCGCCGTTACTCTACAAGACCCTTCGCCTCAGTGGGCATATGAGCCAGAACGGTGACATAAACGACTACTCGGCAGTAGCGGCCGCGATGCGGTCGTCGCAGGCTGATGTACTCATCCATCTCGCCGCGCAGCCCCTGGTTTTGGCGTCGTACAGCGATCCTATCGGAACCTTCGAAACGAATGTCCTGGGAACAGCGAAAGTGCTAGCGGCAGCTCGGGAGGCGCCTGCTCTCAAAGCTGCGGTGATTGTGACCAGCGACAAGGTGTACCAAAACAGCGAATGGCCATGGCCCTATCGCGAGAACGACACGCTAGGTGGTGCCGACCCCTACAGTGCGTCCAAAGCGGCCGCTGAGATCGTTACACGCTCTATGGCGATGTCCTACTTTCCCGGTCACAGCGGACCTCAGGTTGTCACGGCAAGGTCGGGCAACGTTATTGGGGGTGGCGATTGGGCTGAGCACCGGCTTCTTCCTGACGCGGCGCGCGCCCTTTCCCGAGGGGAGCCCCTCGTGTGCCGTAACCCAGACTCTGTCCGTCCGTGGCAACACGTCCTTGACCCGTTGTTAGGTTATCTGTTGCTGGCACAAACTATTGCGTCCTCCGACGTCCCCTTACAAAGTGCATGGAATTTCGGGCCATCTCAAGAGGATGCCCTTCGCGTTCGGGACGTCGCCGACATTTTCACAAGGAACTGGTCCTCGAGCGCTCGCTGGATAACATCCGACCGGTCACCTGAAACGAAAGAGGCCGGGCGCCTGACGATTGACAGTTCGCTCGCTCGAGGACAGCTCGGATGGCGGCCACACTGGTCAGCCCGTGAGGCGGTGGAGCGAACAGCAAGATGGTACCACGCGCATGCTCAAGGCGCAGACGCAAATATGCTGGTCGAACAGGAGATCGCGGATTTTACGGCGGTTGAGGGAGCGACAACATGAAGGTGGTGATCCTCGCGGGAGGGCTGGGAACACGGTTGTCTGAGGCCACCCATACCATGCCCAAGCCCCTCGTTGAGATCGGCGACCGCCCGATAATCTGGCACATCATGAAGCTTTACGCGGCAGCAGGGTTTGATGAGTTCGTGGTTTGCTGCGGCTACAAAGCGCACATGATCAAATCGTACTTCGCGAACTACTTCGCCGAAAATTACGACATGACTGTACATCTGGGGGAGAACCGCGTCGAATTCCATGGCGACGCCAGCGAGCGCTGGACAGTCACGCTCGTTAACACCGGGCTTCACACAATGACTGGGGGTCGTATCAAGCGCATTGCAAAGTGGGTCAATAATGAGACGTTTTGCTTAACCTACGGGGACGGCGTTTCAGATGTCGATGTTCGAGCTGTCGTCGAATATCATCGGAATGCCGGTCGACTGGCGACGGTGACGGCTGTTCCCTCACCCGGTCGATTCGGTATCCTGGACATCGGAAGCGATGACGCTGTCGAGCGATTTCATGAGAAGCCCAACAACGAAGCGGGCTGGATCAACGGGGGATTCTTCGTGCTCGAGCCCAAGGTGTTCGACTACATTGAAGGAGACGACGTTTCCTGGGAGCGAGAACCTCTTGAAGCGCTCGCTGAGAAGAACCAGCTGAGTGCATACCGTCACCAGGGATTTTGGAAGCCAATGGATACGTTGAGGGATCAGCGAGAACTGGAAGCTCTCTGGGCGTCGGGAAAGGCTCCCTGGAAACGATGGTAATGGTAGGTCCTGATCCATATGCCGAAGGCCAACTCAGTGGGGCCCCGAGAGGACTATGCCCGGTAGTTCCGAGTAGATTGCCGCGCTTGGCGCGTTTCGCCGCGGCTGGACTTACTACGACGGCGTTCTATTTTGTGCTTGTTAATGTTCTGATATTGGTGGCGGCGGTTGCCCCTCTGCCTGCGTCGGCAACAGCTTACGTGACATCCCTTGGGCTCTCGTATGCCTTGCAGAGTCGATATACGTTCAGGGCCCGGTCAGATACGGCCTCCCAGATCCTAAGGTTCCTTGTGACCGCACTAGCCGGTCTAGCCGGCTCATCGGGGGCAATGCTCTTCGCTACCGAAGTGCTTCATTGGCCCGCCTATATCGGGGCCGGCGCCTCCTGCCTCGTCATTCCAATCTTGAGCTACTTCGTCTTCATGTCGTGGGTATTCGTCGAAGAGCACCGATCGCCGACGGACAATGCACCAACAGAAGCGAGTGAGAACCGTGAATAAGCGCAATTCCGAACGGGATGCATCGAGCGTAAGCCAGGAACAGGTCGCCGGGGCCTTCGATGCCCTGACCGACATCTATGAAACGCGCATTAATGAGGCTGTTGCTTTTGGAGGACGTGAGCATAGCTTCTACATCAACGTGAAGCGCGAGGCGATCCTTAGGCTTGCTCGGCAAAAGTTCGGCGATCTGGCAGCCCTCGACGTTCTTGATCTGGGATGCGGGATCGGTGCCTACCATTCTGGGCTGGAGGGAACGTTCAGGCAGTTGTACGGCGTCGATGTCTCAGCCAAGAGCATCGAGGTTGCGGCTGGGCAGCATCCCTTCGTTGCCTACGCGGATTTCGACGGAGGGAGGTTGCCTTACGTCGATGCCCAATTCGACCTCGTCTTCACAATCTGCGTCATGCACCACGTACCGACTAAGAGGTGGAGAAGTTTTGTCGAGGAGATTCATCGAACGCTGAGGCCAGGTGGACTCGCGCTGGTGTTCGAGCATAACCCGTACAATCCAGCGACCCAATACATCGTCCGCACCTGCGAGATCGACAAGGATGCGGTTCTGCTGAGGCCAGCTACGACGCGTCACCTGTTTAAAGACGCCGGCTTCGTCGATATTCAGACGAGGACGATCCTCTCTGTCCCGCCAACCGGGAAAGTGACGTCGGAGTTCGATCGCCTTCTAGGGCATCTGCCGTTTGGCGCGCAGTACTATCTGGCCGCAACCAAACGCTGATGCTCACATTGTCGGATCCCACGCTGGAGGAATATTGGCAGACGGCTGTCGCGCGCACACCAATGATCATCGTCGGCGGCGGTCGTTGGGGACGCACCTGGGCGGTTGCCGCCAGCCGAGCGCGTGGTGACTGTTCAAATATTTCGATCGCTGCTCGAACTGACCCAGACTCTGTGCGGGCGTGGGTGGCAAGCGAGCGCGAGGTGGCTGGCCTAGAAGTGGTAACAAGCTTGACCGACGCCCTGCGGCTGCCCAACCGCCCCGTATTGGCGGTTGTAGCCAGCCGACCGCAAGACCACGTGCGCGATGCCAAGGAGGCGCTTTCAAACGCACTCGATGTGTTGGTTGAAAAGCCGATCAGCGACAATGCCAGCTCCGGCAAGAGCCTTGTCGATTTCTCCCGACAAAGCGGCAAGCTGCTGGGGGTGGTCACCGAATTTGCTCTGCTTCCTAGCTTTCATTATTGCGCAAGGTCACTTGGTGAACCTGTCGTCCATGCTCGCCTGTTCTGGGACGACCAAACCGTCGAAGTTCGCTATGGTGACACCAAGCGTCACCATTCCGAAACGAGCATGCTCGTGGATTTGCTCCCCCATGCGTACTCGATCTTTCGTATCTTTGCGCGCACCGGAGCGTTGCGCATCGTGGCGCTGAGGGGGGACAACCAGCACAGATCTCTTTATTTTCAGGACGGCAGTGGCAACCGTTACGAACTCCATTGCAATAAGGCCGCTGCGATGCGTCGCCGCCATCTCGAGCTCGAGAGTTTTCAGCACCGCGCTTCGGTCGAATTCGCGAACGCAATACCACGAGTGACGGTAGACGGACGCGAGCGTTTCAATCCCGTCACCTCATATATGACGAGTACCTTGCGGTTGGCTCTTGGTTCGTTCGTCACTGCGCGATCAGGTCGAGCGGCTCCATCACCACTTGTCGACTGTGTGGATGAACTCGTGGCCTTGCAGGATCAACTTGAGGGCCGTGAGGCGCGTTGACCTTGCAGGTTAAGACGCTGGGACTTCCATGTCGCAACGGACGCTATCGATTGCCTCTATCGAGCGCACGAAAAGCACCTTGTGAAAGCCTCTTGCAATCGCGGCTGCGCAGAATTCCTCGGCTGTCTGGCTCTCCGGGGAAGGCGGCGTCTGATCGTAGTCGGGAAAGGTATAGTAGACACCAAAGTCACAGGGCTGCTCTGTTGTCCGAAGCCCCCAGAGCATTGGAAGGCCTGTTTCCGCCGGGACAAAAAATGGAGCCGCCTGGCAGGTATACGGCATTTTCTTCCATACGTCGGTTGAAAGCAGAACCAGCGACGGATCTCGAGGGTCATCATACTTTCTGAGTCCTGCCGCGAGGCGCGTCAATTGCGCATTTGCTGCGCCTTGGGCTATGGCATCTAATTCGCCGAAGATGGATGTGCGACCAGGATTCTTCGCGAGTGCCTGATAGAGTTGGCGAATACTATCGCCTAAGCGGTGCTGCGAGCCGTTCACAGCGATGTCCCCGGTCATCAGTATAGGTGCGGCAATCGAGCAAGCTACAGCGAGGAGCCGATTTCGTGCCAAAAAGGTCGCACCCAGGATGCTCCCAGAAAGCAGGACTATTGCGATCCACGTTCCCACGTTGATGAAGTAGTAGGCACTGCCGCCATCCAGTTGAAGAAGCAGAGTTGGCACTGCGCTCGCCACCAGCATCACGAGCGCAACGAAGTAGAACACCGGCAGTTTGCGGCCGCGCATTTCTGTGAAACACAGGATCCCTCCCACAATCACCACCGCCAAGTTGGCGATGCTAACGACGGGAAACGCCTTGAAGAATTCGAGCGGATTTAGCTTGCTCTGACCAGCGTTGGCAATTGGCAGCAAATACTGACGTAGCAAGAAAGTCAGTACGGCTCCAAATACAGCGATCATCACGTATCCAAAGATGCGGAGCCTCCGCCCCCTCAAAAGCGCAAAGCCCAAACCAACTGCGAATATCCCGCCCGCGGAGACCTTTGCCGCGGTGACGAGAAGCACGAGGACCAGTCCGACCAGAAGCGCACGACTGTCGATCTTATCTCGCGCGACCACCAGTGATCTCAGGTAGGGAAGGCCAAGTAACAAAAGGAGCAGTCCTAAGGTATGGCTCTCGGAGTCGAGGAATGAATTTAGGTCGACAAGCCCCACAAAAAATACAAACGACAGAGGCAGGCACACAGTAAAGATGCCCGGTGACTTCGTGCCACGCGAGCGTGCGAGGTCGGCAGTCGCCTCGACCACAGCGAATAGGAGCACTGGCACGAAGACCAGCTGCATTCCAAGGTAGTAGCCGGTAGTAGTCGGCTGATCCGCGCCGCGAGACAGAAGCCCCAAGATGAGATGGGAAAGCGTGTGGTAGTGGGTGACCTGGAGTCCGTCCAAACCAGTTGAAGGTATTCCAAAGCGGGAGAACATGGACGCGATCGCAGTGTGGTATAACGTGTCGCCATTGGTGAGACCTGCAATCATATTCTCCGGAGTCAGAACCGTGGCGTACCCCATGCCGTTTATCAAAACGAAGCACAGGATTGCTGAGATCGCGCCAAGCACTGTAAGTATTAGGAGCTCTCGCCTCGCGATTTCATGGCTCTTAATCCAATAAGTCAGCAGTGGTACGCCGATTGCGACAAGGACAGACAGTCGTGCGGCACGACCTATGGCAAGCCAGCTAAGCAGCAGGCAAAACACAAGAACGCCGAGCGCGTATGCAAGAGGCCGCCACAAATACACATCACGGCGGGAGGCCGACTGATCCTTGCCGAATTCATGTGCCGTTACGACGATCGTTCCTACGAAGGAATAATACATGCATGGCCAGAACACGTCGGAGCGCAACAGGCTTCGAAACAGGCCGATAAGCAATGCTGACGTCGCGAGATAAGCGACAAAGTATACCCAGGACAGCGCGCTGGAAGCCGTTCCCGTTCTCAGGGAATCCTGATTTGGTGACAATTGCCCCCACCCCGCGCAGACTTACAGCCGGCTGGACGTCATATCGCGGTCCGATTAAGGACGAAACCTCTCTCCTCCAACGACCCTGCAACATATAAGGCTCATCGTCGGCGCAGCGGAGTTTTTGGCGAACGCCCAGCCGGCGCGTCTCCACAAAGTACCGCGAATGAGCTCCGGATACCAAGCGCCAGACCGGCAATTGCGGCCGGGAAAGCATACATTGCGAGTATCGGCGATTTGTCGCATTTCGTACCCTTCCCTAGCGAGAGCGCAAACGCACTAGTCATTGGGAATTTGGCAGACTATTGAGGTGTTTTGAGCAGTCCGCTGGCCGGGCCGACACTCCGTGTCGCGAACGTTCGGCCCGTTTTGGCGACAACAAGAGCCAGAATTGATCGAGTACGAAAATCTTGCCCGGTCCAACGCCGCGCTTATGAATGAACTTGAGGGCGCCCTGACCCGAGTGCTTCGGTCGGGCTGGTATGTGTTAGGCAACGAGGTTTCGGCATTCGAGGCCGAGTTCGCCGCCTACCTTGGCGCCAAGCATTGTATCGGCGTTGCCAATGGCCTCGATGCGCTTATCCTATCGATAGAAGGGTTGGATCTCCCGCCTGGCAGCGACATCCTAGTCGCATCCAACACCTACATCGCGACGATCCTCGCGATCCTGCGGGCGGGATACCGGCCGGTCTTAGTCGAGCCCGAACTCAATTCGTTCAACCTCGACCCCGCCCGCCTCGACGGGGCCATCACGCCGGCAACCCGCGCCATCTGCGTCACACATCTTTTCGGCAAATCGTGCCGGATGGATGCAATCGCCGCGTTCGCGCGCGACCACGGGTTGCGGCTGGTCGAGGATTGCGCCCAGTCGCACGGGGCCCGCCTCGGTGCACAAATGACCGGGACATTCGGCGACGCCGGATGCTTTTCGTTCTACCCTACGAAGAATTTGGGAGCGATCGGTGACGCTGGCGCGATCGTGACCAACGACGACGCGCTGGCCGACAAGCTGCGGCACACCCGTAACTATGGGTCGAAGCAGAAGTACGTGAACAAATACATTGGCGTAAATTCGCGGCTCGACGAGTTGCAGGCTGCAGTGCTCCGCGTAAAGCTCCAACACCTAGATGCTGCGACGGAGCATAAGCGGCGGCTTGCGGTGACCTATATGGACCGCCTGCCCGACTGGGTCGGTAAGCCGCGGATTCGCAATGACGAGTTCGATGTCTACCATATCTTCGGGGTGAGGGTCGCGGAGCGGGACGCGCTCAGACAACACCTACTCGACAACGGCATTAAGACTGAAATTCACTACCCCATTCCGCCCCATCGTCAGGAGGCCATGCGAGGCATCCTGTCAGGCGACTATCCGATAGCGGACGAACTCCACGCCACGGAACTCAGCCTACCCATATCGACTGGGCACACCGAGGCCGAGGTCCAGCGCGTCTGCGAAGTCATCGACAGTTTTCCCCGAAAGGCGGCCTATGCTTGAGGGTAGCACTATCTTGGTCACCGGTGGCACCGGGTCCTTCGGCAACACCTTCATCCCGATGACGCTGGCGCGGTTTGGTCCACGCAAGATCATTGTCTACTCGCGCGATGAGATGAAGCAGTGGGACATGGCGAAGAAGTACGAGGGCGACGGCCGCGTGCGGTTCTTCATCGGCGACGTCCGCGACCGCGAGCGTCTCTATCGGGCGCTCGATGGTGTGGACTATGTGGTTCACGCGGCCGCCACCAAGATCGTGCCCACCGCCGAGTACAATCCGTTCGAGTGCGTCAAGACCAACGTGATTGGCGCGATGAACCTGATCGATGCCTGCATTGACAAGGGCGTAAAGCGCGTCGTCGCTCTGTCGACCGACAAGGCGAGCAGTCCGGTCAATCTCTACGGCGCGACCAAGCTCGCGTCCGACAAGCTTTTCGTCGCCGGCAACTCGTATTCGGGCGGCAAGGACACGCGCTTTTCCGTCGTGCGGTACGGCAACGTCATGGGGTCGCGCGGCTCGGTAATCCCCTTCTTCCTGTCGATCAAGGAAAAGGGCACCCTGCCGGTCACCGACCCGCGGATGACGCGCTTCATGATCACACTCGAACAGGGCGTCGAACTGGTCTGGCACGCCTTCGAGGACATGCAGGGCGGCGAGATCTACGTGAAGAAGATCCCCTCAATGAAGGTAACGGACATCGCCACCGCGGTGTCCGAAACAGCCCGCCAGGAGATCGTCGGCGTTCGGCCGGGTGAGAAGCTGCACGAGCAGATGATCAGCGAAGAAGACTCTCTAACTACCTTTGAATACCCCGATCACTTTACGATTCTGCCTGCCATTCACAACTGGTCGAGCGACGCCGCGCGAGTGAAAGACGGGAAGAAAGTTGCCGAGGGTTTTGTCTATCGCAGCGACACCAATACTGAGTGGATGAGCGTTGGGGAACTTCGGAGTTGGATCAGCGCCAACGACGCGAAGATCGGGTCCTTGTGATGATCCCCTACGGGAGGCAGGATGTTACACAGGCCGACATCGATAGCGTTATCGATGTTCTGAAGTCGGACTTGCTTACCCAGGGCCCGATCGTACCTCAGTTCGAAGGGGCCGTCGCAAGATACTGTGGTGCTCGACATGCCGTCGCTGTCAATAGCGCGACATCTGCGTTGCACATCGCCTGCCTGGCACTGAAGCTCGGTCCGGGCGACCTCCTTTGGACGTCCCCCATCACCTTCGTTGCGTCCGCCAACTGCGCTCGCTACTGCGGTGCCGATATTGACTTCGTCGACATCGACCCGCGGACCTATAACATGTCGCCCGCCGCCCTCGAGACTAAACTTGAGGTGGCAAAGGCGATCGGCCGCCTGCCAAAGATCGTTGTACCGGTACATCTTACCGGTCAGTCCTGTGATATGCGAGCCATCGGCGACCTCGCCAGGCACTATGGCTTCCAGATCATCGAAGATGCGTCGCATGCGGTTGGGGGACGGTACGAGGGCCGCGCGGTTGGCAGCTGCGTGCACAGCGATATCGCAGTATTCAGCTTCCACCCGGTCAAGATAATCACAACCGCCGAAGGGGGCATGGCGGTGACCAATAGTGCGGACCTTGCGCACCGGCTTCGGTTGTTCCGAAGCCACGGCATCACGCGCGATGGGACAGAGATGACGCACGAGCCAGACGGCGGCTGGTACTATCAGCAGATCGCGTTGGGCTATAACTATCGTCTAACCGAACTCCAGGCCGCCCTCGGTCTCAGCCAGCTCGATCGGATCGATGAGTATGTGGCTCATCGCGCGCGCCTTGCCGCTCGTTATGGTGAGTTGCTCGCCCGCCTTCCGCTGACCCTGCCCTACCAAGCTCAATACGCTGCGAACGCTTGGCATCTCTATGTTGTCCGTCTGAAACTCGATGAGGCCCGCATCACACATCGGCAGTTCTACGACAGGCTCCGCGAGGCCGGAATCGGCGTCAATCTTCACTATATTCCTGTGCATACCCAGCCCTACTATCGCGCCCTACCAGGTGGAGCGGCGATGAGTTTTCCGGAGGCGGAGCGGTATTACAGTGAGGCTGTCAGCTTACCCATGTTCGCAACGCTCACGGAAGCCGACCAAGATCAGGTTGTCGCGGCAATCGAGAAGATCTTGGCATGAACCTCTGTGTTATACCGGCGCGGGGCGGTAGTAAGCGGATTCCGCGCAAGAACATCCGCGAGTTCTGCGGTAAGCCGATCATTGCATGGTCAATCGACGCAGCTCTCGAAAGTGGCGTCTTCGATCGGGTCGTCGTGTCGACCGACGATGATGAAATTGCGGCCGTCGCGGTGGCACACGGCGCGGAGGTGCCGTTCAGGCGACCAGCCAACCTCTCAGACGACTTCACCGGCACCATTCCTGTGGTCGGCCATGCCGTCGAATGGAGCCGCTCTGAAGGACTGCGCCCTCGCATGGTTTGCTGCATCTACGCGACGGCCCCGTTCGTGAGTGTCGACGATCTTCGCAAAGGGCCGGCGGCGCTCGTTAGTTCAGCCAGTGGATACGCTGTCTCAGTCACGCGCTACGAGTTCCCAATTCAACGAGCGGTTCGCCTCACGACCGACAACCTAATGGAGATGTACGACACCACATACTATCAAAAGCGCTCACAGGATCTCGACGAAGCCTGGCACGACGCCGGGCAGTTCTATTGGGGTACGGCCAAAGCGTGGCTCACCAACAGCAATCTCTTCCAGGGATCGGCGCCAATCATTTTGCCCCGGCATCGCGTGCAAGACATCGATACCGAAGATGATTGGGCACGGGCGGAGCTTATGTTTAGAGCCAGCGTGCCGGCCTAGGGATGACTTCTGTTCTCATCCGCACGGACTCGTCCTCGTCGATTGGATCGGGTCACGTCATGCGGTGTCTGACGCTAGCTCGGGAGCTGCGTCGAAAAGGGGCGCACGTGGTCTTCGCCAGCAGGACTTGTGCCGACGACCTCAACAGCTACGTTGAGAGCGAAGGTTTTACCGTTCACAAGATGGACGCGGTCGACGAGGCAGGCGACGCGGCGGAGACCTCCGCAATCCTGATCAAAGCCGCTTGTGATTGGGTTATCGTCGACCACTACAGCCTTGGACTTGGTTGGGAAGAGACAGTTCGCCCACATTTGGGAAAACTTCTCGTGATCGACGATCTTGGCCGCCGCCATAGCTGCGACGTGCTGGTGGACCAGAACCTCGTTGCAGGATTTGAACGCCGCTACGACGGCATGCTTAGTGTCGGTGCGGTCTCGATGCTCGGACCGACGTATGCCTTGCTGCAAGACGACTACGCAGACCTGCAGCCGCTCATAAAGCGACGCAACTTTCCGCCACGTAGAATTGTACTCTATTTTGGCGATGGAGATGTGCATGGCATGACAGGAAGGTGCCTCGCGGCGTTGCTCTCGCTTGACCGTTCAGAATTGTCCATCGATGTGGTGCTAAGAGCGTCCAGCCCGCAACTTGCGACTATTTTGGAGATTTCTTCAAAGGAAAGCAGAGTTCATCTGCACCACCGGTTACCAAGCCTTGCCCCATTGTTCCTTGCTGCCGATTTGGCGGTGGGCGCCGGTGGTGCTACCTCGTGGGAGCGCCTCTGCCTGGGGCTGCCGAGCATCATCATCACGGTCGCCGAAAACCAGGAGGCGCCTGCAGCTGAGCTCTCTGGACGCGGGCTAGCGGTCTGGATCGGGCGCGACACAGATTTGGACAAGGAAGAGCTGCAGGCCAAACTGGCTGCCGCGCTGGACCATCCTATGAATGGTCTGATTGAGTCCAGCACTCTGGTCGATGGTCGAGGGGCTGTGCGCATCGCAGCGTACCTCACGATCAACGCGACCACTCGATTGTTAGCCCGAAGAGCAACGATCGCGGATGAAGTTCTGCTGCTGCGTTGGGCCAATGATCCAACAACAAGAGCAATGGCTTTTCACACCGCTCCGATCGGAGCGCGAACTCATCATGAATGGCTGCAAGCGCGGCTAGCGAGCTCGGACTGCCGACTTTTTATTGTCGAAGCTGAAAATGGCATACCCGTCGGCCAAGTAAGATTCGACCAAACTGCGGAGGGCTGCGTCATCAGCTATTCTATGGATCGGATATTCCGCGGTAAGGGACTCGGGACACGCGTCGTAGAAGCAGCTATTAGCGCCTCCCCCGCACAAGACGCGGCGCTAATCGCCCGGATTCGGCCAGAGAACGTGAAGTCTCGCCGCGTCTTAGAGAAACTTGGATTTACTCAGACCGCACTTGACGGTAGTGCGGTGGAATTCAGGCGTAGCCAGCAGGAACACCGATGACTTTTCGGCTTGGAGACTTTGAGATCGGGAGAAACGTTCGCCCGTTCATCATTGCAGAGATGTCGGGAAACCACAATCAGTCCCTCAACCGCGCCTTCGCGCTCGTCGACGCGGCAGCTGCAGCCGGGGCCCAAGCACTCAAGTTGCAGACCTATACGGCCGATACCATAACACTTGATGTGCGTGGCGGCGCGTTCGAAATCTCGGACGGGGGAAGCTTGTGGGTCGGCAAGAATCTTCATGACCTTTACCAGCAGGCGTACACGCCATGGGAATGGCATAAGCCGATCATCGAGCGCGCTAAGGCTCATGGAATGGCTTGCTTTTCTTCGCCATTTGACGAGACGGCCGTAGACTTCCTCGACGAGCTCGGCGTTCCCGCATTCAAGATTGCTTCTTTCGAAAATAATCACCTGCCGCTGATCCGTAAGGTCGCTGCGACCGGCAAGCCGATCATCATCTCGACTGGCATGGCGAGCATCGCTGAATTGGATGAAGCGGTCTCGGCGGCACGCGGCGCAGGATGCAAAGACCTAGTCTTGCTGAAGTGCACCAGCACCTACCCCGCCACCCCTGCAAATACTAACGTATTAACAATCCCCCATATGCGCGAACTTTTCGATTGCGAAGTTGGGTTGTCTGACCACACGATGGGAGTGGGAGCCTCCGTGGCAGCGGTAGCGCACGGGGCATCCGTAGTGGAAAAACACTTCACGCTGGCCCGCGCCGACGGCGGCGTTGATAGTGCTTTTTCGCTGGAGCCGCCGGAAATGGCTGCCCTGGTAGTCGAAACCGAACGGGCATGGCAGAGCTTAGGCCACATATCCTACGGTCCGACAGAGGCTGAAAAGAAGTCACTTATTTTCCGACGATCGATCTACGTATCGGAGCGAATTAGGGCAGGAGAGGTTCTGAGCGAGAGGAATGTCCGCATCATTCGACCCGGCGAGGGACTGCATCCTCGCCACTATGCGCAGGTAATTGGACGAACGGCAAAGCACGACTTGGCCAAGGGGACCCCTCTCGACTGGAGCCTACTGGCGTGAAGTCGTTGCCGCGCCTTGGGCTCGCGGTTAGAAGCTGGCGCAATCTGGATGTTTTCTACTACCTTCACATTTCGCACCCGGCGAACACGAATTTGGATCGGCTGCCTAATGCCGCCCGTGCAACCAGTTCACGCCCTTGGCTTGCGCGCACCCTTGAAGGGGTGAGCGCCGTACTCGCCCTAGTCGAACATTTCTGGCATTGCTTTTGGTTGCCTCGCGGGCGCGATCTCATCTTCAATCATTCGGCCCGCATTCGTCGCAACGCGCCGACTAACCTGCAGGCACTGTATCTCGCAAAGCTCGATGGTATCGAAACGTGCGTAATCTCAGAAGATCATTCTACCGTTCCAGCTGCGGCGCTGTCGCCATACTTGATACAAGGTTTTGCGGTGGATCGTGCGGCCGAGCTATTTGGTGGCATGTTGCACGTCTCGCGGCAGCTACTACGGAGACCGTCGGACCGGATCGTCTGCAACTTCTATCTAGGTCGGGCGCTTTGGAGACTGACGTTCCTCATTGTGAGGCCCCGTCGGTTGCTGATGTTGGTTTGGTACACCAAGCTTGCTGTCATAGCGGCTGCACATGAAATCGGGGTGGCTTGCTCGGATCTTCAGCACGGTGTGATCTATCAGGACCACCCATTCTACAGACCCCCACCCTCTTCCCCAGGCTTGTTTCTCTCACCGGACAGGTTTCTGGTTTATGGCGAGTATTGGAAAGAGAAGCTCACGAGCGTTGGATGGGCGCCCTCGCGGCTAGGCGTCATCGGGTACTTCTTACAGATCGATAGCACCTCGTCGTCGGCTGTATCGGAGCCCTATGTACTCTATACATCGCAGCCACTCGCAGTGGAACGAATTAAGGCTCATATCCGCAGCATCAGCGCCGAGCTTGCGTCCAGCGGACGCCGGATTGTGATTGCTCCTCACCCGATGGATGCGCCACACGCCTTTGATGACGTCGTATCAGACGCCGTGCGGGTGGTCTCAGCCGATTCATATGATCTACTCCGTAACTGCGAAGTGCATGTCAGTCTGTCGTCCACCTTGCTTTGGGAGGCAATCCTTTTTGGCAAATCGAGCTATACCTTGACGGATCCGCAACAAGCGGTCGACACGATCTCGGACCTCGTTCGGTTCGGATTCGCGCGCTACATCAAGGATAGGGAGTGGCCAAGGCCGTTTGAGCTTCCGAGGGCGCCGTCCGGTGACTATGTATTTCGGACCTTCGTTGAACCGATATTAGGATAGATGCTGCGTACATGGCTTGTCTTCTGAAGCTTCCTATCCCAAGCTCAAAGGGGGTGACGACGTTCACAACCCAAGAGTGGCGGCGCATCCATGGGAGCCCCGACCTGCTCAGGGCGGTGCGGCAGCTTCGCCGGTCCTACGCCATAGGATTGCATTTCAATTGGCACGACGACGCGTTCCGGCCAGCGCCGGACTTCGACTTCTTCATGGCGGGACCCGAAGATCTTCGTTCGGTCGACGAGACGCCGTTTCATCTGATCCCGATGGATGCCTGCAACTTTACTCCGGCATCTTACCGGCCGTTCCCTGCGGTCGAGAAATTCTGGGACGTGCTGGCCGTGGGGAACCCCGTGGCGTTCAAACGACCTGAAGTGTTGCTTCGGACTATTCGGCAGCTGTTTGACCAGTCTTCGCGTCCACTTCGGGTGCTCTACATCTGTCCGCTTCCAACCCGCCGGTTCATGGACGAGGACACTGTGCTTTACGACGTGCGGGCCTACTACGAAGCATTGTTTTCTGCCGAGGAGCGCTCGCGCTTCGTGCTGCTCACCACGGAGTTCGACAGCCCCAATCCATTCGACCGCAACTCACTGTCGGTATTCTTCAGAAACAGCCGCGTCTTCCTGCATTGCCCGACCGACGAACGGCGATGCCGAATTGCCGCCTATGCCTGGTGCGCCGGTCTTCCGGTGGTCGCCTATAGCTCGGTGGCCTCCATTCTGCCGCCGGCGCTGCGGGTCGAACCCGGCTATTTCGAAATCACCTCGGACGGACAATACGTCCAAAAAATCCTGTCGGCGCTCGAAACCGCCGAGCAATTCGACGCGAAGCCTTACGCCGCCGAACTGTCCGAGGGAAGCACCGTAAACCGCCTGAGGCAGGAGCTCGCGACGCTATTCGCCGCTCACGGCGAGCAGCTGGAAGGTCCGCTGCTCGCTGCAAATCTTGACCGTCGGCTCGGCTGGCACCATCAAGGCATCGGTGGCCCGGCAAACGGGTTGACCCAACCGCTTTCCGACTACATCGCAGTGCTTTATGCCGCTGAGTGGTCGAACATCCAGCGTGCCGCGCTCGAAACTGCGGACTACCCCGAGCGCCTGCTCGACCCCTCCTCGAGCGAGCACCCACCGGCCACGCGCGAGACTGTGGAGCGACAGTCAATCTACCTCAACCCGAACAAGCGCCGAATGATGCGCGTTTACAAGATGCTGCGAAGCAAGATTGGCCTCGAATGATGACAAAGTCAGCGACCATCATTGACGCAAAGTCATCCCAAGCGAGATATTGGCTGGACCTGTGGACCTACAGGGATCTGCTTTACTTTCTCTCGTGGCGTGACATTCTGGTGCGCTACAAGCAGACCGTCATCGGCGTCGCCTGGGCGGTCATTCGCCCACTGCTCACGATGCTGATCTTCACTTTCATTTTCGGGCGAGTGGCAAAACTGCCCTCCGAAGTGCCGTACCCAGTCCTGGTCTTTGCGGCGATGCTGCCATGGTACTTCTTCTCAACCGCCTTCAGCGAAGCCGGGAACAGCCTAATCACCAACAGCAACATGATCTCCAAGGTCTACTTTCCGCGGTTGATCATTCCGGTTAGCACGGTCGCGGTGGCCCTCGTCGATCTGGCGATCTCGTTCGTTGTGATGTTCGGTCTGATGCTATGGTTTGGTGTCTGGCCCACCTGGCGCCTGCTGCTTCTTCCGGTGTTCGTCATTCTGGCGGCGCTCGCCGCGCTAGGCCCGGGTCTCTGGTTTGCCGCACTCAATGTGCGCTATCGCGACTTTCGATACATTGTCCCCTTCATCACGCAGTTGGGCCTCTACATATCGCCGGTCGGATTCAGCTCCGCGATCATTCCACCGCAGTGGAGGTTGCTCTATTCGCTCAATCCGATGGTTTCGGTGATAGAGGGTTTCCGCTGGTCGCTGCTGGGAACGGCGACGCCCGTCGAGCCATCAGCCATCGCCTTGTCAGTGATGATTGTGGTCCTCCTGCTCGTCAGCGGCCTCTGGTACTTCCGGAAGACTGAAGACACCTTTGCGGATGTGATCTAGCGTTGACCTCAGTTCTAAAAGCCAGCGGCCTGGGCAAAGCTTACAGCATCGAGCATCGTGCGGCCGACGCCGCTCGCTACGACACACTCGGGGAAACCCTGGTCCGGAGCGCGCGTCGGATGCTGAAACCAGCAGCGCGCCGCGCGAAAGCCACGGCCGAAACCTTCTGGGCGCTTCGCGATGTCAGTTTCGAGGTGCAGAGAGGCGACCGCGTCGGCATAGTTGGCCGCAACGGGGCCGGCAAGAGCACCCTGCTGAAGATCATCTCGCGGATCACGCGTCCTACCACTGGCCGGATCGACATCATCGGCCGCGTCTCGAGTCTGCTCGAGGTTGGAACGGGATTTCATCCGGAGCTCACTGGACGGGAGAACATTTATCTTAACGGCGCTGTGCTCGGCATGAACCGGAATGAGATCAGCGCGCGATTCGATGAGATCGTCGAGTTCTCGGAGGTCGAGCGGTTTCTCGACACTCCGGTGAAACGCTACTCGTCGGGAATGTATATGCGCCTCGCGTTCGCCGTCGCCGCACATCTTGAACCCGACATCCTCATCGTGGACGAGGTGTTGGCCGTCGGCGATGCCGCGTTTCAGAAGAAGTGCCTGGGCAAGATGCGCGAGGTCGGAGAGACCGGGCGGACGGTCCTGTTCGTCAGCCATAACATGGGCGCGGTCGCAGAGTTCTGCAACCGCGCCATCATGCTCGACCACGGCAAGGTGGTGTATGACGGTGCCACGCAAGAGGTCCTGCAGAAATACCGAGGCGAGGCGCCGGACGACAGCAGCGGCGTGTTCGAGGTTACCAGCCACAAGGGCGATATGCCCGGACGCATCTTGAGCATCACACTCGAAAAGCGCGGCGCTGGCTCGAGCGTCTTCGACATCGACGATCCGATCGACATTGGGATCGATTTCGAAACTAAGGACTGGTACGCGGACGTGCAGTGCGCATTGACGGTCAGCCGCGACGCCGTCGATCTCTTCCACGCCTTCGACAATGACGACCTACCAGAAGTTGCCCCGACGCCGGCGGGCCGCCATAGGCTGATCTATCGGATACCGCCGCGCACGCTGAAGGAGGGTCGACATAACCTCAGCGTGACCTTGGGGCTGCCGAGCCGGCTGTTTCACCAAGTCGACACGGGTATTTCGTTCGAGGTTGTGGCCTCCGAAAACTTGTTTTGGAAAAGCTTCCGGTCTGACCGGGCCGGCAATATGATCTCGCCCGGAACGTGGACCAGACCATGACGCTGCGCGATACTAAATTGGACACGGACGATATCGGTGCCTCTAGGGTGACCATCGTCATTGGGAGACGAGCCTCGGCTGTGCAGTTCTTCGAGCGCGCAACACGCCGTCAGCGGCTTCGGCGGTTAATCGGGCCGGTCCGCCGGGCTGTGAGATGGGTGGTCGCAGATGAGCGATAGTGTTCTCAATCGGTCGTGGAGCGCATTCCCTCGCGAGGTTGCACCGAAGTACCTGAAGTCGTTCGGCTCGCCGTCGCTCGAATCCAAACGGCTTGTCTATGAAGTGTTGAAGGAGCGCGGGGGCAAGCTGCCGCGCATCCTCGACGTGGGCTGCGGGAACGCCAATCTAGCTGAGTACCTCGACGAGCAAGGTCTGCAGTTCAACTATACGGGAACGGACTTCTCCGACGTGCTCCTGGAGGCAGCCGGGGCGGCATTTCCAGGCGGGACCTACGTGAAGGCGGACGCCGGCGAGTTGGCGGAGCTACCTACAGACTTCGACTTCGCAGTCTATTCACATGTGATCGAAATGCTGCCCTCGCCGGAAGCATCGCTCTCGGCTGCCGCCAAACTTGCTAAGTCAATCATCATAAGGTTTTTCGAGCCGCCGGCCGAACGCTACGACAGCGTCGAACTGCTCGAGATGGATGTCGGCGGTCCCAAAAAGGTTCCCTACCTACGACGCAAGCTTTCGCAGTCCTATTACGAGCTCATGCTGTCGAATATTGGATGTAGGTCTGTTGACGTTTATCGAACCGGATCGAAGGATCAGGTTCACGTCCTAAATTTTTCCGTGAGGCAAAAGTGAAGTCACTGCTGCGAAATCTGGTGTCAGGTCTTCGAACGGACGCCGCGAAGGAGCCGTTCGGGGTTAAGGGCGCGGTCGCCTATTCCATCGACGAATTGGCGCTGCGCCGGAAGCGGCAAGGCTCGGGAACATCGGTAATGCCGGACGCTGCACCGCTGGTGGCGCAGTTGCGAGACGCTGGATTTGCGCAGGTCGCCAATTTCCTTTCGACTGATCAAATTGCCGAGTTCCAAGAGGCCTTACAAGTGGCCATTCAGAACAATCCTCAATGGGTCAATCCCGCGACGCCCTACGATCTGAGGCTGCACGGCGCGGAAAACGTCGACGCGCGATTTAAGTGGTTCTCCGATCATCCGTTGCTGAACGAGGTGGCGCGGACCTATCTCGAAATGCCGGCGCGAGTTGCCTTCACGCTCGGGGCAGCCCTTCAGTCCGTCCCTGGAAATCCGGGATCGGGCGGTGGCTGGCACCGAGACAGCTACGGGCGCCAATTCAAGACGATGGTCTATCTAACCGATGTGGGCGAAGACAGCGGGCCATTCCAGATCGTTGAGCGGTCGCACCACTTCGCCAAGGTGATCGGCGACAACACGAAGATGGCCCAAGCCTACGGAAACTCCCGCCTGTCGCACGAACAAGTCATGGAACTCCTCAAGACTACCGGCGAAGCTCGTCTGCATACTCTGAGCGGCAGCGCCGGAACGCTGTTGCTGTTCGACTCCAGCACGATCCACCGCGGCATGCCGATTCGCACCGGCGAGCGCATGGCGCTGACGAACTACTTCTATCCAGAGGCAGACATCGACCAGGGCCTCTACGAGCACTTTCGACCGGTGGCCGGGCACACCACACCCCGAGACTAGCGCGCGCAAACCACCAGAGATGACATGCCCCTTATGCAACCCGCAGCCGAGACTGCCCGGCGGGCACTGAGACGTATCTGGCCCGACACCCCAACTGCAGAGCCGTTCGATGTTCTCGCTGGCGGCGCCGTGTCCCGGCTGATCGCCGAGCGTCTCGGCGATCCGAGCCCGCTGATGGTGACCCGCTTGGGAGCCAACGAGCTCCGGTGCGTGCTGAACTATCTGGCAATTCGTTCCGGGCAGCCGCGCTATTGGCCGTTTCTGCGCGGCAGCTCGATGCCACATTGGTGGCATTCGGGCGTGATGAAATCCATGCGTGTTAACGCTGGCTTCTTCCCTACGAGCGCGGACCACCTTGCGGCTTTCGCCGAGCTCATGCTCGCCGACCTGCCCATGATCGACATCCTGGGAAGCTGGCTGCCGGGGGAGGCATTGGTCGCCGACAGGTTGGCCTTGGCCGTCAAGGTAAAGCTCAGCGACCTCGAACCGTACTATCACGAGGCGCCCTGGACCGAGGCGCTGGCGGGCCGGCGCGTTCTGGTGATCCATCCTTTTGCTGCCAGCATCCGCGCCCAGTACGAGAAGCGCCATCTCCTCTTCGCCGATCCCCGGATGTTGCCGCGGTTCGATCTCATCGTTCAGCAAGCGGTGCAGTCAATTGGCGGCGAGGCGACCGGCTATGGCAGCTGGTTCGAGGCCCTCGATACGATGAAACAGCGCATCGGGGAAACCGCGTTCGACGTCGCCCTGATCGGATGCGGGGCGTACGGGTTGCCCCTTGCAGCACATGTCAAATTGCTCGGCAAGAAGGCGATCCATCTGGGAGGCGCGCTACAGGTGATATTCGGCATTCGTGGTCAGCGCTGGGAGGCGCATCCTTTCATCCAGACGCTGATGAACGACCACTGGATCCGCCCCACGCTCGATGAAAGACCGGCACAGTTTGCCCGAGTAGAGGATGGCTGCTATTGGTAGCACCTTCCTCAGGACATAGTATTGACCCTCGCCATTCCCTTCGTGACGATCTATAGAGCTATCGAACGCGTGCCGGACTACCCGGCCTACTACGTGACCTGGCGTTGCAAAGGTCGCGCGCTGTGATGTCACCGAGCAGCGAAATCAGGGCGTGCTCGGCCTGCAGGAGCACCGCATTGCAGGTCGGCCGGGAGGTCTTCGACGATCGCTACGGCGATCCCGACCTGTTCCATTTGGTGACATGCAAAGCCTGCGGGCACGTTATGACGGCGCCGCCCCTCACTGAGGCGGACCTGCCGGAGCTCTATTCGACGTACTATCCGCGACACGAGGAATCGGCGGCGGCGATCAAGAGGCAGGCGGCCAAGTTTGGCGGACCACTTGGCGCGCTGATGCGCTGGGCCATGGGGACAGATAACCAAGGACAGTATGTGGCCCGAACCGGTGACACTGTGCTCGATGTGGGATGCGGCAGTGGCCTGTCCCTGCTCGAAGCCAAAGCACTAGGGGCGAGGCCGTTCGGAATCGAAGCCGACCCAAATGTCGCTCCGATCGCCTCTGAGCTGGGCGTGACCGTGCATATCGGTAACATCTTCGATGTGCCGTTCCCCGAGCAGCGGTTCGATCTCGTTGCCCTCAACCAGGTGATCGAGCACGTCGCTGATCCCGAGCGGACCCTGCTGGCCATTCGCGAGAGGCTAGCAGAAGGCGGCCGGGTCGTTGCGGCCTTCCCGAACCACGCGTCGCTCTGGCGACGTGTCTGCGGCGACCGGTGGCTAAACTGGCACATCCCCTTTCACCTCAACCATTTCAATGCGCGCTCGTTTCGCATCCTGGCGGAACGCTGCGGCTATCGAGTGGTCAGCCGGCGGACCGTCACTCCCAACATCTGGACGCTTATGCAGCTGAGGGTCTGGCGCGAAACGCCGCAGCGGGGCCTGCCGTCGCCGACATGGTCGACGGCGGCGGCTGGTAGCAAGAACCTGCCAAGCCGGCTGCTGCGCAAAGTCCGTATCGCGCTGCTGCTGCCGCTTTTGTTCGTCGTCAACCGCATTATCGACATGCTTGGCACCGGCGACAGCCTGATGTTCCAACTCGAGCGCGCGGGGCGGCCATAACCATCTTCGTCCTCATGCCGGTATTCAACCGACTGCCGCTGACGCAGCGGATGGTGGACTGCCTCAGGGCTCAGAAGGTACTCGAGACACTGGAGATCGTCGTCATCGACGACGGCTCGACCGACGGCACAGGAGAGTGGTTGGCGGAGCGGGGTGATATCACAGTCCTCAAGGGGGATGGAACCCTCTGGTGGGGCGGTGCGATCCAACGTGGGCTCCACTACGCCTTTGGGAAGGCAGCGCCGAGTGACTGGGTGGCCTTCGTCAACAACGACACTGAGATCGAGCCAGACTTTTTTGCCGAGCTGTTGGCCTCGGCACAGCGTGTATCGCATTCTGCTGTCGGCAGCGTCGTTCGCGATCTCAAAGAGCCTCGGCGTCTGCTATCGATCGGGCCGCGCATCGATGCATGGCGTATCTTAACGCCAGACCTGTTGGACAGCCCCTCCGCGGTTGAGACTGCCACCGAGGTCGAGGTCGATGCGCTGAGTGGGCGCGGTGTTCTGTTCCCGATCGCCGCTTTGCGGAAGGTGGGGGGCATGCACCCGCGAAGACTCCCCCACTATTTGGCCGACTATGAGCTCGCGGTCCGCGTGCGACATGCCGGCTGGCGCCTGCTTGTCAGCCCGCGCGCGGCTGTGTATTCGCACGACGCGTTCGGCAATTCGAGGCCCTTGG
>Ga0207667_10001372_pt1 | contig 30520 bp, 23 predicted proteins | sample KBSCornC52_FD_184301 | JGI IMG/M metagenome (GOLD analysis project Ga0207667, IMG submission 184301) | Corn rhizosphere microbial communities from Kellogg Biological Station, Michigan, USA - KBS Corn C5-2 (SPAdes) (version 2) | ecosystem: Host-associated > Plants > Roots > Rhizosphere > Soil ...
TGAGCGAGGCGAAGGTGAGCTCGCCCGAGCACGCTCAGTTCGACGAGGCGGCGCTGGCGTCCGCGCGACGCTTGATCTTCGAGCCGGCGAGGCGTGATGGGCGGCCGGTGGCGGCGCGGATCCGCTTTCGTTATTTGTTCACGCCTCCGCCGGCCAAGCTGATTGGGCGCGTGCTTTCTTCGACGGGTGAGCGACCGATCGCGGACGCGAGCGTGAAGGTGCGCGACGCGGCCAAGGGCGAGCACCGCGCGCGCTCGGGCAGCGACGGGCGCTGGAGTGTGCCGGAGCTTCCGCCCGGTCCGATCGAAATCGAGATCGAAGCGCCCGGGCGGCGATCGCAGCGCGCGACCGAGGTCGTAGAGCGCGGCCAGGAAACGAGCGTGCTCGTGCACCTGGAGCCCGAGGTGGCACCAGCGAGCTCGGGGCAGCCAGCGATCACCGAAGTGGTGGTGACCGGTGAACGGCCGCCGCGCGAAGTGACCAAGCGCACGCTCGGTCGCGACGAAATCGCGCACAGTGCGGGAACGCAAGGCGACGCGCTGCTTTCGTTACAGAATTTGCCGGGCATCGCGCGGCCACCGCCGTTTTCGGGGCAACTGGTCGTACGTGGCTCGGCGCCGGATGATACGGGCATCTTCATTCAGGGCACGGAGGTGCCGCTGGCTTATCACTTCGGCGGTTTGAGCTCGGTGGTGCCGACCGAGTTGCTCGAGAAGATCGATTTCTATCCGGGCAACTACAGCGTGCGTTACGGTCGTTTGCTGGGCGGAGTCGTGGACGTGGGTCTGCGCGCGCCACGCAGCGATCGCTATCACCTAGTCGTCGAGAACAGCGTGCTCGGCTTGCGCGGCTTGGTCGAAGGTCCGATCGCGCGCGGCTGGAGTTTTTATCTGGCCGGGCAACGCTCGTGGCTCGACCTATTATTTACGCCCATCCTCAAAGCGAGCGGCGAGCAAGAAGTCGCGCTGCCGCATTGGGCCGATTACCAAGCGGCGCTGCACAAGGATTTCAGCGCGGGCACGTCGTTCACGCTCTCGTTCTTCGGTTCGGATGATGGGCTGCAGATCGTGAGCCCGATCGCGGCCTCGACCGATCCGACCTTGGGCGGCGCGCTCGGGTATCACACCAATTTTTGGCGCACTCAGGCGCGCTTCGACGCTCATCCGGGCGAAGGCACGCAGCTTCACCTCAGCGCGGCGTTCGGGCAAGACACGATCAGCGCGAGCTTGGGCACGACCTTGTTGGACGCGAGGTTGCACCCGCTGTCCGGGCGTGCGGAGCTGTCGCAGACCCTCGCGCCGGGGATCGTGGGCAACGTGGGGCTCGACGTGCTGTACGAGCCGTACGAGTTCGCCTTGCAACTTCCCGCGCCGACGCGCGCGGGCGTTCCTTCGGGAGGGCCCGGTCAGCTGCCGATTCGCTCGACGGGCTCGAGCTCGCTATTTTTGCCTGCTGGGTACGCTGAGCTCGAGCTCCAGCCCTGGCGCGGCGCGCGCGTCGTGCCCGGGCTGCGTCTGGACTACGACGGAACCACCCGACGTGCGGATCTCTCACCGCGCCTCAATCTGCGTCAGGATTTGACGGCGGGGTTTCCGCGCACGATCTTGAAGGGCGGGATTGGCTATTTTTTACAGCCGCCGACGCCGCTCGACACTGACGCGCACTTCGGACAAGCGGGGCTTTCCTCGAATCGCTCGCTGCAAACGGACATCGGTCTCGAGCAAGAATTCAGCCGCAATCTGGATCTGTCGCTCGACGTCTTCTACAAGCACTTCGATCGCTTGGTGGTGCCGGAGGCCGGAAATTCCGGCAGCGGCGCAGCCTATGGCGTCGAGTGGCTGTTGCGGTACAAACCCGATCCGCACTTTTTCGGGTGGGCTTCTTACACGTTGTCGCGCAGCGAGCGCCGCGATCTGCCGAGCGAACCGCTGCGCCCGTTCGAATTCGATCAAACGCACGTGCTCACGCTGCTCGGCAATTACAAGCTCGGCAAGGGCTGGCAACTCGGCGCGCGCTTCCGGCTCGGCTCGGGCGATCGCTACACCAGTACTAGTCCGGGAGCGTACAACGCGAGCGTGGGCAGTCAGCTCGGCGTGGCTGCCTTTCCGCCCAACGATCAGCGGCTGCCGGTCTTTCACCAGCTCGATCTTCGACTGGAGCGCTTGCGCGTGTACCGCTATTGGCGCGTGACCTGGTTCCTCGACCTGCAGAACGCCTATTTTCGGAATAACCCGCTCGGCGTTACTTACAACTACAACTACACGCAAAAGGCGTACGTCAATGGCCTGCCGATCTTGCCCATCGCCGGCGTACGGGTGGAGTTCTGATGAAGATGCAGCATCGGTTCTGGCTCTTCGCACTGCTTTCGGGCTGCGCGCCGCCGAGCTTCGATCCGTCGAGCTATGTGGACAGTGTGCGCGTGCTCGCGGTGCAATCGGACGCGCCCTATGCGTCTCCGGGTCAGACGGTGACGAGTGAGGCTTTGGTCGTCGATGGTCGTGCCACGCAAGCGGCGCCCGTGCAGGTGTTCTGGCTTCCCGAGCCGTGCCTCAACCCGCCGGATGACGCCTACTACGGCTGTTTTGCCGGGCTGAGCGAGCAGTTCCGCCCGGGCACCGACATCGGACCGGAATTGAGCGCCGGCACACGCTTCTCGTTTCAAATGCCACAAGACGTGATCGTGCCGCACCCGCGTAGCGACACGCCGTACGGCCTCGCCGTGCTGTTCACGATCGCCTGTGCCGGTCAGGTTCGCTATCTGCCGCCTCAGCCCGGCGGCAGCCCCGACGCGGTCCCCTTTGCCTGCTTCGGCGACGCGGGTGAGCAGCTCGGCACCGATGCGTTCGTGTTCGCGTATTCGCTCGTGTACTCGTTCAGCGATCGCGAAAACCACAACCCGGAGCTCACCCAGCTGACGTTCGGCGGCGTCGCGGTCGACCCCGCGGCAGGGATTACCGTTTCGCATTGTGCGAAGTCGAAAGAGTCGGATTGTTCGGCAACCAAGCTCGATGTCGTCGTGCCCGACTCGAGTCAAGAGCCCGATCCGAGCAACCGCGACGCGGCGGGCGCAATCCTGAAAGAGCAGCTCACCGTGCAATATCTCGCGACCGCGGGCGCAATTCAAAATGACATCACGGTCGTGTTCGATCCGCGTCAGGGGCGCCTGGCCAACACCGGTGACGAGTACCGGGCGCCGCGCGCCGCGGGCGAGTACCGCCTGTGGGCGGTCTTGCGCGACAATCGAGGCGGCACGAGTTCGCTGGAGGTCCCGCTGCACGTTCAATGACGGTGGTCGCGCAGGTGAGCGCGCGCGCTCCAGCGGACCGCGACGCCGAAGGCTTTGCCGAGCTGTGTCCGCCTTTCGTGACCATCAAACCAAAACCCAAAAATTTTGGTGCGGAGCGCGGATTTTTCGGCGTGTGGGGCGCGTGACTTGCGCCACTCGGCGCAGCGGTTACGCTTCGGGCATGAGCGTTGGCGGCGGTCGCGGCGTGCGGGTCAGTGGGCGCAGGAACGGCATCGGTGCGGCTGTGTTCGTGCTGGCGGCCTTGAGTGCGGTGTCCGCCTCCGCGCAACCAGCGCCCCCCGCGCGGCTCGTGCCCGGCGTGACGCCGCTGTTTTCGGATGACGGGCTGTCCGGCGGAAGCGGCGCGCTGCCGCCCGCCGTGGCGTTCACGCCGCTGCAGCTGTCACTGGTCGGCGGGTTATTCTCGCAAGCGAGTGCGCTGCCCGGCTGCGCCTCGCGCGACGACGCGAGCGGCAATTCGCTGAACGGCTTTGCGCTGCAGCGCTACAGCTACCTTCAGCTCGCGCCGCGCTTGGTGTTGCACGGGTTCTCCACTGGCGGTTGCCCGATTGACGCGGGCATGGGCGGCGGCCTGACCTACTCCGTGCCCCTCACGAAGAGCTTGTGGTTGGTCTCCAGCGCGGGCTTTTATGCGCTCCCGGCGCTCGAAAATGCGCGCTCCGCCATGGTCACCAGCGCTGCCCGCGTGGACGTCGTCAAGCACCTCGGCTGGGGCCGCACGCTCAGCCTCGGTCTCGGCACTCGCCAGAGGAGCGGCGCGAGTCAATTCAGCGCAGTGAGCTTCGGCGGAAGTTTTTAGGCTGCTCCGCACCTCGGCGCGTTTCATGCAGGCCGAGGCGTACGCCAAATTGCAAGGAGGCTCGAATGCAAGCCATCGTATTGTCCGCCTTCGGCGACGCCAGCCAACTCGAGCTGCGCGAGCAGCCGGAACCCGAGCCGGGTGCCGGCCAAATCAAAGTGAGAGTGGCGAGCGCCGGCATCAACCCGGTCGATTGGAAGCTGCGCAGCGGCCAGCTCCAAAAGCGGATGCCGCTCGAATTGCCTGCCATTTTGGGCCGTGACGTGGCGGGCGAGGTCGTGCGGGTGGGCGCGGGTGTCACAGCGTTCAAAGAGGGCGATCACGTGCTCGGGCTCGTAAACGGCGGCTACGCCCAATATGTGGTCGCGGCCGATGACGCGTGGGCCAAGATCCCGGAAGGCTTGGCCGTAGAAGATGCGGGCGCGCTGCCGCTGGTGCTGCTCACGGGCGATCAATTGACCGAAGCAACCCTTGGCCCCAGCGCGGGCGCGGGCCTCACCGTATTGGTCACTGGGGCCATGGGTGCGGTGGGGCGAGTTGCCCTTTGGGGCATCCGGCAACGGGGCGCTCGAGTCTGGGCGGGCGTTCGTGGCTCGCAGCTCGCTGAGGCAAGAAAGCTCGACGTAGACGGCACGGTGGCGCTCGACGATGACGCCGCACTCGCGCAGCTGCCCGAGGTCGATTGCATTGCGGACACCGTGGGCGGCTCCATCATCGAAAAGCTCTTGCCCAAGGTCAAAGCGAACGGCACCGTAGGTTCGGTTGTCGGCGAGCCGCCAGGCGCGAAAGAGCGCGGGCTCATGGTCAGCGCATTCCTGGCTCATCCGGACCACGCGCGCTTGGCGCAGCTGGCTGCCGCAGTTGCCGCGGGGGCATTGGTGATCCCGATCGCCAAACGCTTTCCGCTCGCCGAAGCTGCGGCCGCTCAAGCGCTCGCGGAGCGCGGTGGCGTGGGCAAAGTGTTGCTCTTGCCTTTCGCCTGAGCTCCGAGCTGAGTGGGACCTGTAGTAAAGGGACGTCCGAGATGACGGGCGACAATCGCGTGCTCCTCACGGGTGGCACTGGCGTTTTGGGTCGTGAAGTGGTGGCTTTGGCCGCAGAACGGGGCGATCTGCCGCTGCGTGTGCTGTGTCGCAGGGCTCGCCCCGCCGAGCTGCCCGCGCACTCGGATTGGGCTCAGCTCGACTTGTTGAAAGACGCGCTCGAGCCGGCTTTGCAGGGCGTCCGAGCCGTCATCCACCTGGCGAGCAGCAAAAACTCGTCGGACCAAGACGAGCTTGCCTGCCGTCGCTTACTGGCGGCGGCACAGGCGTCCGGCGTGGCGCACTTCGTCGTCATCTCGATCATCGGTTGCGAGCGGATCCCGCTGCCGTTTTATGCGACCAAGCTCGCGATCGAAGCTGCCGTGCGCGAAAATCGCGTGCCCTGGTCGATCGTGCGCGTGGCCCAATTTCATTCCTTCGTCGAACGGTTGGTGGTAGCGGCTGCATCGCTGCCGATCCCGACGCCGATCATTCACGATCTCCGCTTCCAACCGGTGGACGAGCGCGAGGTCGCCGAGCGACTGCTCGAGATTGCGCTTGGCGAGCCGTTGGCTGACGCCCCAGAAATTGCTGGGCCCGAGCTCCTGAGCCTCGGCGAAATCGCGTCCACTTGGCTGGCCATCACCGGCCGCACCGACACGCTGGTCCCCGTCTCAGTGGCCACCCTGTTCGACTCCGACGCGACCCGGGGCGCCTGGACGCGCCCCGTGCTCGAGGGCTACCGCGCGGCGTGGAATACGCCGCACGGGGCGCGCACGCTCGGAAGGGTGCGCTTCGCGGAGTGGCTCGAGCGGCGTCGTAAGGAGTAAAGCGTCGAGTGAGCGACCGAGCGGCGCTCAGCGCGAGCTGGTATTTTTTTGATGGTCACCGAGCGCGGCAGTTGGCGGCCCAGCCTTCGGCGTCGCGGACGATGGCCCGTCCCCCTTCTTTGCCAGTCGCTCATAGTACTTTTGCAGGACGAAGAACGCTTGCTTCTTTTCGCCGTGCTCGGAGATGAGTCCCTTGCGGTTCCAGAAATCCTGAATCCCGGGCAGGGCCCGGCGCGGCGAGCGGAAGTCGGTCAAAATCCAAGGCGTCACGCCGCGCAGGAAGGGGATCCGCTCGAGCATCGTGATTTGATGCTGATACACGCTCGCTTGATATTCCTCGCTCCAGCGCGTGAGCGCGTCGCCGTGCAAACCCTTGAGCGCGTCGGCGCCGAATTCGCTGATCACGAGCGGCTTGTCGTAGGTGGTCTTCCAGACCACGCCGTCCGGGCGATCGGGCAGACCGTCGTACCAGCCGAGGTACTCGTTGCAGCCGAGGACGTCGAGCTCTCGACCGAGTGGGTCGTTGATCATCTGCGTCCGAGGCTCGCTCTCGTGACGTTCGAGCGCCGCGCTGACGAGCCGCGAGGGGTCGAGCTGTTTGGCCAGTCGAACCAAATGAGTCATGAACCGAAGCCGCGAATCGCTGAGCGGGGTTTCGTTGCCGACCGACCAGATGATCGCGCTCGCGCGATTCTTGTCCCGCGCGATCATCTCGCGGAGCTGCGTTTCGGCGTTGGCGAGCGTGCTCGGATTGTCCCACTGGACCGTCCAATACACGGGAATTTCGGCCCAAACCAGGATGCCGAGCTCGTCGGCCAGGCGCAGTTCGTGCTCGTTGTGCGGATAGTGGGCGAGGCGCACGAAATTCGCGCCGAGCTCTTTGGCCCAACCGAGCAAGGTGCGGCCATCGGCCTCGCTGAATGCGCGCCCTTCACGGAGCGGCGCTTGTTCGTGCAAGCTGATGCCGCGCAGAAATATTGGTTTACCGTTGAGCAAGATGTCCGCGCCGCGCGTTTCCAGCGTGCGAAAGCCGATGCGATCTTGGACGCGGTCACTCTGAGCGGAAAAGGTCACGTCGTAGAGCTTCGGGCTCTCTGGCGACCACAGCGCGACGTCGGCTGCGAACTCGATCGGCGCGAAGCCACGCGCGTCCGTGCGAACCGTGACGGATCTTGCGAGCTCCGGGATGCTGACGACAACGTCCTGCTCGGCGCTGGGACCATCGAGCTTGACCCAGCCAGAGAGCGTGTGCGGGGCTCCCTTCTTCGCTTGCAGCGAGTAGTCGCAGATGAACGTCTTCGGTACGTCCACGAGCAGCACGTCACGCGTCAGTCCGCCGTAGTTCCACCAATCGGTATTGACCGTGGGCACGCCCTCGCGATGGCGCTGGTTGTCCACCTTGACGATCAAGAAGTTGTCACTCGCTCGGAGGAGGCCGGTGAGCTCGACGTTGAACGAGGTAAACCCACCCACGTGGGCGCCCACGAGCTTGCCGTTCAGGTAAACCTTGGCATCGTAGTTGGCCGCGCCGAAGTAAGCGAACACGCGCCGATCGGCCGCGGGCACGGCCGCGATGTTCGTCTTGTACCAAACCGTGCCCTCGTACAGAAACAACTCCCGGCGCTGTGAATTCCAGTCGCCGGGCACGGCTAGCGTGTCCGAACGATCGAAATCGTATTCGAGCCGATCGCTCTTCGAGGACGGCTTTTCGTTCGCGAAATAGGCTTCGCTCCGGCGCGGCTCATAGCGATAGTCGTAGTAGCCATTTTCGTATGGGTCGACGATGGCTCGCCAAGCGCCGTTCAAGCTCTGCGTCTTGCGCGCGAAGACATTTTGGATCAGCGTAGCCGGCGCTGGCAGCGACGCGGTCGCCGGCAGGCCAACCGGGACCGCGATCGGGCACGCTGGCGTCTGCGCGGCCGCGGGTGCTGCCGGTGCCCCCGCATGGCAAGCGGCGAGAAGGAGGGCAAAGCAAGTGAGCGACAGCCGGGGCCCGTTCATCGCCCGAGCGAACCTCGCTACTCTGCATGAAGCAAGCAAGAATCATCGCGCAGCTCGGCGGCGGCACTCCGCGCGAGCGGCGCACGCGAGATCCGCATTCCCAATGCGCACCGACTCGGCCAGCGCGGGAGTGCGGCGCTTGAGCGAATCGTTGTCGGTTACGAGCGGTCCTGGTACGGCGAGTACCGGGGTGCTAGTATCGACTCCGAAATGAGCACATTGCCCGTTGTTCTGCGTCCCGGCGAAGACGGTTGGATCGTGGCGGAGTGCCCGGTCCTGTCCGGCTGCATTTCACAAGGCAAGACGCGCGAAGAGGCGCTGGCGAATATCTCGGAGGCCATCGCGCTCTGCTTAGAATCAGGCGATAAGCCAAGTGGCGAGTTGGTTGACGTTACGGTGGCTGCGTAGGCCTCGCTTTGGTCGCTCCGCCCGTCGTCTGAGGTAAGGACTGCGTTGCCGCTCTTGGGCGCCTCGGATATGTTCAGACGCGCCAGCGCGGGAGTCACGTGCGCGTCGAATGCCCCGGTCGAGCGCCGCTCACGATCCCGATGCATAGTGAGCTCGACCGCGGAACGCTGCGTTCAATCATCAAAGCGGCGGGGGACCCTACGCCGTGAGCCGTCGAAGATCGAGCTGCGCGTCGCTGCCGATGCTGACCCCCGCTCGGGCTTGTTGTCGCAATCGCAGCGCGGTGCACTGTGCACGACTCGAAGAGCGCGCTCGCGGCATGCGGGCCTCGCTCACGCCGTCTGAACATCTACTTTGGGCTCGCATTCGCGGGCGCCGGCTCGGCGTTGTTTCTCGCCGTCATTGCGGACCGTGCGGCGAGTGCGCGCGGCGCTCAGGTGTTGAACACCGCCGGCGGAGTCGAACCGCGACGCCGAAGGCTGTGCCGATCTGCGCCCGCTTCGCGTGACCATCAAGCCAGGTCGAAACCCCGAGTCGTTGGCGTTACGTGCGGTGAGCGGCCGGGGCTCGGGTTTTGCTGACTGTCAGAACGCCGCGCACGCCGCGTTGAATGTCAGAGCCATGAGCGCGAAGGCGGAGAGCGTGAATAGCGCAAAGCGCGCATTGATGTTGTTCCACAGCGCCTGGAGCAGGCTGTGTGTCACGCGCAGTCCGACGTAGGCCCAGGCGAGTGTCGTGTTGAGCCGGCTGCCTTGGTCCATGACGGCCAGGGCGAGTGCGACCGCGTAGAAGACCGTCGGCTGTTCGAACAAGTGGTTGTAGTTATCCGCCTTCCAGCGTACGCGCGGCGGCAGAGTCGCCATCAGCTGCCCCTTGGGCAGGTTCGGATCGAGCTTCAGCTTGGCCGCCAAAATAGCCGGGATGCGCGTCGCATACATCCAAAACCACATGACATGCGTCCACGCTGCGAGCGCGACGACCGGGGCAATGATTGGGCTCGACACCGGACGGACATTATGAACACGCACGAGCCTTGTCCAGTTGCGGCTGGCCGTTGAGGGCTGCACGAATCGGCACACCGCAACGTTCCTGCCCTCTTTCGAGCTCTTGATTGGAGTGGGAGTCGCCCGCGCGCCACGCGGCGGGCTATTCGCGTTCCCTGACCGCGCCGCTGCTCGGTCCGGCGGAGCCGTATTTCACCGGGACCCCCGCGCGCTCTGCCAGGCGTTCGCAGAGCATTTCGGGGGATGCGTCGGTATGCGTCGTATAGCTGGGCTCGGCGCCGAACAGCTGCTGGGTCAGCTCGGCTTGCTCGCTGAGGCTCCCGGGCAGCTCGAGCTTGGGAATGGACGTGTAGCGCTCGCACCAGCGGTACGGCGCGAGGGCTCCGAGCGCGTCGAGGTGAGTGAGGGCGAGCGCATCGACGCCCGCGCAGGCTCGCAGCGCGTAGTCCAAGAGCGTAAGGTCGAGCCAGCCTTTGCGGACGGGGCCTTGCCACGGGCCGGTTTGGTTGTGTCGCTCCGAAGTTTTTGCGACGACGAGCGGGTCTTCGGTCGGCAAGGGCCCCGGTCCGTGCCTGACCGCGTACGCGCGCAGCACGCCGATGGTCTCGACGGGATGCGACCAGCCGATGCGCGTCAGCAGCTCACGCGCGCCGGCCGGTGTGCAGCGGCTCCACGTGGTGAACGGATGGAAGCCGAAATTTTCGTCGAGCAGCGCGCCTTGCGCGCCTTCGAATACCACCGGACCGCGCGTCTCGGCCACGGCTTCGTCGCTCGCGATCCGAACCGCGCGCGCCACGCCGACTGCCAGCGAAAGCCAACGCTCGCTGACTGCATCACTCTGCAGCAGTGCCAGCTCGCGGCCGATTTCGGGGTCCGCGGCACCAACCTTGGCCGAGAATTCAGCGAGCTTGTGCTGGCGTAGCGCTTCCAGGCGCAGGCTCAGCCGGTCGGGGTAAAGCAGCTCGCCGAAGCGCACCGCCAGCTCCGGCATGGCCAGCGCGTCGGCCACGGTTTCGCCCACGCCCACGCCGCAGCTCCCGTGGCGATCGCCTGAGCGCAGCCGTTCGCGCAGACGATTTGCGGCTTGTTGAAACGGCGTCGTCACCAAGCACGCCGGGTCGATCGAGACGCGAGCGAGCACGTTGGGTTCGCCGAGCTCGGCCAGGCGCTCGGCCTCGACCAGCAAGGCGGTCGGGTGTACCACGACCGGGCTTGCCAGATGCGTGCTGACACCGGGCACGAACGTGCCCGAGCCGAGCTGCGAAAACGTGTGCTCGCGTCCGCGCGCGTCGAGCACGTTGTGCCCCGCTTGCGCACCGCCGTTGAAGCGCACCACTAGCTTTGCCTCGTGCCGGCGCACGAGGTAGTCGGTCAGCAAGCCCTTGCCGGCGTCGCCGAAGCCGAGATCGACGACGACGAAGGCTTTCACCCGAGCAGCTTCTTCCAAAAGGACGGCTTGCCGGACGGCTGAGCGGCGGCCTCGTGCGCCGGATCCGCCGCGCCGGCGCGCCCGATGCTGGCGGCATACGGCGCCAGCGCGCGCACCAATGCGCCGACACGCGGCCGTTCGAGCCCGAGCTCCAGCAGCCGTTCGGCGAACGCAGGCAGATCCGCGACTGCGCCTTCGGTGAGCGCGACCAAGCCGGCGGCCGCCCAGCAAGTGTCGGCCGATTGCTCCAGGCAAATCACGTGATCGCCCAACAGATCGCGCCAGCGGCGCTCACAGCGATCGCGGCGACCGAGGTCCGGAATCAAGAAGAAGGGTTCGAACTTCTCTTGCAACGCGGCGACGACCGCCTCAGTCGGAATGTCCGCGTCCAAGGCGTCGCCGATCAAGGTCTCGACTTGGTGCTTCGAGACGGCCGGATAGGGCAGCTCATCGCCCGTCATCAGCAGATAGCCGCGCTTCTTGCGCTTCAGCCAGTGGTCGGTGTCGGTGTGCTCGGCCAGGAAATACAGCGCAAGTTCGTACGATTCCTTGTTCTGGCCGCCGCCACCTCCTTCCAGGAAGCTCCAGGTCAGCCACTGATCCATCAGCTCGGCGGTCGACTCGAACTGCCCCACCTGCAGCGATGCGGCGTCGCAGGTGGCGTCGCCGACGGCCATGAACAAAAGCTGCGGATCTTGCACGCCGGTATCGGTGAGCAGCTTCATGAAGTGCGGCAGCTCGCGGCGCGCCAGCGCTTCGGGGATCTCGCCCATCGAGCCGGTGACGTCGAGCGCGAACACGATCGGCAACGAGTTGGGATGATCGGCGCTGTCCCGGCTCTCGCGCGCTTTGACGCCCTTCGGGTCCATCAGCGCGTGACAGCGGTTCTGCTTGAACATTTGTTCGCGCGGGATGTTGGCTCTGCCTTTGAGCAGGGCTTCGTGCGCGGCGTGGCTGTAATTTCCGTGTCCCATGGCTTTACCTTCCCTGTGTCAGAGCAACTCGAGCTTCACGAACTTGGGCGGGCCGAAGCATTCGCGCGCGACGTCCGAGACCCTGCGCGAAAGCTCGAGCGGAGCGAGCGCCGCCAAGCCAGCCGCCTGCTCCGCCACTAGTTGGGCGAGCGGGGCGGGCACGTGACTCGGCAGGCGCGTCGGCTCGCCGCCCAAGGCGTGGGCGATGCAGCGAGCCAACATGATCGAATCTCCCGCTGGCGCTAGCGTCTGCTTTGCAGCAGCCGGATAGAAGTCGGCCCGCTGTGGGTCGAGCGCGGCGAGCGGGGCGCCGGCCGGGCCAGCGCACGAAAACCCAACCAGCCCGAGCGAGTGCTCGCGAGCGTCGAGCAAAATGTGAGCAGGCAAAAGCGCGCCGTGTACGACACCGCTCTTGTGCAGCCAATCGAGCAGCTCGAGCGCTCGTCGCCAAATCCAAATCGCGTGGCGCGGATCGGCGCCGCCCGGGCATTGCTGGCGCAGCTGCTCGAGCGTGTGTGCCAAACCGGGCGGCTGCCGAAACGCAGCCGCGAAATGGCGCGGAAAACCCGGCCCCTCGAGTACGCCCGAAAAAGCGCGCTGCGGCACCAGGCCCGTGAAATAGGGCGTGCCGCGCTCGCTGCTGGCTGCGAGCTTCGCCAGCACGCTCTGCTCGTTGCGGAGCAACGCTTCGTCTTCCGCGCTGCGCAGCACCTTCAATAGCAGGCGCTCCGTGATGCGCGCCGCGCGGGTTGCCAGAAAGACGTCACTGCTGTGCCCGATGGCCAAGCGCCCGAGCAGCCGCAGGCGAAAACCGGCCAGCGTGACATCGGCCGGCTCGCAGCTGACGTACGCCTCGAGCAAGCGCCGGTAGTCGCTCGCCTTCACCGGCAAGCGGTCGAAGACAACCTCTGACTTACAATACTCGCACGTCACGCGCACGAGCGCGGCACGACGCGGCAAGGGCGCACCGCAGCGCGGACACTCGAGTACCCTGGGCTCCACACCGCGCAGCATACCTGAAAGCCTAGCCCCGGTTATCAAGCTTATTTACGCCTTTTCCAACTGCCCACGAACTGCCATCAAGGCGAAGCCCAACAAATTCAGGCCACGCCAAGCTTCGGGGCGCTCGGCGCGTGGATCATCGCGCGACAGCCCGATGCCCCAGATGCGGTCGACGGGACTGGCCTCGACCAAGATACGGTTTTTGGTCGCGAGCAGAAATGCGCGCAGCTCTCGGTGCCGACTGAACTTTGCGCTGTTTCCCGCAACCACGATCTCGAACCGCTGCTCGTTCCAACGTTGCTCGTCGAAACCTTGCACGGTTCGGCCGAGCTTCTTGGCCGCAGCTGGCGAGGGCGCGCGCAAAATGCGCTCGAGCGCGGCTTCGTCCCCGAACAGCCGCGCTTTTCCGGCCATCATGTAGTGTTCGGCGGTCGCGTAGCGCACGCCGTCGACTTCGAACGGCGTCGGGTACCATTGGCTGAAGCAGGTCTCGACCACGCTTCCGTCGCTGGGTTTGCTATGCCCCCAGAAGCACAGGTACTTGAAGCGCTCGCCGCGCCTCGTGGCCGCTTCCAAATCGCTACGGGACAGGGGGAGGGATGTCATCTTCAGATCTCGAAGTTGAAGCCAGACTTGACCAGGCGTTTGTATCTGCGTTCGTCGAACCGATACAGACGCGCCGCGCGGTGGGCCACGTCGCGCTCGAGCTCGTCGGTTTCAATCAGGATGTCCATACTGAGCACCTTCTTGCGGAAGTTGCGCTTGTCGAGCTCGCGTTCGAGCACGATTTCGTACAAGCGCTGCAATTGGGAGAGCGTGAACTTGTGCGGCAAAAGCTCGAAGCCGATCGGCTGGTAGCGCACTTTGCCCTTCAGCCGCTCGAGCGCAGTTTGCACGATCTGTTCGTGATCGAAGGCCAACGACGGCAGATCGTTCACGCCGAACCAGGCGGCGTCCGCGGCGTCGGTGGCCGCGCGCACTTCGTGGTCGCTGAGCTTGACCAGCGTGTAATACGCGACTGAAACGACGCGCTCACGCGGATCGCGCTCGACCGCGCCGAAAGTGAACAGCTGCTCCAAGAAGGGAGGGGTGACGCCGGCTTCCTCTTGCAGCTCACGCGCCGCGGCTGCCTCGAGCGATTCGTCGACGTGGACGAAGCCGCCGGGCAGCGCCCATTTGCCTTGAAAGGGCGCGTTGCCGCGTTGAATCAGCAAAAGCTTCAGCTCCTCTTCATCCACGCCGAAGACGACGCAGTCGACGGTTAGGGCAGCGCGCGCGTATTGATAGGTGTGGGCCAAGTTGACGCTCGGGAGAAACTCGGAAATTCGGGCTTGTCTTTGTTAGTGTTATGGATACACTTAGCTTCGTGTAAAGTCAACACTTTGAAGAGATCCCGTCGAAAGTCGCGCATCGACCCGAAACGGGCAGGTAAGGCCGAGATGAAACGCACGAATCGCGCGGGCATCGCGCAGCAAACGCTGGAGATCATCGAACGAGGGACGTATCAGACGCCTGACGGCGCGCTCGTCGACCTGCGCGCCGAGTTGGCGCGCGCCATCGACGGCAGCCGCTTGTACTCCGACCCACAGCTGGAAGCGATCGTGCACGAACAACTGGCGGCGCCCGCAACGACCCCGACCCAGCTCGAAGTGACGGAAGAGACGAGCGTGGCGGCCATTCGACGCTTGGCCGTCGAGCACGAGCTCGACACGCTGTGCCTCAACTTCGCCTCGGCCAAGAACGCCGGCGGCGGCTTTTTGGGCGGCGCAGAAGCGCAGGAAGAGAGCCTGGCGCGCGCGTCGGGCCTGTACGGCTCGCTCGTCAGCCAGCGCGGCTACTACGACGCCAACCGCGCCTCGCGCACCGCCTTCTACACCGAGCACATGATCTACAGCCCCGGTGTACCCGTCTTCCGCGACGACTCCGGCGCGCTGCTCGAACGCCCGCATCTGGCGTCTTTCATCACCGCACCGGCCGTCAACGCCGGCGTCGTGCGCGAGCGCGAGCCCGAGCGCGTTTCCGAAATCGCCGATGTGATGCGCCGGCGCGTCGCGCGCGTGCTCGCGCTGGCATGCGGCTTTGGGCACCGCGCGCTGGTCTTGGGCGCATGGGGGTGCGGCGTCTTCCGCAATGATCCGCAGCTCGTCGCCGAGTTATTCGCCGAAGCACTGGAGACAGCCTTCAAAGCTCGCTTCGAGCACGTCGTGTTCGCGGTCTTCGATCGCAGCCAAGGCCAGGGCTGCCTGCGAGCCTTCCGCGAGCGGTTGAGGTGCTAGCCTTCGCTTTGCGGCGTAGCCACGAGCAACGCGACGCGAAAGCCGCGCCGACGTAGCTCAGTGCGCGCCCGTAGCAGTAGCGCGACGGCTGCGAGGGGGGTGACGCACGGCACTAAGGTGCCCGGCACCAGCACCGCTGCCGTGCGCCCGAGGCCCCAGAACTGCGTTCCGGCGATCCACGCTAGCGGCACGATCGACAGCGCCACTGGCAGGAGCAAGAACAGCAGCGGAAGGACGATTGGCCGCGCTGTTTCGAGTGAATTCAAGGTCATGAGCGCCAACATCAGCACGCTGCCGCCAAGCGCGAGCACGAGCGCCTGCTGCACGCGCGCCACGCGCCAAAGCGAACGCTCGCCAGCGCGCGCCAAGGGATGGGTCGCCAGAAACAACGGCAGCGTCAGTGCATCGAAGAGCTGGAGCAACAGCAGGTGTGGCCAGAAGTACGAGCCCAACCTGGCCATGAAGCCAAGCAGCTGCGCGCTGCGAAATCCCGGCGCCCTGCTCGTTTCACGCACGATTCCGACGGGCCCGCTCAGTTCGTGTTTACCCATCAGATCGGTCGTCACGCTGCGCAGCTCCGCGGCCATGATCACGAACGGCTCAGTTACGGCGCGCCGAGCCGACTCGAACGCGCCCAGGTTGCGCTCGAGGCTCACGGGCGAGATGGCGATGCGTCCCGTCGCGTTGGGTGTGACGAGCAAGGTCGAGCGCGCGCCACCGCGCTCGATCTCGATTCGATTGGCCACGCCGCGCGTGATGCTCTTGCGAACGTCGTCCCAGCTATCCGCCGCCACACCGTTGACCGAAACCACGCGGTCGCCGTCTTGCATCCCGGCGTCGCGCGCTGGGCCCGCGCTCACCGTCACGGTGGTGGTCGGTTCTGGCTCGCCCGCAAAGGAGTAGCTCAGCCAAAACAAGGCCCCGCACAAAGCCAAGGAAGCGAGCGCACTCGCGAGTCGCACCCCCAAGCGTCGCCATAACGCGGCTTGCGCGGGCTGGCTGTCGAACCAGCGGAAATTCGGCACGTCTAGCCACTTCGCCGCTAGTCGCGCGGCAGCCACGGTCACACCCACCATGGCCGCCATCAATCCCAAATAAGCCGCGATCGTCAGCGGCAGCAGGGCTCGCCCTCCATCATCGCGCAATGGAGAGCCCTGAGTGAGCGCGACGTCAAGCAGCCTCCACATTACGCCGTCTCTCGCTCGAGCAGCGGGGTTGATCGCCGCGTGGCGCGCGTTCGACGGCCCGGCGTTCGGCGGCCGATTGCGATCCACCGCGAAGTGACCGAAGTCGGTGCTCGGATCCCGCTGTCATGCCACGCCACGCTCGCAGATAAACACGTGAACTTCGTGGGATCGACGCGGGAGAATGCAAGTGATCGACCGTTCGTTCACTGAGCTCGACTGAGCTTCGTGGTACGAGTGGCATCGAACTTCGAGTCCGCTAGCTTGCGGCAGACAATCTCGAACCCTACGAGGAAATAGATGAACTCGGGCCTATCATGAGCATTCGCCATTGGATCTTGGCCTCGTCACTGACGCTGATCGCGGCGGCAAGCGCGTGTCAGTCGAGCAACTCGGGCGAAGGGCCGGCTTCTGGCGCGGCAGGTGTGGGCGGGCGCGCAGCGGCGAGCGGCGGGCAAAACGCGGCGGGGCATGCCCCGAGCGTGGGCGCAGCGGGCAGCTCGAGCGGGGCTGCGAACGCGGGCACCGCGGGAGTCGGCGGCGCGAGCGCCGGCGGTACTTTGGGAAGCGGCGGCGGACCGAGCGGCGGCAGCGGCGGATCGAGTGCAGGCGCTGACAATGCTGGCAACAGCGGCTCGTCAGAAAGCGAAGGTGCGACGGCAGGCGGCGGAAATGCGAATGCCGGCGACGGCGGCGCGAGTGGGAGCGGCGGGCAAACTGCCCCTGAGTTTGCTTATGTTTCAGGGCTATTCGCCGGTGTATTCGTATGCTCGGTCGATCCGCTCGCTGGCACACCGAAGTTGCTCCAAGCCTCCGCCCTCGGAAATAAGCAAGCATTGGGCGTTACGACCGATCCCTCGCAGCGGTTCGTCTATGTGACGACTGGAGATGGGATCGAAGTTTACCCTATTGGGGCCGACGGCAATTTGCCGAGCGCACCGGCCTCGAGCGTTCAGGGTGCGGGCTTGCCCGCGATCGAACCGCGCGGTCGCTTTCTTTACGCGGGCTCAGACACGTCCATCGTGGTCTACGAAACCGACCCCGCGACCGGCGCGCTCAGCGCTGTGGGTGCACCAGTGTTGGTCGGTAAGCCGCCTGATTTTGCCGCCCCGACGTTCTTGGCCGTCGATCCGACGGGTAACTTTCTGTACGTTTCTTCGGGCGAGCCAGGGCTGCGAGGGTATCGCATCGATCAAACTAGCGGCGCGCTCAGCGAGCTCGCAGGCTCTCCCTTTGGCGCCACTGGCTTGCCCGCCGGAGACGGCTTGCAGACCGGCGCGATCATCTTCAAGCCGAGTGGTGACTTCTTGTACACGGGCGGTGCGCTGCTGAATACGGGGGGCGCGCTGAATGCTTTTGCGATCGAAAAAGCGAGCGGCAAGCTCACGCTCGTGAATGGCTCGCCGTTCTCGCTCGATCTCGACGCGGACAATTACAACACGAACATGGCCATGGATCCGCAGGGCGAATACCTATACGTAACGAGCGCCTTTCAGCGTGAGCACGTTTCGGGCTTCAAGATCAATCCGGTCTCTGGAGCGCTGGAGCAGGTGCCCGGCTCGCCGCTGCAAGTGCCCTCGCCGTACGGCATCGCGGTCGATCCGAGCGGGCGCTTCGTCTACGTCGGCACGGATAGCGGCCAAACCGTCGTGTATGCGATCCGGCGCTCGGATGGTGGCCTCATCGAGCACCCCAATTCGCCATTTCAATTCGGCGGGCTGCAGCCGGAAATCAGTTTCGCGACCTTGCGGTAAAGGGGGCACACCGTTCGCCCAGCGTCGTCACACGAAGCCCCGTGTTCTCTCTCGGGCAGCGACTGCAACGCCGTTGCCGCGCCGCGCTTCAGCCGACGGCTGGGCGGACAAAGGCGCTGCCGACGCACCCAACGGTTCGTCGGCAGCGCCCGGTTGTACGTAGCTTCGAGAGGGCCTCATCGCTCGAGAGCGATCACGGGCACTCGCCGTGCGGCGGCGAGCAGAGAGAGCAGCTGCAATCGTCAAGGATGTCACCGCAGCACACGCGGTCGACGCCACAGGGATCGCCCTGACAGATTTGGCCACCCGTACCACTGCCGCCAGCACCGCTGCCACCCGCACCGCTGCCGCCGGCACCACTGCCACCCGCACCGCTGCTACCGCCGCCGCCATCGACGAGCGAGCCGTTATTCAGGGCGCCTGCGTTCACCCAATTGGTGATGTCGGTTTTGGCGTTGACGTTGGGGCCGGCGTTGCCTCGCGGCATGGTGCCGTTGGGATTGAACCAAGCCACCGGTGAGTTGGCAGAATCGAGCAGTAAGGAAGCGGATGGGTTCGAGCGGTTCACCAAGGGGTCCGGACGATATTTGAGGTTGTTCGTGAAGGCCGCATAGTGACTGTCTTTGTCCGAGCCGGGGATGACGAAGAAGCTGCTGCCTGGGCCGCCCGGACTATGGCAATTGAAGCAAGAGCCGGCGCTGCCCGGCCCCAAGTAGCTCGTGTAGATCTGGGCAAAAGTCGGCGCCGCGAGGGTGTCCACCGAGACCGTGAGGAAGGCGCGCCGCGTGGGCGCGCCCGCGGCCGAGAGGGTCAGGATCATGATCTCCGTTTGTCCGAGCGATGCGCCGGGATCTGCGGTCACGTTTAGGGTCGTCGTATTTTGCCCTGCGGGGAAGGTGACGATCCCAGGTCCCGGCGTGACGTACACGCCCGACTGCGAGAGCGACACGGACACCTCGCCGTCGAACCCGAGCCGTGCGATCGAAATCGGGGTGCCGACGGTCGTGCCGGGGCTGATGTGAATCGTGGGCAGGGAGGCCAGCGCGAACAACGGCGGGGCGACCGTGAACGTCGATGAGGCCGTCATGGTTTGGAACATTTCAGTGCTCACGTTCCAAAGCGATGCCGAAGCGCCGAGTGTGTGCGTCCCGTTGCCCACGGTGAGCAGAGCATCTTCATTGAAGTTGGTCACCGCGCCGGCTCCAACGGGCGTATGGAGCGTAAATTGAGCCGAAATGTCCGCTGAATCCAAGGTGCAGCTGAAAGGGCCTTGTATCTGAGGGGTCCAGCCGACTCGCACCGCAACGGGCGACGCCACGGTTTCGGCGTTGACCGGATCGGTAATCGTGAGTGAAGGCGACGGGGTACACGCGCCGATCGCGACGCAAACCGCCGCGAGCGCGGCAGATGCCAGAAATTTCGTAGATTGCATATGGAAATACTCCTCTGGGCGACGGCCCCATCGACACCAACGGTCCCACGAATAGTCTGCTGAATTCATACCGACAAGAACTCTTGTGTTGCCGACCCACCATAAACGGTGGGCGCCAGTACCCGAGCTTCGCGTAGAAATGCGGCGCGCGTGAGCCTCGCCAACCTCGTAAGTGTCGAATGCGACGCGATATCCGTGAGCATCGCAGCAGGCAAATGATCGGCGTGTACGGTCTCGCCTGAGTGCGCGCGCATAGAGTCATACGCCGAATTGATAGCGACCGATATTCGCGGAGAACGTAGCTCCGAGTCATGGGGTTCGATTCGCCATTTCGCGCGCGTCAGCGTCGCGAAAAGAGCCAAAGAAGAATTTAGAATTCGCGGCGAAGATCGACGCGCCGCGCGACTCTAACGCGAGCGGGTCTCAAAACGCGGTGATCTGGCGAATTGCGACGCAGCTCAGCGTGTGCGGCGCCCGTGTACGAACCATTCGAAAGCGAGGGAATATGAATCGATACGCACTCACTTTGCCGATAGCGCTATTGTCCGCAGGTTGCGCCGTTACGAGCTTTCCGTCCGAAGACGTCGGATCGACTGCACAGGCGCTGACCTCTCCGAGCCCGCTGTTCACGGTCGTCGGACAGGCCGATAGCGGATTCATTCCGCCGGACACGGATGGCGCGGTCAGCGCCTCGTTCATCGTGAGCACCGTAAACAACACCATCAACTTCAAGGATCGGGCGGGGAACGAGCTCTTCAACCAAAGCCTATTCGGCTTTTGGTCGACGATGAATCCATCGACCCTGACCGATCCGCGCGTCCGGTTCGACCCGTTTGGACAACGCTTCGTGATCACCGAGTCGGCGGATTTCCCAACCGTAAACGGCAGGCTATTCATCGCCGTCAGCAAGACGCAGAACCCGCTCGACGGCTTTTTGTTCTACCAATTCCCGGCGTCCGCCGCAGGCAATCACTGGTTGGATTTTCCACAGCCGTCCACGAACTCGAAGTGGCTGGTGGTGACCGGCACCGTGGAAGGTACTTTTGCCGACCCGACGACGTTCACCGGCATGTGGGTATTCGATAAGAGCTCGCTCTATTCCGGAGGCCCGGCACGCTTCACGTTCCTGAATACCGGGTTCACCCCGGTGCCTTTTCCCGCCGAAACGTACGACGCGACGGCGCAGGACATGTTCGTCTGCCGACCGGGCGCTACGGGTTCCGACCAGGTGGATCTGCTTCGTCTGAGCGGAGCCATCGGTGCGGAGACGCTCACGCTCGTCTCCACCATTGCGTCGCCCCTACCAACGAGCTTGGACGGCTTCTTCCTTCCGCAAGCGGGCGGCACACCGACCCGTCTCTTCGTCAGCACGGCCATGAGTCCGGGTTGCGTCTTCCGCAACAATTCCATTTGGGTCGCGCAAGAGGTGGTGCCCACGACTGGTCCGCAGCGGCTCGCCGTTCAGTGGGAGCAGATCAGTCCGACGGGCACACTGCAGAGCTTCGGTCGCGTCGACGACCCGACGGGCGTCGCAAACTACTATTTTCCGGCCATCGCGGTGAACAAGAACAACGAGTTCATTCTTGGCTTCAGCCGCTTTTCTGCCGATGCGTTTCCGAGCGCGGCCTATGCCGTCCACCTCTCGAGCGATGCGCCGGGCACCGTCGAAGAGCCCATCGTCTATCACGCAGGCGTCGGCACGTACGACTTCAACCGCTGGGGCGACTTCACGCACAGTCAGATCGATCCCGTCAATGACACGGATTTTTGGACGATCCAAGAAGCGACGCAAGCGACGGACAGCTGGGTCACCTGGTGGGCTCAGGTCAAAGGCACCGCCGCGACCTCCGTCTGCACCGAAGCGAGCGCGCTCGATCTCGGCGCGCCGGGCAACGCCGTCACGGTTTCGACCAACGCCTGCCTGCGGGTCCGCGATGGCTTCCCGTTCTGGTGGGGCACGAACCGCACGCTCCTGCTCCAGGACATGAGCCCGGGCAATTATCCAGTGCCTTTCACGTGGTCCAATGCGTGCAGCGGCGGCGCGGGGAGCGACACGTACACGGGCGATTGGCAATCGAAGAGCCTGACGCCCACGAGCAGCGCCTGCGCCGTGTTGATCCAGCTCCAGGGCACGCCCACGGGCCAAATCACGCTGCGCTATTTCGGCGGTTAGGGCTGCTCCTCGCCTTGTGCCGGCTGCGAAGTCGAACCGCGCCGCCGCGCGCACGGCGCGCTCCCTACTTGAGCTCCCAAACGATGTCGCAGCCGGAGCCGAGGATCCTCGCGTCGGTGCCGCTCACGCTGACCTCCCAGGGCGTTCTGCCGCCCGGCGTCTTCCACTGCTCGACCAGCAAACGGGCGTCGTCGCCGGCCGCGCTGAACAGAAAATCTTGCACCAGGGTCGTGCTGCTCACGCAGCGCCGCGTGCACTGTGCCGAATTGGCCTCGGTGCATTCGGTTTGGCCCGGTCCCTGGAAGCGCTCCACCATTTGCGCTCGTTCGATCCGGAACTGGAGCGGTTGCTGGTGACGGATCGTGATTGTGTCATTGGTTCCGCAGTGACCCATCTTGGCCACGCCGAGCTTCGAAAAAATGCGTAGGCCATGGTCCGGCAAGCCCATCACCGCGCCATAGAGCGCCTCGTCTCCGACCTTGAGACGTATCGGGGCGCCATTGCCGGGCGTGACGAGACAATCGCCCGACGCGCACAGCAGCGAGCGGGCCTCGTCTGCCGTGCTCGGAGTCTTGTCCGGCGTTCGGCCTCCGAGGAGCCGCTGAAATGCGAGCAAGAAATCGCCACCACCGTTCTCGGTCGACGCCGGCGCTGGCCTCCCTTGCCCCTCGAGATCCTTACGCTCACTGACACGCGCGGTGCAGGTTGGGCGCCCGGCGATCTTCTCGCTGGCGGCCTGGCTCGGATTCAGCTCGTTCGAGCGCGCGAATGCGGACGCGGCATCGTCCGGACGCCCCTCCTGCTCGGCAGTGAGCCCATAGTTGAACCAGATCTGCCCGAGTAATTTGGGATCCTCAGTGCGCAAGACGGCGCGATCGAAGTCAGCCCGCGCTAGAGCGTAGTTCTTCGCCAAAAGCTGCGCGTAGCCGCGCTCCGCGTAGGCGCGCGCGTCGTCGGGCAGGAGCGTGAGCGCTCGATCGAACGCTGCCAGTGCTTGGCCGTATTGCTTCTTCACCGAGGCGACGCGGCCTTGGCCCATCGCGACCCAGTACTTCTTCAGGCGCACGGCATCTTCGCTTTCGGCTTCGCCGGCGACAGTCGGCGGAGCTGACGCAACCGCTGCTGCCGCAGAGGGCGCAGACGCGGTGCCCGGGAGCGACGCCGGCGCGCTGCTCGCCTCGGCGCTCGGCTTGGGGCGCGTTGCGCTGGGCGGTGTCGATCGACCACAGCCACCGATCCCGAACAGCGCGGTGGCGATAGCCAACGTGCACAACCCAGGCGCTCGGCGCCGTTCTTCGATCATTGCGGAGAGAACACCCCAGGAGGCTAGTTTGCGCAAGGAAAACCACCGCGCTGTCTGAGCCAGCCCGCGGACCTGACGAGGAGTGGATGCTCCTCGCGCGGAGTGGCGTTGGTCGGCCGTGGGTACGCGTCGAAATCGAGCCGTGCATCCGAGCCGATGCTGAGCGCCGCTCGGGCTTAAGTAGGTCCGACTCGTGCCTCGCAGGCGCAGGTTGCGTACCAGGGGAGAGGACATACCTGGGCGGCGTCAGGTGCCGGGGCCCTTTTGGCCGCAGGTCGGCGCGAAGCGCCACCGAAGGCCTGCGAAATCCCGAGCAATGCCGATGCCGTCGGCAAAAACAGCTATTGATCGCGCGGCTTAAGACACGAGCTGAAAGCGCTGTCCCGCATCGTGAAAACTGGCTCGCCACGCTGCGTGTGGAAAAATTCTGACATAACTCGGAGATCTGACGTTCACGAAGTGAGGGCGTGCGGGGTTCCCCTGCTGGCTGGCTCTTGTAAAGTCGCAAAGGTCTTCTATTGCGTCGCCGGCTATTTTCGGCGACCGCCAGCAGGTCGGCTCGGTTCGAACCGGCTGGCCTTTTGAGGCGCGCTGGCGCTCGTCACCCGAAATAAGCTGTTCTGGCAATGGCTCGGTCCTTAGTTGATCGTTTGTGTGTCTCGTAAAGTGGACAAGTTGGGGCGCTTGCGCTAGAGCTGAGTTCCCCGTCGATCCAAGGCCTGCCCGATGCCTCCTCTTACGCTTCCGAACGCGAGCTCGCTCAGCTCGTCGGCGTGCACGAAAGCCCTCGTTTTCGAGGACCTGAGCTCGGAATCGCTGATCGAGCGGATTCGCGCGCTCGCGCGGCATCAGGGCCCGGTGCTCGAACCTGATCCGCGCGCCCTTTCGGTGGCCGACGCCGCGTGGTCGGTGGCTGGTGCGCGCCAGCCACGAGCCCGGCGCGCCCCAAGCTGGCTCGCAAAGTCACGGCTACTGAACCCTACTCCAGCTGAACTCAACGAGGACGATGCCTTTCGACAAGATAACTGATGCGATCGCCGCCATTGCCCGCGGTGAAATCGTCGTGGTGGTGGACGACGCGAGCCGTGAAAACGAAGGCGATCTGATCCTGGCCGCCGAATTTGCGACACCCGAAAAGGTTGCGTTCATGATTCGTCACACGAGCGGCGTGCTGTGTGCCACGCTGCCCGGACCGCGGCTGCGCGAGCTCGCGCTGCCGCTGATGGTCTCGGACAACACGGAGTCGCAGCGCACTGCGTTCACCGTCTCCGTCGACTACGCCCAGGGCACGACCACGGGCATCTCGGCCGCCGATCGCTCTGCGACCTTGCGTGCGCTCTCGAGCCCTCTTAGCCGCGCCGCGGATTTCGCGCGCCCAGGACATATTTTCCCGCTGCGCGCGAGCGATGGCGGCGTGCTGCGCCGAGAAGGGCACACGGAGGCCGGCTCTGATTTGGCACGCTTGGCCGGGCTGTCGCCTGTTGGCGTGTTGGCGGAGCTGGTGAATGACGACGGGACGATGGCAAACCCCGTGCAAGTCGAGCAGTTCGCGACGACTCACGGCCTCCGCCGTATCAGCATCGCGGACCTGATCGCTTATCGCCGCCGCAGCGAAAAACTCGTGGAAGCCGTGGCAGATGCCCGTCTCCCAACTCGCCACGGCGTCTTTAGCGCTAGAATTTATCGCGGTACGCTCGACGGCATCGAACACGTGGCCTTGGTGTGCGGAGAGGTCCGCGGCGCTGCCAACGTGCTCGTGCGGGTGCATTCGGAGTGCCTGACGGGCGACATCTTCGGTTCCACCCGTTGCGACTGCGGTACCCAGCTGGATTCCGCGCTCGAGAAGATCGCGAGTGAAGGGCAGGGCGTGGTCGTGTACCTGCGTGGGCACGAGGGGCGCGGCATCGGCCTGACCAGCAAAATGCACGCCTACAAACTTCAGGATCAGGGTCGCGACACGGTCGAGGCAAACCTAGATCTCGGGTTGCCGGTCGACTCGCGGAGCTACGACGTCGGCGCGCAAATTCTCGGTGATTTGGGCGTTACCACCTTGCGGCTGATGAGCAACAACCCAGCCAAATTTCGCGAGCTCGAGGGTTACCCATTGCGCATCGTGGAGCGCGTACCGCTCGTCACTCGCCCGACTGCCGACAACCTCGCCTATTTGAGCACGAAGCAAGCCAAGCTCGGCCATTTCCTGGACGTGCTGTCCGTGCCGGCTTCGTCGCCCAGCTGAGCAAAGCGCGACGAAGCATCGATGCGGATCGTCGCGCGGCGCGACGCACTTTTGTTGCTCCAGCAGCACTGGGAGCGGGGCCGAGTGCCGGCCTTTGCCAGGTGACGGAAAGCGATAGCGTCGTGCTCACAAAAAACCATTGACCTGTCTATTATACAAGACTAACGTCTTCTCTCGTGCTGGGTGGCTCGGTGCCGGAAGGTCGAAAAATGGTCAGCTTTGCCCTTGATTCCACGGCCCTCGCCCAGACCTACGATCGCGTCGGCAATCGCCAATTTCAGCATGGAAAGCTCCTGCCTTCAGACCTCGGTTTGCGAGCGGGCGAGTTCGTCTTGGACCTCGGCGCAGGCACCGGTCGCCTTGCCCGCCATGCTGCGGAGTTGGTTGGCCCACTAGTAGCTCGGTTCGGATGTGCGTTCCGGATTTCCGCGGCCCCCAAGAAGAAGGCGCCCCACAACTTGGAAGCGAGTACCGATCACTTCGCGAGCAGCCAAGAAGTCGTCGAGTTCAACCTAGCCAGCTCGTTCGGCAACTTCTTGGCTCAGCTCGCACCGGACCGGCGGCAAGCCGCCCAACGCTTGCTGGCCGCCGAGCTCGAAGCGCTGCGCGACGAACAGGGCATCCGCCTGCAACGGCACTTGATCTTCGCGACTGCGCGAGCTCGCGCGTGACCATCGCCACGGGCCTCGCCTTCATCGATAGCCAAGGAGCACAGCCATGAACCAATCCATCCGCAAGCCATCCAAGTCCGCCGCAATTCGCGCACGCCTCGACTACCCGGTCATCGACACCGATTTGCACACGATCGAGTTTGCGCCGGCGCTCGAAGACTACATTGCCAAGCACGGTGGGCCAAAGGCGGTCGACCAGTTCCGCGCGGCGATCAACCGTGGTTTCGGTTACCTCAGCAACGAATGGTACGAGCTGAGCCGGGAGCAGCGCGCGGCAAATCGCTCCGTGCGTCCGCCGTGGTGGGCACTGCCGACCAAGAACACCCTCGATTTGGCCACCGTTTCGCTGCCGCGCTTGCTCCACGAGCGCACGGCGGAGTCGGGTACCGATTACGCGGTCTTGTTCCCGAACGTGTCCACATTCGCGACGCACGTGGGCGACCCAGATTTGCGCCGTGCGCTGATTCGCGCGGTCAACGAATACCACCGCGACGTGTACGCCCCGTACGCCGATCGCCTGACCCCGGTGGCGGCCATCCCGCTGCACACGCCACAAGAAGGGATCGAGGAGCTCGAGTACGCGATCAACACCTTGGGCTTGAAGGTGGCGCTCATTCCCGGAAACCTACGCCGGCCGATCAAGGCGGTCGCGGAGAAATATCCGTCACGACATCACCCGGAGGTCGCGCGCCACGCCAATTGGCTCGACACCTTCGGCGTCGATAGTGAGTACGACTACGACCCGTTCTGGGCGAAGGCTGTCGAGCTCCGCACCGTGCTGACGACGCACTCGGCAGGCATGGGTTGGACCAGCCGCAGCTCGTGGTCGAGCTACATGTACAACCACATTGGCCATTTTGCCTCGGCGTCGGAAGCGCTCGCCAAATCCCTGTTCCTCGGTGGAGTCACGCGGCGGTTCCCCGACTTACGCGTCGGCTTTCTGGAGGGCGGAGCAGCTTGGGGCGCGACGCTTTACGCCGATCTCGTCGGTCATTGGGAGAAGCGAAACGTCCACGCGATCCAAAATTACAACCCGGCGTTGATCGACGGAAAGCTGCTTCACGCGCTGTATCAAGAATATGGCGGCCCGGAGATCACCTCGCGTCTCGGTGACATCAACGCCGTGCTCGGCGGCGCGCTCGGCGTCTCGAACAATTCTCGTAGCCAACCACAAGAACCCGACGCCCTCGACGACTTCGCGCGCGCGGGCGTGCAGAGCATCGAAGACATTCGCGACCGCTACGTGCCCAATTTCTATTTCGGCTCGGAAGCGGACGATCCGACGGTGGCCTACGCGTTCAACACCAAGGTGAACCCCCTCGGCGTGCAAGTGAACGCATTCTGGGCATCCGACAGCGGGCATTGGGACGTCCCGGATCTGACCGAGGTGCTGTCGGACACCTGGAGCCTGGTGGAGCGCGGCGCGCTCACGGAAGCCAACTTCCGCGACTTGGTGTTCACACACCCCTACAACTTCTTTGCCGGAAAGAACCCGGACTTCTTCAATGGCACTCAGGTCGAAGAAAAGCTGAAGAAGACCCGGGCGGCCTGAGCGCGCTCGCCGTTACCCCATGTCGGGTCAGCCGCGCTGACCCGACGTGCGCTCAACACTCGACACGGAAATCGAAACTGATGTGCTGCACGCAGAACCAAACGGAGACCCCACGGAAGCAGGGCAACCCAGATCGCGCAGTCGAGGTGCCGGGAGTCTGTAGTCGCTTGCTCCTCCTTAAATTCCCACCCGACTCACAGGACGTTCCTTCATGAGAGTTCGCGTTCATCTCGGTTCCCGTTCGTCACTGGGCGCATTGCTCGGTGCACTCGTCTTGTCTTCGTCTCACGTCTTTGCGCAGACGGCTTCAGCCCCAAAAACGCCGGCGCCGGCCAAGCCGGAGGCGCCGAAGGTCGCACCCGCCACGCCGGCCGCTCCGGCAGCTGCAGCTCCGCCCGCAGGGGCGCCTCCCGTGGCACCACCGCCGCCCGCTGCCGCCGCTGCTTCTGTCGCGGCGGCGCCGACGGCGGCAACGAAGCCGACGGCCGCGCCGAAGGCCGAGGGCGCCCCTCCCGCATCCCCTGCGCAACCCACCGGTTCGGCAGCGGGCTCAGCGTTCGACGCCCCGCCGTCTCCGGACGCGCCGGCGGTTCCCGCCCAGAAGCCCGAAGTCCCGCCCGCAGCAACGGCGCCAGTCGAGGCGAACGGCAATCCGCCGCCGGACAACCAGAGCCTAGCCGATGATCTACAGGGGCTCCGCTCGGACTTGGAGAACTTCAAGTTTCAGTGGCAGCACGAGATCGACATTCACACCGCGACCACCACGCGCGCGCTGCAAATGGGCGGCACCATTCAAACGCGCTTCGGTTGGTCCGACCAAGCGACGCAAAACGCGGTCGTGTACAAGCGCAAGACGACGTTCGACGTGCCGACGGCGCTCATCTTCTTCAACGGCAATCTGTACAAGGATTACCAAGAAGGCCGAAACCTCACGTACTCCCTACGTTACGGCGTTTCGCAGCAAACGAACACGAACAACAGCTTCCTCAATCTGCTGGACGCGAGCATCACTTATTCGCTACTGCCGACCATCAGCCCGGAAGAAGCGGCGCTGACGGTCACGGCCGGCCAGCAACTGTTGCCCTTCGGGCTCGAGGTGCCCGCGACCGAAGAGCTGAAGCCCGTGATCAACAATGCGCAGTTCACCACGCGCCTGAACTTGGCGCGCCGCGACGTGGGCGTCGTCGTCAAAGGCGATTTGTTCACGCAAGTCGACTACGGCTACAACTATCGGCAAGCGGCGCTGGCTTACGCGTTCGGCATCGTGAACGGCTCAGGTCCGAACATGCCCGACGACAACGACAACAAGGACCTGCTCGCGCGCGTCGCCTTCACGTTGCCGAGCGACTACAACTCTTATCTCCGTGAGCTCAAGATCGGCGTCACGGGCTACTGGGGCAAGCAGAACCTGTATACGGCGGACGCCGCGCGCACGCTGCAGGGCAAGGGCGTGAAGAACCGCTACGGTATCGACGTCTACTACAATCACTGGCCGTTCGGCTTCACCTACGAATACATCCGCGGCAAAGACGCGACCATCACCGCGGCTTCGACGCCGCAGAAGGTCACCCGCGTCGATCTGGACAGCCAGTCGCACACCGGTACGTTCTTTCTCAGCTTCGGCGAGCAGTTCGAGGCCGGCTTCAAGAACCAAGGCAAGTACGACGACTGGTGGCCCAAGACATACCAGCCCTTCTTTCGCGTCGACATTTTCGATTCGGATATCCACAAAGCGGATACGCGAACCGACATCTACACGGGTGGCATCAACATCTTCTTCGCGGAAACGACCAAGTTTCAGCTGAACTACAACCGCATCATCACCTGGGCGTACGAGGACAACCCGCCACAGCCCGACCCTCGTGTTCAGGCAAACAAGCGCTTTCAGAACCAGGTTCTGGCGCAGTTTCAGTTCGGCTTCTGAGGGTGCTCGGTCATTCGAGCACCGCTCAGCAGAACAGGCCGGTCTTCGGCGCTGGCGTTCCAAAGACTCGCATTTTTCAACTTCAATCGCGCAAGGAAAGCAACTCACTCATGGCCCAAGTGGATCTCGCCTACGACATCGTAGCCGCCGACCAGGCAGCGGAAGGCGCGCTCGCCCCCGCTGTGGCAAAGGCGGCTTACCCAGCGAAGCTTCTCCGGTCGGCCGTCGGCTGGATCCTTCCTGCTCTCACCTTGACCGTGTGGTCGGTCGCCGCTCGGCACGAATGGATTCCGGTGCAGATTTTGCCTGCTCCAGGCGCGGTCTGGCAAACGCTGCTCGAGCAGGTGCGCTCGGGTGATCTGTTCGTCAATTTTGGGATCAGCCTGGGGCGCGTGCTCGTCGGCTTCACGCTCGGTTGCGTGTTGGGCGTCGTGCTTGGCGTGTCGATGGGCTTGTCGCGCCGAGTCGAAGACTACCTAGCTCCGACTTTCGACGCGATCAGCCAAGTGCCGGTCCTGGGCTGGCTGCCACTGGCGATGATGGTGCTCGGCATCGGTGAATCGCTGAAGTTCGTGATCATCGCGCACGCGAGCTTGGTGCCCGTCGCGATCAACACGTTGAAAGGGATCCGCAGCGTGCCGCGGAACTATCTGGAAGTCGCCCAAGCCTTTCAGTTCAGCAAGCGCCAACTCTTGCGCAAAGTCGTGTTCCCGGCGACGGTGCCTTCGCTGTTCGTGGGCCTGCGTTACGGCTTGACCCAAGCCTGGCTGTCGCTCGTCACGGTAGAGCTCCTGGCTTCGTCCGAGGGGCTCGGCTTCATGATCGTGTGGGGTCGTCAGCTGTTCCAGTTGGATCTCGTGCTCGCTGCGATCATCGTCGTGGGCGTGGTCGGGCTCTTGCTCGACCGAGGCCTCGCTCGCCTTGAAAAGCGCCTCCTCCGCTGGCGACCGGTGTGGGACGTCACTGGAGATGCGTCGTGAGCGCAGTCGCCGCCTCGCTTGGTAACCCGCGGCTGCGGCGTGGAGTCGTCGTGCCGCTCGTGGCCGTCGTGTCGTGGGCGCTCGCCAGCCATTACAAGCTGGCCAACGTGCACCTCTTGGCGAGCCCAAGCGTCGTGCTGCGAAGCTTCGTCGTACAGGTGAAAGAGGGAGACCTGTTTCTACAGCTCTTGGCCAGCCTGGAGCGTGATCTTGCCGGCTTCGCGCTCGGTGCGTTCCTGGGCCTCGCGCTCGGTAGCGC
>Ga0207667_10001373_pt1 | contig 30505 bp, 37 predicted proteins | sample KBSCornC52_FD_184301 | JGI IMG/M metagenome (GOLD analysis project Ga0207667, IMG submission 184301) | Corn rhizosphere microbial communities from Kellogg Biological Station, Michigan, USA - KBS Corn C5-2 (SPAdes) (version 2) | ecosystem: Host-associated > Plants > Roots > Rhizosphere > Soil ...
CGGTCGAGATCATCAAGCGCAAGCGCGTGCACTTCGAGACCGACAAGGGCGTCACCGATTACAAGCACGCGGAACTGTCCGATGTCATCGACGCCGCTGCGCCCGCGCTTTCGAAGCATGGCTTCAGCACCAGCTGGAAGGTCACGAAGCAGGAACGCGACTGGATCGAGGTGACGTGCTTCCTAAAGCACAGACTCGGCCACTTCGAGACGGCTACGCTCGGCGGACCGCCGGACCAGAGCGGCGGCAAGAACGCCATTCAGGCCGTCAGTTCGGCGAAGACCTATCTCGAACGCCAGACCATGAAGGCCGTCTGCGGGTTGGCGGAGAAGGGTCAAGACGACGACGGCAAGGGAGGCGACGCGGTCGTCGACCAAGTTCTGGCCGCGTGGCTGGTGGAGTCTGCGAAAGGCGAGAAGGCGCTGCGCGACTACTACGAGGCGAATGTGCCGACCGAGGAGTTCTGGTCGAAGCACGGTCCGAAGCTGCGCCACAGCGCGCGACAGGCTGACGCCGAACGAAAGGCGGACCAGCAATGATCGTCCTCAACCACCCCCAGGGCTCGGAGGACTGGCTCCGGGCGCGCTGCGGCGTCATCACGGCGAGCCGCTTCTCCGACGCGATCGACATGGTCGGAGGCCTGACGGAGCAGCAGCAGGCCTACGTCGATGCGCTGATCGCCGGCAAGGCCGAGAGCGACGCGCGCGCCGCCGCCGGCTACAAGGCCAAGCCCACGTCCGGCGCGATCGAGAAGGCGCTGCGGGGCGAAGACCTGCGGCAGCCCAGCGCGAAGGCGACCGCCTACGCATCGTTGATCGCCATGGAGATGATCTCGCGCGAGCCGCTCGACGACACCTTCGTCACCTACGCCATGCGGCGCGGGCGCGAGCTGGAGCCGCAGGCGCGCGCGGTCTATGAGCACAGGACCGGCGCGTGGATCGAAGAGGTCAGCCTGATCCTGACCGACGACTCGCGTTTCGGTTACAGCGCCGACGGTTTCCGCGACGAGGACGGCCTGATCGAAATCAAGTGCCCCGCCGCCTGCGAGAAGCTGGTCGACGTGTGGCGCCATCCCGAGCAGGCCCACCTCGAATACATCGACCAGATCAACGGCGGCCTGTGGATCACCGGGCGGAAGTACTGCGACCTGGTCATCTACTGCCCGTGGCTCGCGCCCGTCGGGAAGGACCTCTTCGTGAAGCGGATCTTCCGCGACGAGGCCGCGATCGAGCGTCTGGAAGAAGGCCTCGTGCGCTTCATGCGGCTGGCCGACTCGATCCTCGAGGTCCTGCGCACGCCGACCAAGATGACCGGCGCCCTGAAGGACGAAACGCCAGCCGCCGAGGCCCCGCCGTGGGAAGAGCCGCGCGCGCCCGCTCCCTCTGCCGCCCCCATCACCAAGCCCAAGGCGTCGGCACCGATGCCGACCGAGATTCCCTTCTGAGGAGCCACCATGACCGATCAACTGGATTTCCCGCAAATCGAATCCGCCAGCACGGCAGTCGCCGCCACCGCGCCGGAGGGCGCTCTCGACTTCGAGAAGGTCGACCTGAAGACCATCGCCCTCGCCCAGTTCGGCGACTGGCGCAAGGATGTCACGGACGTCGAAGCGAAGCTCACCGGCGTCGTCCACGACCTCAGCACCCAGACGAAGGTCGACGACGCGAAGTCCCTGCGCCACCGCCTGATCAACGTTCCACTCGCCAAGCAGCGCAAGGTATCCAAGGCGCTGAAGTCGAAGCTCAACGACGTCAGCAAGGACGTCGGCGCCGAACTGGAAGCCATCGAGTCGGGCTACGCCAACGCGGAGAAGCTGATCACGCCGCAGATCGAAGCCGCCGATGCGAAGCTCGAAGCCGAGCGCCTGGAACGCGCGCGCAAGGAAGAGGAGCGCGTGGCCGCTCACGAGGCCCGCCTCGGCACCTTCCTCAACGTTATCACCCGCGCACATGGATTGCCGTCGGAGCGCATCGCTGCGGCCATCGCTGCGGTCGATGGCACCGTCATCAACCCCGACGAGTGGGAGGAGTTCGCCGCGCGCGCCGAGGCTGTCAAGGGCGAGACGCTGACGACGCTACGCGACATGCACGCCAAGTCCGTCGAAGCCGAGCGCATCGAAGCCCAGCGGATCGAGAACGAGCGGATTGCCGCGGAACTCGAGGCCAGGCGGCTGGCGCTGGAGAAGAAGGAGCGCGAGCAGGCCGCCGAGGCGCGCCGCCTCGCGGCCATCGAGGAAGAGCGCGTCGCGCGCATCGACGCGCGACTCGCCAACCTGGCGGCGAAGCGTGCCTACACGTCGGATCAGTCGGTCAACATGATCAACGCCGCGTTGCTGGAGATGAGCCGGAATCCTCCCACGGCCGACCTCTACGCCGAGCGTGTCGACGAAGGCATCGCCAGTCACGATGCCGCCGTCGAGCATCTGAAGATGCTCCTTCCCGTCGCGGTTGCGCGCGAGGAGGCCGAGATCATGGCGCGCCTCGCCGCTGAAGCTGCCGCCGCAGAGCCCGCGCCCTCCGAGACGCAGGCCCAGCTGATCGAGCGTGGCCGCGAGATCGTCAACGACATCATCGCCGCCGAAGTCCTGAGCGACGCCATTGGCGAAAAGTCCGAGACGCTCGCAGGGCGAGTCCTCCGTCTCGCCAACGAGCTGAGCTATTTCGAGGCCGGCGAGGGTGACTCCTACCGCCGCGAAACCGGCGCGCGCGACCGCTGCTACCAGGAGTTCAGGGCTGCGGTTGCTGACGCCAAGGCGAACGGCGTGAAGGTCAACCTACGCGGCTGCCTCGTGGACCAGTCGATCATCAATGCGCTGATGCCCGAGGACGTCGTCCCCGTCGCCGCTCCTGTCGCTCAGATCCGCCAGCCCGATCCCGCTCCGGCACCCGTCAGCGAGCCCGAGCAGGTCCGCGTCATGAAGCTGAGCGAGATCAATGAAGCCTTCGAAGGCAAGTTCACGGTCAGCGGCGATGGCCTGGCCGCCCTGGGCTTCGACGCGCTGCCAGTGAAGGGCGCCGCGAAGCTCTACCGCGCGTCGGACTTCGACCGCATCTGCAACGCGATCTCGGACCACGCCCACACCGTGCGCGCGCGTCGGAGCCTGGAGAAGGCAGCATGAGCGCGACCACGAAGGAGGATCGCGTCGCGCACGCGAACGCGCTGATCGACGTGATCGCGCGTCATGGCCGCCGGTTCTTCCACAACCAGCGCCACCAGCGCAACGCCCGCATCGAACTGCGCCATGGCCGCGTGTACTTCCTGGACGACTACTCCGGGAAGGCGATCTACACGCACAAGACGACCTTCGAGAACCGCTGGCGCGGCTTCAGCCACGGCGGCACGCTGCGCTCGCTGGTTGAGCAACTGCGCGACTACATCACGAAGGGGACGCTGCTTTCGCGCTGGGTGATCGCGCCGGCCTACGTGCACACCGACGGCGACATCTGGGGCTACGGCAGCGCCGCTGAGGCGGTGCGCGCCGAGGCCTGGAAGCTGCCCCTGTTCGCGCCGGAGAAGGTCGTCCAGGCGGAAGGAGCCGGCACATGAGCAGCGCCAAGCGACGCGCGAAACGAAAGATCGCGCAACTGGTCCGGATGGACTGGCAGCGGATGCGCATGACCAGCATTGGCCCCTCCGTCGCCATCTTCGGCGTGCCGGACAAGAAGTGGCTCCTGTTCGTGGGCTGCATGGTCCCGCTCGGCAAGAAGCTGCGGCGGATGGGTCTTGAACAGCGGGCGCGCGCGGCGTTGGAAGCCGCGCGGTCCGATCTGCAGTGAGGGGCGCGCGATGAACTACACCACCGTCGCTCTGATCCTCGCCGCGCTGGCCAGCGCCTTCTCCGCAGCCGCGATCTTCGTTGCCCTGCTGGCGTTCCGCCGCGCGCCGCTGGCCGGCAACGGGCCGATCGATCTTCCCGACGCCATTCCTGCAGGCGCCACCTTCCACGACGCAGCCCTGCTCACGGCGATGCAGGGAATGCTGTCCCACGGTGACACGCAGGACCGGAGCGCCTTCTACATCGCCAACAAAGCCCAGCAGATCGCGGACTACATGGTCCGGGTCAGGAGAGCAGCATGACCTGCGAACTCCTCAGCACCGCGACGCGCGTCGCCAGGAAGCCGCATCACTGCATCTGGTGCTGGCAGTCGATCGCGAAGGGCGAGACCTACGTCCACGAGGCCAGCGTCAACTATGGCGACTTCCAGAACCATCACTTCCATCCGGAGTGCTGCGATGCCATGCACGAGGCCGCGCGCGAGGAAGGCGGCCCGATCGAATGGACTCCAGGGATTGAGCGGCCCCTGACTGCAGCCGAGATCGAGTACCAGTCGTGGAACCCGGTCGTGCTGCTGCAAGCGAGGTTGCTTTGAGCCGGCGCGCGCGGCAGCGCCAGGACTCGCGCCCCTGGAATCGACCCACCCCCACGGACCATCCCATCGACTTCGAGGCCCTCGCAGCGGACATCGCCCGGCGTGAGCAGCAGGCCCAGCAACCGAGCAAAGGACAGCAGCAATGAAGATGGCAAAAGCCACCGAGAAGGACATCGACGCCGCTGGCGATGCGATGTCCGTGCTGAACGACATCAGCAGCGGCTACTACCCGGCCCGCGATGGAGAGGAAGGAGCGCCGACCTGCTTCGACCCCGACGATGCCGAGCACCTGCGCCGCTTCTACGATCTGATGAAGCAGACGCTCGATGCGGCCCCGGGCTGGCAAGGCCGCGTCATCGGCGGCATGTGCTACGTGATCCTGTGGGACGAGAACAAGATCGTCGAACCCGACTCGGACACGCTGGACTTGCATCATCGATTCCACCCCACGACAGCCGAAGGATTCCAGGCCGCCGCGCAGGACCTGGCCGAGCGCGCCCGCGCCGCCGGCTGGGTGATCACCATCGACCAGCGCTCGATCCTCGAGCCCTACCCCGCGATGGGGAAGCACGTGGACGTGGTGACGGTGCGGCAGAAGCGGGAGGTCGCCTGATGCGCACCCTGACCCTCAGCCTGAAAGGCGAGTACTTCCACGCAATCGCCTTGGGCGAGAAGGTGGAGGAGTTCCGGCTCGTGACGCCGTACTGGCGCCGCCGCCTGGAAGGCAAGACCTTCGATCGCATCGAGCTCACCTGGGGCTACCCGAAGAGCGACGACAACTCGCGCCGCATATTCCGCGACTGGCTCGGCTTCACGATCAAGACCATCACCCACCCCCACTTCGGGCCGGATCCGGTCCAGGTGTACGCCATCCGCGTGAACTGAGGAACGCCATGACCACCTACACCCACACCGCCGAGCAGCACGATCAACTCCTGACCATCCAGAAGCAGCTGATCGACCTCGGAGACGAGAAGACCGCAGCGCTGCTGGACTGGGCGGTGACGGCTGAGCCGACCTGGATCAATGTTCGCGATCGCATGCCGCCGGATGCCGATGAGGTGCTGATCTGCGTCGACCACGACGACGGCAACGGCCCGTACGTGATGGTCGATCGCTGGTCCATGCACCGTGAGGACCCTCTCGGAATGGGTGGCCCGACCATCGAAATCGGCTTCGACTGGGACAACAACGCTCCAGATGACGTGACCCACTGGATGCCGCTCCCGCAACCTACGGCGGCCTGACATGACCCCGCAGCAGCGCGCCTTCCTCGCCCAGATCGCAGCCGCGAAGGCAGAGGCTCAGAAGCTACGCGAGCTGCTCGGACCCAACGCAACGAAGGTCGCCGTGCTGCGGTGGCCGAGTCTGAAAGGATGAACATGACCACGAAGACACCCGAATCCGTCATCAACGCCGTCTACAGCGAGCTGAGCCGCGCACTCGCGAAGTTCCCCGAATGGCCCACCGACCCTCTGCACGCGCTGGCCGTCCTGGGTGAGGAGTTCGGCGAGCTGACGAAGGACGTCTTGCAGATGACCTACGAGCCGGGCAAGACCAATGCCGAGAACGTGCGGAAGGAGGCGATCCAGACCGCCGCGATGGCGTTGCGATTTGCTGCGATCCTCGATGCCTACATCTATAAGGCGGGCGAGCAACACCGGCAGGAGCAGTGGCAGGCCGACCGCGAGCGGTATGCGGCCAGCGGCGGCCTTCATCCCTGCTACGACTGAGGAGCTGACATGACCGACAAGAACGCACAGGCGCTGGAAGCGCTGAAGGAATCAATCAAGGCGGAGCCGGTCGAGATGCTCGCGAAGTGGCGCGTGCTCGAATTGATCTCCGGCGCCCTCTCCTCCGCCGCACCGGCTGCGAGAGAGGTGGTGGCATTGACCCGCGAAACGATGAAGGTCGGGGGCCGCTACAACTGGCGCTTTCAGAATGATCGGTTGATCTACCTCGGGCGCAATTGGAGCGGCAACGGCTACTGGCACCAGTTTGCTCTCGTCGACAAGCCGGGCAAAGTCTGGTGCGAGGTGACGGACAACGAACTCGTCAACTTCGAAGTCACGGCCCCGCCCGCCCCTTCGGAGACCTCTGCCGAGCCCCTGGGGTGCGATGAAACCGGCATGAGTGGTGACCCGTCGACCTATCCGGCTCACAATCGCCCCACCGTCACTGACGGGGAAGTAGCGCGCAACGCCTTGCAAGCCATCGTCAATGCAGAGCACTACGGGGCTGATGAGGTCGTGCTGGCGAAGATCGCTCGAGACGCGCTCGCCACCCTCCCCGCCGTCCAGCCCGAAGCAGAGACGAGCGCGGAGAATGCGGTGAAACGGGGCGGAAGCATGTGGCACGCGTCGCTGCAGAAGGCCATCGACCTGTGCGAGCGGCATGGGCACGCCGGTGACGCCGCGACGCTACGCGAGATCAAGGCCGATGCGCCGGTGGCTGAGCCTGTGGCGCTGACGGATGTCTTCCTCTGCCGCGCCTGGGGCGAGAGCGATCACCCGTGCGCCGAGCTGGTGCCGGACTGGAACGGCGTGCGCGACTTCATGGTCCGCGAGTGGTTGGGCGCAGCTGACGCGACGAACTACGACGGCACCGTGACGCTGGACCAACTCAAGGAAGACTTCGACGAGCACGAGCAAGACGAGCGTGGCGGCCCGTACGAGGTGATCTTCGAGATCGGCGGTGTGAGCATCGAACGCGTGACCGGATTCATCCACCCATCAACGGTGAAGGAGCCGACATGAACATGCGCGCCGTCATCCGCGCCAACCGTCTGTTGGCCGAAATGGGCTTCACCAACACCGTTGAGGCACTGGAAGAACTTCAACGACTGCGCGCCACCCGCCCTCCAGCGCCAGAAGAGGGCAAGGATGCGGCGCTGCTGGACTGGATGGAGACGAAGGTCGTCAACGTGCGAGAGCCGTTGATGTACGGCTCTCGCGATCTGTTCTGGGCGTCGCCGGATCAGGACGATCCCGCATTTCCCGCCGGCCCGTCCGACATCCGAGCCAAGGTCCGCGCTGCCATGGCGCAAGGGGAGAAGAGCAATGGCTAAGACCGCATCCGACACGACGCTCCTCCGCCGCGAGCGGGCCGACAACAAGCGGCTGCGCGCGGAACTCTCGTTGATCCGCCAAGACTGGATGAAAGCGGATTTGAAGGCCGAACGTCTCGCCAAGGAAGTCGAGGAGTGGAAGGCGCGCTTCGATGCGCTACTCAAGCGTGACACCGCGCTGTCCTAGGGAGGCGGAGCATGAGCGCGCAGCGCTTCGCCGAGATGGTCGTGGCGCCGCTGATCGAGGACGACAGCCTCTGGCACTGGTGCTTCGATTACTAACGCCTCACCTGCAGCGCCTCGGTACCAAGGGCGGCCAAGTGCGCCAGCCGCATGCAGCGGCCTCCCAACCATCGCCCGTGGCCGCGCCCCTACCGGAGACCTTCCAATGCCAGCTGATCCGCAACAACTCACCCCGTGGCTCGATGGGAGTGTGAAGCCAGTGCGCAGCGGCGAGTACGAGCGCCAGGTGCTGACCGCGTCGGGCGACTGGTCCGTCACGGAGCGCGTCTCGTGGAAGCGCGGCCAATGGTTCGTCCGACAAACGCCGCACCTCTGGATCCAGTCCCTCTATCAGCCGCGCTTTGCCGGTGGCATGGACTTCCGGTGGCGCGGCCTCACGAAGGAGCAGAAATGACCGAACCGCAAGGCCCCAAGGACCACGTCGTCCACTACACCGATCTGAACGGCGTGCGCCAGCAGACCGCGCGCACGACGAAGGATCACGCCTACAAGCTCGCCGCGACGCTCCGTGACTCGGTCGTCGTGCATGTCGGACTGGAGGTGAAATGATGACCGACCCGCAACAGCAGGCCATGCCGCCTCTTCCCCCGCTCGATGACGAGAACATCGAATGGCCCGATGTTGAGAGCATGGCTCACGAGTGCGTGCAGGAGGCGCTGTGCTTCGGCCTCAACTACGACGTCATCCATCGCCACATGCTGTCGGTGATGTTCAGGACCGCCGGATCCTGCCGTCGCGCTCTCGCCGCCTCGGATCCAAGCGACCAGGTCGAAAGCTTGAAGCAGTCGGTTATGTTCTGGAAAGCGCAGACGGAGCAAACCACACGCGTGCACGCTGAACTTCGCAGCGCCCAAATGGTCATCCAACGCATGCAGGCAGGCACTGCTGACGAAGAGATGATCCGCGAGACCCTGGCGCTCAAGGGCCAATGCACCGCCGCCTCGGCTCCCAGCAGGGAGGTGCCTGAGAACCGGTATCCACCGTATGGCCCTCAAGACGATGGCGAGCCCAACCCGTGGAGCGCCACCGAGTTCCCCGATCTCACCGATGAGGAGCGAGCGGCGGCTGCCGGTGGAGTACCAATGCTCGACGACGATGGTCGCGCGATGATCGCCAACTCGCACCACTACACGGCGGAGAACATCCAGGCTGTTATCGACGACCTGAATGCGGTCGCGCGGGGTGAAGAGTCGGTGAAGTGGCATGACCGCGATTGGCGCACGCAGGCGGCCATCTACGCTCGGATCATCCAAGGTCTTTTCCACGACGTGCCTATCGCCCCCTCCCCTTCTGTCGCAGCAGAGGAGAGGAAGCTGTGAAATACCTGATGCCACAAGTTGGGGTTAATGACCTTCGCCCATGGGATGCGCAGCCTGGGCCGGTGAGAACCGACTTTCACGACCCTGCGGTCCTATTTGAGTGGCACGGCGGTCGGCCAAATAGTGAGGGGACAGCCGTCGGCACCTGGAAAATTACACGAGCGCTGCTCATCAAGCAAAACGGTCATCCTCCGGCAATTGTTTTTGCACCGGTCATTGCCGATACGGCGCTGCGCGGAATGTCCGCAGAGGAGACCAAGCCGTGAGCAATGGCATCATCCTGTCGCCCGCTGAGATCGTCACCCTGACCGGCCGTCGTCAGCGCCAGGCCCAGCGCCGCGAGCTCGAACACATGGGCATCGCGTTCCGTGCTCGTTGCGATGGCTCCTTGGTGGTGCTTCGCAGCGACGTCGAGCGCCACCCCGACCACAAGCCGACGATGCGAGAACCGGAACTGCAGCTGTGAACCGCCCGCGGAAGAACAACAAGCACCTGCCCCCGTGCGTCTATTACAAGCACGGCACGCACTGGTATGTGAAGAAGGGGAAGTGGAGGGACATCGGCAAGACCGTGACCGAAGCGCTCGCTGAATATGCCCGCATCATCGAAACCCCTGTGGGTGGAATGCCGGACCTCATCGAGCGGGTTTACAAGCACCACGTCAAGACTGTCTCCGAGAACACGCGCAAGCAGTATCGGCAGGCCGCCGACGCTCTCAAGAAGGCGTTCCAGCAGTTCTCACCGGCGCAGGTGAAAGCCAAGCACGTCGCGGCGATGAAGCTCGCAGGCGCAGCCAAGCCGAACATGACCAACCGCAAGCTGTCGTTCCTGCGCACGGTCTTCAACTACGCCGTCGAGTGGCAGGAGGTCGACTCCAATCCATGCGTCGGCATCAAGCGGCTGCCTGAGCACCAGCGCGACCGATACCTGACCGATGCCGAGGTCGCCGCCATTCGCGGCCAAGCCGGACCGCGTCTGCAGATCATCATCGATCTTCAATTCTTGACCGGTCAGCGAATCCAGGACGTGCTGAAGATCCGGCGAGCCGATCTCACGGAGCAGGGCATCCTGTTCAAGCAGCAGAAGACGGAGAACAAGCTCTGCATCGCCTGGAACGATGAGCTGCGCGCTGTGGTGGAGCGAGCCAAGGCCATGCACCCGAAGGTTGCAGCGCTGACGCTGCTCTATGGCCGCACTGGCCGGGCGCCCGACTACAAGACGGTGCTCAAGCAATGGCACGACGCGCGCATCGCCGCCAAGGTCGAGGACGCGAAGCTGAACGACATGCGTGCCAAGTCGGCCACAGACGCGGACGAGGCCGGCGTGAACGCCACGGCGCTCCTTGGGCACAGCAGCGCAGCCATGACGAAGAGGTACATTCGACGCCGCAAGGGGGCCGTTGCGGAAGGCCCGAGTATTAGACAGGTGTTGGACGTTGGACAAAAAAGCAAATAGCGACGCGGGGTTAGAACATACTCCAATGATGCAGCAGTACGACTTTCAATCTCGCCAAGTGATTGATGCGCATGCGATATTGGCACTGAAGCTGTCCAATACTTTCGGGGCCCGTGGCAGCTTTTGAAACTCGATGGAATCGAGTGATTCCGTGAGTTTTAGACAGGTTTCAGCGCCCCGCCAGGGACGCCTCCCGGCATCGGTCGTACTGGTCCGCCAGCTCGTAAGCCTTGCGCTCCCACCCCGCCAGACTGTCGTCAGTCGCTGGCGTCCGAGGCGGGCAGCTCGCTTGGATCAGCGCCTGGTTGCGCGGCGCCGGGGATGCCGGAATTGAAGCGCTGCAGGCTACCTGCACCAGTGCGGCAAGCAGGATCGCGGTACACCTCTTTGGTCTGGATCTCACGTTCCAACTCCTGGCGAATGGTCTGGTGCTTGACCGTGATCTTGCTGATAGCCGATGCCGCGGCGCTGGCTGCTGCATCGGATGCGATCTGGGCAACGACCGTGTCGCGCGCGGTCTCGGCGATGCAGCCGTCGCGGCCATCCTGCCTGCCCTGCCAGTAGGCACCGCCGGCCAGGGCGATGGCGGATAGCACTCCGCCCAGAAGCACCCAGGGGTTCATGGGTAGAAGGTCCTGCGACCGGAGCGAGGCGGCACCGTCTGCACGTGCGCCCAGCCCTTCGTGGCGCTCGGATGCTCGTGCCACAGTCCCAGCGCCGTCATTGCAGCCTGGCCGTCGCCAGTCATCAGCCACTCGTCAAGGTCGCCGTCCGGATCGTAGATGTCGATCGCTTCACCGGTCATGTGCTTGGAGTGCGGAGCCGCATTGGTGGTCACGGCGTTGACCTGCGGAGGCCTCCAGCCGCTGTTCACGACAGAACCAGAGCCCGGGTGCTTGTCGATGCTGACGCCGAAGATTCCGGCCTGTGTCAGTAGCTTCGTCGCCAGATCGCAGGTACGAGCGGCGTTGCGCTCGATCTCCGGCGTGAGCATCTTCGGGTAAAGCTCGCGTCGGCCCATGAAGTAGTCAGCCAAGGTGATCATGACTTTCTCCCGCCGCTGACGCGGCCTAGGTGTCTGCCGTCGATTTCGCGCAGCTCCATCGGCTTGGAGATTTCCTCGACGTAGGTTTCGCGCGATCGCAGAAGGTACAAGCCCGCCATAGCTGCCATCAGCGCGTGCGTGACCTGCGCGCCGTTCATCGCTACGTCCCAGGCGCTGTAGATCCCAGCGATGGCGCCGACGGCGTTCTGAAGGACGAAGCTGACGCCGTTGCGCAGGTAGTGCAGCTGTTCCATGCGGCGCAGATAGGCCGCGGCGAGTGCAACGGCGATGATCAGGGCGATGGCGTTCATGGCTGGCCTCTTCGACCGAACGGCAGCAGGCTCATCAGCCAGTCCACCAGGGCGGGCGCTTTCAGCGCTCCAGCGGCTAGGACTGGGTGGAAGAAGATCGCCGCCGTCGTCGCGATTGCGTTTGCCGCAAGTGGCTTTGATCCAAGCCACCACACCGAGGTGAAGTGCCCGATCAGGGCGGAGATCAGAGAGGCGCTGAGATAGACCGAAATGGCGCCCCACCAGCGATTCGCAGCCGGAGCCCAACCAGCGCCAAGCACGCTGCCGATCAAACCCCATACGATGGGCTGCAACGGGACGCCGAAGATCTCCATCAGGGCTGCGCTCGCCAGCCCAACGCCGGCCAGCGCCTCAACCGGCATCTGCGGCGCATTCATGGCCTGCTACCTTTGCGACCAACGCCCCAATCAGCACGAGGCTGAGGGCGCCGATCTTGAATCCGATTCGCGCGCTGCATTGCTCCTCCCCTTGCCCGACATACCACCAGTCGAAGATGCGCCACGTCGAGCAGATGGCGACCAATGCTTCTTCGTAGATGAACCACGCGACGACCAAGCCGATCACCACGCCGCGGTTCTGCCGCCAGACCTGCACCAGCAGCGCGCCGATGACAAGCGCGCCGCAGAGGTTCCAGACCAGCGCCTGCGCCACGACGTGCTCCCACAGGACGTGACGTGTCACGCCCAGCAGCAGGAGCAGTGCGGCCAGGTTCTTCATGATCAGTTCGGCTTGACCGGATCCGGGCCGCCGCCGCCCTGGATCACGACCTTGATCGCGTCCTTGACGGTGCGAGACCCCTTCAGGCGCCACAGCGCGAAGAACAGGACGGCGTTGACGATGAGAGATGCGATCAGCATGGCTTTCCTTTAGAGACCCCAGACACGATGGACACCGGTGACGGCGAGACTGCCGCCCGCTTGGTTCTTCCACAGCCCCAGCAACCCACCTCGGAACGGGCCGGTCAGGGCCTGGGTTCCGATCGATGTTCCGTCGACGAAGACTTGCACCGTCGCCGACGTCGGGTTGACGTTTGTGAGCACCGCACGGAAGGTGTGAGACGCCGCCGACTGATCGGTGGCAGCCAGCGCAGCGTTGGCCGTGTAGGTGCCAGATCCTGTTGCTTCCTGCACCGACAGATAGCCGGTGGTCGGATTCAGCATGATCGAGATGGCGCGCTCGCACGAGGCGCTTCCGCCGTTCGATCCGACGTTGCCGCCGATGATCACCGCCGAGTCCTTGAGCATCTGTCCGGTCCACTCGATGGTGGCCGCGTCGATGAGGAACGACACCGGCAGGTCGTCGAAGACCGCCATCGTGTTGGCGTTCGCCGAGTTCAGCTCCAGCCGCGGCGCCAGCAGCTTGCGCTGCTGCGGGACGGAGAACCCGTTGGGCAGGATCAGCGGCTTTTCGGCGTCGCGGCTGCGGATGCAGTGCAGGCCGATGCCGCCCGTCGACGCCGTCGTCATCAGCAGCACGTGGTAGCCCGGCGCCAGGTTGCGCGCGATCACGGTCTCGTAGTCCTGCCAGAACGACGACGTGAAGCCGGCATGCAGCATGGACAGCGTGCCGAGCGCGCCGCCGTCCAGATTGATCGCGATCGACGCGGAGCCGTTGGAGAAGATCGGATGCGACAGCACGAGGTCGAGGCCGGACTCATCGACTCGGAACACCATGCGCATGGTCTGGGGCGTAGCGATTCCGGTGGTGACGACGACGCCCACTCGCGAGCTGCTGGATGCACTGACGGTCTGGCTGGTGGCCTTGATGGCTGACGCGCTGGACGGCAGACGCTGAGCCGGGCGGCTGAACGCCTCCATCTGCGAGTCCAGAAGAACGCCCGCCATGTTGTTGCCGGCGAATCCGTATCCGGCCTGGCTGGCATGCACGCCATCCGGAAGGATCGACAGCGGCAGCTGACCGTCGATGTTCAGCAAGCGCGACATCAGCAGGTTGTTGTCGACGACGGTAACGCTGTGGTCGCGAGCAACCTTGCGCATCTCCTCGGCGAAGCGAGACGTCGCCTCCGAGCGCGCCTGGCTGCCAAAGGCGCCGTAGTTGCCCGCCACCGCCAGCGCCGGGAAAGGGCTCACCAGGATGGGCGTCTTGCTGTAGAAGCGGCACGTGTAGATGAACGAGAGGAGTGCCGTGCGGTAGGCCGCAAGGGTCGTCGCGTTGGCACCGAAGGCATCGTTGATGCCGTGGTTGCACAACACGGCACGCGCGGTGCTGGCCGCCATCTTCGCGGCGAACGTCGTGCCGCTGCCGTCGGTCCCGGCAATCATCTGCGTGGCCGTCGTGCCGCTGATGCCGTTGTTCGTGACCGTCAGCGCGCTGTTGCCGTGGTAGTTGTTGACGAAGTTCTGCAGCGCGGTGGGCGGCGGAACCGCGACTTGGTTGGCGAGATTCGCAGGGTCCGCGCCCCACATCGTTGAGTCGCCAAAGCACGCGATGATGCGACCTGTCCCGGCCGCGACATCGGTCATCAATTGCTGGATCGCGTCGACGTCGATGACGGAATACTGCTTGAGAGTCGATAGCGCCAGCCCGATGGATCCAGACAGATAGGTCGTATCGAAGTCAAACAGCATCTGATTTGCAGATACCGAAAGCGCCGACGGGTCGATCGCAGCAATGACGATCGACGTCGCTCCGATGACGATTGGGTTGGCAGTCTGCACTTGCCAGAATCTGGCTGCGACACCGGGCGTCACAAGGACTATCGTTCCCTGAACGACATCTCGGTTCCCGTCGAAATCACGCGCCCTTTCCCAAGCCCCAGTGTCGACAACCCAGATCCCGTTGCTGATCGATCCGCCCGCAATTGCGACGAGGACTCGATCGCCGGAAACGCACGGCACGCCACCGACGGTCTGCTCACCGTTGAGCGTGATTGCGGATGTGGTGACCGCCTTGCATGGCGGTTTCACAGCGACCGACGTGGTCAATCCCTGCAGTCGGTCGGTTGAAGTCGCTGGCATCTCACACCTATCCGCCGGCCCGCCCGGCTTGATAGGCGCAAATTATCAGCGACTAATCGCTGATAGTTCAACGCTATTGCTTTGATTCTGGCGATGCTGTTCCCGACACGAGGCCGCGCGCCGCATCGACAGGACCTGTGGGATTGACCTTTCCTTCTGAGACGTCCGTTAGGTATCCGATCGGTCGAGCCATAGCGCTGGCTGGCAGGCCGACCGTCATGGAGATCAACGTGGCGAGGTCGCGGACTGCCTTCTTGGAACTCCCCTCGCCGGACGCCGCCGCGTACACGGAATGCGGCGCCGACACCGCGCTCTCGATCATCGAGATGGCGGGACTGGTGCTGATCCGGTCGTCGTAGGGCTTCTTGTTGAAGGTGTTCACTCCGGCGTTGATGACCTGTCCGAGGCCCGGAAGCATCCCAACACCGGCGCGGAAGGCTCCCATCCCAAGGGCGGAAAGCCAGTCGTCCCAAACCTCACCGTCGCCGTCCTCGTCTTCCGGCCCACCACGGAAAGCCTGGACGATCGCCTCGCTGACCAGTGCCGGAACCAGGAACCCGAAGGTGAAGATGAACAGGCCACGACCCATACCCTTGCGCAGGCCGAGTTCGTGATAGGTGTTCGCCATCTCCGTGCCGATCAGGTTGGCCTGCATGTTGAAGTAGCCTGCGAACTGCGTGAACATGCGAGCGAAGGCGCTGCCGGTCTCGATCCGTGAGACGTCTTCAGGGAGGGTGCTGCCCTGCGTCTCGCGCACGGCGGAGTCAGCCCTACGGATGGCATCTCGCTCGCTAAGGCCCTGCGTGATGGCATCGTTGTAGGCCCCCGTCCAAACGATCGGACCAATCACGTTGTCCACCGCCGACTGAAGGAAGTAGGCGTGCTTTCCGAACCACTGCTGGCTGGACTGCAGGACGTTCGGGTTGAGCAGGATGTCGCCGATGGCGTCATTCATCTGCGCCACCTCGTTGTCCATGCGAGAGGCCATGTACGTTGAAGCCGATGTCACGGCGTCAATGGTTGCCTTCGGCTGGGTCAGGAACTGCACCGTGGCAGACATCAGCGACTTCGGTTTGACGCGCAGCGCCGCGATGCTCAGCCCGGTGATCTGCTGCGCGGCGTTGGCGAAGTTGGCGAACATGGCCGCCATGCCGGCGCGCTGACGCATCAGGGAGAAGAACCGCATCACGCCGTTGGTTCCGGCGATTGGGGTCTCGACCTGCTGCCGTGCTGCGCGATTGAGCCATGGCGTCAGCAGTCCATCGAAAGCCGTCGGGTCGATGCGATGCAAGGCCGTCGAGACATCGTCGGAGGTCAGGATCTTGCGGACGTCGCGCACCGGTTGCTCGAGGTGCGTGAACATCAGCACCTTGTCGATGTGCTGCGCCAGCGAGCGCAGGTCCAACAGCAGCGGCTTGTTGTACTCGACGCGTGCGTTCGTGAATCCCTTGGAGGTGGTCGGGAAGGCGTAGGCCAAAGACTGATTCTCGGCCTCCGCCAGCTCCCTGGTGGCGGCATCCTTGACGACCTCGGAGTCAGTCATCGCGGGGACGTAGCCGCCGCGGTACTGGCCGAACGGCGTCTCGAAGGAATCGGCCGTCACCTCGTCGAAGTACGAGCCGAACACGTCTCGGTGAGTCTTCTGGGCGGCCGGCTTCATCTGCTCGAGCAGATCCCAAACGCCCTGCGCGAAGTCGTACTCCGCTTTGCCGATCACTCCCGTGTCCTGCATGCGCTTGACGAATCGATCCCAGCGAGAGGTGTCGATGGTTCCGTCCTCGTTCTCGGTCGCCCAGCCGCGTCCGAGCAGCAACTTCCGCTTGTTGCTCTCGTTGCCGGTGTGCAGCAGCGCGTGGAGGATCTCCTGCTTTCCGGATCCGCCGCGGCTGAAGCCGAACACATAGCCAAGTTCAGGAGCCTCGACACGCCCGCGCCCCAACTCGACCGTCTTGAGCAGATCGCGGTACTTGCGCAGATGTCCGCCCTTCTCTGCGCGGTACCGATCTGCTGCTTCCTTCACCGGCTGCCAAATGTAGGTGCGGAACGGGCCGCTCTGACCGCCGTCCTTGGCGCCAACCCACGATTCAACGCGTCGCAACGCGGCGCCGATGGTCTGGATCTTGGACAAGCGACGCTCAGAATCGGTGACCGCCATGCCCTCACCGGCCACCCGTGCGGGGATGCCGATCTCCTCCAGTCGGCCCATCAGTTCGGCTTGGACCATCTCGCGATCGATCAACTTGCCGTCGACCTCGATCTGGCGCAGTCGGCGCGACTGCTGCCACATGCTCTTGAGCTCGTCTGTCAAGCCGCGAAGCTTCTCGACGCTGACCTCTTGGTATGGCGCTGCGGCCATGGTCATGTTGTCGACGCGATCCTTGAGGATCTGATAGGTCGCCGGATCGTAGGCGCGGATGTTCTCCAGGTACTCGCCGGCCAGTTGTCCAGGACGCAGACCAACGCCGTACTCTGCGACGATCGCACGCATGGCCATGACCAGGTTGACGTCTCTGGTCTTGGCGATCGTGTCCTTCGTGCCTTTCTGGATCTGGCGGAAGAACGCGAGCGTCTCGCGGACCTCGTTCTGCACGTCGACCGCCGCCTTGAAGGCGTAGCCGTTCACCAGTTCGTTGCGCTTCTCCTTCGCCGCCGCGGCGATGTCGTCCTTCGCGAGAGCCTGGGTTGCCGCGCGCGCGGCGCGAGCCTGTGAAGCGGCGTACTGGTTCGGCCGCACGTCCTTGACCAGCAGCTTCGCGACCATCGCCTCTGCGAATGTCTTCGCCGCCGCCGGCAAAGTCGCCACGGTGCCGCCCGAGATGTCGGCGTTCTTCCCCTCGCTCCGGACCTTCATCGCCTTCTCAAGCGCCTTCAGTTCCGTCGCAACCGCGCGCTGGCGCGCCTCGTTGAACAGGGCTTCGTTCACGGCCTTGGCGAGCGCCTCGGGGCTGGTGATGTCGCCATAGCGTTCCAGCATGCGCTGATCGGTCAGTCCCTCAACGGCCTCGTTCGGCGTGTCGGCAAGCACCAGCGCGCGGACCAGCTGCTGCCCAGACTGGAAGCCGAACTGCTCGGCAAGCACGTCCGGGTCCATCCCTTCCTTGCTGGCCATGCGGCGCTTCTGCAGCGCTGCCGCGGCGTCCTTGTCGATGGCCTTGACCGCCTCGGTGCTCAGCTTTCCGACCTCGAATCCCTCAGGCACATCACCCTGTGCCGACGGCGGCGCTTCCGGCTCTTGGTGGGCGTTGTCCCACTCCAGCATCCGCTGCTGGACGTTGATGTCGATCTGGCGCTTGTTCTTGGCGAGGAACTGGCCCTTCTGCAACCCCTTCAACTCAGGGTTGGCCGCCAGCATCTTGGCGCGTTCCTCCTTGGCCGCCTGCTCCTCAGCTTCAACCCGGCGCTGGCGGAAGTCCTTGAGTTCCTTGCGGTACTCGGCCTCGGCCTCCGTGGGCTCAACTGGCTTTGCCACCTTGCCGGTCAGGAACGCCCAGGCGCGGTAGATGGGGGTCGCCATCACCTCTGTCCGAACCTCGGACCTGACGGCGCGGCGCTTCTCCGCGGCATCCTTCTGCAGGGCCTTGAGGGTGCGACTGCGCGCGTTGGCGAGCCACTGCATGTCCCTTAGCGAGCGGGTCTCGAGTTCCGAGATTGCCTGCTCGGTCTGGGCCCGTCCCAGTTCCTGGTACTTGGACCAGTCGAGGCCGAATTGCTTCGCCTGCTCCGGTGTTTGGAACAGGGCGGCCATGGACTGCGCAGCCTCCGCAGTCTCGATCTCCTGCTCGCTGGCCAGCATGCGGTCCATCACGCCGCGGACTTCCTCCGAAAGGGTGACGTTCAGCGACTTGAGCGACTGATAGACGTTCATCAGCCACGCGCGGAAGCGTTGGAACACACCCTGCAATTCCAGGCTCGGCGCCTTGCCACCGAACAAGTAGGCCTCGAAGCCACGCGCGAACTTCTCATGGCTCTCGCGCTGCTCGTCCAGGCTCATGTCCTGCCAAGTCTGGAGTTGTGTCTTGCCCTCCGCCGGCTGGATGCCGAACCAGTCTAGGACGGTGGTCAGGTCCTGCTGCACGCCGGGTTCCGCGTTCTCGCGCGCGGCGATGTCGACCATGATCTCCAGGAAGGCATGGCCGAACTCATGCAAGGCCGTCGACAGGTCGGCGTTGGCCAACAAGGAGATGGTCAGGTTGCTCGGGCTGAAGGCTCCGCGCTGACCCTGGGCCAGCGCGCCGGTGGCCTGACCGCGGCCGACAGCCGCCATCGCCGCATTCCGCGTGACGCCCGGGCCGGCCGACATCACCGTCCAGTCGGTGGCGCCGACGTTGCGCTGCACGATGATCTGGTCGGCGGAGGCATTGGTGTCGACGGCATCAACGCCCACCAGCGGACGGACCTGACCGGTTCGGGTGTCGACAACGTAGCGCCGACGGCCGAGCGCCCTCTCCTCGCGCAGACGACCTTGTGCCTCCAGGCTTGCGGCACTCTCGCCGCTGGCGTTGTCGGAGATCCCGAAGGACTCCTCTCCGCTACCACGCATCAGGCTGTCGAGATCACCAAGGTCCAGGATGTCGCCCTGGTTCAGCACGTTGCCTTGCAGGTCCTCGCCTTGGAGGCGGAGCGGGTACTGGGCGTAGAGTTGCTCCGCCGTCATCCCGAGCCGACCGGCCGTCGTGGCGTAGAAGGCCGAGGCCAGCGCCGCATTTGGCTTGGCGATGTCCTCGTTGTATCGGCCCGTAGCCAGGATCTGCTGCAGGAAGTTGTCGCGCACCGCATCGCGGCTTGTGCGCGCCGCGTCCGCCGTGTCGCGCCGAGACAGTTCGGTCTCGACAGCCGAGCGGATCTCTTCTCCGTGGTCCTTGATGAACTGGTCCGCCTCGGTGAGGCTCATCCCTTCAGGATCGGTGCGAAGGTGAGGGATCAGCTGCTCGGCCAGACCTGCGTCGACCACATTGGCAGCAAACTCTGACACCGGGATTCGGATGTCGGTCCCCGCCGCCGTCGCAGCGTCGATCTGATCAGCCACAGCCGGCGAAGCCTCGGCCAGCGCGCGCACGTCGATCCCCGACTGCGCCAGCGCCTGAGGTGCGAGATAGATGTCATGCACCGGTCCGTTCTCCGTCGCGGAGTCGATGAAGGCCTTGAAGCTCTGCGGATCCCGCTTCTTCACCTTGCTCGCTTCGGAAGCCGCCGCCAGTTGAGTCAGTACCTGAGCATTTTCCTTGGCCGCCTGGGCGTGCTGCATGCGCTCACGGATGGCCGTGTGTGCAACGCCTGCGGCCTCTGCCGGTGCAGTGAAGGCCTCACCGACAACTTCCGCCAGGATGTTCCCAGGGCTGATGTCCTGGCCGGCAGCCAGTTCACCGCCTAGTTCACCGAGGCCGCCAAGCAGTCCCTGGACCGGCGTCTGCACGCCCATGTTCGCGATCTCGCGCGCCAGTGGCCGGGCAGCCAGCTTCGTTGCGACACGACCGGGCAGCAGCACCTTCCCCGCCAGACCTCCGCTGATCGCATCGAGAGTGCCAACGACGCCGGCATGAGCGAAGGCCTGGGCCGTTGCTCGACGCATCAGCGCCTGATCCTTGGATGCAGCGACCAGCGCGTCCGGGCTGTTTAGATCGACGCCTTCCTTCTGGAGCGCCTCCATCAGCGTAGCGCCGTAGTCGACAGCAAATGACCCACCACCCATAGCCGCAGCGCCAGCGGCCGGGCCTGCTACCACAGCTGCTCCGATGCCAGGGACACTCTGGATCAGACTCTCCGGTCCGATGTTGGCGACGAACTTGACCGGGTCGGTAGAGAACGCCGAGATGGCATCGCCGAATCCCTTGGCATCCATCACCCGCTGGACGACTGGATCCGAAGGGAGCTGGTTCTTCTCGCCCTGAGTCGACACGATGGTCCCGACCTCACGCACATCGGCGCCACGCATGCCGGCAATGCGTTCACGGAGTCCATCGTTAGAGATGGTAGCAAGGCCAGGATCTTCACGTCCACGGCCAGCGGCGCGCTCCGACAACTCTCGCTCCAGGCGTGCGACGCTGGACTGGCGGGCGCCGATGGCCAGGGCCGACAGGTTCTGCTTCAGGCTGGGGATGCCGCGCTTGAACGAGTTGACCAATCCCTCTGTCAGACTCATCCCGTCAACATCGTCATGCGCGATCTGGGCATTGTTGACGTCCGAGAGATACCGGGTGGTCGACGGGAAGCGCACGGCGAGGTCGTTGAAGTCGACCGTATTCAGCGCTGCAGTACGCTTCACCTCATCCGGGATGGACTTGGCAGTGTCCAGCGGCACTCCGGCGCGCTGAGCCAGGCGGCGGAACTCCGCCTCCTGGTCAGGCTGCGCGGCCACACCGACAGCCATGCTGGTGCGGACCTGTGTATCAGGCTTGCGTCCGGCGATATAGCGAGAAACCGCGCCAGCAGTATCGAGAGTATCTTCGTCCATCAGCGGAGCTTCAGTTGAAGGTATGCGCCCAGGATGTCGCCATCCGATGGGGATTGAACGCCGTTGGCCTTGAAGTCGGCCTTGAGCTTCTCTCGTACAGCTGGCGGGATGTCGCCCGCCTGCATGGTCAGGAGCCGTTCAGAGGAATCCGTCACGCCGCCGAAGAATCCAGTCGTACGGAATTGGACCTTCCTTGCGATCGCCTGATCAATGGTCTTGGCCATCATGGCGTCGTCGAACTTCTTTCCGGCCTGCTGTTGCTGCTGTAGCACGTAACTCTGAACCGCGTTGCGAATGGCACCCACCCGCTGCTGTCCAGCCTTGTCACGATCCGGAGGCGTCGGGTCGATGCCCATCTGGTTCAGTCTCGAGTTCAACGTCGAGTTCAGCGAAGCGAAGTCGACATCGCCAGGGCCGTTTCCACCCTTGCCGCTAATCAGTTGCCCGCGGCGCAGCGCCATCTGCTGTTGATCCGCCTGGGAGAGCTTGCGCGACTGCCAGTAGAACTCTGCGTCGGACATTCCCTTCAGCCACTTATCGTCCGTGGCCATCTTCTGGAACACGATCGGATCCGTCTGATCCTCTCCTTTGGCTACCCGCGCGCCGAAGTTCAGCAGGTCATCCACCTTCCCTGCCGGGACGGCATTGCGAACCGACGGCGGCAGAGCGTTCCACGAGCCGCCGTTTTGCGCCAAGCCTCGCTGCGCGGTGGCAAGCGCTTCATCCTCTCGCTGCTTGATCTCATCGGTCTGTTCCTTGAAGAGACGAGTCGATTCGTCTAGCGCGACCTTGATGCGCTCGGGGCGTTGGCCGACCAGGGTGCGGCGCACGTTGTCATGCACCTCCTTGAGGGTCGGACGCTGCGGGGCGCCGCCTCCGGCATCTAGCGCCGCCATGTTCTTGGCGACGTAGGCCTGGGTCTCCTGGGGAAGGAAGATCGTCCACTCCGGATCGCCCTGTTCCTTGGCGGTAGCCAGAGCCTCATCAACCCGGCCAGGGCCAGCGTTGTACGCAGCCCATGCCTTCGACATGTCACCGCCGTATCGCTTGATCATGGCGTTGAGGTAGTCACGTCCGACGCGCGCACGTTCGTCCGGGCTGTTGTCCTTGGCCGCCTTCACACCGAACCCAGGATCCAGGTTGGTGGAGTCCATGACCTGCATCTCGCCCTTGGCGCCGGCAGAGCTCGTGAGTAACTTCCCATCCGTGCCGTACCGACGACCACCGGACTCCGAAGCCATGGTGATGTTCATCACCCGGTCCAGGTCTGTTGGCTGCATGTTGGGCTGGATGGCTCCGATCACAGCGTGAGCCGCGGCAGTTCCTTCGACGGAATCCTCCTGTTTCTGGATCTGGTTGCTAAGCCGCAGGACGGCGGCCGGGTTCATCGCCTCGGCGTTCTTGTCGAGGTAGCCCTTTGCTGCCTTCCAGTTGTCGCCGGCCAGCAGCGTGTCAAGCACCGCCACGTGCGTCTTCTCGTCCTGATTTCGGATGGTCTGTGCGATCTCTTCTTCGCTGCGACCTTTGCTGCGGAGGTATCCGATCGTGCGCGCGGCGCCCGTGGCCATCTCCGCCTTCACTCGCGCTGGATCACCGGCGAACCGGGCTGCACGGTCATGAACGGACTGGATGTCGGCCTCAAACTGTCCTCGATCGTAGGTGTCCTTCTCGCGCTGAACGTGGCGATCAGTCCAGTCCAGAACCTGATTGCGGCGCGAAGCGGAGAGTTCACGGAAGGCGCGACGCTGGCGCTCAGAAGTGAGTCCTTCTCCGATCTTCGCGGACGCCTCGTCGAACGACTTGGGGATCGCCTCCTGCAGTCCAAACGAGTCCTGCCCCAATTTGTTGATGGCGCCGTTGTCCGGATCGTAGATTGCGGACCGTTCCCAATCGTCCAGCTGCCGACGCGCGCTGAACACAGCTTGGGCATCAGCCTCCTTCGCAAGCTGGTCGACGGCGCCGGCCACACTTCCAAGCGCCTGACCGATGCCACCGTCATTGACCGACGCGATAGAACGCTGCGATCGCGGCGCAGCGCGCGCGACGGTATCGAGGGATGGGAGGCGAGGCATCAGCGACGAGCCCTCACGTCAGAGCCGGCGGCGGAGAACTTCGCCCCACTGGCATCGTTGTTGTAGTTGTACTTCGCGCCACCACCGAACATCGAGGAGATGTCGCCGAAGCCCGTGAGGATGGAAGGGATCGCCTTGATGCGCGAAGCCCGCTTTGCGTTCTTCCCGCTTGCCCGCACAGCGCCGGCTTGCTGCTCATCAGAGCGAGCCTGCTCCTCGCCTTCGTACAGCGACGTCAGGGCGCGGTATTCGCCCTCGCCAGCGATGTCGCTGGCGAGCTTGACCATGGTTTCGTCGCCACCACCCCCTCCGCCCAGCGCCTGGAGTCGCGACAAAGCTAGTCTGGATTGACGGCGATCCTCAATGGACTGGCGTTGAGCCGTCGCGCGTGACTGTCCTGCCCGTTGCTCAAGCTGCGCGGCCTGATAGCCGGCGGACTTGTCTGCCGCATTGCCTTCAAGGATTGGCGCAACCGTCTGCAGAACGGTCGATGCGACCGGGAGAAAGGCAGCAAATTCAGCCATGGCGCCAGACCTCACTCGTGACTTGTTGGAAGCCCAGATGACTCAGGAGCCCAGGGGATGTTGGTTCACGGCTGTCGCAGATAGCGAACACCGGGCCTCGGCAGGCCGCCAGCAACTGACCGAAGGCGATGGCCAGCCGAGTCAGTGCCACCTTGTGCTTTCGGCTCTCGTCACGGATCTCGCTGAAGGCCTGCATTCCGTCTGCACCTTGGGCCAGCCCAGCGATTGCAGTCACTCGCCCATCTTGCTCAAGAACAACGGCTCGCATGGTCGACGGAACGCGTCCGTTGAACCAGACGGCGACGTCTTCTCTGGTCGCGAATCGGATCGTCATGAGTGGTTCGCCATGGTGATTACCGCCGAGGTGACCGTGGCCGGCCGAGGCGATGCTGCCCGCAGGAACAGGCGGGCGTCGTTGTCCCAAGAACCATCCATCGGGACGACGTCCTTGTCGTACTCGCTCCAGACCTGGTTGACGTCGATCTCAAATCCATCTTCAACCTGCGGCATATCGTTGAGCTCATCGAGCCGCTGGCCGAACTGGACCCCTTGCGCGTGTGTATCGACCAGCACCAGACCCAGCGCATTCAGCCGCTTGCTGGTATGCAGACCGGACTTCCCGGGTGGAACGACATAGGCCATCTTGGTCGACTTGAAGATCGCCTCATAGAAGAGGCCAACGCAGACGCTCGCGTAGGTTCCCGGCAAAGCGACGTTGCCGGAACCGTCAACGATGGCGGTGCCGACGTCGTTTCCATCCGCCCAGATGGTGACCTGACGGTTGATCAGGTGTGGCGCGCTCACCGAGGAACCAGAACCCATCACGAACGAGTCGGCGATCTTGTTGGTGACGCCGCCGCGGGCTTCGCTCTCCAGCGCCCACTTCTCGAGGTATCGGACGACAACACCCTGCACCTCGCGTCTGACGGCGTAGTAGACGGCATCCTCTTCCACGCCGGGGAGCACGGCCACGTCTTCGACAACGCCGTCTGTCTGGATCGTGACCCAGCACAGCAGGTTCTCCGTTCGGTCGATGATCAGGACCGCCACAGTGCCATCAGCCAGCCACACGTGCAGCCGGGTGTCGGGCTGGCGTTGGATCTTGATCCCCACGACACCTGCTGAGCACAGGTCCGGAACCAGAGCAGTAAGGTCGCTCTCGTCGTACTCGCGCGCGGAGTTGCCGTAGCTCATCTGATAGAGCCGGGACAGGCAGCGCTGGACGAAGATCCCACTACCGTCGATCTCCTGTGCCGGGATGGCTGCCGTTCCTTGGGTGCCGGTCTTCTTGGGCGTGAAGTTGGTCGGCGTCAGTGGTTCATCCAGCGCGGACGACCGGCAAGCCAACTCCATGCTGTCCGTCCCGGCCACGAGCCGATCCAGCGAGATCAGCCAGTTGATGCTGTCGACCGGCCCGAATCCGATGGATCTCGAGATGGGCCCGGCATCTCCTTCGAAGTCCGGATCGAACGACTCGAAAGCATCCGTCACCGATCCGTTGAACTTGTCCTTGCCGCACCACCACAGCCGTCCGTCATGGATGGCGACAGCAGACGGCCAGCCGCGGAAGTCCGACCACAGTCCCTCGGCCCAGGTGTCGGTGGCAGTCAGACCGCCGAGCGGACTCAGTACCTCAGCCGATACAGACGTCGGGCTGATGTACGCGGTGATCCTCACGACACCAGTGATCGAGCCGCTGGCGTAGCTCAACGTCGTCGTTGCGGTTCCGCTCGTGTAGTCACCCGTCTTGATGCCGACGCGGTAGTAGATGATCTGGTTGTCCAGTCCATCGTTGTACGACTTGCTGCCCACCCCGGTGTACGTCTCGCCGGGGACATCCTGCCAGGTTCCAGGAGACCCAACGGACCGTTGCAGCGTCAGGTTCGCGACAAACGTTCCAGAGTTGACGATCGAGAATGCGCGGGCGTCACCAACTCCGGTGATGCGGATCGGGTCGCCGAAGGTATTTGCCGCAGACAGCGATGTCGTCACGATCTGACCGACTGACGTTAGGGAGAAGAGCGCTCCAACGTGGCCGGGCGCGAACACATCCGACGACGCAGTAATTGAGATGTTGCCGCTCAGGCCGGTTGCCGTCAGCGTGGTCGGTGTGGTGTTCTGAACTCGGAACGGACCGTCGACCGGCTGGTAAAGCGTCACGGACCAAGAGCCATTCGATCGACGCTCGATCTTGCGTTGCTGGTATCCGCGGCACGCAAGGAAAATCACGTCACCCGACTGAATGGCCCGCAGGTACTGCAGGTCGGCGGCTGCATATGGGGTCGGTAGAGTCATCGCTCCAGCCGCCTCGATTGCAATGCTGTCAATCAGCACCTGACGCGACGTCCGGCTTCGGAACTGGAAGAAGAAGCTGGCCCCTGTGGTCGGGATCACAATGCTGTGCGTACCTGCGCCCAGCGTCGTGTCGCGCAAAAATTGAGTTCCGCCCGAAACGGATCCGGCCCGGATCGTTACCGAACCTCTCGTCACGACGATGCGGACCGCTTGGTCCCCGGCCGCTGCGACGACCTGCTGTTCACGGATGGCATAGTTGGTTCCGTCACCTGTGAGACCCATGAATCCGCCGGCCACCCAGATGGACGTCGCGCCAGCTTGGTCAAGGTCCGTCCACCCGGACAGGTCAGTGTTGAAAGTTCCGTTGGTGAAGGCTGAGCCGTTGGCAGGGCGAGTCACCAGAGCGTCGTCCTTCCAAACCCTCAGTTGCCCGGCCGACATCTCGATCAGGGCTGTGTCCTGCGCCGAGAAGATGAACTCGATCAGTTTTTCCTGGCCAGGGAAAGCGCCGAGGTAGCCGAGCCCCGGGCGAAGCATCATCGACCCCAGCGCGCGCGGCATCCAGTTGCGCTGGATTTCGGCGCTGAACTTCATCTTGTTCAGGTCGATGCGCGACAGAGCCAGCCGCGACACGACGCCGCGGTTGAACGCCAGGATCTCGTGGTCTCCTCTCATCGGTCACCCGCCCGGCGGTAGCGTTGACCACTGAAGCGAGACTTGACCCAGCTTCCAGGCGGCGGGAACTTGGTCGGCTCCTCCATCGCGTCGCGGGCCAGGGCGGCCTTCAGAACGATGCGATCGCGCTTGGCCTCGAGCTTGTCCTGCAGGTTGTCGTCCTGCGTCAGCGGCTTGGCTACCTTGGCAGCAAGATGGATCTCGACGAGCTCGATGAAGCTTTGCGGCCATAGCGAGAAGTCACCACCGCAGGACTCGTCATCCGACACGTACCGGACATACATCGTCTCCAGGTTGCCCCATAGGAACCCACCCTCTTCGCGATAGTCCAGGTACGGAACTTTCATGCTCTCGTCCTGAAACACACCGGCAAGACGCACCAGGTCATCCGGCAGGTTGAACGCGTACTGCAAGCCAGGGAACCCCGGCTCGACGCTGGGCGAGTAGTCCAGCTGGACGGAGCGCATGGCGAATTTCCACTGCCCCTTCTCCAGGCACCACTTCACCGCATCGTTATTCCAGGCCGTGTCCAGGTACCGGCGCGCGGCTTCGTTCACCGTCAGGTTGGCGATTGCGCGTTGGCCCAGGTGGTTGACCAGGGCGCCGTTGTAGAGCTGGATACGGCTGGTGGTCATGCTCAGTCCTTGGCCGCTTCAGCAGCTTTTTGAGCTTGGCCGGTCTGGTAAGGCATCCACTGCGCATAGGCCTCACCATCGGGCGGCATATCGCCTTCCTGAATGAGCAGGATGTTGAGTCTCGGCCACGCCCGGCCAATCGCGTCAACGACCAGCAGGTTGATCCGGTCGGCGCCGTGCACGCCAACGATGGTCGCGTCCAATGGCTGGAAGCCTTCACCATCGATATCAGGCAGAAGCGCCAGCGACCGGTAGCCCTGGCGCTCCGCTTCGCTCGGGCGGTACCAGATCTTGCGCCCGACAGTTGGATTGATCGTGGTCATGTCAGGCCTTCTCGTGTTCCGTGATCCAGGCGTTGGCCGTCTTCTTGTCGGAGAAGCCGTCCTTCAGGACCTCGCCGTCGGCCTTGCGAATAACGCGGTGCTTCTGATGCGGTCCGCCCCAGTTCACGACGTAGGCCGACTCCTTGCCAGAGTCGCCGGCAGGCTCGGTGGGAACCAGTTCCGTGAACTGAAGAACGTGGAACTTGGCGAAGTTTCGACCGCAGTCCTTCACCATCAGTTCGGCATACCAAGACTGGTCGGCCGGCGTGACTTCGAGGATGTCGCTCACGCGAAGCTGGGCCGCGATGTGCTGCGTTGCTTCCTCTTTCAGAACGTCTTCCAGTGTGCTTTCCGGCTCGACCGTCACGGAATAGCGCGTGCGCACACTATCTGCCAGAGAGAACTGCGAACGGGTGATGGGTTTCATGTGGACTCCAGTTGGAAAAAAGCCGACGCCTTCCTTGGATGGCGTCGGCGCGGGTGACCCACAAGGGATCAAGGAGGAGACATCAGTCGGTGTTCGTGGCCGCGCCGATGACGGTGCCGTCGCCAAGGTCCACGGAACCCGGCGAAACGGTGCCCACGGAGACCACGCGGTGATCGGTGATCACACCGGTGCCGGTCACGGTGACCTCGACCAGGTCACCCACCTTCATGCCCAGATCCAGGCCGTTGGTGATGTAGCCGGCAGTGTCGACCGTCGCCACGGTGTCGGCAGTGGAGTAGGTCCAGGTCTGGCCCGCTCCGTACAGTCCGCCGTTGGACTTGAGTCGCGGCGGGGTTGCGGTGGAATACGGCATTTCGTTCTCCTTGGGTCAGGCGGTCGCGGCGATGCCGGAACCGTCGTGGCGGATCGAGACTACGCCGCTGTTCTGCAGCAGCTTCGGTCCCATGTAGGCAGAGCAGCGGGCCCACGAGTAGTCCTGCTCCTCGTCGTATCCGACCGGCGACTGGATGCCCTTGACGTCCATGCCGTGGCCGATGGCCGACTTGTGGTAGACGAACAGGCGCTCGTTCGCGGTGCCGTTGCCCGGCAGGGCGGTGTGGACCATCCAAATCACGCCGGCCCAGCGGAAGCGGATGGGCGCGTCGACCAGCTTGGTGTCGTTGACGTAGTCCTTGGAGGTGACCTCCTTGACCTGCATCAGGTACGCCCAGGCCGCCGGAGTCAGCAGGCCGGAGATGTTGCCGTCGATGGGAACGTTGTTGTTGCCCAGGATGGCGATGGCTTGCAGCGCCTTGGCGATGCTCAGCGTTGTCGGCGCGACACCAGCGTACAGCGTGCCGGTGGCGAGTTCGCTGATGATCTGGTCGTCCACCTTGCGGTTGATGACGGCCATGGTCGTGTCCTGCATGGCGGCGCGCTGGTCGCCCTGGGACGCGAAGACGTTGTAGTTCGTCTTCTTGGCCAGGTCGTGCCACTCGGTCAGCGGGCAGGTGTACTGCGTGTTGTTGTCCGTGCGCGCCGGGATCAGGCCGTTCACGCCGCGCGTCACCGCGCTGGCGCCGCCGGAGTCGATCACGTCGAAGACGATGGAATTGCCCTTGATGACCCCTTCCGTGGTCACCGTCTGGCGGAGGAGGGATTGCCGACGCTCGAAGCCCTGGATGAGCTCCTGTCGGTACTGTGTCTGGAATGCGGTATCAGCCACGGTGTGGACTCCTTGAGATTGAGGTTTGCGCCTCGCTCGGGGTGTCTTGTGGCTGATCCGTCGGGGTGCCCTGAAGGGGCCGACTGACCCGCTTCAGGGCCTCGCTGCGGCAAATAGCTTTCAGCTATCGCAGCGAGTTTAGCGATAGCGTTGCACTATCGCAATCATTTCTTGAGGCGCTCCTTCGCACCCAGCAGTTCGCGGTAGCGCTTCTGCTGCGCTTCGTCCTTCCAGTAGGCGGGGTTCCGCGTCCCATCCGCTTGGTACTGCATGGCTTCAATCTTCGCGATCTCCTGATCGACGGACTCCAGGCGGTCGCCGCCGGCCGGGGTGACGGTGCCGCCCGTGAAGCCCATCTCGCGCGCATGCCCGGCCAGCCACTTCACGACGGCCGGGTTGTTCATGAGCGCGCGGCCATCGGGACCACGGGCATGACTGATCGCCTCAGCGATGTCGTTGCCGGCGTTGCTCAGCAGGGAGCGGATGCCATCGACGTTCTTGCGGTACTCGCCGCCCCAGTCCTGCCGGAGCGTGTCTTCGACCTCGGTCTTGTTGGCCTCGTCCATCTCCTGACGCTGGATGGCCGCCGCCTCGGTCATCTTGAGGTAGGTCTCGACGCCAGCCTTGACCATCGCAGGCGAGGCGTTCTGTCCATGCATCGCTGCGACGAACTGGTCCACGAGGGGCTTGTCGTCGTCCCCGATCACCAGGCCGTTGTCGAACTTGAGTTCGTAGCCTTCCGGCTTTTCCGGGATGCCCTGCTCTTGGCGCCACGCGGCCAGTTCTTCCGGCGTCGCGTCCTTCTTCAGCAACGAACGGAGCTCACCTTTGCTGATCTTGAGGTTGAGTTCACGAAGAGCCTTGCCGGCCGCAGCCGGGTCGGTGTAGCGCTCGAAGAGCTTCTGCGCCTTTTCGTCGTCGCCGGCCATCTGCTTGCGCCAGTCTTCCGGCCAGGTCTGCTTCGGCGGTTCGGGCGGATTGGCGGGCGGGCTCGGCGGAGCGCCTGCAGGCGGTTCATTCGCGGGCGGGTTGCTCGGCGGTGTACCGGTTGGCGGCGGCGGGTTGCCAGCGCCGGCCGGCGCTGGCAACC
>Ga0207667_10001374_pt1 | contig 30492 bp, 25 predicted proteins | sample KBSCornC52_FD_184301 | JGI IMG/M metagenome (GOLD analysis project Ga0207667, IMG submission 184301) | Corn rhizosphere microbial communities from Kellogg Biological Station, Michigan, USA - KBS Corn C5-2 (SPAdes) (version 2) | ecosystem: Host-associated > Plants > Roots > Rhizosphere > Soil ...
GCGATTTCACGCCGAAACAACATTTCGGCTTCGAAGCGGCAGCCTGGTATTGGCATTTCGTCGACGTGGTGTGGCTGTTCCTGTTCGTTTCGATTTACGTCTGGGGCGGCTGGGGCGCGCCGGTCGCCGGCTGAGCTGGAGTGCGGGAGGTTTCCCCTCTCGCCGGTGCGATCGCCGGCCGCTGCCCGAAGTGCCAGTCGAAGACGTTGTTCGCCGGATGGGTGAAGTTCGCTGACAAGTGCCGCGCATGCGGCCTGGATTTCGCGAGCTTCAACGTCGGCGACGGCCCGGCCGCCTTCCTGATCCTGATCATCGGCGCGATCCTCGTCGCCGCGGCGCTCATCACGGACGGCGAATTTTCACCGCCCCTGTGGGTTCACCTGATCTGGATTCCGATCGGATTTGGCCTGACAGTCCTCGGGCTGCGCTGGGCCAAGGCGTTGCTTCTGACGCAGGAATATCTGCATCGCGCGCGTGAAGGCCGGCTCGTCGAATGACTCTTCCACAGCCTCGGGACCGGCGCATTCCGATCATTCCCACGACCATCGTCGTGATTGCCGTTGCGATCTTGATCCGTCTCGGCTTCTGGCAGCTGCATCGAGCGCACGAGAACGAGCAACTGCTCGCTCAGTATGCCGCTGCGTCGAAGCTGCCGCCGATGGCGTTCCCGACAGCTCCTACAAAGGGTCCGCCGCCGCTGTTCCGCTGGGCGACCGGCTTTTGCCAGCACGTGGTCGGCCGTCGCGCCCTGGCCGGGGAAAACCGTAGCGGTGACACCGGCTTCGTTCAGATCGTCGACTGCGCAACCGGAGCCGAGGGACCGGGAATGTCGGTCCAGGTAGGCTGGTCGCAGGATCCGAACGCGAAGGTGAACTGGAACGGCGGGCCGGTGACCGGGGTCATCGTTCCCGACCGGCTGCACCGTATCCGGCTTGTGGCAGCTAGCGCACCTCCAGGGCTGCAGCCTAGCGCCCTCCCGTCGGTCGAAACGGCAGTGCCGGTCACGCCCGCAGGCAATCGCTCTTACGCGCTTCAGTGGTTCGCGTTCGCTGCCATCGCTGCGCTGATTTACGCGCTCGCGTTGCGCAAGCGATGGCGCTCCGCTCCTCCTGCGGCCTGACATCCATGCAGCTTCAGACGCTGAGCGCGGAGCCGTGGTCCGACTGGAGCCTGATCGACAGCGGCAACGGGCGCAAGCTCGAGCGTTATGGTCCTTACACCGTGGTCCGGCCGGAGCCGCAGGCGATGTGGGCACCGGCAGGCGACGATTGGGATCCGGATGCTACCTTTGTCCCCGGGTCGGACGAGGAAGGCGGCGGCCGCTGGGTTCGTCACCGCGATGTCCCGAAGCAATGGGAGCTGTCACGCGGGCCGGTGCGGTTCGATGCCTCTTTGACGCCGTTTCGTCACCTTGGCTTCTTCCCCGACATGGCGCCGCAATGGGACTGGATGCGCGCGAGGGCGAGCGGCACCGAGGTGCTCAACCTCTTCGGCTACACCGGAGTCGGAACATTGCTTCTGAGCGAAGCGGGTGCGCGGCTCGTCCATGTCGACGCATCCAAGAAGTCGGTCGAGCAGGGGAAGGAGAATGCCCGTCTCTCCGGGCTGGCCGAAAATCCGATCCGCTGGATGGTCGATGATGCCAGCAAGTTCACGGCTCGCGAGGTGCGTCGTGGCCGCCGTTACGACGGCATCCTGCTCGATCCGCCGAAGTTCGGCAGAGGCCCAACTGGGGAGGTCTGGCGGCTCGAGGAAAATCTGGCGCCGCTGCTCACGGACTGCCGCAAGCTCCTCGATGAGAACAGCCGCTTTCTCGTGCTCACCGTCTATGCTGTGCGGATGTCGGCACTGGCCATTGGCGAGCTGGTGAAGCAGACATTCGGCGACCTCGGCGGCACGGTCGAAGCTGGCGAAATGACCGTGCGCGAGGAAACGCGCGGCTTGCTGCTTCCCACAGCCATTTTCGCGCGTTGGTCGCGCTAGGTTCGCGACGCGCGGATCGCTGCTCCCGCGACAAACGGCGCTCCTGCGGCAATGAAGAGTGCAATTGCGATTTCCAGAAGTAGTGCTCCTGAACCCAAGTCTCCCGAAGCCGAGGCCCCGAAAATCAGCAAGGGGATTGCCAGCGGCAGGAGAAGCAGTCCGGCAAGGGCCCCGGCGCGTGGAAGGCCGGCGGTGAGCGAAGCCACGGCAACGGCAAGCGCGGCAAGCGCAACGCTCCCCACCAGCAACGCAATCAGAAGCCCGGGAAGCTGATTGGGCGCGACATCGAGCAGCAGCGCGCCGACAATCGCGCTGAGCAGAAGCAAGGGACCGAAGGTGAGCCAGTGGCCAGCGATCTTTGCGGCCGCAATGCTTTCGTCAGCCACCCCACGGATCGCGAGCTGATCGAGCACACCGTCAATGCGATCGGGCTCAATGATTCGCTCGACGGGTAGCAGCGCTGCGGTCAGTGCCGCCACCCACAGCACACCGCCTCCGATCCGCGCCAGCAGCTTCGGATCCGGCCCCACGGCAAAGGGTATCAGCGTCGCAACCAACAGGAAGAAGGCCGCGGGGAACCACGCCGGTCCGCTGAATCCGCGCCGAACTTCGCGGGCGATGATCTGTCCGATCATCGGCCAAGCTCCAGCGTCTGCCAGATACCAGGAAGTTTCACGTGAGATGCCGCCAGGATCGCGCCGCCGCCCGCACGGTGGCTCTGCAGCAGCGTCCGCAGAAGATCGGCGCCTGCCGAATCCAGCCCGTTCAGCGGCTCGTCGAGAAGCCAGAGGGGCGCTGCCGACGCCGAGACTCTCGCCAGTGTCGCTCGCTTGCGCTGCCCCGAGGAAAGCAATCGCACCGGGACATGACGAAGCGCTGCCAGCCCGAGGGCTTCGAGGCCCTTGCCGACATCGCCGCCCCAGAAGGAGAGCGCGGCCTGAAGGGACAGCTCCCGATCGAGCGCAAGACTGTCATCGGCAAGCGACGAGGTCGTCGCTTCGACCGAGCCGCACTCCGGCCGCAGCAACCCCGCCGCGAGCCGGATCAGGCTGGATTTCCCGCTGCCGTTTGGTCCGGCAACCTGCAGTGCCTCACCCGCCGCGAGTGCAAGGTCCAGCCCCTCGAACAGCAGCTGGCCCCCGCGTCGCAAGCTGACATTCTCGAAGCGCAGCAGCGTGCTCACTCGGGTTCATCCTCGAGCGCGTGCATGTCGTCGTCGGAGAAGCCGAAATGATGCCCCACCTCGTGGATGACGATGTGCGACACGATCTGCTCGAGGCTAAACGGGGTCGACCGCCATTCCGCCAGGATTGGCGCGCTGTAGAGAGTGATCCGCTCGGGCAACGTGCCCGATTGACCGACACTCTGCCGATTGAGAGGGACGCCTTCATACAGCCCCGACAGCTGCAACGGATGGCGGAGTCCCAACCGGCGAGAGGTCTCGCTGTCCGCCACCTGCTCGATTCTGAGCACAATATCGCCGAGGCTTTCGGCGAAGGGTGGCGGCAAGCGCTGGAGCGTCTGCCGGGCAATCGCCTCGATCTGGTCAGCAGAAGGCATTTGGCCCGACAGGCGCTCGGCGGGAGTCATTCATGAACGCGTAGCACGGTCGGTACGCCCGGCAAGCTTGCCCCTCATCGAACCGCCGCCTAGATGGGCGCTCCTTCCGGGAACGCGGAGCGGTGGCCGAGTGGTCGAAGGCGCTCGCCTGGAAAGTGAGTATACGGCAAAACCGTATCGAGGGTTCGAATCCCTCCCGCTCCGCCATTTCGTCTCTTTTTCAGCCTAGGAAACTCGCTAGAAAATGGCTATAAACAGCCAGTAATGGATGGTTTTGAGATCCCATGTGAGATCAGAGAATTCCATACTGTCCCCACACAAGTGTGGGGACAGATGTGGGGCCAGAAGGATGGGACAACGTGGGAAAACTCACTGCTGGAAAGCTGAAGAGTCTGACCGAGCCCGGGCGCTATTCGGACGGCGACGGCTTGTTCTTGGAAGTGAAGCCGGGCGGCGGCCGAAGCTGGGTTCTTCGGGCCCAATATGGCGGGAAGCGACGCGACATCGGCCTCGGAGCCCTTAGGTCAGTCAGTCTCGGGGACGCTCGCGAGGCCGCATATCAAATCCGCCGCCAGATCGCCCGAGGCCTTGATCCAGTGGCGGAACGCAGGCGCGAGCGCCAGGTCATGCCCAACTTCCGCGATGCTGCGAAACTCGTTCATGACGAGCACAAGGCCAGTTGGAAGAACGGCAAGCACCAGAATCAGTGGCTTTCGACATTGGAGACCTATGCGTTCCCCAAGTTGGGTGATCGACTTGTGAGCGACATCGGGGCACCTGATATCAGGGACGTTCTCGCGCCCATTTGGCTCAGCAAACCCGAGACAGCCAGGCGGGTTCGGCAGAGAATTGGGACGGTTTTGGACTGGGCGTGTGTCAAAGGCTTTCGCCAGTCCGAAGCCCCACTTCGAGCGCTTTCAAAGGGCTTACCACGCCAGCCAAAGAAGGACGGACACTTCGCGGCAATGACCTACGCGGACGTGCCAAAATTCCTGACACGGCTGCGAGAGCGAGAGTCGATCGGCAGATTAGCGCTTGAGGCCTTGATCCTAACGGCTGCTCGCTCGGGAGAGATTCGGTTTGCCCTTTGGCCGGAAATCGACCTCACGGAACGGCTCTGGTCCATTCCGGCAGAACGCATGAAGATGAACCGGCCACATGTTGTGCCCCTTTCCCCCGAAGCGATCGACGTATTTGGGAGGGCTACAAGATACCGCGCCGCTAGCTCAGATCTCGTCTTCCCCGGCCAGAAGCTGAAAAAGCCCCTCTCCGACATGACGCTGCTCAAAATTCTTCGAGACATGGAGGTCAAAGTAACCGTGCACGGGTTTCGCTCGGCTTTTCGCGATTGGGTGGCAGAACAGACAGACTATTCTGGCGAGGTCGCAGAAGCGGCGTTGGCGCATGCCGTCTCGAACAAAGTGGAAGCAGCCTATCGAAGAACGGACTTTCTCGCGAAGCGCCGCGAACTCATGCGGGATTGGGGCCGTTACTGCCTCGGGGGAGTCAACGAGTTCATTGAATCGTGACCTGGACGGAGGTGTTTGGCCGAAACTCGAGCGTCGGCTTCCGAGCGGCATCGAGAGCGAACTGTGGCGCTCACAGCATGAGCACGTCCGCGGCCGGCCCGCTAACTGCCGCTTAGAAGGTGCGCGCAGCTAAATATTTGCCCGTCATTGAAGAAACTATGAGGGGCGCTCGGCGGGCAGCGGATAGATTGAATAAACGCGCGCCGAGTAGCGGGTTACATCGCAGGATGGGCCACGGCACCCCGCCATCTGATCTCCGAAACGGACCGCCGACCATTGCGGCGCTGGAGTTGAACGAACACATCAACTGACGCATGTACGAACCCCTCCACGTCCTCCCGACGCAAGTTGCTCCCTGTTTGCAAAACCAGGAGGGCAAGCTGGTCCACTGCCCTCTCCGGCGTGTCCGCGTGGATCGTGGTGAGCGAACCCGGATGACCGACATTGACAGCGCGCAGGAAAGTGAAGGCTTCGCGCCCCCGGATTTCTCCCAGGATAATTCGATCCGGTCGCATCCTTAGGGAAGCGATCAGAAGGTCGTCCGCGCTCACCTGGGATTCACCAAGGTCGCTGCGGACCGAGACGAAGCCGACGCTATTCTCGTGACGAAGTGCAAGCTCAGGCGTGTCTTCGATCGCGATTAGCCGCTCGTCGGGCGGTATTTCGCGAAGGAGCGCATTCAGGAAGGTGGTCTTTCCGGTCGAGGTGCCCCCGGAGATGACGATCGTTTTGCGCGCCCGGATGCTCGCCTTCATGAAAGCGGACCAATCCTCCTCCCGATAGAGACGGTCGAGCTCGCGGTCCGCCGAATCTGCCACCGCCTGCGCTCGCGTCGAGTGGAACATACCGCTCGCACTTAGCTCATCGAGTCCGAAATCAGCCGCTACATGCTTACGAATAGCAATCGCCATCGGTCCGCGGGTGGCCGGCGGCGCGACGATCTGAATTCGGGCCTCGTTGGGAAGTGTGGCGCCGAGGAGTGGGTGCTGCCGATTGATGCCTTGATGCGTAATGCTTGCGATCTGCCTCGCAAGCCGGCTCAGCAAGGCCTCGGTAAGGTCCGGAGCCTCTAGACGGCGAGTCGCGCCGCCGATCGTCTCGAACCAGATTTCGCCAGGACGGTTGATATAGATGTCCGTGATGTCGGGATCGTCCAGGCAAAACTCCAGCGGCTCCAGGTAGATTTGCAAGTAAGAGAGTTGACCCTCCAAATGCGCGTGCATCGGTTATCGGCCGGCGGACTTGTTCGAGAAGTCGATATCGTGGGCGACATAGACGTTGAGGAGCGCACCGGAGGCAACCTTGATCTTGGGTTGCGGCCCGCTTGCTAAACCCTCGGTGGCTATGGCCGGTGCTGTGCCGGCTGCGGTTCCGACGACGATCGTTGTTCTCGATCCCCCGCCAAGCAGAGTCTCGCCGACATAGAGAGCGCTCTGAAGAGCGGAATTGAAGAAGCGAGTGAGGAAGAAACTGTGCGAGTGCCCCGGAACGCCCGCACCGCCAAGCGAATCGGCAGCAGGAGAGTCCAATTGGTATGTCCGGCCATCCGGGAGAATGACCCGGCTCCAGGTGACGAGAACGCCGCTCTGGCCTGACCTGACGGCTCCCTGGCACTCACCAATGAGTCGCGATCCTCGCGGAATGAGGACTCGGCGACCGTCGTAGCCGCGGGCATCCTGCGATACGATAGCCCTGACAAAGCCAGGGCGCGATGTATCAATTGGGGTCTCCAGCACCGCCGGAATCATTGTGCCCGCCGCCATCGACGTCGTGAGATCCGCCAGTTTCGAATTGCTGGGCCCGCGAGGTGAACCGGACCGCGTTTGGCTTGTTGCGGTTGGCGCCCCCGCCGGCTGGCCCGCAGGTGCTTCCGAAAGTGGTTCAACCGCCGCACCGGAATCAATGACAAGGGCGGGCGCGGAATCGATCGCCGGAGGTGCTGCCGGGGGTGGGGGCACAATAGCTTGGGGAGGACCAGGGGGTGGCAACGGAGTTGCCGGGGGCGCCACTTGTACCGGGGAAATCATCGGCCGTGCTGGCGGAATGACTACCGGCGGTTTCGATGCGGCGGGTATGGCGTGCGAATCGGGCCGGCGCGGTTGCTGGAGGACGAAGCTTGATCCGGGCGGCGGTCCGTCCGGCGGAACGAAAAGAGCGGGCGGCGGTACGAAGGCTGCCGGATCGCCGGCCTCCGACTGCGCCTGCGGAAGCGCTGCTCGCCTGCGTTCGCCGTTGAGGACGATGAAAAGCAGAACGGCAAGCCCCGCCGCAATGAGCGCAAGCACGAACCCGGGAATGCCGCGTCGCGGTAATTCCACAATGGGCGGGGTCAGCCGCTCGGGCCGCGGCCTGTTGAACTTTGCCTCAATGTTCATTTGGCCGCCGAGTGACCTTGCGTACTGCGATCGCTTCAGACGTCCCGTACTTCAGCTTGTAACGGCCGGCGGTGCCTTCGATTACGAAATCATGGCCAACCATCCGGCCGTTGACGAGAGATTCCTGATCGCCATTGATGGAGTAGACCGCCGGAAGCGGCGTCTGATTCGCCCACCGAACCGTTGTTCGCCTTCCATCGTCATACATTGCGATGGGAAAGAGGGCCGAGTTGCCATGCAACTTGTAGGTAGCGGTAGCGGCGGTCGCATAGCCGGCCGCGGCTTCGCCTGCATATCTAAAGCAGACGACAAAGGAAGATTGGTCCCCACCACCGGTGGGCTGAAGCAGGAAAACATATCGACGCTGCTCGGTCAAAATCACCATGTTCGTCGGCACCGCGCCAGCCAGTGGTTTGACGACAATTCGGTTGCCGCTGCTCGTCTCGGTTACCTGCCAGACTGAACTGTTCCCGACCACAACGCTGTCGATTGCCTCCTCCGGGGCGATCTCGACGACGGCGGCATAGCCCGAAGCAACCTGGAGAGGCACGACCTTGTCAGGCGCATAATCCACCAGCTGTATACGAGGATCCGCCTGCGCGTGGGCTATGCCCGCAAGCGCGACAAGGGCCGCTGCGAGTGCGGAAAGCGGCCTCACGGCGCGCGCACCTGTCCGACGGCCGAGGCCGTGGGCTGCGCCTGGGTGCCGCTTCCCCCGCCTATCCTATCGATTGCAGCCTGGGGCCTCTGCGCCTGCCCCGGATCCGGGTAGGGATTGGCGGCAAATGCGTTGGGCAGGACCTGCCCGCCTTGGGCGCCGTCAGAGCTCCCCGGCTCGATTGTCTCCGCGTCGCGGCGATAACTAACAACCTGGAAACCCAGCGGGTTGATCAGCCTGTCCTCCAGACTCATCGGGGCATCGACATAGCGATAGCGGACTGTGGAAATCCAGGAGCGGACAAGGTTGGCGCCGCTCACGTCCTGGAGCAACGTGTCGAACCGAACGAGCGCCACTCCATCGCCGAGCTTCGAGATGCTCTTGACCCGCACCCGAAGGACAGAACCCCCGTGGTACAGGTTTAGCGGGCTTTGCGGATTGCTGGCTGGCATCAGCGCCAAATATGCAGTGCGCGCGGGCCCGGAGGACAAGAGCGCCACCTTGCGGTAATCCGCTGGCACGGTCGCACGATCGAAGCCCTCCCGAGCCGCCACATACTGTGCAAGGAAAGCCTGCGTCAGCGCTTCGTCCGCAGCCACTCTCCTGGGAGTGTCGGGATCAAGCGCCTGGACGTACCCCGTCTGGCGGTCGACGAGCAGGGTGACGGTCTGTACCGACTTGAGCGGCATAAGCATCGCAAGCGCTACGGCTTCGAAGCATGCGATCCCGGCGACAATTGAAGCAGCAATCCAGGCGATGCGGCTAGATCGTGCCGCTTTCGCCTGCCAGTCGGCAGCCCAGGCCTCGGCCCTTCCGAAATATTCCTCTTTGTCCGTCACGTGCGTTGATCTCTCCCTGCCGCACTTCGAGTGCGACGAGCTGCGCTCCGCCGGCTCCCCAAGCCGGCCCCGGCGCGCGACCGGGATCGCCCTGGCCGTTCTGCCGCCTCGGCGATCTTTGACTGCCGCGCAGGTGCATCCGATTGCTGTTGCGGCACAAAATGCTCGCTCTCCCGCGCCGACGTCCGCGTCAGGATTTCGCTCACTGCGCCGACACGCGTTTGCCCGACGAGCGCATCTTCGCGCGGGGCATAAGCTGGTGCTGCGAACGCCCGCGGCACCATGCCCTGCGCTACAAAGCCAGTTTGAGTAAACTCATGTCCCGCCAGTGGCCTGCCCCAGTCGGGGAGCTTGAGCGCGCTTGCGACGCGCATTGCGGCAACGAGCGTAATCACCATTACCAACCCGAAGAGCATAACGACGGTCGTCAGTGCCTGCGGGTCGATGAAGGAAGGCGCCCCTTGCAGTCGAAACATCTCCAGGTGCCCAAGTTCGCTCTCGACCATCACGAGGTCCATCGCCGCCACCAAGCTTGCCCCGAGCAAAGCAAAGGCGGAACCGGCAAGCGCTCTCAGCCAGCCGTTGAAGAGCCCCGAAGCGCCGCGAAAGAGAAGAGACATCACGGCAAGCGGGCCGATCGCAAGCAAGAAGCCGATTGCAATCTCTAAGGAAGCAAAAACGCCGGAGGTCGAAATCACCAGCATCGAAGCCGTGTTCGGAAGCGGGGATTCAAAGTTGAACTGCTGCAGCCGCCTGCTTTGCACACTTCCATCCTGCGCCGCATCGGCCACTTGGGGCACTTCCATTTCGGTGGTGCCGAGGCGCATCGTGTCATAGGCCGATTGAATTCGTCCGCTGAGATCCTCCGAGGGTAGGCCAGACGCCGGGAGGATGGTCGCAGCAAGCTCGGCCGGACCGTCGACCGTCACCCGATAGAAGACGGTCTGGAAAGCCGGCCAACTCGTAACCAGCGCTAGGACAAGCCCCAATCGGACAGTCCAGCCAACTCCATCCCGAAGATTTGGGGTGGGCCCTAGCAGGAACCGATAGCCAATCAGAGCGATGAAGATTGTCACAAGGCCGGAGAGAATACTCGCTCCAAGCGGACCACCGGCCAAAGCTTGAAATCCGTTCTCGCCGAGCGCCCGAGCTTCGCAGCTCACATATGTCGAGAGCCGGACAGCTATGCCCTGTGAAACATCCGGAGCCGGACAGAGCAGGCTCACTCGGCCGCATCCAGAAGCCGTGGAATCCAGTCCTGGGGCGCGTCGCCCGTCTCGGACAACAGCTCATCGAGAATCCTGACGGTGTGCTCGCGCCCCGATAGGATCGTCAGGAGCTCGCGATCGCCTGAGAGATCCAGCCGTGCAACGACGCTCTCGTTCCCATGTTTGATCAGGAACGCATGAGCACCATCGGGCAAACCTCGGACGAGGTCATACTCATGCCGCGTCAATCCGAAGCCGTCGATATAGTCGCGCTCCTGGGCCTTGGGATTCGCCATGAAGATTTGAGTCGCGGCCTGTTCGACGATCGCAGATGCAATTCGGCTGGCAAGCGCGTCTTCAGCGCTCTGCGTAGCAAAGCCCACGATCCCGTTGCGCTTGCGGATCGTCTTCTCCCAGTCCCGGATGCGGGCGGTGAACACATCATCATCGAGCGCCTTCCATCCTTCATCGACTACGATGATCGACGGCGTTCCATCGAGCCTCTGCTCGACGCGATGGAAGAGGTACATCATCGCCGGAGTGCGGACGACCGGATCGTCGAGGATTCGGGTCATGTCGAACCCGACCACGCGTTCGTCGAGGTCGACACGATCCTCGACATTATCGAACAGCCAGGCGCGTTCGCCGCTGCCCCACCAGGGCGCAAGGCGCGAGGCGAGGTCACCGGAGTGCGGGCGAGAATCGCCGCGCAGCAGCTGTGCAAAATGTCCTAGCCGCCGATACGCGAGCGGGGCTTCCATATTGGCATCGACCGCATCCTTGAGCCGCGCAAGGTCTGCCGGTTCGAGGCTTTGCCCGGGCTCGGCGACCAGCCGGCTCAACCATTCGATCAGAAACCGCCGGTTCTCGGGCGTGTCTTCCAAGAGGAGCGGATTCAATCCGGAAGGCTGACCTACTCGAAGAACATCGTAGCGGCCACCCATGGCGCGGATGAACAGCTCTGCCCCTCTATCCTTGTCGAAAAAGACGATTCGAGGATCATACTTTCTGGCCTGTGCCAGAAGGAAGCTCAGCACCACGGTTTTGCCGGACCCCGATGGTCCGATCACCGTGAAGTTGCCGAGATCGCCCCGGTGGAAATTGAAATAATATGGACTGGCGGCGGTGGTCTCCAGCAACGTGACAGCCTGACCCCAGTGATTATCTTCCGACTGACCCCGAGGAAAATTGTGCAGGCTCGCAAAGCTCGCGAAGTTGCGGCTCGAGATGAGACCCCCTCGGGCGATGTAGGCAAAATTGCCGGGGAACTGGCTCCAGAAGGTCGGCTCAAGGGCCATCTCTTCGCGTACCGAAATGATGCCTAAATCGGTCAGCGCGGCCTGCACCTCGGCCACGCTCTCGTCCACGGCAGCCGGGCTTTCGCCGTGGACTGCAATGGTCAGATGATGCTCTCCAAACGCGGCCCGGCCGGCAGCGACATCGTCCCGCGCAATGCCCAGCTCGCTTCTGAGGCTGAGTGCCTCATCGTCTGCAGCCCGCATGCGTCGCAACGCAAGATTCACCCGGCCCAAGGCGGTCTGCCTGTCTACAAAGGCAAAGCTTTGTGAAACCGTGAGTTCTATCGGCAACCGCAATAGGTCGTCGAGCATCCCTGGGCCGGTTTGGCCGGGATACTCCTTGATCGAAACGAGCGCGGTGAATCGTCGATCGAGCTCGCCCTCAGCAGAAAGCTCGACCGTGCGCGCACCGAAGCTCACTCCGCGATAGGGAAGAAACTGGCCTACATCCCCTTCCGGCAGCCGGACAGGCCGGAGCTCGCCATTGTACAGCCAAGACAGATATTCGAGCGGTTCGGAGCAGAGTGCGCCCTCGAGCTCGTAAGTGCCGAGCAGGCGCGGCCCATATTGACTGAGCGCGGCGATGAGCGCGTCTCGGGCTGCATCAAGTTCCCGCCGCTCGCTGGCGAAGGTCGCCGAACGGTTCTCGCCGGCGGCAGCGCCGAACAGCCGCATCACTTTTTCGGTACGACCGCCGGCGCCTTGAAGCGGACGACGAATCAGGCACAAGAACAGATCGTTAGTGAACAGACGTTTGGAGGCGAGCCTTAAACGCCACTTCTTGTCTAGATCCGCAGTGAACTGGTCGGGAAAATCGGCGTCGAGTTGCGGCTCGACGCGATGCCGAATGATGTGCTGGTACAAAGCGAAGCGGGAGGAACCGATCGCCTGCAGCATCGCATCCCGCACCGCCTTTCGGTAATTGAGATCGACAGTATCGGCGGTCTCGAACAGTAACCCGTCGACGGTTATGACCTGCATAAGCCTGCCGTCGCGAAGCAGGATCGTGTGATCGTCGATCTGCGCGAGATACGGCAAATGATCGCCCGCGGGTTTTTCGCGAGACCAATCGGAAGACCTGGCGCCTAGGCGCGATAATGATTGCAACGCCACAGGCGATAATTCGGAATGCGCGGGCAGCGCCGCACCTTCACAAGCCAAAGGTCAAAGATGTGCGGGTCGCGAAGGCAGGCCACCATCCCGACAAAATGAATCAGCAATGCCGCAAGTAGCACCCAAGGGGACTTGAAGATCAGGAACAGCTCGGTTGTGACGACTGCGTTAGCAACGGCAAAGCCATAGGTTACGCCGAGCAGCATTTGTGGCCGCGTCAGGCCGACGAACAGCACATCCCGGTCAAGCGTATCCACGTCAATTGCCGCCCAGCGACGCTGTAGACTGAATTCCGCCAACAATGCTCGCGGCTCCGAACAGGATGAAGCAGCCAATGATGACGGTTGCTCCATAGCGCCAGTTCATCCGGCCGGTCAGCATCATGAACCCCACCGAGGCGACAGCGATCACGGCGACGACCGTGGCGACGGTGCCGAGGAGGGTTCCCTGAAGCCAGTGCAAGGCGCCCACGACGGGACCGGATCCAGCTGGATCGGAATAGCTGTCCTGAGCCGAAGCCTGCTCAGCCCACGCCACAACAAATCCAACTAGCAACCGCAAACGCTTCATGATGACCCCCCGGTCGTGACCACGAATTTGTATGCTCCTCGTTACTAGCGTCAAGAACTAATCTCGTTGATTGCCAAACCTTTTTTGCGCGGTGAAAACAGTTGGCGCGCGGCGTAGCCGCTAGTTTCCGACGTCTTGCGTGCGCTGATTTGGAATCGAAGCACCCGGGAAAGGATCGCTCGACGTCGGTTTCGGTGTCGAGGGAACATAGGCCGGCGGTGGCTCGGGCGCTGGAGGCGGCGGCGGTTGCAGAGCGCCGACGATACCGCTGGCGATTGCACTTGCCGAGAAGAGTATGAAGCAGCCGATGATCACACGCGCCGCGCGGCGAAGATCGGTGCGGCCGGTGAGCATCAGGAAACCGAACGAAGCGACTGCAAGAATTGCAATCGTGGTGGCGGCGGGGCCGGTCAAGAGAACCTGGAGCCAGCTAATAGCTACGGCAATTGATTGCTGGCTCTGCAACGCTTCTCACCTCTTTTGCAAGACAACCTGCGCGGATTTCAGATGAACACCAGTGTATGCTCCACCTTCAAGCGCAACACAGGGAACTCTATATTTTGAAATTACCCAAGAAGGCGATTCCGCTGTGAAATCAACCGATCCGGACGTATTGAAATCGAAGTGCGATGCTCTCTCACCGCCAACAAACGGCTCCATCGGAAAGCGGGTTGCCCCGGTGCCACACTCTTCAAGAACTATGGAAAAGTAGAGTTGATTGAGTTTTATGTATCTTGCGTCTCTTGCATCCACTTCCACATGGATGACGACATTGGAAGAGCTAGAATGGGTATACCAAGCTTCCTCTATTTGTGGGTGTGCGGAACAGCCCGTCGAGGCTAAGGCAAATATACTGGTTGCAAACCTGCTTAGCATCGATCAGGGCTCACCTGTAAATTCGAGACTTGGTTCACGCATTTACGCTCTTTCTGATATGATTGATCGATTACTTTGTCCGCGTCGCTCTTGGACATCATTTCTGGAAAATCACCGTGGTGAGCATCTATCGTCACGGATTTGTCTGCGCCTTTTGTAGGCGTTACCCCCAGCTCTAGCCTACCCGTATTGGCCACTATGTCAGAGAAATTCGGCCAGCCCTTGGGCGACGCGTTGACGTTGCCCCAGAACGACACGTTCGATGGCTTAGTGCCGTCACTTCCTGTTGATGAAACGGGGTCAATCGTCAAAAGGTTTGTTATTTTAGCGCCACTTGCGATCGCTCCAATTACTGCGGAGGATCCTCCTAAGCTGTGACCGACAACATTAAGCGGTTCGCCAGGTCCAAGAGGGGCGGATATAGCTGCATTGATTTTACTCTGATCCGCCCATCCAAAGTACTCAATCTGCCGATCTGGGTGAAGGACTTGCTGTCTAGCCGCATAATCTTGAACAATTCTGGTCCCATTATTGTCGTCCGCCCCTCCGATGTAAATATCGCGACGCCCGCTTGGATCCGCATCATCGATCGGATCATCTCCGACGTATGCGTAGAGGTTGACCTGATCTTCATACCCGACGGGATCGGTTTGCATGAACCGGCCGAGGATGGGTGAGTAGGCCCTGGCCTTGTAGTGGTAGAGGCCGAGTTCGGGGATCAGGATCTGACCGGTGTAGGCGAACCTCTGGTTGGCGAGGCTGGAGTTGTGGGCGCCGGGGATTCCGTACTCGTCATAGGTATTGGTCTGCATCGAGCCACCGCTCGAGTTGCCGACCGCGACGATGCTGCCCTCGTTGTCGGCGAGAAGGAACCGGCGGGTCGCCGAGCTGACCCCTGCGCCTTCGTACCAGACCATGGGCTCGTCGACGCCGGGACCGTGGACGTAGCGGCGAAGCAGGGTCGAGCCATTGTATTCAGCAACCAGCGCGTCTCCGTCATAGAGCAGCCGCGTCGTGCCGCTGGCGCCCGAGGTCTGATAGAGCCGCCCGTTGGGATCGTAGCTCAAGGTCGCGGTCAGGCCGCCCGATGCGCCGGTCAGCCGGTTCTCTACGTCATAGCTGTAGGTGGTGGTGACCTGGGAGGCGGTGTCCTTGCTGGTGAGGAGATTGCCGTCAGCGTCATAGCCGAAGATGGTCGTCGGCGAGGCCGCCGGGCCGGTTTGCGAGTATTGGTTGAGACCGTTGATCGAGTATGGCCGGGTATAAGTCGGCGTATCGGTGTAGATGTACGCGCTGTTGTCGTGCGTCAGCGTCGTGATCTGCGAGGCCGCATTGTAGGCGGGCAATCCGATCGTCACATTGCCTGAGCCGCCGACGAAGCTGTGGGCGAGGCTCGTCAGCCGCGAGATGCCGTCATAGCCGTAGCTGGTGACCGATCCCCCCGCCCTGGTCAGCGATTGCCGCTCGCCGGTGTTGTAATAAGCGATGGTCACCAGCGCGGTGCCGCCATCCTCCTTGATGTCCTTGACCCGGTTGAGCTGGTCGTAATCGTAGACGAAGTACTGCCCGTCAGGGTGCGTGATGCGGATCCGGTTGGAGTTGGCATCGTAAAGGTAATTGAGTGTGAGCGCCGCGCCGCCGGTGGTGTCGGTCGCGCTCTGCAGGCGGCCCGCATTGTCGAACGTGTCGGTGACGCCCGCCCCGCTCGTCGAGCCCAGAGTTGCGCCGGTCTGCAGACCCCTCAGGTCATAGGCGTAATAGACCCAGGTAGAGGTCGGATCGTCGACCCCGCTGGCATTGCGGTAGTTGCGGGTATAGCGCCGGTTCAGCGCGTCATAGTTGAGAACGACCGAACGTCCGTCGCGCTTGCGGTCGATGTAGAGATTGCCATCGGAGTCATAGGTCCACTGCTCGTAGTCGCTGGTGTTGACGCTTCCCGCGGTCGATACCGCAGTCGCGGGAGTCGAGCCGTTGAACCCCGACGGCGGCGTTCCTGACGACGGGAACTGCCACTGATATTTTCGGTCAAAGGCATCGTAGGTCAGCTTGGCGTGATTGCCGTTGGCATCGATCACGTCCTGCTGCTTGCCGTTGGGCGTATAGGTGTAGGTGACGTACGCCTGCTCGAGGCCGGTGACCCCGACCGCCTTGCGCACCTGAAGCACTTCGTCGGCAGCATCATAGATGCTCTTGGTGATCCGGTCCGGCCCGTCGCTCCCCTGCGCATAGCCAAGCGCCGTCCCCGGCTGGCAGGCGTCGCTGCCCGCCGGCGGGATCGCCGACGGGCTCATGTTCATCCGAACCGCGGTGCAGGTCAGCCGGTCCCCTGGATCGTAACTATACTGAGTGACCTCTTGGACTGCGCTGCCGCCGCTCAGCCGCTCGTCGGTGCGGTTCCCGACCGGATCGTAGGTGAAGTTCGTTGTCTTCTGGATCGTGAAGCCGCTCCAGCTGGACGGAACGGTGCTCCCAGGCCAAGCTGACAACCAGCCGGTCTCAACCTTGGTGAGTTGGCCATCGCTGTCCCACGTGTAACGCGTCGCCGGATACGCAAACGGGCTCACCCCATCGGCATCCGGCTGAACAACCCCAGTCAGCCGACCCATCGCATCCCAGCGATAATCCGTCTCATACGCCGCCTGCGCGGACGCGGGCGACGACGCAATCAACTGGAGCAAAATGACCAGTAAACAGACGGCGCGAATAAGCCGCACACCAGAGCTGCTCACCGACCACCCCCTCGCCACCATTAGTTCCCGACATCCTGTGTGCGCTGATTGGGGATCGAAGCGCCGGGGAAGGGATCGGTCGAGGTCGGTTTCGGTACCGATGGGATGTAGGCCGGCGGCGGCTCCGCAACTGGAGGTGCTGGCGGTGGCGGTGGCAGCGCGCCGACGATGCCGCTGGCGATCGCGCTCGCCGAAAAGAGAATGAAACAGCCGATGATCACGCGGGCAGCGCGGCGAAGGTCAGTCCGGCCGGTGAGCATCAGGAAACCGATCGACGCGACGGTGAGAATTGCAATGGTGGTGGCGGCAGTGCCTATGAGTAAAGCTTCTAACCATTCGATGGCGGAGTTGAGAGGACTACCGTCTATAATATTGAACCATTCAGACATACACTGAAATTGCGTTCCACCGCCCAAATCGTGTCTCTAAAGGCACTTAATTCCCCTGGCCAGAAGGTCATTTTGAACCTGTTTCAACTCCGCTTGTCTACCGGGAGTCGCATAATGAAGCCCTGCAATGGTACTGCAAACACCATTTCCTTTGTTGTCTTTAACCTGTGGATTCGCTCCGGAAATCAAGAGGTAGTGCAAGATATCAAGCTGACCGGTATTGGCGTATAATAGTGGAGTCTCGCCCAAGCCGTTTCGACGTTCGAGGTTTGCACCCGCGAAAAGGACGACCTTTACCTTATCAAGATCTCTGTTCGAGACCGCCGAAAATAGCAGGGTCGGCTCTCTGTCCTTACTCCAGTACTGAACTGTATCTATGTTGCTAGTTGCAGCTACAATAGCTTTAAATTCATCCAAACTTCCATACTGCAGTGAGTGCAAGAGGGGAGAGGCGAGCTGCACCGGTGAATAGTAAAAGGGATCGGCTCCGTTCCGCACGAGAATTCCGAGTGTGGAGGGTCGGACTTTATCGTTCTTAACCGCCCAAAGCAGTGGTGTCAGATCATAGCGTCCGCGTGCATTTACGGCCTGCAATAGCCCTCCTTTCAGAATTGGAGGCAGGTCATTCCGTTCGATCAAGTGAGCTAACGATCTAGCGGGGCCGTTGGGAAAAACCTCGTCAGCGCCGAATTTCTGGTTTCCTGAGCATGCAGCGATGGAAAGAATCATAGCCAACGTCACTAAGGTGCGGCGATTGATCACGATTATTTTCCCGATTCATCCATCAATTTGGTTACGGTGCTGATTGGATGGTTGATAAGCCAGCCAAGCACTCCGCCTGCAATTGCGGTTCTCAGGTAAGATCCGAGATATGTGCGCTGCCCGATCGCCTCAGGAAGGCCTGGAGTCCAACGCTGAGTGTTTGTGAGCGGATCTCCGCGAACAATGTAATTTCGGATGAGGCTTGGATCGGGAGTTCCGCCGTACCTTTCGAAAGTGCTTTCTGAGACGCCGGCCGGATTGAAGGTAACGGCCTCGGCGCCTGTAACAGACGAAGCTAGAGTAGCCAGCCCCCCCCCGAGCGAGTGGCCAGTAAACGTTATATTCGCGGCACCGTACGTATTTGCCTCGCTTTTAGCATAAGCTGCAGCTTCTCTATACTGTTTCGACTGGAATCCCAAGGCTTGCGCCGCATCGGCCAAAATATCCTTGCCGCTACGCGGGTCAGTGCCAGCGAATGCGACGACAACGCGTTTCCCATCGGAAAAAGTAGCAGCGCGCAACCCGGAAGATGTGTCAAGAGAATCGACTCGCTGATATTTGCCGAACCCTGGGCATTTAGTATCGTAAACGCACTGGGAAAGATTGGCGTAATCGGAATCACCGGTGCCATTCGGATCCCCGCCGTCAATTGGATCGTTCTTGACATAGTCATAAAGATTGACGTCGTCCTCATAGCCCACGGGATCGGTTTGCATGAACCGGCCGAGGATGGGTGAGTAGGCCCTGGCCTTGTAGTGGTAGAGGCCGAGTTCGGGGATCAGGATCTGACCGGTGTAGGCGAACCTCTGGTTGGCGAGGCTGGAGTTGTGGGCGCCGGGGATTCCGTACTCGTCATAGGTATTGGTCTGCATCGAGCCACCGCTCGAGTTGCCGACCGCGACGATGCTGCCCTCGTTGTCGGCGAGAAGGAACCGGCGGGTCGCCGAGCTGACCCCTGCGCCTTCGTACCAGACCATGGGCTCGTCGACGCCGGGACCGTGGACGTAGCGGCGAAGCAGGGTCGAGCCATTGTATTCAGCAACCAGCGCGTCTCCGTCATAGAGCAGCCGCGTCGTGCCGCTGGCGCCCGAGGTCTGATAGAGCCGCCCGTTGGGATCGTAGCTCAAGGTCGCGGTCAGGCCGCCCGATGCGCCGGTCAGCCGGTTCTCTACGTCATAGCTGTAGGTGGTGGTGACCTGGGAGGCGGTGTCCTTGCTGGTGAGGAGATTGCCGTCAGCGTCATAGCCGAAGATGGTCGTCGGCGAGGCCGCCGGGCCGGTTTGCGAGTATTGGTTGAGACCGTTGATCGAGTATGGCCGGGTATAAGTCGGCGTATCGGTGTAGATGTACGCGCTGTTGTCGTGCGTCAGCGTCGTGATCTGCGAGGCCGCATTGTAGGCGGGCAATCCGATCGTCACATTGCCTGAGCCGCCGACGAAGCTGTGGGCGAGGCTCGTCAGCCGCGAGATGCCGTCATAGCCGTAGCTGGTGACCGATCCCCCCGCCCTGGTCAGCGATTGCCGCTCGCCGGTGTTGTAATAAGCGATGGTCACCAGCGCGGTGCCGCCATCCTCCTTGATGTCCTTGACCCGGTTGAGCTGGTCGTAATCGTAGACGAAGTACTGCCCGTCAGGGTGCGTGATGCGGATCCGGTTGGAGTTGGCATCGTAAAGGTAATTGAGTGTGAGCGCCGCGCCGCCGGTGGTGTCGGTCGCGCTCTGCAGGCGGCCCGCATTGTCGAACGTGTCGGTGACGCCCGCCCCGCTCGTCGAGCCCAGAGTTGCGCCGGTCTGCAGACCCCTCAGGTCATAGGCGTAATAGACCCAGGTAGAGGTCGGATCGTCGACCCCGCTGGCATTGCGGTAGTTGCGGGTATAGCGCCGGTTCAGCGCGTCATAGTTGAGAACGACCGAACGTCCGTCGCGCTTGCGGTCGATGTAGAGATTGCCATCGGAGTCATAGGTCCACTGCTCGTAGTCGCTGGTGTTGACGCTTCCCGCGGTCGATACCGCAGTCGCGGGAGTCGAGCCGTTGAACCCCGACGGCGGCGTTCCTGACGACGGGAACTGCCACTGATATTTTCGGTCAAAGGCATCGTAGGTCAGCTTGGCGTGATTGCCGTTGGCATCGATCACGTCCTGCTGCTTGCCGTTGGGCGTATAGGTGTAGGTGACGTACGCCTGCTCGAGGCCGGTGACCCCGACCGCCTTGCGCACCTGAAGCACTTCGTCGGCAGCATCATAGATGCTCTTGGTGATCCGGTCCGGCCCGTCGCTCCCCTGCGCATAGCCAAGCGCCGTCCCCGGCTGGCAGGCGTCGCTGCCCGCCGGCGGGATCGCCGACGGGCTCATGTTCATCCGAACCGCGGTGCAGGTCAGCCGGTCCCCTGGATCGTAACTATACTGAGTGACCTCTTGGACTGCGCTGCCGCCGCTCAGCCGCTCGTCGGTGCGGTTCCCGACCGGATCGTAGGTGAAGTTCGTTGTCTTCTGGATCGTGAAGCCGCTCCAGCTGGACGGAACGGTGCTCCCAGGCCAAGCTGACAACCAGCCGGTCTCAACCTTGGTGAGTTGGCCATCGCTGTCCCACGTGTAACGCGTCGCCGGATACGCAAACGGGCTCACCCCATCGGCATCCGGCTGAACAACCCCAGTCAGCCGACCCATCGCATCCCAGCGATAATCCGTCTCATACGCCGCCTGCGCGGACGCGGGCGACGACGCAATCAACTGGAGCAGGGTGAGCAGTAGCGCCACGACGGCCCGAAGCCCGACCACCCCTTTTCGACGCCGCGTCATCTGCCGGCGCCGCTCACGGACAACTCGAAAGACCGGCGTTCGGCTCGGTCTTGGAAATCAGATTGCCGCCGGAGTCGAACTTGAAGCACGTCCTAAGATTGAGTCCGCCGGAATCCGCGACCGCTTCCTTCAGCACGAACTTGTTGCTGGTGTCGTATCCGTAAGTCGTGACGGTGCTGTGCGTTGAATCGATTTGCTCTGTCTTGGACGTCAGCAGGTAGAAGGTAACACCGTCAGAACCGGTGAACGGGCTGTAGCCGAAGATTGTCAGAGGGCAGGTGCTTCCGATCGCGCAGGCACCGCTGGAGTTCAGGCCGGTCGTGATCCGGCGCACCTGGCCGGTGTCGATCGTGCAGTCGGAGTTGGAAGGCGCGCAATAGGTATAGTTCGTGCGGTTGCCCTTGGGGTCGATCACATATTGCGGCTTGTTGCAGGTCTTCGGGTTGCTGCACTGGTCGGCTCGAACGGTCGGGCCTTCCATATAGACCGTGGTCGTCACGAGATCGCCCGCGCTGGCGCTGCACTGCGGGGTCTGTTCGCCGAGCGAGGTCAGCACGGACCAGTTCACGCGGCCCTTGCCGATCGCGCATTGCGTCAGCTGATTACCGCGTACGTCATAAGTGTACTCGACCGCATTGCCTTCCGGAGCGATGGTCCGGAGCAGCTGCCCCGACGTGTTGTAGATATTCTGCGACCTGTTTCCCAGCGCATCAGTTGACTGGATCTGGTGCCCATCATCGTCGAAGCGCAGCGACGTGCGATTGCCGTTTCCATCGACAACGTCCGCTGGCTTCCAGTTTTCCGAGCTGAACAGAGCGCCCGCATAGGTGCTCTTCACGTGGGAATTGGCGTCTGTAACACTCGCGACACGCAAGCGGCTGTCGTACGCGACGTTCAGATACGGCGAGCTCTGGTTCGATGGCACATAGATGCGGCGAACGCGATAGTTCGGCACCTGGACAATGCTCGGGTCGGGAGAGTTGGAGTCCGCCTTATATTCATATCGATAAGTCTCGTTGCCCGCGTTCGTCACCGTGAAGCTGTCGCAGGTCAGGTTGTAAACCGAGGTGGAGTAGGTGATTGAATCCGCGCAGGCGCCCGAACTATTCGCTACGGAATAATTGGCTGACGCGCCCGCGTCGGTGGTGACTGACGTGATCCGGAAACCTGTCGGATAGCCATTGACGTCGAACAGACCGTTCACGTTGAATGTCAGGCTCCGCCCGAGGCTGTTCGAGATGGATCGCAAATCCTTCGCGATCGGCTGAAATTGCGGCGTGTCGCAGCCATTGAAATAACATCTGGTCGCGGTTGTGGCCCGCATGACCACGTCCCAGCGATAAGACAGTGCCACCCCCAGACCTGATGGGAAAGCGATCTTTTGCAGCACCGCAGGAGCAAAGGTGGTTCCACCGCACTGCGAAGCCTGCAACTGTGCGTCGGTGGTAGTCTGGTATTTGTCGATCTCTCCCGACGAGCAGGTAAAGTAGTAGTCCGTGCCGTCGCCAGTAATATATTGTGCCGGAGATGGCTGGCCGCTGGAGCAAAGGATCAAATTCGACGAAGATCCGCGCCGCCCAATTACGGGCGCACCACACTTTCTCATCGTGAATGTGTCGTTGAGGCCACCGCCGCTTACGTTATAGGTGTTCCACAGAAACTGGCCGATGATGTTGAATGACTGGTAGGACGCCGCGAGCTTGGCCTGCGGCGTCCCGATTTTGGCCAAATCCAGCAACGACTGAATGCCGGCCATCGCAGTCGCCGCGTCAGATGCCTGTTCGCTTCCAAGGGCGAGCGCTGCGTTCCCGTACGGTCCGTTTAGAATGATCGCATAGTTATGGGTCCATCCGCCGCCGAGTTGGGTCGGCTCTCCAGCTTCGACAGCTGTCGCTTGGGTGACTGCTGTGTCATATTGGACGGGCGGTCCGTTGTAGTCCGTCTGGTACCAGCTGTCTCGCCAGGAGCGCTGGTCCTTTGCCACGAGCGTCCGCTCGAATGGGAGAGCAAAAGGAAAGTCGCCCCTGCCGGCGGTCACGTCCGGTGCAGCGGTTAGGTTGGCCCCGCCCGTTTCAGGCGTTGCACTGAATTCAACCGGCACGCGTCTTGTCTTGAGGTCAATGTTCGTTGGCTGCGTGGCTGCCGCGATAGGGTCGGCGGGAGCACCGCCACCTTTCATGCTCGCCCAGATCGTGTTGGCGAACTCGCCGGATTTGTAGATAAATTCAGAGTCTGCACCGATGTTGAGGAACACCGTGTATCCGGCGTTTGCGGCCTGCTGAAGAAGGGTCTGGCGCCATGGTTCAAAGCCGGTTCCGTTGGTCGTCGGGACGGCGGAAAGAAACGACGCCATCTTCGAAGGCGGGACTTCGACAAATTTGTTCGTCGCTGATTGAAAACAAGCTGCTGAACAGGCGCCGGTCAATGGGTATTGGGTGAAGGTGTTGAAAAACAGGGTTGCAGCATCGCGGGGAAATTGCTCCGGTTGCCCAAACGCACCCTCCGCCAACGACAACAGCCTCGAATCCGTCTCGAAGGCAGCAGCCTCCCTCGTGGAATCCCCCGACGGGCTTTCGACACTCGAATATTCCTGGACGTTGAAGTACGTCGTCCCAGGCCAACGGGAGCTATAAGCAAAACCGACCATCGCGTGGTGCGTGATGCCGACCTTGCCGATGCCGCTTATGAGCTTGGCTGCGAGCGAGCGGTAAACCTGTATCGCCTTCGCGTTGGCTGACTGCAAATCGCTTTCGCAGCTTCTCGAGATGACAGGCGTTGAGGTGCTCGGTACGCATTGCCCGGGTACGACGGGCGAAGCACTCTGGAGATTACTCGCAAACTCCTGACCCGCCACTTTCGAGTTCCCGAAAGAGATTGCGAGGGTCACCGGGGTCGAGCCGTCGTTGCTCGTTTCAACCGGTTGGGGCTGACTCTGGTCGCTCCAATACGGAGTCTGGATTCGTGCCGGTTCGACTGCGGAGAGCGTGAAGGTGTCGTCTCCATACTGCCCAGAGGACGCGGCATACGGCATGTTCATCTGAAAGGTAATTGGACCGCCACCGCAGCCTATTGCTTGACCGTCGACGTAGAGAGGCCCGCCCGAATACCCTTGCGTATAGGTAATTCGGCGACCTGAAATCTCATCTGCATACATCACATAGCTACAGCTCGACGATCCCATCGTCACACCGATTGACGTCCGGAACTGATCGGGAATGTCGCCGGTCCAGGTGTATTGCGTGGACGCTACGTAAGGGATGGTGGGAGATCCATCGCCGTCGCTTTGGAGAAGCTCGGCACCGCCCGCGACGTCCATTGCCCGCGCGAGCGGGTACTGACTTAGAATTGTTGACTCGAGATTTCCGGTTTGGGTGGCGACTTGCGCGTTGATCGCAGTCGCGTTGGGAGTCTCAATTGTTGAAAGCCCCACAATCTTATTGCTTGTGGAGCCGTTCATGACCGCGTTGATCAGATTCTGACCGCAGGTCGAAGCTGTGGCAGTCCCGCAACCCATCGCAGACGGGATGTCGATCCCGTTGCGAAGCTCATATTGCTTGAACGAGGGATCGTAGAGATTTCCGAGAGCAGACACCCAGATGTGCGCGAGCGTGACAGAAGTGAGGGTGCCCGAGAGGCCAGTGCAGGAAGTTGCGCTGTTGACCGTTGCCGGAATCCCGCCGTCCGCGAGGAGCTGGCACGCCGGTTTGGCGTTAGCGGTGAAGGTTTGTGTCGATTCGTTGAGGCCCGTCACAAGACCGGTCCAGAGTCCGAACTGTGATGCATTCAGCGTAATCGTGCCCACTTGGTAGTTGGCCGCCACGCCGCCCTGGCGAAGGAGCTTCACCATCAGCTCTGCTTGGTCGAAGGGTGTTCCAGACTGGTCGATCAGCGCTCCGCGCGCGCCTTTTGCCAAACCGAACCGGAATTCCGTCTCGATATTGTTGTGCACATAATTGTAGACGTTCTTGGCATATTCGGAGTTGCTCAGGCGTCCGGCGCCGAGCGTGCGCGCAAGAGCTTGCATCTCAGGTGGCGGCGTGGACCATGCCATCGAGCCGTTTGTGTGCGTCGTCGCCGAGCTATAGTAGATCCAGGCGTTCCCCGGCGTAATCAGTGTGCCGGTCAACCGTTTCACGGTTGGCGGCGCGGCAGCGGCCGTTCCGAATCCGGCAACGGCCCACGCGACAGCACACCCAATATACAAAGCGACACGCTTAAAACGGCGACGCGCGTTTTCGCGACCCGCTCGGCTCGCGATGGATCCTTGCCACTTCATCCAATTATTCCCGTAAAGGTGCCTGTGCCCAAGGCAGGACAGCCGGTTCCGCTTGTCTGGACTGCGTATTTCCGCGCCGCCGGTGCCGTTGGGGACGTACCCTTGCCCCTCGCCAGGCCGGGGGTTGCACAGGTTCCACCGGTGGCACCCGCGCTGCTGCCACCTGCCCGGATTGACCTTATTGGAGCGAGAAAAGGCGCAGTTAAGACCAAAGATCGACGCCACTCGTTTGGCGTAGCACTCACAGCTTGGGTTACGATTCCCGGCTTCGCCGCACGGCAATGGCAGTCGGCAGGTCCCCCCGAGCGGCGCCAGACAATTGTACGAACTGCGAATGAAAAGGAGAACGCCACGCCCATCAGCACCCCCCTGGTCCGCCGTGGATCACGTTCAAATACAGTTGGCCCGTGGCTGCGTTACCGTGGCCGTCACTTATCACGTAGCTTCCATTGAAAGTGCCCGTTTGGGCGTTGGTATTGACCGTTATCAATCCCTGCTGTGCGTTTAAGATTGAAATACTCGTTCTGCCGTCCGACCAGACGGACGTGATGGTCAAGGGATCACCTTCGGGATCAGTATCGTTCGCTGTCACATTTTCCGAATGCGATGTATTGCACTGCAGCGTGTAAGAATCAGAATTTGCGACTGGCGGCTGATTACTGTTCACATCGATGTTCTTGATTTCGCCGAATGTCGTGGCATTTGCGATTGTCGAAGCCCCACTGGGCGACGAGATCAGCAGGTCCACATAATAGCTCGATGTCGTGACGACATGATCATCTATCGTGGAGACTGACACGCTCTTGGATGTATCGCTGGCGGCGAAGCTGAGAGTGCCAGACGTTGCGACATAGTTTACGCCAGCTTTGGCAGTGTCATCTTGGGTCCGGTAGGCAACTGTGCAGGTGTCGCTTGTGGTGCCGCTCTTCGTAATCGTGAAGCTCATTGGGCTTCCCTCGTTCACGATCGGCTCGCTGGCGTTGTTGAATTGGACGCCTGTGCACGGAACAGCAATTGTTACGCTGTAGGCGCGGGTGCCGGAATTGCCGCCGCTATCGATCGCTCTGATCGTGAAGCTGTAGGCTGCAGCGGTGGTCGGCGTGCCAGTCAGTGCACCCGTCGAGCTAAGGGTCAAGCCCGCCGGAATCGCCCCGGATGACACGCTATAGCTATAGCCAGTGCCGGTACCTCCGCTGGCTGAAAATGATTGGCTGTAGGAGGTGCCGACAGAGCCGTTCGGTAGGCTTCCGGGATTGACCGTAACCGGTGTGTAGATGGTGATGCTGTAGGCTTGGGATCCGGCATTGCCGCCGCTGTCGGTCGCCCGGACGGTGAAGCTCGAGGTGCCGGTGGCCGTTGGACTACCGGACAGCACACCGCCGGAGGTCAGGGACAACCCAGCCGGAAGCGTACCAGCGCTGACACTGTAGCTGTAGCCCGTGCTGGTGCCACCGCTTGCGGTGATCGTCTGACTGTAGGTTATCCCCACCGTACCATTAGGGAGGCTGGCCGGTGCGACCGTAACCGGCGCGTAGATGGTGATGCTGTAGGCCTGGGTTCCGGTGTTGCCGCCGCTGTCGGTGGCTTTGACGGTGAAGCTCGAGGTGCCGCTTGTTGCGGGAGTCCCCGATAGAACACCGCCGGAGGTCAGGGTCAGACCCGCGGGAAGCGCGCCAGTGCTGACACTGTAGCTGTAGCCCGTGCCGGTGCCACCGCTTGCGGTGATCGTCTGGCTATAGCCACTTCCAACAGTTCCATTGGGCAAGGTTGTCGGCGACAACGTGACGCCCGCGCCGATCGTCAGGCTATAGGCCTGGGTTCCGGTGTTGCCGCCGCTGTCGGTGGCTTTGACGGTGAAGCTCGACGCGCCGGTCGCCGTCGGAGTCCCTGACAGCAGACCACCCGAGCTCAAGGTCAGACCCGCGGGAAGCGTGCCCGTGAAGCTGAAGCTGTAGCCCGTCCCCGTCCCCCCGCTGGCCGTGATCGTCTGGCTGTAGCCGCTGCCGACCGTTCCATTGGGCAAGGTTGTCGGCGAAAGTGTGACGCCCGCGCCGATCGTCAGGTTGTAGGCCTGGGTTCCGGTATTGCCGCCGCTGTCGGTGGCTTTGACGGTGAAGCTCGACGTGCCGCTCGTCGATGGCGTGCCCGACAGCAGACCGCCCGAGCTCAAGGTCAGACCCGCGGGAAGCGTGCCCGTGAAGCTGAAGCTGTAGCCCGTCCCCGTCCCGCCGCCGGCCGTGATCGTCTGGCTATAGCCAGCACCAACAGTCCCGCTTGGCAGAGTCGTTGGCGATAGCGTGACCGGCGCGCTGACGGCGACCTGCGTTCGGTTGTTCGCGGGATCATAGGAGTAGGTTGAGGAGGTGGTGCCGCCAGTGGCCGCCGCAGAAACGTGGGTCAGCCGGCCAAGCGCATCGTAGGTGTACGTCGTTGAATAAGTTTGAGCGAAGGCACTTGCCGCGACCAGCGTGGCAAGCACAAACAGCAGCCATGCGAAAAACGCCCGTGCCCCCACGACCGCCGCAGCCCCCCGGCCTCAAAAATAGATTCGGCGTCGAAATGAGACAGCAGTTTGCAACCTGAGTCAACAAGGCCCTTAACTGCCAGCAATGACCATCCCAAAACAATAACTTAGCGACACCGATCCTCTATTCGGGGGGCCTGGCAGCGAATAGCGGCGCTGTCCTCGAGCGCTAAACAAGTTCGTAGGAAATGCCCTCATCGTCACGGTCGAGCCGCTGGCGATTGGGTGGTGTGCAAAGACTCTGGCGAACACTGAACGCTTTGAGAAAAGTCCGGTCTGAGTAGGGCGGGTGGACTCAAGGCTCGAACGCTGACGGTAGCAGGGACAGCAGGTGAACCGCGTTCGGATCGAAAATGGGGCTGACGGGGCGAAGAAGGACGAATTTTTCATCGAGCGCCGGGACGATGGCAAGTACAAAGTACATGAATCCCGACGCAGCTCGCCACGTCGAACGCGTCCAGATCGGGCTCTCCTACGAGTCCGTCAGCCGAAATCCGGCCGCCGTAGATAAGCGGGACACCCGCGCGTAACGCGTTCAGTGTCTCGACTTCCTTTGCTTCTGGAGGGAGCTCTTTGAGAGAGACGTATTCTTCGGGTCCGAGCCCTCCGATTACTTGCTGTTCGTACGCAGAGCCGCGCTCCCAAAGGAGGTGCACAAACGGACTAATAGAATCTCGCAGTTGTGTGTCCCCGAAATGGTCGAGATACACTCGCTGCGGGCACGTGACATAATCGTACAAGTCGGACGCGGTGATCATAAGCCCCCCAACACCGAGCACCGAGCACCGAGCCACTGATTTGTCGCAGGATGTAGCCAGCGCGTCAAACGTCGAGATGGGCGTCGGAAATCTTGGACTGGGACTCACCTAAGAGTTGGGCGATTGCCTCGTCTCAGCCGTTTGGCTGGATCAGGGGGAGCTCATCCATAAGCGCATGCTACCCGCCATCGATCGTTTTACTAGAGCGGTTTTCGAAGAGGTACCTTCATGACTCGCGAACAGCTCTATGCACTCGTCTTGACGACACCGATGGTCCACGCCGCGGCAAAGTACGGGCTCAGCGGAAATGGTCTCGCGAAGATCTGCCGCAAATTGGACGTTCCGTATCCGCCGCGTGGCTGGTGGGCCAAGAAGGCGGCCGGCACGCCCGTTCGACAGGCTTCACTTCCCAAATTGAAGACCGGGATCCCGGCCGCGATCGTGGTGAGGGTGCGCGAACACGAACCTCAAGCACCTCAGGCGGACCTCAGCTCGGTTCGGGACCAGCTCAACGACATCGCTGTGCCGGAGCGATTAGCAAAGGCGCACCCGGTTATTGCCGGATGGCGAGCCGAACGTGAACGCCAGCGTCGAGAGGCTGCGCGTGAACGCGATCCCTGGGTGCGCCAAATTCGATCGGTTCCAGAGTTCACCGACATCGAGAAGAAAATGCATCGAGTGTTTCACGCGTTGCTGAGGGCCCTGGAGAAAGGTGGCGCAGTCGTCGCCGATGGAGACAAACAAGGCCACGTCCTTATCACCGTGGCCGGTGAGCAGATCGATCTAGAAATTCGAGAAAAGCTTAAACAGGTGAAGCGCCCGCTGAACGAGGACGAGCAGCGTTGGGAGGCCGATCGATCTCGGCTTGTTACCGAGCTCGTGGGCACCGGTCGGTTGCACGTCGTCATTCACACCTGGAGCCGAGGTGGGCTCAAGCGTGAATGGCTGGAGAGCGATGCGCACCCAATCGACTCCCTCCTCCCTGAGATCGCCGCGACGGTTCTGGCGATGGGTCCGCATCTCGCCGAGGTGCGGCGCCAACGTGAAGAGGAAGTCAGAGTGGCCGAGGAGCGTCGCCGCCAGGCCGAAGAGGAACGCCGACGCCGCAAACGCGACGCCAATCGCTGGCTCCGATTTGTCGAGTTCGCGCGCGCAGCCCAGGAGGTTCGTGCGGCCCGCTTATTGCTCACCGAACTGCGCGCGCAAGCGCCCGCCGATGCAATGGTGGGCGACCGCCCGCTGGCGGAGTGGCTCGATTGGGTGGAAGAGCGGGCGACGGCTTTGGACCCGCTTCAACGCGGGCCCACGTCACTGTTCTCCGAAATCGCGGATGTTGCCGAGTGGTCCTACCACGATTGAGGACTCGAACTCGGCTTTACATAAATGACATTGTCGCGACTTTTCGTGGCTGGATTCGCGCGTTCTAGCCCGGGGCTAGTGTCCGTTTTCGACCCATTGCAGACATTAGCGATGTCTTCATCATGGTTCGTGACGATAAGCTTTTGCGGGAGGGCTGAGTTTGGCTTTCAAGGATTTGCTAGCGCCCTTCTCGCCGGATTCTGACGAGTTGTTCGAGCGGCTTCTTCCCAGAATCGATGACGCGATGCTGCTTGAAGTCGCACGGGCCGATTACAATGAGGATGTCGACGCGCATCTAAACTCGCTGAAGCGATTTCGCGACACGCGCGAGGTTCCGGTGTTAGACTGGACTCCCAAGGAAGTTCTGGAACTCATTCGGTGGTCTCAGCCCGACGATCCTAACTGGGGACCGGGGGGGCATGGAACGAATGGGCACCTGATGCGTGCATTCGCGTGTGCCACATTGTTCAAGGCTTATGAGCGGGAAGAGAACCGATGTCGCATAGACGGCAGCTTCAACGAGACGGCAATCCAGCTTGTCGACAGCCTACGCGTTCTGGGTGGCGACCTAGTCCCGGCAGGGATGAGGTTCTTGGCGTGGTGCGTCGTTCACCTCAGCCCTTTGCACAAGGATAAGTTTGAACGCACTTTTCTTGAGTTAGCATTGCTTGCCCTCGCCTTGAACGTCCCAGCGATATCCGACCGCGCGATCGTTGCCCTGTGCAAATCTATCGACAGCGAAGTCCAATCGTTACTGCCGGAGATGCAATGGTATGCCAGTCGGAATCACGACTGGCTTCTGTCCATGAATTTTCACGACCTAAGGAACTCCCGTTGGATCGAGCTTGGACGTGAGTTCTATCAGTTGGCCGAAAGGCAACCCAAGAG
>Ga0207667_10001376_pt1 | contig 30475 bp, 9 predicted proteins | sample KBSCornC52_FD_184301 | JGI IMG/M metagenome (GOLD analysis project Ga0207667, IMG submission 184301) | Corn rhizosphere microbial communities from Kellogg Biological Station, Michigan, USA - KBS Corn C5-2 (SPAdes) (version 2) | ecosystem: Host-associated > Plants > Roots > Rhizosphere > Soil ...
CGACACTACGACCGGGAGCAAAGTTCATCCTGAAAGCTACAGAAAAATAGCCGCTTCGCTTTCATTGTCTCTCCCCCGCGTTATTTTTATTTCGGATACGCTTGCGGAAGTCGAAGCCGCCGCGCAAGCAGGAATGGAAACCGCGCTCTGCGTGCGCAACAACAGCAGCACCGCTCCCGGCTTGCGGTACCCTGTGATCTCCACACTGGACCAGGTTTTTCCTTAACTCAGCCCGGTCTGCCTGATCCGATGCGCTGGCAGGAAACGATTTCTTCGGCATCTGCTGGCGGCCTCGTAGTCGATTGCGATGTTCCCACTCAGTTCAACCCTGCTCTTGCATCTTCTTTCTCAGGCTGAGCGGTCGCATGTCCGTCCACACTTCCTTGATATACGCCAGGCACTCTTCTTTCGTGCCTGTTTTTCCCGCATCTTTCCATCCGGGGGCATTCTCCCGGCCTGCGGGCCAGATGGAATATTGCTCTTCGTGGTTGGCAACCACCCTGTAGGTAGTCTTATCTTCTCTTTCTTCCGACATGAAATTCCTCCGTGGAATTGATTACAAAAATCTGCTTCGCTGTTCTCGTGACGGCGTGGCGAACCGGGTCGCGGTGATCACACCGCACCGGCTCGATGCGTCGCCGTCAGGGATTTGCTCCGCCTTCCGATCAGTACAGCTTGCCGCCGAGTCTGGCGGGCCGGCTCGGTTGTATCAGTGACAGGCTTCCATCCTCAGCGGGAACGCCTAGGATAAGCGCTTCCGACATGAATCCTGCAATGTTTTTGGGAGCAAAATTCACGACGCCGAGCACCTGTTTTCCCAGAATTTCTTCCGGCCGGTATTCAGCCTTCGCGCCGACGCTCGACCACCGCGTCCCGACCTCCGGGCCAAAGTCCACCTTTACTTTGTAGGAAGGCTTTCTTGCTCTTGGAAACTCTTTCACTTCCAGGATTTTTCCTACGCGAATGTCCAGCGTTTCGAAGTCTTCGTACGTTGCTTGCATTGTCTCTTTTTGGCCTCTATCGTGAATTGGTATTGGGGCACGCTCGCAAGGGATACATCGGCCGTAAGCATTGTCTCATCCGGAAGACCTCACTGGCTGATCCGTTGTGCAACGGCTGCGCTGGACAAATGTTCTGCTTAAGCCGCATTCACCTTATATAAAGGAAAGAAAGAGGTCAGTTTGCCGGAAGAATGCTCGTGCGCAAGCGTGGGAATTTCTTCCCATCCGAACATGTGATCTTCCACCCGCGGCAGCCATCCGTGTTTCTCCGCATAGTCCACCGCCTCGATGCCCTCGGCATAGCGTGCATAATGGGTGTGCACATGCGTGTGCCAGTTCATGCACTCCAGCGCGCGAACCACTGCCAGATCCATTCCTTCCTTCCATCCTGCCGTGGTGATTACGCCGGGACGCGAAAGAGATTTCAGGCTGACGCGAAACACCGGCCTGCCGATGAAGTCCACGAATATCGAAACTCCGCGGCAGTTTGTCTGCTGCGCCACAAAGTTCAGAAATGCGTTCTCCGATTCCTGATATTGCCGTTTGTATTCTTCCTCCGCCCTGTATCTCTCCGGGCAGAAGCTGAGCTGCGGGAAAGCAGTGCGGTCCACAGCCTGGATTCCACATTGCCGTATCAGCGACAGCCGCTCCTGGCTCGACGCCATCATGTACACTGAACAGCCTGCGGCTTGCGCCAGCAACAATTCGCCCAACGTAACCCCTCCTCCCCATCCCCAGACAGAAGGTGAATAGCTGGTTTCGCCCGCATAGAGCTTCCACACTCCATATGCAACCTTCCAATTGGCCCACGCTGTGATGTAACGCAGCGAAAAGGCGGCCCACTGCTGCAATGAATAGCGGCTGTCTTGCGGAATCCTGATGAGCTGCCGTTCATGCAGCTTGGTTTTTTTGGCCAGAAGGCCCACGGTCCCTTCTGCGTCATAGCCGTAAATTTTCTTAGGATAGCCGAACTCGTCCCAGGATCCGTTGCAGAAAACCAGGCACAGGTCGCCTTCTTTCACCAAGGTCACACCCGGACCCGGCTTCAGAACGCGGACCACGCCGGCATTGCCGATCACCACGCTGTTTTCCCGGCGCAGTTTGCAGATATCGACCGGACGGCGGGTAACTGCGTGACTCATGTTGCCTTCCCAACAGCCGACCACAGGCTCCGCCAGCACCTCGTATTCCTTGACGTCGGGAAGTGAAAACGTTTCAAGCCGCAGGTCGATTTTGCCTGCATGCGATCCATTTCCGTTGTGCGATCCGTTTTCGTTGGAGCTATTCCTGTTTTCATGCAAAACCCACGCTTCTGTATTGATCACTGTAACCTCCCAGTCGATAAGCAGACTGTTTGTTGGGCCGGCACGCAGTTGCGCAATCCGCCACGCTGACAACAATCCTTGAGTTTGTTGAAGTTGAATCCTTAGTGAAAAAGGTGAGACCGCCGGCAGGTCGTTACGGGGGCTCGCTTGCGAGAACAAGCGCCGGGGATCTACGCGGAAATTTGTGTGAAATATTTTAATCGCATCCTGTGGCAGTCAGCGGAAGCGCTAAATCCCTGTCTTATCACAGCCAATTCTGCGGATTCAGCCACTGCATACAAAAACGGCGCGACTTACGGTTTGAGGGCAAGTGCTTGCTGTGAATGCCGCGCGCCCCGGCCAGCAACTTCACGGCTGATTACTGCACTTGTAAAACGATCTTGGGATCGACTTTGGTTGCTCGCCACGTCGGGATAAAGCCCGCGAACTGGCCTGCCAGAAAAATAGCAGCTACAACCGCGACCCACGATGTAATGTCCGTAGCGCTTACGTCATAGAGGAGCTTGCTCATGAATCGTGAACTCATCAACGCGAACACCAGGCCGATGCCGACCCCAATTGCAATAAGTAGGGCCGTTTGTCCCAGGATCAGCCGGAAGATATCCTTTGCTTGCGCGCCCAGCGCCAGCCGTATGCCAATCTCCTGCCGCTGTTGCGCAACTGAGTAGGAGATCACGCTGTACACTCCGGCCACCGCCAGAACAAAAGCGGACAAGGAAAGGATGTTCAGCAGCAACATGGAAAACCGCCGCGGAGCCACAGAGGTGGCCAGGATTTCATTCATCGTTCTGACCTGGGCCAGGGGGATGTCGCGGTCCATTTTGCTGACTTCGCTGCGCACTGCCCGGGTCAGGCTTGCCGACTCGGCCTTGCTGCGCACCGTCAATGCCATGGCCGGCGCCGGCGCCTGGCGGAAGCTGCGGTAAATCTCAGGATTCGGGTCTAGGTCGAGCGCTACATCCTTGACGTCGCCCACCACTCCAACAATTACATACCAGGGCGACTGGCTGTCATATGCTCCCATCTTGACGCGAGCTCCGATCACGTTCTGCTCCGGCAAGAAACGGCGCGCGAACGCCTGGTTCACCACTGCGATGGGAAGGCTCTTGTCGTCATCCTGCTCGGCCAGCGGACGGCCTTTGAGCAGCGGCACGCCTATCGAGTGAAAATATTCCGGGTCCACAATGCGGTTGTTCGCTGTGGGCTCCTGGCCAGGACGCGGCGCCGGCTGCCCTTCCAGCGTAAAAGCCGACGTGCCGATGGCGATGCCGGCCAGAGGCAACTGGCTGGTGGCACCGGCCGATTCCACTCCCGGCAGCGCGCGCACATTCCTCAGCAGCTTTTCGAAAAAGTTACTGTAATCGGCTGGCGTGCGATATTGCTGGCTGCTCAGCAGCACCTGCATGGTCATCACATTGGCCGGCTGGAAGCCAGGACTGACTCGCTGAACCAGCATGAAGCTTTTAGTCACCAGTGTGGCGCAGATCAGCAGCACCATCGCCAGTGATATCTGCAGCACCACCAGAACATTCCTGGCGCGCCTGGCCGCCGCGCTGCTGGAGCCGCTGCGCCCGCTTTCCTTCAGTGTCTGGTTCACGTCCGTGCGCGAGACCTGCACCGCGGGAACCAATCCGAACACCAGTCCCGTGGCAATCGACACCGCCAATGTAAAGATGAGTACATGACTGTCAATGACGATCGCATTGGGCCGGAACGTGGGGATGTACGGAGTAATCTGCACCAGCAGCTTGAAAAACAGCACCGAAAGCCCCAAGCCCACGATGCCGGAGACAATCGCAAGCAGCATGCTTTCGGTGAGCATCTGCCGGATCATCCGGCGGCGGTTCGCCCCCAGCGCCACCCGGATCGTGAATTCCCGCTGCCGCTCCGCGGTGCGCACCAGCAGCAGATTGGCGATGTTGGCGCAGCTGATCAGCAGCAGGAAGCCCACCGATAATTGGACGATCAGCAGAATGGATTTCAGGTTCCGCCGGTTGGCAAAAAAATCATGCATCGGATAGACCGCGGCGCTGTAGCCACGGTTGGCGTCGGGATATTGCTGCTCCAGCCGCCCAGCGATGGCTTCCAGTTGCGTGCGCGCGCTTTCGATCGTCGCTTCCGGCTTAAGCCGGGCAAACACCAGGTTATCGCGGCTGGCGCGGTCCGGATTGGTATGCGGCATTGCCAGGGGCGCAAACAATTCCACCTGCTGCGAAGCAAACTGAAAACTTGCCGGTAACACTCCGATTACCGTGTACTCTTCCCGGTTCAGCCGAATGCTCTTGCCTACGATCTGCGGATCGCCGGCAAAGGCGCGCTTCCAGAACGGATAAGTCAGCAACACCACGTGCTCGGACCCCGGCTGGTCTTCCTGCGCGGTGAACAGCCGGCCCATCGATGGCTCTACTCCCAGCATAGGAAAGAAGTCCGCCGTGGAGCGAATGCCTAGCAGGGGCACGCCGCCGTCATTGCTGGTATAGGTGACGTTCCAATTTCGCACTGCCGCCATGGACTGGTACATGCTGGCCTGTTCTTTCCAGTCCATGTAATTAGCGGGAGAGACCCCAAACCACTCCGGGCCGCCCTGTTTTTTTTCCCATAACGCGACCAGCCGGTCAGGGTCCTTGAAAGGAAGCGGCTGAATAACCACGGCATTTACGATGCTGAAAATGGCCGTATTCACGGCGCATCCGAAAGCCAGGATAAGAATGGCTGCCACCGCAAACAGAGGCGACTTGCGCATCGCCCGCAAACCATACTGCAGATCTTGCAATAAAGTTTCCATGTTTGTCTTTCGTCGCGTATGAGAATAGGCAGTTTGCTAAACAGTCGCGGCCTGGCGCTGCGCCGGGATTGCGTCAGGCAGTTCCTCCTCAACATACCACAACCGCCGGTTGAAATAGCAACTAGCGGTAATTGCGAGCGCCAGCACGCCGTTCAGAATCAGCAGAAAGGCCGCTCCGCGGCCCGGTCCCAGTCCAATGGCGCTGATCCAGGTTCCGGCCACGCGTCCGTTCACTGCAAACATAGGTTCAAAAACCCGGTCGGCTAGCGGGCCTGCTAGGAAAAAAGCCAGCGGCGTGGAGGACCATGCGATCATCATGCGGGTGGAAAATACGCGTCCCTGCATCTCCAGAGTGGTTTTCACCTGCCATATTGCCTGACTGCAGCCGTTGATGATCGGGATCTGGAAGACTACCAGGAAGATCGAAATCGTGATCAGCAGAGCGGAGGCTTTCAGCCCCCCCAGAATCAGCCCGATGCCGTACAGCACCGCAAATCCCAACAACCCGTGGACACGCCGTTTCGGCCCGCCCCAACTGCTCATCACGACGCTGCCGGTCAGAAATCCCAGCGCGCCCAGTGACATGATGGTGCCCAGCACGGCGGTATTCGTAAAGGCCAGGATCATCGGCGTGAAGAGTACCTGGGCAAAGCTATAAGTAATGTTGATGAAGGCAAAGAACAGGAGCAAGCCGATCAGGCCCGGACGTTCCGCGATGTACTTCCAGCCATCGGCCGCTTCTTTCAGCAAAGACCGTTTTCCCGGCCTTGCCGGCAGCGTCGGGACCTGGACCAGCAATAGAGTCATTACGGCAAAGAGAAAGGTTACAAAGTCGATTGCCACTACGCCTTGAAACTTGATCCTGCCTAGCAAGGCCGCGGCCAGAATGGGAGCAAGGACCTGCGCAGCGGCAGGCCCAAGCTGCATCATCCCGCTCGCGCGCCCAATCTGCTTAGGTGGCACTAACTGGGAAAGCAAAGCCATGTAGGCGGGCATGCGGAAGGCTCCGGCAATCGATCCTACAGAGACCAGCGTATAAATTTCCCACGTGGTAAGCCGTCCGGTAAAGAACAGGATGGCCAGGGCAAAGCTGGCTGCACCCGCGCCAATGTCGCTGGCCATCATCATCTGCCGCCGGTTGAAGCGGTCCACCAGCGCCCCGGCAAAAGGGGAAATAATGATTCCCGGCAGCATCACACACACGGAAATAATGGCGAATTTGGTGATCGATCCTGTACGCTGGTATACCCAGATTCCTAATGCAAAACTGGTCAGCCCCGATCCCACCAATGAAATGAGTTGTCCCATCCATACCACAAGGAATTTTTTTATCGAGCGGTCATTTGGAATGTCTTGCACGTGTTTCTCCTGTAACGAGTAGTTTCTTTGGATGAAAAGTGGGAGCTACGCACTGGTGTCTTCGTCGGAAATCGATGCGCAAAGACCTTCGATCGTAGGATTGGCCCAGAATTGTTCAATGGTTAATCTGTGCTCAAGAAACTGCTCCAATCGAGTAAGCATTGAGACCAAAGCCAGGGAGGTCCCACCCAGGTCAAAGAAACTGTCCTTTATACCTATGATGGGGCGGTCAAGGATCTCCTTCCATAGCGCCACAATATAGCATTGCAATGGAAGGCCCGGAAGTGTAATCGTTTGCTCAACTTGTCGCGCTTTCCCAAAATGGGACTGGGCGGGTTGCGTAAATTTACCCGTAGATTCGGTTACCTTCTGCCTTGTCGAATCTATAGAGAAACTATTTCTATCCTCAAAAATTCTGGTTAACACTTCTTTACATTTCGCAATGATCTTACCGGCGAATCCCGTAGGTGTTATTTCATCAAGGGTCTGGCATTTGCAAGCCAGAAAACCATCGGTGTCGGCGACTGTAAACATCACCACGATTTGTGGAAGAACGAGGTTCAGCTCCACCATGCGGTACGGCAGGAGGGAGTTGTTCCCTGCCACCTCCCAATATTTATGCGCCTGGTTGCTGTATTCGAGCACGCTATTGAAGTAAGCCGGAAGAAGCACCTGCGGTCCGGGATTTCGCCGTCGCAGCTCCCTCAATACCTGAAATCCCGAATAATAGCGGTTGTCAAGATCGCGGGTAAGTCGGTCCTGCATCCGTTGTGCCCGTGCGCCGAAACTTCCATGGCTGCCATCCACCTCAAGCAGCGAAACGGTATTGAAGTTGCCGATAACCGAATGTACATCCGGATGGAATGGCAGATGCAATGACCCGATCATGCCCAGCGTAAAGCGATCGGAGCCGGTCTCAGCCGCAAGAGCGTCGGCAAACACGCGCGCCGCCAGGCCGGTGGCGGTAATCCCAAGGGCTGCGGCGCGGGCTTTCAGCAGCTTCCATTCTCGCAGTTCCATCAACTTGATGATCCGGCTGACACAGCGTGGAGCAGGGCTGCCCGGCGGCGTCCGTCGGCATTCAATCCCGGGCGGCGGTGGCAGCGTCTCCAGGCGTTTGCTCCAATACTCGCGGGAAGACTCATAAAGCGGATGGCCTGTCAGCCCGCGCGCCGCCAGCGCATAATCGCGATAGGTAAACTCATTTTGCGGAAAGCGCGTCTCCGGCCGTGTAATCAATTCGATCAGCTCGCGCAATAGCAACAGCCGACCGCTTCCGTCCATCATGATGCCTTCAAAGCGGGCCATCACCCGCACTACGCCGGGCCGCGGACGGAAGGCCTCTACCTCAAACAGCGGCCAGCGATCCAGCGCTCCCAGGTACGACCGCATCTGCTCGCGCCTTTGCTCCAGCCGACTTTCCGCTTCCACCCCGTCCAGCGCGGTGAAATCTTCCACCTTGATCTGGTAGACCGGAACTTTCGGCAGGATTTTCTGCGTTCCGCCGGGCAAGATGATCGCACGCAGCATGGGATGGCGTTGAACCAGGTCATTCAACGCCGCTTCCAGCCGCCGCGTGAAGTCCTCCGGGACGTCAGAGAATTCCAGTTCCATAAGCAGGTTCGTGCCACACTCGCCTAGTTCGAAAAAACCGCTCCTGCCCAGCCAAAGCGCTTCTTGCGGCTCGGTCAGCGGAAAAGGCTGGAAAAGATTTTCCGGATCCGGCATCACGGCGGGGAAAACCGGCTGCGCCGGGGCTGCTTGCGCCTTTTGCCGCATCCTGTCCAGCAGCAATTGCTGCTGCTGCGGACTCAGGCGCGCAATACGGGTTGCGGTTGCTGTCGCGCTACCACCTGTGCCGGTTTCACTTGCTTTCGTTGTCATGGAAGTTAAACTCCGGATTCAAGCTCATTGAGCGCCTGCGCCACGGCTTCCGGCGCGGCGCTGGCGGCAATCTGCTGCACCACCGCTGAAGCCATGCCAGCCACCGTGGGCGAGCCAAAGAAGTGGGACAGCGCGACCCTCACACCCAACCGGCTGCTGACCGCATTGATCAACTGCACTGCGGCCAGTGAGTGCCCGCCCAGTTCAAAGAAGTTTGCTGTAACGCTGGTCTCCGGCATGCCCAGGCATTCCGCCCAGATAGCTGCCAGTATCTGCTCAATCTCATTGCGCGGCGCCACAAACTCCGTCTCCAGCGGTTGCGCGCCGAAGCGCGGGAAGACCTCGGGAATTTCGCTGTCCGGAATAAGCTCCAGCAATGCAGCAACGCGCTGCTGCGGATCGCGTGCAAGCGCTGTGAGCAGAACGCCCGCATGCCGCAGGATCAGGTATACAGCCTCCGTGCTGAGCCGCGCGCAATCGTACACGGCGCGAAGTCCCATGCCGTTGTTTCCCGGACGTCCGGCCAGCAAAGTGAGCGGACATTCCGTTCTTGCTCCTGTTGCCCGCATCTCCCGAATTTCAATCTCATCGGTGAGAGCGAACGCGGCGATAACCGAGGGATAGTTCTGGAAAACCAGGATCGATTCATATAGAGGACGGTTGCGCGGGGCTCCGCTCCACTCATGTATCTGGCCCGCCGAACAATGCTCGTAGTGGCGGATCTGCATGTGCTTTTCCTGGAGCTGCTTCATCCACTCCAACACCGGCGCTTCAGACGCGATTTCGACGCGAAACGGCAACGTGTTGATGAACAGGCCGATGATGTTTCCCGCTCCATCCAATTCCGCCGGCCTGCCGGAAACCGTGGTGCCGAAAACCACGTCCTTGCTGCCGCTATAGCGCGCCAACGCCACCGCCCAGACGCCTTGCAGGACGGTGTTCAGCGTGATGCCGTGTTTTTTCGCATGCTCCTGGACCGCGCACAGAACCGGCTCGGCAACATGGCTATCGGCAATCGCGGACCCGGAAAGCTCCTCCGGCATCGCAGGCGTATCTGCCGTGCGTCCCAGCCCGGTCGGACCATCGAACCCGCTCAGTTGGCTTCTCCAGAAAGCTTCGGCTGCGGCAAGGTCCTGCTTCTGCAACCATGCCACGTAGTCGCGATAGGGACGTGTAGACTCAATGGCATCTGGACATCCGGCAGCCAGGCTCCTGTAAGCTTTTTGCAGTTGCTGTAGAAGGATCGGCCGGCACCAGCCGTCGATCAGGATGTGGTGGATTGTCCAGACGAAGTGATACTCCTGGTCTTCCAGTTGCAACAGCGCCAGCCGCATCAGCGGCGCTTCGGTGAGGTTGAATGGCTGCTGCGAATCCAGGCCAAGAAATGCTTCGATCCGTAATTGCTTCTCTGCGGAGCTGAATGAGCGTAAATCATGGCGCTGGAGCTTGACCTCGACCTCCTTCAGCGCTACTTGGATGGGTTCTTTCTGCGCTTTCCACACAAACGCCGTACGCAGCATCGAGTGGCTGTCAATCAGCTTCTGCCATGCTTCGCGGAATAGCTTGATGTCCAGCGATCCCGTAATCCGGCAGGAGAACTGCTCAACGAATAATCCGCCTTCCTGCTCTCCCAGCGAGGCATACAACATTCCTTTTTGCTGCGGCGAGAGCGGAAATGCCGCTTCAATCCTTTTTCTGTTCACCGCTCACCATCCTGACTGAGATTGAGTTCCTCAAGCATGCTTTCCACTTCCCCTTGCGTAAGGTTCAGATCAGGAAAATCCACGGCGGTATACATCACGCCTTCTTCCGCACAGGCATCGTCCACCAACTGTCGCAGGGTGGCCATGTAGGTTTTTGCCAGGTTTTCAATCGTGCCAGCGCAATGCATGTTCCGGCTGTATGTCCAGGTCATCTTCAATTGCGAATGGACCACCAGCCCGTGTACCGTCAGCAGGTACGGACGCAGGCCATTGGGGGAGTTGACCGGCCCCGGCGACTCTCCGGCAGGCCGCAATACCCGGGCGCGTTCCAGCGTCTGGTCAAATTGTCCGAGGTAGTTGAAATTCACTCGCGGACGCCGGACGCCTGCCTGTTTGGCGCGGCATGCTTCGTCTTCACACAAATACCTCAGAAGGCCGTATCCGAGGCCTCGCGCCGGTATGCGCCGCACCTGCTCTTTCGCAGTCTTTAATGCGTCTGTTGCGCTCTGGACTGAGGAGAGGTCCAGGCATACCGGGAACAAACTGGTGAACCAGCCGACGGTACGGCTCAGGTCCATTCCTTCCAGCACCTCTTCGCGGCCGTGCCCTTCCATATCCACCAGCAGCGAGTCGATTCCGGCAGCGTTCTTGAAGGTATAACCGAGCGCCGCCAGCAACACTTCATTGATTTGCGTGCTGTATCTCTCTGGAACATCGCGCAGCAAGGCTTCGGTTTCTTCCCGCGTCAGCATCCGTGAAATGGTCTCTTCCGATTCAACGGTGTTCTCGCCTGCGGGAAAATCAGGTTCTATTCCTTCTCCTTGTTGTAGGATGGAGCTCCAGTACGCCGCCTGATCGCAGACTTCGCTGGATTGCGCATACTGTTGCAGCCCGCGCGCCCACGCCTGGAACGATGTAGTTTTCAGCGGCAGCTCGATGGCGGCATCGGCTTGAAACTGCCTGCAGACTGTCTGTAGATCTTCGAGCAGGATCCTCCAAGACACGCCGTCAATGGCCATGTGATGGCACACCGCCAGTAACCGTGGACGTTCGCCTTGCGGGCCCAGTAAATACCGCACTGCAAGTAGCGGCCCGCTCATCAGGTTCAGGCTGCCCTGGGTCTTGACTGCCTCGGCTTCAATCGCTGACTTGAATTCCTGCGGCGACAACGCGCTCAGGTCTACAGTCCTGAAATCCGGCAGCGCCTCCAGTCCGGCATTCAATTGCAGCCATCCCTGGTCATTGCGCGACAAGCGAAGCCTGAGACTGTCATGATGCGCAGCAAGTTCCCTGAAGGCCCTCTCAAATACATGCGGCGCAATTGCCGGCGATGCTTCGAACATCATCGCCTGATTGAAATAGTGGGGATTGGACCAGTTCTGCTCCAGGAACCAGCATTGAATAGGCGTGAAGGGCACGGGCCCGGTGACGATTTCCTGCTCGTGTTCGGGCTCGTCGGCGGGAAGAGCGCCCTCCAGGCCGATCTGTGCGATGGTGGGGCAGGAGAAGAGCTGGCGCGTGCTCAGCTTTAGCCCGGCTTTATTGGCGCGGGCAACGATTTGTATGCTCAGGATGGAATCTCCCCCAAGCTCGAAAAAGTTGTCGTGAATTCCCACCTGCTCTACGCCGAGAACTTCAGCCCAGATGGTCGCCAGCGTCTCCTCCTGCTGGTTCCGCGGAAGCGCATAAGCATCTCTCGCCACATCCGCCGGCGACTCGGGCGGTAGCAGCGCTTTCTTGTCGATCTTCCCGTTGGGCGTGAGAGGAAGACGCTCCAGCACCACGAACGCCGCCGGAATCATGTATTCCGGAAGCTGCTCTTCCAGATAAGACTTGATGCCGGGCACAAGCTGGCGCAGAAATTTTTTCTGCAGCGGATTGTTCCCATAATCTTTCCACCGGCGGAAGCGCAGCGGGCTCCGCGGAAGCGCAATCGCCTTTTCCGTGAAGTCCCACGCGCTGCCTTTCCGGCGCAGCAGCACGTCAAAGCTTCCGTCTTCTCCGGCGCGCGACCAGCTCAGATCGGCATGGTATTGCAGCTCTCGCGCCAGTTCCATGATTTCGCAAGGCATGATTCCGCCGGATCGGACCCGCTGCACCCGCTCTTTTACATCGCGCACCGTCTCGCCCGCATCCGGCTCGGCCATTGATTTCAGCAGCTCCAGCGTGGAAGCCAGCCGCGCATTGGGAATGACGGCAAGGCCGATGGCTTCCGGCTGCCGCTGCTCCAGCAACCCGCGCACGTCGTCCAGGCCTGATTGCGTTTTCCAATTGACCCACGAAATGCCGGCCAGATTCGCGTCCTCGGCCTGTATCCGGAGAATCACGTCATAGCGAAAACGGGTAAGTTCGTTGTCTCCGCGGCCGCTTTTCGGCAGGACCGTAACGTGGCTGATCTTCGGCAGTTTCTGGCTAAGCGCGTGGAAAAAGAGAGGATCAATCGCAAGCTCCTCTTCTTTCATCGCCTGCTGTTGAATTCGCTGCCGCATTTGCGCCTTGGAGAGCGCATCCGGCGCCTGGTGCAGAACCACGGAAGCGTGAAACGCCTCCAGCAGCGGCAGGCTGCGCACATCGCCGATGAAGAGTGAACCGCCGGGCCGGATGGCCTGGACCGCACCCTCCAATACCCGCGTCAGATAATCGATGCTGGGGAAATATTGGACCACCGAGTTGATGACCACGCAATCTGCCGAATCCGGCGCGATGCCGGTGAAATCGTCGGCCTGGCGGCAAGAAAGGTCGATTTCGCAAGATCTCGGACCCAGCCTCTTCAGGTTGCGCGAGACATATTCCAGAGCGACGTGCGAAAAATCCGTGGCGCAATAACGCCGCATGGTTGTTGACGCTGTCAGCGGAAACAACAGCAGGCCTGTGCCGCATCCAATCTCCAGGACCTCGGCCGGGCGTAGCGCCTGGATCCGCTCCACAGTCTCATCGCGCCATTCGCGCATCTCTTCCGGCGGCAAAGGAGCGCCGGTGTAGCTGCTGTTCCAGCCGATGATGTTGAAGGTTGGATCGTTCACGCCGGCGCTCTGGCTGTAGGCGTCATTGAAGAGCTTTTCCCAGAAGGAAATCTGCTCAGTGTGGGCCTGCTCGTCTTGCCCGTTGTCGCCGCGCTCCAGCGCGTCCTTCTGCACCAGATAAGCCACCAGCCGCTTGGCTCCGGAAGCCTCTTCCTGCACGCTTACCACCGCCTGGCTGACTGAAGGATGTGTATTGAGAACATTTTCAATTTCGCCCGCTTCGATGCGGAACCCGCGGATCTTGATCTGCTCATCCACGCGTCCCACGTACTCCAGTTCGGATTCCGGGTTCCAGCGAACCAGGTCGCCGGTGCGGTACAGCCGCGCTCCCGGCTCGCCGCTGAACGGATCGGGCAAGAACTTTTCGGCGGTAAGCTGCGGACGGTTCAGGTAGCCGCGCGCCAGCGAGCCGCCTCCTATATATAGTTCGCCTGCGGTGCCCGCTGGTACGGGCTGCATTTGCGCGTCGAGCACATAGACGCGGTTGTTGGCAATCGGCTTCCCAATCGGCGGCAGACCGGGCAGTCCGGCAGGAAGCGCTTCCGAAGTTGCGACAACCGTGTTCTCCGTGGGGCCGTAGTTGTTTATCACCGTGAACGGCAATCCCGCGGGCGGATAGAAGTGCAGCCGTTCGCCGCCGGTCAGCAGTGTGCGCAGCCTGGTCTCCTGCTCCCACTCGATTTGCAGCGCGCGCTCCGCCAATGGTGTTGGCAGGAAGCAGACCGTGATCCGCTTCTTCTTGAGCCACCCCTGCAAGAGCAGCAGATCCATCCGCGTGTCCTCGTCCGGAATATGGAGGCTTGCGCCGCAGGCCAGGTAAGGCCACATCTCCCACACTGAGGCGTCGAATGCGAGGCCGGCGATCTGGGTGGCCGCATCATTTTTGCTGACGGAGAACGCATCCTGGTGCCAGCGAATGAGGTTGAACAGGCCGCGGTGTTCCACGCTCACGCCTTTCGGCCTGCCGGTCGATCCGGAGGTGTAAATGATGTAAGCGAGGCCTGCCGGATTGGTTTCGACATCAAGGTCTTCTGCTGAATAGCTGTCCAGATTTTCCGAGTCGAGTGCCAGCACGGGACAAGGCGCGCCCTGCGCTTTCGCCATTAGTGGTCCGCAGGTGATCAGCGCTGAAACCTCGGCGTCGTCCAGAACAAAACGGATGCGCTCCCCCGGATAGGCTGGGTCCAGTGGAAGGTAGGCTCCGCCCGCCTTCCACGCGCCGAGCATCGCGGCCACAACATCCGGAGAGCTGTTCATGAGGATGGCGACGCGCGATTCCGGCCGCACTCCCAACTGTAAAAGCCTGCGGGCAATCCTGTTGGCTCGAGCGTTGAGTTCGCGATATGAGATCTCTCCGGCATGGGAGGCAATGGCTGTGCGTTCCGGCAGCGCGCGCACCTGCTTCTCGAACAGGCGATGGATCGCCGCGTAGCCTTCAAAATCGCGCCGGCTGTGGTTCAGCTCGTCGAGCAGCCTGGAGCGCTCGTCCGGGCTCAGCAGGGTTTGCGCGGCGAGGTTTGCCGAAGGCTCGCGCACCATCGATTGCAAGGCGCGGAGATAGTAGTCGCCGATGTCACGGACCTGCCGCTCACCCAGCTTGCCGGCATCGTAATCCAAGAAGATTTGCAGCCTGTTGGAGAACATATTGAGGCTGAAATGGGCGGTGAAGGCGAAATTGGTCTCAATATAGAACCGGTTTTCCAGCAGCTTCATCGCGCCGGTTTCCAGCATGTCGCGGTACACGCGGAAATGCGTGTAGTTGAACACGGTCTCATAGAGCATCTCGCCGCCCATGGCCGTCTGGAGCTTGGCCATGGGATACCAGCGGTTGGGCAGTGTCTCCACCTCTGCTTCAAAGACGCCGCGGATCAGGTCTGACCACGAGCCGCCGCCCATCTGCATGCGAAACGGCAGAATGTTCAGGAACACGCCCATGGTGCGGTCGGTGTCAGAAGTTTCAGGCCGCCCGCTGAAGGAAACTCCCGTGGTAATGTCGGCTTCTCCGGTGACAAAGCTCATCACACGCAGATGCGCCGCCAGAAGCACAGTCTTAAGCGGCACTCCCAATGCCTGCGCCAGATTCTGCAAGCCGGTGAAGGTCTCATCCGGTACAGGGACGCCGATCAGTCCGACGCAGTGCACCGCATCCTCACGCTCCTGCTCACGGTTCAGCCGTGGCAGTTGGGTGGGCCGCGAGCCCGCCAGCTTGCGTTTCCAGAAGGCCAGGTTCGTATCCGACGAAAGCGCGGCCAGCTCCAGCGCGACAAAGTCCCTCATGCCATCGCGGCGCGCGGTATCCACCGGCTCCTGCTCTTCCCCGATCAGATAGAAGTAGTGCTGGAACAGCTCGGTAAGCATGATCGAGATGCTCCAGCCGTCAAGGATGGAATGGTGTTCGGTCCAACTGAACTGGAACGCGTCCTCGCTCAGCTGATGTACCTGGAAACGAAGCAGCGGAGGCTGGGTGTAATCGAACTTGTGCTGTTTTTCGTTGCTGAACCATTCCTCTACGGTCCGCGCCTGCTCCTCGGCTGGCATGCCGCGCAAATCATCGGTTTCGAGCGGGACAGGCGCTTCGCGATGGATCAGTTGCAGCGGCTGGTCATATCCGCTCAGGCTGAAAGAGGTACGGAGCGCGGCATGGCGTTGGAGGATATGACCGATGGCCGCCTTCATGGCTTCGCCATCAAAGCGCGCCTGCAGCCTGAGCGTGGTGATGTTGATATAGATGGCGCTTTCCGGACTGAATTCGCCATGAAAGAGCATGCCCGCCTGTAGCGCCGCGATGGGATACGCATCCTCGATTCCCTCCGGAAGCCGCCTGCGGTCTTCTTCAGAAATCATGCTGAACGGCGCTCGTCCTGCTTCCGCACCATCGGCGGCGCGATGCGTGAGCACCGCTGCCAGCTTGCGGATGGTCTGGTGCCTGAAGAGTTGATCGAGCGAAAAATCCAGCCCCTGCTCGCGCGCAAAACCCAGCACCTGCACGCTGCGAATGGAGTCGCCGCCAAGGTTGAAGAAATTATCTTTCACTCCTACCTTCTCCACGCCGAGCACCTGCGCCCAGATTTCCGCCAGCACGCTCTCTTCGCGCGTGGCCGGCGTCACGAAAGGTTCAATCAGCTCCGGACGCTCTGTAGAAGGCTCCGGCAAGGCGCGGCGGTTGATCTTGCCGTTGGAGCTGAGCGGCATTGCCGGCAGCATGCAAAAGACCGGTGGTACCATGTACTCGGGCAAATGCTGTTGTAGGAAAAGCCGCAGATTGCCGGCGCTCAAAGCGGCTCCCCCATTCGGCGACACGTACGCAACCAGCCGCTTCTGTCGGCTCGAATCCTCGCGCGCGACCACCACGGCCTCCATTACCTGGGGATGGCTGCGCAATCTCTCCTCAATTTCTCCCAACTCAATGCGGAAGCCGCGGATCTTTACCTGGGTGTCGTCACGGCCTAAAAATTCAATAACGCATTCGGGCATCCAGCGCGCCAGATCGCCGGTCCTGTAAAGCCGCTCGCCGCCATGACCAAAAGGGTTGGGAATGAATTTCTCCGCCGTCAGTTCCGGCCAGGCTAGGTAGCCCCGGGCCAGATTAATGCCGCCTATGTGCAGCTCTCCTGCCACGCCCGCCGGCACCGGACGCTGGTTGCGGTCGAGAATATAGATCTGGGTGTTTGCGATGGGCCGTCCGATCGGTACCGTACGATACGGCATCTGCCGCGAGCATCGCCAGAAAGTCACGTCTACCGAAGCTTCCGTCGGGCCGTACAGGTTATGCAGTTCGACACCGGGCACCGCGTCAAAGAACCGCTCTTGCAATTCCAGGGGCAGCGCCTCGCCGCTGCAGATCACCCGCTTCAATGTTCCGCACTGATGCAGCCTGCCTTCTTGCAGCATCAATTGCAACATGGAAGGAACAAAATGCGCGGTCGTGATACCGCGGGCCTGCATCAGCGAAGTCAGATACGCGCTGTCGCGGTGTTTTTCCGGCGGCGCCACCACCAGACGCGCTCCTGTGATCAAAGGCCAGAAGAACTCCCAGACAGAAACGTCAAAAGTAAAGGGCGTTTTCTGCAGCACTGCATCAGAAGCGCTCAGGCCATACGCCTCCTGCATCCAAAGGAGCCGGTTGCAGATTCCGGAATGGGAAAGCATTGCTCCCTTCGGCATGCCCGTGGAGCCGGAGGTGTAAATCACGTAAGCAAGATTTGCCGGGCTGCTGTTGCGCGATGGGTTTTCGCGGCTCTGCCGCGTGATGAGGCTCCATTCCGAATCGAGCGGAACGCTGGTGATATCGAAGTTAGCGGTCTTATGCCGGGAGTCACGCGTGCAAAGCACGTACCGCGCCCCCGAATCCCGCAGCATGAAAGCCGCACGCTCTTCGGGATACGCCGGATCGACCGGCAGGTATGCTCCGCCGGCCTTGAGAATGCCAAACAGCGCAACCACCATCTCCAGGCAGCGCTCCATGCAGACCGCCACCGGTTCATCAGTCCGCACCCCGGCCTGGCGCAGATGGTGAGCCAATTGGTTGGCGTGTTCATTCAGCTCTCCATAGCTGAGCGCCGGACCTCCAGGTTCCGGAGCGGCGAATTCCACGGCGCACCGCTGCGGCTCACGCGCCGCCATCTCCTCGAAATGCCAATGCAGGCAGAGGTCAGCAGGATAAGCGCGGCTGGTGGCGTTCCAATCAATCAGTATGCGCTTACGCTCCGCCGGAGCGAGAAGTTCCAGCGAGCCGACGCTTCTTTCCGGGGCTTCGGCGATTTGCTTCAGGAGAAATGCCAGCCGTTCCAGCATGCCGGTGACCTTCTCGGGCCCGAACATCGGTGAGAGATAAGCCATTCTCAAACCAATTCCTTTCTGCGTCACCACAACCATGAGCGCCAGCGGGACTTCCATCCGCACGCGCGAATTGCCTCCAGTCACGCGCAAGCCGCTGGGAGACTTCGTTGCGCTCTGGTCTACCGGATAGTTTTCAAAAACCAGCACGCTCTCGAATAAAGCTGTTCCTCTTGGCACAGCGCTCCATTTCTGGATGTCCGGCAGCGCGGCGTACTGGTATTGGCGGCTCTCCGCCTGGCTCTCCTGTATCTGCAACAGCAGCCCGATCACGCTTTCTTCCAGACGAATGCGCGCGCGCACCGGAAGCGTGTTGATGAAAAGCCCAACCATCTCTTCCACGCCGGTCAGGTCCGAAGGACGTCCGGAGATCGTCGCGCCGAATACCACGTCGGATTCGCCGCTGTAGATCCCAAGCAAGATCGCCCATGTGCCCTGGACTAGCGTATTCAAGGTCACGTGATGCTTGCGTGCGATTGTCTGGAGTTGCTGGCTGAGGCCGGCATCGATCCATATCTCTTGATCCAATTCGCCGGTGCGCGCGTCGGGCCCGGCATCGTCGACAGGCAGCGGCGTGGGCGCCATGAAGTCGCGCAGCTCCTCTCTCCAGAATGCCTCGGCGGCGGCCATGTCCTGCGATTGAAGCCAGCCGATGTAATCGCCGTAGCCGCGCACATTTGTCAGGCTGGGTTCAAGGCCGCGGCTGAAATCCGAATAAACGGAGAAAAATTCTGAGAGCACGCGGAACACTGACCATCCATCCAGCAGTAGATGATGGTGCGTCCATACCAGCCGGTGCTCGTGGCTGCCGGTGCGGATCAGGGTTAGGCGCATCAGGGGAGCATTGCCAAGGTCGAGCGGGCGCCGATAATCGGACTTCAGAAAAGCCGCAAACAGCTTTTCCTGTTCAGCCGGCGCAAATCCCCGATAATCGAGCTCCTCCAGCGGCAATGGAACCAGGGATTGGACTACCTGTACCGGCTGTTGCAGCCCTTCCCAAAGAAAGCTGGTCCGCAAAACCGGATGGCGCTCCACCAGCATTGTCCATGTCCGGCGAAAAGCGGACGCATCCAGCTCTCCTTGCAGGCACAAGCTGATCTGTGTCAGATAAGGCGGCGTCTTGTGGGAATAGAGGCTGTGAAACAGCATTCCCTGCTGCATCGGTGAAAGTGAATAGACGTGCTGGATCTCGCCCATCGGTGTATCTCCTTACCGTGCTTTCTGCACCCTGGTCATGATTTTTTGTAGATCTTGTGCGCTGATTTTTGAGCGACGTAAATCCGCCGCGGGATCGGGCGCAGCAGTTGCCTTGCCGGCTGCCGCCAGCGCCAGCAGCTCCCGGCGGAAGGAATCCGCCAGCGCTGCGATGGTTGAATGACGATGAAAGTTCTCGCTGTAATTGAAATTGATTTCAAGCCGCTCCTCAGCGTGCAGCCCTGACACATAAATCAGGCTGAAGCGCTTGCCCCTGGGACTCTGGCCAGGACCCGCCGAATAGCGGGACAGGCCGGAGCTGAAAGTTTTCGCGAGCACATGATCGAATTGGCCAAGGTAGTTGAAGGTGACCTCTGCCTGCGGCATCCCGCGCAGCGCATCTGCGATGTCCGCCTTCGGGCTGAGGTAGCGCAGCACGCCATAATTGACGCCCTTATCCGGAATTTCCTGCAACTGGCGCGCGACCGCCAGCAGATGCTCGACCGGGCCGCGGCCGTCCGGGCCCTGTAGCAAGACGGGAAAAATCGCAGTGAACCAGCCGATGGTCCTGAACACATTGACGTCGGAAAAAATCTCCTCGCGCCCGTGCCCTTCGAGATTGATGAGCAGCGACGGCGAAGCTGTCCAATGATGAAAAGCGCGGCTCAGAGCGGTAAGCAAAACATCATTAATCTGGACTTTGTACGCTCGAGGCACAACTTGCAGCACCGCAGCGGTTTCTTCGCGGTCCAGGCGCAGCACCACGCTCCCCGAAGAGTTTTGCAGATTTTCCCCGTTGCGATGATCCAGTGGGATCGGCACGGCGTTCCTGTGCGCGTCGGAGGTCCAGTACGGCACCTCGGCTTCCACACGCGGCTCGCGCGCATGCTGCGCCAGGCGGAGCGCCCATCGTTGGAATGACGTGGTTTTCAGTGGCAGTTCCGGCCGGTCGCCGCGGCCAAGCTGCTCGCAAAGCGTTTCCATGTCCTCCAGCAGGATCCGCCACGAAATGCCGTCGATCACCAGATGGTGTGCCACGATCAGCAGGCAGGCGTGCGCAGCTGCGCCGAGATCAAAAAACACGAAGCGGATCAAAGGCCCATGCGACAGGTCGAGACTGCACTGCGCCTCTTCGCCGGTTTTGCTGATGGCCGCGTTCTGCTCCTGCTCCGGCAAATGCGACAGATCGTGATGCATGAACGGTACCGGCCCATCCGCCGGAGCGTGCGTTTGCTTCCAGGTCTCGCCATCGCCGTTGCGGACAAACCGCAGACGAAGAGCATCATGCCGGTATACGATCTGCCGCACCGCTTCCCGCATCACCTCCGCGGAAATTCGTGCTCGCACCAGCAGCGGTAATGACATGTTCCAGTAATGCTGCTCGGCGAAGCGGTGTTCGAAAAACCAATGTTGCACCGGGGTCAGCGGCGCTTCACCGGTCACTGGTCCCTGTTCCGCTGAAGCCGTGGCTGAGGCCTCCCCCGCCATCTGCGCCAGTTCCGCGATCGTCTGGTGCTGAAAAAGTTGTTTGGGGATGATGTGAATTCCCGCCCGCACTGCCCGCGTGACGACTTGTATGCTCAGGATGGAGTCGCCGCCAAGCTCGAAAAAGTTGTCATGCACGCCGACCTGCTGGAGCTGTAGCACGTTGCGCCAGATTATCACCAGCAATTCTTCGATGGGGTTGCGCGGCGCCTGAAACCCGCTCTCCAACTCGGGGCGCTGCTGGCCCGCCGCAGGCAACGACCGGCGGTCGATCTTTCCGCTCGGCGTTTTGGGCAGCGCATCCAGGAATACAAACACTGAAGGAACCATGTATTCCGGCAGACGCGCGCCGATGTGGCTGCGCAGGTCGCGCTGCGTCACGCCCGCGTCCTTGGCGGCGACGATGTAAGCCACCAGCCGGCGGTCGCGCCCCGCTTCCTGTGTCGCCGTCACTACCGCCAGCTGCACCGCGGGATGCGCGCCTAAAACCATTTCAATTTCGCCCAACTCGATGCGGAACCCGCGTATTTTGACCTGATGGTCTGTCCGCCCGAGAAACTCAATATCGCCTTCCGGCGTGAAGCGTCCCAGATCGCCGGTTTTATAAATGCGCGAACCCGGAGCTCCAAAAGGGTTGGGCAGGAACTTGCCCGCAGTGAGATCAGGGCGTCCCATGTAGCCGCGCGCCAGGCCGTCTCCGCCAATATAAATTTCCCCGGTCACGCGGATGGGAACCGGCTCCAGTTCCTGGTCGAGCACATACAGCTCGGTGCCGTCAATTGGACGCCCGATGGGCGGCAGCGCCGGCCACTCCGCGCGCCGCGCAGGCAGTTGGAACCCGCTGATGATATGGCTCTCGGAGGGGCCGTACTGATTGTCAAGAATTGCTTCCGGCAGGTTCTCAAAAAGCCGGGCGATGGCCGGGGTGATCTGCAACTGCTCTCCCGCGCTGATGACCTCGCGAAGTTCCGGCGCGGCCAGCCCCGAAGCCTGTGCCGCTTCCGCCAGCTGCTGCAAAGCGACAAAAGGCAGGAACACACGGTCGATCTTTTCCTGGCAGATCAGCTCCCACAGGCGGCTGCTGTCGCGCCGTAAATCTTCCGGGATAAGAAAAAGCGTTCCGCCGCAGGAAAGCGTGCTCAGGATTTCCTGTAGTGAAACATCAAAGCTGAAGGAAGAAAACTGAAGCGTGCGCAAAGGCCGTCCGTGAGAGCGCGCGATCTGCCACGGGATCAGAGTTTGCACACACCGGCGTGTCATGGCCACACCTTTGGGGTGTCCGGTGGAACCGGAGGTGTAGATGACGTACGCAAGATTGTCCGGGCCGGCCGATAAAGGCGGCACCGTCTCCGGTTCGCGCGCCACTGCTGCCCATTCCTCTTCCAGCGCCAGCACCGGCCCGCTCTCCCGCGGCAAGCTTTCTTTCAGCCGCGCCTGCGTCAGCGTCAGCAGCAGTCCTGCGTCCCGCATCATGAAACCCAAGCGTGGCTTCGGATAGGCCGGATCCAGCGGCACGTACGCTGCCCCCGCTTTCAGAATTCCCAGCACCGCAACCACCATCTCGCGGCTTCTTTCCATGCACACGCCGATCCGGCTCTCCTCTCCGGCCCCGCGCTGCCGCAACATGCGCGCCACCTGGTTGGCGCGGCCATCCAGTTCGCTGTAGCTTATCGACTCGCCGGCAAACCACAAGGCCGGAGCCTGCGGAGTGCGCCGGACCTGCCGCTCAAACAGCTCCGCCAGGCCGAGTTCGGCAACGTCTGAACCTGTCCGGTTCCAGTCATAGAGAATCTGCTTGCGCTCTTGCTCCGGCAGCAGGGCGAGCCGGCCAATGCTGCCATCGGGATCAGCCACGATGCTCCCCAGCAGCGTCTCCAGGTGCCGCGCCATCCTGGCGATGGTGGCGGCTTCGAACAGATCGGTGCTGTACTCCACCCGGCCCATGATTCCTTCAGGTTTCAGACGCAACGAGAGGAACAGGTCAAACTTTGCAGTGTGGTTGTCAATTGAACGGATGGTGGCGCTCAGGTTGCCAAAATCGCTGGCTACGCTGGCGCTATCAAATCCAAAGACAACCTGCGCGAGCGGATTACGGCCAAGCTCGCGGTTCGGCCGCAGGCGTTCGACAATGCGGTCAAATGGCAGTTCCTGGTGCGTATAACAATTCAATGCGGTTTCACGCACTTGCCGCGCCAGCCGGCGAAAGCTCATCTCACGGCTGCAGCGCGACCGCAAAATGAGTGTATTCACGAAAAAGCCAACGATCCCTTCAATTTCCGGACGGTTGCGGTTCGCGCTGGGCGTGGCCACCGGAATGTCCTCGCTTCCGGTATAGCGATGCAGCAGAACCTGAAAAGCCGCTAACAGTAGCATGTAAAGCGTTATACCCTCTTGCTGCGCGAGTAGACCCAGCGCCCTGGAAAGGCTTTCCGGCAACTTAATCCACTGCACCGCGCCGCGAAAACTTTGCATGGGCGGCCGCGGCCTGTCAGTGGGCAGAGCGAGATCGGAGAGGCCGTCGAGTTGTTCGTGCCAGTAGGAAAAGTGGCTTTCGAACGCGCCGCTCTTCATCTGCTCGTCCTGCCAGACGGCGAAGTCAACGTACTGGATCAGCAGCTCAGGAAGCGGAGAAGGCAGGCCCTGAAGATAAGCCTGATATAACGCGCGCATCTCGTTGAACAGAACCTTCACCGACCAGGCATCGGCGACGATGTGGCTCATCATGATCAGCAAGATGCTGTCTTCTTCGTCCAGCAGCAACAGGCGGCAGCGGAAAAGCGGACCACGCTCCAAATCGAATGGCTTTCCTGCCTCGGCTACGGTGATCCGCTCCGCGGCGGCTTCCCTTTCATCCGCCGGAAGCCCGCGCAAATTTTCCACCGGCAACGCCGGCGGGGCGGGTGGATCGATGATCTGGAACGGTCTGCCGTTCTCCGCGCCAAAACGTGTCCGCAACGATTCATGGCGGCGGACGACTTCATTCAACACGCGCTGCAGGGCAGCGCCGTCAAGCTTCCCGCGAAAGCGGATTTCCTGCGGAATGACGTAGGCCGGATTGCCGGGAACGAGCTGTTCCAAGAACCAGAGCCGCTGCTGGAATAGTGAGAGCGGTATGGGCGCGCAGTCGCGCCGGGCCGCCCGGATGGGGTCCGGCAGCGGGGCCGCAGCGGCCCTGAACTTCCGCTCCTCCGTATTGATCTTGAGCTGCTTGCTCGCAGTCATGTAGATCCACTCCTCTCTTGCGTACACTGCGCAGGGTTTGCTATTGATTTTTTGGAAATGGGGGCTGCGGCTAAACGCGCTCCAACTGGCTGCTTACGATCGTTGACGCCAGTCCCGCGATGGTGGGCGTCTCAAACAGGGTGCGCAAGGACAGGCTCACACCCAACGCCTGCCGTATGCGCGAGACCACCTGGATTGCGATCAGGGAATCCCCGCCCAGCCGGAAGAAGTTGTCGTGAAGACCGATCTTCGGCACTCCAAGCACGCCCTGCCATATACCGGCGATGGTCTGCTCCAGTTCGTTGCCCTCCGCGTCGCCGTTGGCGCCCGTAGTCGCGCAGACGTTTTTTTTCTCCAGCACGGTTTGATTTTCTTCAGCCTGCGCGGAGCTGAGTAGAAAGGCGTTCGCTCCGTTGTCTGTGGCGCTTATCCGTTCCGGTTCGGAAGGCGGCGCGATCCAGTGCCGCTTGCGCTCAAATGGATATGTGGGCAGGCTTACGCGTCGCCGGCGCTGGCCCTGCCAGAAATTTTCAAAGTCGATCCTGACGCCGGCTAGCCACAGCTTCCCAACGGCATGCAGAAGACATTCCATATCAGTGCAGGGCTTATCCGGATGGAACAAAGTTGCGACCACTGCGCGCACGCCGCGCGACCGCGGATGCCGCAGCACGATATTGGACAAAGTCTTGCCTGGCCCTACTTCCAGCAACACCCAGTCTTTCTCCTTAAGCAACTCCTCAACATTGTTGAGGAAACGCACCGTGTGGCGCATGTGCCGCACCCAGTAAGCAGGGTCCGTTGCTTGCTGCGGGCTGATCCAGGTTCCCGTCAGGTTGGAAAGGAACGGAATCGTGGGTGGATGAAAACGCCTGGTACGGGCGAAGCGGGCAAAACTTTCAAGGATCGGCTCCATGGCCGGCGAGTGCGACGCGGCCGAGATCGGCAGACGCTTGCACAGGACGCCCTCGTGCATGAGCCTGGACTCCAGTTCTTCCACGGCTGCTGCCGTACCTGAAATCATGCATTGAGATGGGCTGTTAACAGCACCGATGTCCACTCCCTCGCCCAGATATTTCCGGACCTCGTCGCAGGCAAGCGCAACGCTGAGCATGGCCCCGCGCGGTAGATCCTGCATCAGGCGGCCGCGCTCGGAGACCAGGAGCAGCGCGTCTTCCAGGCTGAAAACCCCAGCGATGCAAGCCGCCACGTACTCACCCAGACTGTGACCAGCCAGCGCATGCGGCCGCACGCCCCAGTGCTGCCACAGCTGCGCCAGAGAGTACTCGATGGCGAACACCGCTGCCTGCGCGTAGCGGACCTCGGCGATTCGCGCGCGCGATGCCTCTTCTTGCTGCGGCGAAGGATAGACCAGCTCTTTCAGACTGAACCCGAGGCGCTTCTCCACGATGGCGGCACAAGCGTCAAACGAATCGCGGAAGACCGCCTCGCTCCCATACAGGTCGCGCGCCATATGGATCTGCTGATTTCCCTGCCCGGGGAAAAGCAACACAACGCGGCGCTCTTTGACTTCGTCGGCTTCGGTGAAAACAACCGCAGGCGTCCGTTGCCGCAGAAGCTCCACCGGGCTCTCATGCGTCGGGCAGACAAGGGCGCGGCGATATTGCATTCTCTTGCGGCCCGTCTGGAGCGTAAACGCCACGTCTGCCGGATGGGGCTGCGCCGCTTCCAGATGCGCGGCCAGGTTGTCCGTCGCCATTTCCAGCGCAGTGTTGGTGCTTGCCGAAAGGACCAGCAGCTGATAATCGCGCACCTGCCCCTCAAGTTTGGCGGCAGGCGGCTCTTCCAAGATCGCATGCGCATTGGTCCCGCCAATGCCGAACGAGCTGACGCTGCCGCGGCGCGGGTGCCCATTGCTCTCCCAATCGCAGAGTTGGGTGTTTACGTAAAAACGGTTGTTCTGAAAATCAATTTGCGGATTGGGTGTTTTGAAGTGAAGGCTGGGAACCAGCTTTTTTTCCCGGAGACACAGCGCGGTCTTGAGCAGGCCGGTAATGCCGGCCGCCGCGTCGAGATGTCCGATATTCGTCTTGATCGATCCCAGGGCGCACGGCTGCGCTGCCTTGCGGTCTCTGGAGTAAGCTTCGATCAGCGCGGAAGCTTCAATGGGATCGCCCAATGGGGTGCCGGTGCCGTGCGCTTCCACATAACCGACCGTCTCCGGCTCTACCGCCGCCGCCTGTAGGGCTGCCCGGATCACTTTCACCTGCCCGGTGACGCTGGGTGCTGTATATCCAGGTTTCAGGGCCCCATCATTATTTATAGCAGTGCCTTTGATGACTGCATAAACCTGGTCGCCGTCTTCCAGGGCGTCCTGCAAGCGCTTGAGGACCACGACGGCACAGCCGTTCCCGCCGAGAGTGCCCTGCGCATTTGCGTCGAAGGCGCGACAGTGGCCATCAGGAGAGCTGTAGCCGCCTTTTTCGTACAAGTATCCGACCTGCTGCGGGAACTTAATGGCGACTCCGCCGGCCAAGGCCACTTCGCAGTCGCCCCATTGCAAGGCGCGGCAGGCGATGTGCAGCGCCACCAGGGAAGTAGAGCACGCGGTATCGATGGCGACACCAGGTCCAGTCAGATCGAGTTTGTACGAGGTACGGGTGGCCACATGATCCTTGTCTGTGGCAATACCGGTCTGGAATCGGCCCAGCGATCGCACCAGTTCACGATTTGGATAAAGATTGGCGAGCAGATAAGTAGAACTGGCGGAGCCGGCAAACACACCAATGCGTCCGCCATAAATTTCCGGATCGCAGCCGGCATCTTCCAGCGATTCCCAGGCGCATTCCAGGAAGATGCGCTGCTGCGGATCGGTAATGTCGGCTTCGCGCGGGCTGAAACCGAAGAAGGCGGCGTCAAACATTTCCGCGTCCTCAAGTACGCCGCGCGCCCGCACATAATGCGCATTTTGCCAGTCCGCAGCCGTAACCCCCACGGCCGCCATCTCTGCTTCGCTGAAGAAGGAGATGGATTCCTGCCCGGCGCACAGGTTGGTCCACAGTTCCCACACGTTGTGAGCGCCGGGGAACCGTCCCGCCATTCCAATCACAGCGATCCCGCTGGCTTCCATTCGCCCGCTCCGGCGTGCAGGTCCCGGTGCCTCCGCCGGTTCCGGTTGCTTTACTCGCGTTTGCAGCATTTCCGCCAGCGCGGCTACCGTGGGACAACGGAACAGGTCCACGAATGAAACTTCGACGTTCAGCGCCTGTTTGATCTTCTGCTGGACCTGCACCAGCAGCAGCGAATGGCCGCCCAGATCGAAGAAGTTGCGGTTGGCGCCGACCGCATCCAGGTGCAGCACTTCCGCCCAGATTTCCGCGATCGTACGCTCAATGCCGGACGCCGGCGGGACCAGCGCGGTTTTTTCCGTCTGGAAAGAAATGGCGAGGTGCGCGAGCTTCTTACGGTCTACTTTCCCGCTGGATGTCAGCGGAAAAGATTCCAGGTAGACGATGGGCCAAGGCACCATGTATTCCGGCAATTTGGATCTCAGGTAGTCTTTGAGTTCCTCGGCGGCGGGCATAGCGCGCTCGCGTCCGATGACATAAGCCACCAGGCGCTCCAGACCCTGATCCTTGCGGACCATTGCCACAGCATTGGCCACCACGGGATGTCTGGCCAGCGTGGCTTCGATCTCGCCCAGTTCGATGCGGAAGCCGCGCAGTTTCACCTGATCGTCACTGCGGCCAAGGAACTGAAGGCGACCATCCGCCAAGGCACGCGCGACATCGCCGGTTTTGTAAAGACGCGACCCGTCGCCCCATGGGTCGGGCAAAAACTTTTCTGCTGTCATGGCGGCCAGATTCAGATAGCCGCGTGCCAAAGCCACGCCTCCGATGTAGAGGTCACCGGCAATGTTGACAGGCACCGGACGAAGCTGCTCGTCAAGCACCCGGACTTGCATGTTGGTGATGGGACGTCCAATGCCGGGGTCCGCCTCAGCGGGGCTGCATGGCTCACAGGTAGCCCAGATAGTTGTCTCCGTAGGGCCGTAAGCGTTGAAGAAGTTGCGCCCCCCGGACCACTTTGCCACCAGCTCACCGGAGCAGGCTTCTCCGGCGGCAATGATATTTCTTAGCTTTGGGAATTCTGCCGACGGCAATGCCGCCAATGCTGAGGGCGTGATGGTAAGCGTGGTGACCTCCCACTCCTGCAAGAGCCGAGTCAGTTGCGGACCGGGAACAACATCTTTTTCCCGCGGCAGGCAGAGCGTGGCGCCGGAAAGAAGCGCTAGGGCCAGCTCGAATATGGAAGCGTCAAAACTGGCAGAAGCAAACTGCAGAACACGATCTCCTTCACCCAGCTTGAACGCTTCCTTGTGGGCATGATGAAGATTGGAAAATCCGCGATGGCTTACCAGCACTCCTTTCGGATTGCCCGTGGAGCCGGAAGTGTAGATCACATAGGCAAGATTTGCCGGCGATACAGGAGCCAGTGATGCGGCGGAAGCGTCCGCATAAGGCTCGCGGCCTGGCTGTTTGAGCAGAACGACACACGCCTCCGATCCTGCAAACAGGTGCGCCGTCTCGCTTTCGGCCAGCACGAAAAGCGGCCGGGCATCATTGAGAATGAACTGGATCCGCTCGGCAGGATGTTCGTAATGGATAGGAAGATATGCGCCACCCAATTTAAAAATGGCAAGGACCGCGGCCACTGACTCGGCGGAGCGGCGGAGACAGACTCCCACCAGCGCTTCCGGCTTCGCTCCCAACTCCACCAGGTAATTTGCCAGCTTCTGTGACCGCTCATTGAGTTCGCTGTATGAGAAACCCGTGTTCGGATCGAGCACGGCAAGCGCATGCGGCGTGCGGCGGACCTGCCGCTCGAAGAGCTCATGGAAGCAAAGCTCCGGAAGATCAAGACATGGACCTTGTGACCGCGTTTCTGCTGCTCGCATCTCCTCAGATGAGAGCAAATTGAGATCGCCGATGCGGCGATGGGGCGCCTCCACCACGGCTTCCAGCAGGTTCACGTAATGCCTCGCCATGCGCTCGATCGACTGGGTATCGAAGAGTTCCGTGTTGTACTCCCAGATCACGGAGATGGTGGCGTCGGTGTGCACGCGGCGCGCTGCCGATTGCTCGGCCCGGGGAATCACAATCACGCTGAGATCGAACTTCGCGGAGCCGTTGCTGCGCTCCAGGATTTTTCCCCGTAAGCCCGGAAAGTCGAGGTCGGGCATGGCGGAGTCGTGAAAGCCGAACGTGACCTGGAAAAGAGGGTTGCGGCCGATGTCGCGCTCCGGCTGCACAGCATGGATCAACTTATGCAGCGGCACGTCCTGATGGGCATGGGCGCCCAGCACCACCTCGCGCACTCTCTTCACTACTTCGCTAAAAGCAGGATCGCCGGACACATCGGTGCGCAGGACGAGCATGTTCACAACCATGCCGATCAGCCCTTCGACCTCCTCTACCCTGCGGTTGGCAATGCTTGATCCGATAGCGATATCAGTTTCATGGGTGTAGCGCGTGATCAGCGTTTTGAAGGCGGCGAGCAGCACCATGAACAATGTTGCGTTCTGGCGGCGGCTGAGCTGCTTGAGCGCGCCGTACAGCTCCGCGGGTAGCTCGATCCGGTGCCATTTTCCGCGAAAACCGGGCACAGCCGGGCGTGGATGGTCCTGCGGCAGCGTGAGCAGGGGCGCGGCCGGAAGGAGCCGCTGTTTCCAATATTCAATTTGTTCCGCCAGCGCTCCGGATTCCAGCACCTTGCGCTGCCAGCGAGCAAAGTCGCGATATTGCACCGGAAGCTCCGGCAGCGGCGAAGGCTCATGCCGCATGAATGCGGCATAGAGCGCTTTCAGCTCAGACATGAGGACCGCCAGGGACCATCCGTCATGAACAAAATGGTGCTCCAGTTGGACCAGCATGAAATCATCGTCGGCCAGTTGCAGGACCTTCCAACGCACCAGCGGATAGGAGCTCAGATCAAAGTTGATCGCCAGTTCTTCGGATACGAGCCGCTCCGCTTCCGCAAACCGGATTGCCGCCGGAACCAGGCGCAGGTCAGCCACTGGCACTTTCACCGCGAATGGAGGATGCACCTGTTGCACAGGCAGGCCGTCTATTGGCGCAAATGAAGTCCTGAAAATTTCATGGCGGCGCACGATCTCAGTGAAACATTTTTCCAGCACCGCGACATTGAGTTGTCCCTGGAAGCGCACCGTGACCTGCGTGTTGTAGGCAAGATTGCCGGGCACAAGCTGGCTAAGAAACCAGACCTGCTCCTGTGGAAACGAAAGCGTGACCCGCTCTTCCGGCGGCACAGGCTCGACGTGCGGAAGCCTGGAACGCGCCGACTCGCGGGCGCTATCGATAAGCGTCGCGACATTTTCAACCGTTGCCGCCGCGAATATCTGGGCAAATTCCAGATCAACGCCCAAGACGTTGCGAATGCGCGTGAGCATCTGGGTGACCAGCAGCGAGTGCCCGCCCAAATCGAAGAAATTATCCAGAACGCCGATGTGGCCGTTTTCCAGCAGCTCTGACCAGATCCGCACCACGGCTCTCTCACTTGCGGTGCGCGGCTCTACCAGCGGAACGTCACCGGCAGAATCGGCCTGTCCCGGCTCCGGCAGGGCTTGGCGATCAATTTTTCCGTTGGCATTGAGAGGCAAGGCCGGCAGGATGACAAACGC
>Ga0207667_10001378_pt1 | contig 30467 bp, 26 predicted proteins | sample KBSCornC52_FD_184301 | JGI IMG/M metagenome (GOLD analysis project Ga0207667, IMG submission 184301) | Corn rhizosphere microbial communities from Kellogg Biological Station, Michigan, USA - KBS Corn C5-2 (SPAdes) (version 2) | ecosystem: Host-associated > Plants > Roots > Rhizosphere > Soil ...
CACTTCTTTCTGAAACATACCAATTACAGCCTGCACATTGCTTTTCCACTCAAGCACTTTAAATAATATCTGTGATGAGATATTATAGGGAAAATTACCGACCAGGGTAAACGGCTCAGTAAACGGCGGTTCAATGGTCAAAAAATCCTTGTGAATGATCTTTGTTTGTAATGCCGGATATTGCTGCAGCAACCAGTTAACCTTTTCCTCATCCAGTTCAACACATTTAAAATCAATGTCCGGCAGAGTTATCAGATATTTGGTTAAAGCACCGCCCCCAGGCCCCACTTCAAGCAAACGCTGAAATGTATGTTCCTGTAGCGCTTCTACAATTTTGCGACAGATATTTTCATCTTTCAGAAAATGCTGTCCCAGCGACTTTTTTAATGTATACACGGTGCAAAAATAAGGAGTAAAGGTCTAAAGGCGCAAAGCAACGAGCCTCCGGTGTCAGGGCCTGATTTTCCGGCTTTCAGAATTGGCTTCGTGAAGCGATGACAACAGGTCTTTTGCGAGTTTGTCGGTAGAATGCATGCCATCTGTAATTTTTATGCTATCAGCCTTACCTGCGGCAGCCCTGACATGGGCTACAGCTGTAGAGTCGGAAATAACCTTTGCTGCCGGCTGTTTACCGGAATAAATAACCGAAACCTGCGTAGCTGGATTGTGCGATGTAACCTGCGCCTTTGTATATATAAAGCCGGTTACCATCAGTAGTATGGGCAACATACACTTCATAGGGGGGATTTGGGGTTGGAACAAATGTATAAAAAAATCTATTAAAATCAAATGTTATATGCTTTTGTAAAACACTTATTATCAACAGTGTATACTCAGTACAGTGAACCCGGGGTATTACTATAACCGCAGAGTCGCAAAGGCGCACAGAATTAATAAAATACGTTCTATGCCCCGGTGTGTCTGCGGTAAAATTTATTATAGCCTATTAAATCGTAAATTAGCCGCTTCAATAGAAAAAGTAAATGAACGCTCAACAACAAAAACCCATAATAGGCATATCGATAGGTGATTTAAATGGCATTGGCGCAGAACTGATTATAAAAACATTGAATGATCATCGCCTGCTGGAGTTATGCACGCCTGTTATTTTTGCTTCGAATAAAGTGATCAACTTTTATCGCAAATCTGTACCGGATATCAACTTCGCTTATCAAAGCATTAAGGAGCTGAACCGCGTTAATTTCAAACAGATCAATATTTTTAACTGCTGGGAAGAAGAAGTAGCCATTACACCCGGCCAGCTATCTGACATCGGCGGCCGCTATGCCATTAAATCATTGAGCATGGCAGTGCAGGCCCTGAAAGAAAATAAGATTCATGGCCTGGTAACCGCTCCTATTCACAAGAAAAATACCCATAGCGCTGAATTCAATTATACAGGTCATACCCCCTATCTTAAACATATATTTGGTGTGCAGGACGTGGCCATGCTTATGGTAGCCGGCTCATTCAGGGTAGGACTGTTAAGTGAACACGTGCCGGTTAGTGAAGCAGCAAGGTATGTTACGCGCGATAACATTTTATCAAAGCTCAGTATCATTAATAATTCCCTTATTAAAGACTTTGGTATCGATAAACCGAAGGTAGCCGTACTGGGACTTAACCCCCATGCCGGTGACGAAGGATTGATTGGCCGCGAAGAAGAAGATATCATCAAACCGGCTATTAAAGACGCCAAACACTTTATGCTGGCTATGGGACCTTACAGCGCCGACGGATTTTTTGCCCGCAGGCATTACGAAAAATTCGATGCTGTGCTGGCTATGTACCACGACCAGGGATTGATACCTTTTAAATCGCTGGCTATCGGCGAAGGAGTAAATTATACTGCAGGTTTACCTGTAGTACGCACGTCTCCTGACCATGGTACTGCCTTTGATATTGCCGGTAAAAACAAAGCCGACCACTCATCTTTCTTAACTGCTATTTTCGAATGTATTGATATTATCAACCGCCGCAGCGGATACATTGAAAGCCATCGCAATCCGGTGAAGAAAGTAACTCCGGCGATCCTCGCCAATGTGGAAGATGAAAAAATAGACGAGATAGATAATACAACTGAATAAAACAAAAATCCTCCCGACTTACAGTCGTGGAGGATTAATTTTGATAGGACAAGTAAATAAGATAAGCTAAGGTTTACGAATAATTTGCACATCAGAGCAACTTCTGCATTTAATATAGCCTGCCGCAACCGCGGTATTGCAAATGGTAAAGGCTATAAAATAACAGGAACAATTATATGTATATAGCTTTTGACAGCTATGTTGGGTGACTTATATTTTACGGCTACAGGAATGGTTAGGTCACTAAAACCAGCAGGTGTTGTAATAAATGCCAGAAAAGAGAACATGGTATTCGTTTTCATTGGTGTACGTGCATTAAGCTTATTGTGTATATAAACGGACCTTCTTATATATTATTTCCCCTAATTCTACGTATAGGTTTATACCTACAATCAACTCACTGATTATCAGCGTAACTTATTTTAATTATGTATAACGTATTTGATGTAAATCAATTGGGCATTAGATACTGGCCGATAAATCGCATAATCGATGTAATCAATTAATTGCCAAAGCCTTAAAGGGTACTTGTTGCTACCTTGTTGGGTATTTGTTGGGGTTTTGTTGGGATCTTCATAGGTAAACACCCAACAAATACCCAATAAACACCCAATAAATACCCAACTAAATCCCAACAAAGGGTAACGAAGACCATTTTCGTTTATGTTTTGTTTATACTTACGTTATACTTCACTTATGAAAGCTTGCCTATTTGGTAAACAAGGTATAAAGAAGGTATTAATCAGGTATAAAGAAGATATCAATCAGATTCCCCGTTTACTTAAATGAATCGTTCGAAATGCCCTTATTGATAATGTAGCTGTTGTAGGTAATCTCTATTTTACCTTTTTGGTCACCGCCAGTGGGAGCGTTTTTGGGAGTTTGCTGACCGGCATCGTAGTCGAAGGCAATGCCTTTGGGCAGTTTATAATTTTTGGTGGCAAAAAGAAAGGTTATTTTATCGGGCAGGCCGCTGGCAATATAATGACCATATTGCATTTCCATTTCATAGGTTCCGTTTTCACGGGTGGTGATAACGGCTTTTTTTACCAGCGCATCTTTTTCATCGATATAAAGGGTTGATACAACCACATCGCTTTTTTCATCAAGAGGTAATAATTTAACAATGGTGACCGGGGCGCCATTTAACTGGCTTTTTCCTGCTGCCACTGCAGTATAATTATTTCCTTCGAACAAAGTAGCCAGATTTATATTACCGCCGCCTTTGGGTACTATTGAAATACCATCCTGCTTTTTGATCTTGAACTTATCGGGCTTTTTATAAAAAACAGTCACTTTCGATTCGGGTACCTTCATAAAAGATACATCGGTTTTCATGGTACCCTCTGCCTGATAATCATTTACAACGGCGAGTTTTTCTTTTACCCTTTTTATCAATCCATCTGCATCCTGGGCCATAGTTGTAAGTCCGGGCATCATCAGCATCATCCATATACCAATAGCCATTGATTTCATATCAACCTGATTGTGACGCAAATTTACTTATTAAAACGCTCAACGCTTAATGCCTAAAGCCTAACGCGAGGTTAAATGCAAAATGCTGAACGCTGAATGCTAAATGCAAAACGCTAGAATACAATTCCAATGCGTTACACGTTCAGCTTTACGCGTTCAGCTTTACGCATTAAGAAAACTGTCTGCATCGCGATATGCCTTAATAAGCGCCAGTTCTCCCTCCTGCCCTTTTTGCGACATGCCATGTTCCATGCCCAGAACACCTTTATATCCTTTCTCGTAAATATGTTTAAAAATATTTTTATAATTCATTTCTCCTGAACCGGGTTCCTTTCTGCCGGGATTATCGCCGATCTGCAGGTAGCCAATTTCTTCCCATGCCTTATCCAGATTATCTATAATATCACCTTCGTTGCGTTGCATGTGGTACATATCAAACAGCATTTTACAGGAAGGGCTGTTAACTGCTTTGCAAACCATATAACCCTGATCGCTGTGGCGAAGAAAAAGATCCGGATTATCGCTTAATGATTCCAGTACCATTACCAGTCCGTGCGGTTCAAGAATTTCACACGCCTTTCGCAAAGCGATGATTACGTTGGCGGTCTGGTATTCAACAGATAAACTTCTTTCGTAATTACCGGGCACCACCGTCATCCATTTGGCACGGCAGCGTTTGGCTACTTCTACAGCTGTTTTGCAGTCTTTGATCATTTTGTCGGTCCACTCCTGTTTACCGGTAGTAAGGCTGGTACGCCAGTGCCAGTTATCTGAAGTAACTACAAACACGCCCATTGTCATCCCGAGCTTTTCGAGGGTATCACCTATTTTTTTTTGTTGTTCTTCGGGCCTGCCCATCATGCCATTATCTTCAATAGCGCGAAAGCCATGGTCATATGCGAATTTTATCTGGTCGATAAAATTATCGCCTGCCTGGTTTTTAAACATGCCATCATGAATAGCATAGTTAAGGTTGAAAGTTTTATCTGCTACAGGCAATGGATCCTTGTGTATCGGACTGGCAACAGCGCTTACACCGGCAGCAGAAAATACCGATGCTCCGGCCAATGCAGATTGTTTCAGAAAAATGCGTCTCTTCATATAGTGCAATGTTTGTTAATTAAATTTAGCTGATTCTTCGCTTCGCTCAGAATGTTTTTTGCCACAGATTACGCAGATGAACACAGATTGCTATTTTTTGCGAATTCTGAATGGTTAAATATCCGTGTCCATCTGTGTAATCTGTGGCAACTATTAAGAAAGAATTAAAACCATATAATGAACCATCAGGATCTTTAGGGAACGCAGGTTGTTAAACGACATATATTGATGCGGAAAGGGCAATCGTTTGCACAATTAATTCTCGAACGGTAAGATAGAAGAAGGATTTATTCCTTAAATTCCATTTCAATCAAAAGAAGAACCTTGTGAAATTAACATGCTTTGTAACAGTGGTTTTGCTGGCAGGTCAGTACACACTGGCACAAACCGGAAACCAGGCTGCCCTTCAACCTTATGAAGAAACTATCCCGGGATCAACAGTAAAATTTAATATGATGCCTGTACCCGCAGGAAGCTTTACAATGGGCAGTGCCGCTAATGAAGCTATACATAAACCAGAGGAAGGCCCTGCCAGAAAAGTAAAGCTCGACGCCTTTTGGATGGGCGCCAGAGAAGTAACCTATGATGAATTTCTTTTGTTTTTCAATGATGACAATACCAGCCGCGATTCAGAAGTTGATGCTGTAACCCGGCCCACGCCACAATACATCGATTTAAGCTGGGGAATGGGCAAGCAGGGTGGTTTTCCGGTAAACAGTATGTCGCAGTACACAGCTATTATGTATTGCCGCTGGCTGTATAAAAAAACGGGTCACTTCTACAGGTTGCCTACAGAAGCTGAATGGGAATATGCATGCCGTGCAGGTAGTAACACTTCATATTATTTTGGTAATGATGTAAAACAGCTAAAAGAATATGCGTGGTATGCCGACAACAGTAATAAAAAATATCAGAAAACAGGACAGAAAAAACCGAATGCCTGGGGGTTGTATGATATGCTTGGCAATGTAAGTGAGTGGACGCTGGATCAGTTTCGTACTGATTATTTTACTGCCATTGGAGATTCTGCAGTAAATCCTGTTATGATTCCTGCTACCACCTATCCGCGTTCGGTTCGTGGTGGAAGTTATATGGATGATGCCGGTGATCTTCGTTGCGCCAGTCGCGGTAAATCTGATGCTTCGTGGAACAAACGCGATCCGCAAATGCCTAAAAGCAAATGGTGGCTGACCGATGCTATGTCAGTTGGTTTCAGAGTGGTCAGGCCATTACAGGAACCGGGCGCAGCAGAAGCCGAAGCATATTATAAAAAGTTTTTGGAACACTGAGCCACGGAGCGTTGCTGCGCAACGCAAAAACAGGTTGCCACAGATGACACAGATGAACACGGATATAAAATACAAGTTGATATTTAACTAATACTAATGCTATGAGTACCGAAAATTCTAACCATGCTGCCACTTCCCGGCGGGAATTTGTAAAACAATCTACATTACTGGCAGGAGGATTGCTGGCTGCCCCTCTTTTGTCAAGAGCCAATTTATTTTCAGGAGCCGATGATACCATTAAAATTGCATTGATCGGTTGCGGTGGTCGTGGTACCGGCGCCGCCATGCAGGCTTTGTCGACCAAACAAAACGTTAAGCTGATAGCCATGGCCGATGCATTTCAGGATAATCTTGAACGCAGCCTTAAACGTTTAACAAGTGAAGCGGCTAATAATGGTATTGCCAAAGAGCGTATAGATGTACCTGCAGAAAGACAATTCCATGGTTTCGATGCTTATACCAAAGTTATTCCGCTGGCCGATGTAGTTATACTGGCCACACCGCCCGGCTTTCGGCCTATTCATTTTGAAGAAGCCATCAAACAAAATAAACATGTTTTTATGGAAAAACCGGTAGCTACAGATCCTGCCGGTATAAAGCGTGTACTTGATACAGCCGAGATCGCCAAACAAAAAAAGCTGAATGTTGTAGTTGGTCTGCAGCGCCATTATCAGAATTCGTACCGTGAATTAATTAAGCGCAAAAAGATGATCGGTGATATTACTTCTGCGCAGGCATGGTGGAATAATGATGGCGTATGGGTACGTAAACGCCAATACGCACAAACAGAAATGGAATACCAGATGCGTAACTGGTACTATTTTGTTTGGTTATGTGGCGATCATATTTGCGAGCAGCATATCCACAATCTGGATGTGATCAACTGGTTTAAAGAAGGCTATCCCGTAAAAGCTCAGGGCATGGGCGGTCGCCAGGTCCGCAAAGGAAAAGACAATGGCGAAATATTCGATCACCATTATGTTGAATTCGTTTATGCCGATGGTTCGGTATTAAACAGTCAGTGCCGTCACATTCCCGGCACCATGAGTAAAGTAGATGAATTGTTTATTGGCACAAAAGGAAGAATACAATGTGGTGAGGCGAATATAATCGATAACAATGGCAAGGTATTATATCAGTACGATAAAAAAGCCGAGAACAATCCCTATCAAACTGAACATGACGAATTATTTGCTGCTATTGCCAAAGGTGAATACAAATTTGCCGATGCTGAAAACGGCGCCAAAAGTACTATGACATCAATCCTTGGCCGGATGGCTACTTATACCGGTCAGGTTGTTGAATGGGATAAAGTATTGAATTCAGGTTTAAGTCTGCAGCCACAATCATACGACTTCAATGCTGCGCCACCGGTAGTACCAAACGATGAAGGTTATTATCCGGTAGCAATACCTGGTGTAACGAAGTATGGGTTTTAAGTGAAGTTGAAAAGTTCGGGAGTATGGTCTGAAGGCTATACTCCCGAATTTTTTATATGTTCCGGATCGGCAAAAAAACATAAGCATTTTCATTTAGTCAACCTACCGCTCCTGCGTTTACCAATGCTTTATCAAATAGAAATGCCAAAATTCCTTAGAAATTTTGCTTAACTTCCCTATATTGGCATCAGTCTTCGCTGTTACGGGTCCGTTTAGTAGCAAAATATTCCCCGGGTTTCAAAATTCAATAAGCCAACCAGCTAAAATATTGATAGATGAAAGGTGTTTCGCTTTTCAAATGGTTTAAGAATGTATCTATAGCAAGGAAACTGTATTTCACAGTGGGCATAATGGCCACCCTGATAGCCATTGAATTGGGCGTACTCATTTTTTCTATCCATACCCTTTCATCTGTACGGGCTTATGTAAACGGAGAAGGGCTTTGGTCAAAGGCGCAAAAAGATGCCATGTATCAACTACTCAAATATGGCCGTACCCACGACGAAGCAGATTACCAGCAATTTCAGGAGTATATGAAAGTGCCAAGAGGCGATCACAAAACTCTGGCAGAACTGAGCAAACCTCACCCTGATATGAAAGTTGCCTACGAGGGCTTTATTGAAGGCCGTAATCATAAAGATGATGTAGAAGGCATGATCAGCCTGTTTACCCGCTTTCATTCCATTTACTACATTCATAAGGCTATTGTAGTTTGGGCTGAAGCCGACCCGCTGGTAACGCAATTTATTCCCATCGGAGAACAATTGCACAAAGAGATCAATTCGGGCCATCCTTCTCAGGAAAGGATCAATGACATCATTCAAACTATTGATCCCATCAACAAACGCCTGACCGTTCTGGAAGACGATTTTTCGTTTACACTGGGCGAAGGCTCCCGATGGCTCGAAAACCTGGTTTTAAAAATATTGTTTTCGGTAGCCCTTACTGTTGAAGTAACCGGTTTAACACTTGCCATCATTGTAAGCAGAAATATCCAGAAAGGATTGAATGAAATTCTGCAATCGGCAAGAGCCTTTGCCAATAGGGACTTCTCCCGTAAAGCAAAAGCTTTTTCAAAAGATGAAATTGGTATTCTGGCTAATAATTTCAACACCATGGCCACCGAACTGGAGCGAAATATTCAGGAGATCAGGGCGATGGAAAAAGAAATACGTGAAGTCAATGTAACCCTGGAGAAAAAAGTATTGCAACGTACGGCAGAGCTTGAAAGCAAAAATAAAGAACTGGAGCAATTTGCTTATGTGGCATCGCACGATCTGCAGGAACCGTTACGCACCACATCGAGCTTTGTAGAACTGATCAGAAAACAATATCACGGAAAGCTCGATGACAATGCGGATAAATATATCGATTATGTAATACAGGCTTCTGACCGTATGAAAACTTTGATCAAAGACCTGTTGGACTATTCACGTATTGGCCGGGAAAAGAAATTTGAACCGGTAGACTGTAACATTACATTTGGAGAGGTGATGGCGGATCTTGCCAAAGTGATCAAAGAAAACAAAGCAACTATCATAGCCAACCGGCTGCCTCTTGTATATGCATTTCCAACAGAATTAAAATTACTGTTCCAGAACCTGATCAGTAATTCCATTAAATTCCAGAAACCGGGCATCGCTCCTCAGATTGAAATTTCTGCGAATAAAGAAAACGGATTTTGGCATTTTTCATTTCAGGATAATGGTATTGGCATCGAAAAACAATATCAGCAACGCATATTTATTATCTTTCAGCGATTGCATAACCGGTCGGTATATGAAGGCTCAGGTATTGGTCTTGCCCACTGTAAAAAAATTGTAGAGCTGCATGGCGGAAAAATATGGGTTGAATCAGAAGCTGGCAAAGGCAGCATCTTTCATTTTACCCTGGCAGATATGGCTTAAGGGAAGTCTGAAGTCTGAAGCCAGAGGTCCGAAAGAAACAACCGCTTCTGACTTCAGACATCGGGCTTCCGGCTTCAGTTTTACGACAACACGTCCTTCTTTCTGAAGATCACTACAGCAGCGGTTACAAAAAAGATAATATGCAGGATCAATATAAAAGCCGAACGAAGAATGGCCGGTAAATTTTGTATACTGCCTGGTATGGCGCTGTTGGCATCGGTTGCTCTTATATCAAAAAAACCTTTCCACCCCAGCATATGAGAAGTAAACAGATAAGGCTTCATTGATAAAAACAAAGGAAGGTCCATAGTAGTAAGAATGGTACAAACAATAACAATACTCATGGCTGCCACTATAGGACCGATCGAATTTTCAGCAAATAAGGATAGAAAGAACGACAATGCAGCAACGGTTGTCATGGCAATGGCCGCAAACCCAAAGGCTGCAAGGTATCGCCAGAATACATCCGATTGCGGGATCTGAATGATCACCTGGCTTTGAAATACCATCAAATCTCCCCTGCCAAATACCAGGATCGAAACAACCAACGATAAAATAGCCATCCATACCAACAACAGCAACGTGTAAACGGTAGAGGCCAGAAATTTACTTATCAGTAATGAAGAACGACTGATGGGTTTGCTTATCAGCAGGCGCAGCGTGCCCATGTTTGCTTCTCCGGCAATCATATCACCACCTACCAGTGCAATCAGCAATGGTACATGAATAAGCAGGGTTTGTAATATAAAATAACATACAAAGTAACCATTGAGTATTTTACCTTCTACATTAAATCGTTCGATGCTTTGCAGCATAAAACCAACATAGGTTTTTCCATCGAGGTAAAGCGCCAGTTGTATCAGCACCACAATAGCGGTAATGGCTACAAAAGCAATATAGGTACGCGGCCGTTTAAATATCTTAAACAATTCAATTTGTAAAAGTGTCCACATGCCGGTTTTCGGTTGTTAATGAAAGAAAATAGGATTCCAGGGAATTTTGGGGTTGTATGGCCATAATGCCGGCGCCTGCGTTTACCAGGTCGCTGGTTAATGCCGGTACCTGCTTTTTATTCATTTGCAAAAGGATGATATTATTCTGCTGATCTTTGATACAATCACTCCAGTTGCTGGCCTGCAACCATAACAACACTTCATGCGGATTGGTTACTTCAACATGTACAAGGGTTTGGGCAGGATCGAATAGTTCCGCTACGCTGCCTTCAATTATTTTTTGTCCCTTATCAATAATAAGCATGCGATTGGCGATCAGTTCTATTTCATGCAGCAGGTGCGACGATACTACAATTGTTTTTCCTTCGTGCCGGCTAAGATGTAAAATAAGGTTACGTATATCGGCAATACCCTGCGGGTCAAGGCCGTTGGTAGGTTCATCCAGAATGATCAGTTGCGGATCATGAATAAGCGCTATAGCAATGCCCAGTCTTTGTTTCATCCCCTGCGAATAGGTACGTACTTTACTATGGGCACGATCCGTTAATCCTACCTGCGCCAGCTGATCACTTAGTTTTTTTTCATTAACCGACACACCGCTCATACGGGCAAAAAGGGAAAGGTTTTCGTAAGCGGTGAGGTATTTATACAGGTCGGGTTTTTCAATTACGGCGCCTATCTGCCGTAAGATCTCTTTCCGCCGGGTAAGCAAATTCAGGCCAAACAATTCAATGGAGCCTGCCGTGGGTTCAATTAAAGTAAGCAGCATGCGGATGGTCGTAGATTTACCAGCGCCGTTCTGCCCCAGAAAGCCATATACATCTCCGGCATTTACCGTAAAGGAAATATCATTTACCGCCTTAACCTCGCGATAATGCTTGCTTAAATTACTGACTTTTATAATTGCCGACATACTGAAGCTATTAGCTAAGAGCTTAAAGGGCAAAAGAGATAAAGGGCCCCCTAAGTCGCTGAGAAACAAAAGTATTAGAGTTCACCGTCCAAATCCCTCATAATAACTTTTTTGTTGCTATTATGGTTTACCCAATCAATAATATATCATAAAAAAACCTCTTTTCCTCCTTTCATCTTTAGGCTCTAGCCTTCAAATTATCGTTTGCCTGCGAAACGCACGTACCAGGAGTACTATATTAAGACGGATTTAACTCAAAAATATTTTTTGTAAAACCGGCTTGCAAAAAACAAACCGGTGAATTACATTTGTATGGTTCCTCTACATCCTCTGATATTTCCGTACCGCCGCAGGCCATTATTTAAGGCGACCTGCAAACTTCCAAAAACCTACATAAGCCACTGAATATTTGAATACTCTATAACAGAATAGCTATTCCAATTCCTAAGTAATCCACGATTCGTACACCCTCCCAGATCGTTTTGTATCCTTTAAAAAAAGTGCATTTCTTTTTTTAACGCTGAAACTATTTTAAAATGAAGCGCAATTTTTGTCTTGCGGTTTCAACCTGCCTGCTACTTGCCCAAATGGTACAGGCACAGGTTAACGAAGACTTTAACTCAAGGAATGGCATTGCTGTAACACAGCTTAAAGGATACTTACAGAATCATTGCTGGATGATCCCTGATTTTGAGATCAGCAGATCGGGAGCTGATGAAAATGGCTCGCTGATTTCGGGTTCTGCAGCTGCGGCCAATCAACAGGCAGGCATTTTTACGCCTGTGCTGGATGTTCCCGAACAAATGAATGTTTCCTTTACCTGGCAGTTTAATCACCCTTTGGAAGAAGGGGCGCGCCGGTGGTTAAAGGTATATTTAACTGATGCCAATAATGCTGTTGTAACCAAACTGGACAGTATTGAGTGCCTTACCGGTAGCGATCTTTCTTCTCACACTTATAATAAATCGTTCACCGGTATTCATCCCGGAATATACAGGGTGTACCTTAATTATCAGGGAACCGGCGGCAGCTCACGCATTGCCATTGATCAGTTGGTTGTGTCGGCGCCATTTCATTATGCCACCGGATGCAATACGGCTCCTGAAGCGATGAATGATAATATCAGCGGGCTTCCGAACCATACGGCAGCAGGTCAGGTAACAGCCAAAGATGCAGATCACGACACTTTCAGGGCGTATCTTATCAACAATTCGCCCGATGGTACTGTATCGCTGAAAAACGACGGTACTTTTACCTTCACTCCCAACCCCGGTTTTACAGGCAACTCCACCTCCTTTACATATAAAGTATGTGATAATGGTTTTGGCAGATTGTGCTCACAGGATGCCACTGTTAAACTTCATTTCCCTTCAGAAGCTACAAGTTTGAATGACTTTGCAGGTTCATATAATGAAGGCGGACATGTGTTACTGAAATGGGCTACCAACTACGAATTGAACAGCAACCGGTTTGAAATAGAAAGGACCTTAGATGGTAAACACTGGCAAACAGTAGGCGCCATAAAAGCACAGGGTACTTCTTCTGTTAAAAACGCATACGAGTATACAGATCATGCAGGTAAAAATACCGCGCTTAAAAACGACCTGTATTACCGTTTAAAGCAAATTGATGATGCAGGTAAAGTGGCTGTAAGCAGAATTTTGGTAGTGCGCGTATATAATACGCCTGCAGTTAAAATGATGACTGTTACACCCAGTCCAACCAAAAATGATATTGCAGTTACTGCGCAGTTAAATGAAAATGGTTATGTAGCTATGAAGATCCTGAATGCCGATGGCGCTATAGTTATGAATAAGTCGTCAAAAGCTGATGCGGGCACTAACAATTTTATCATGGAAGGAAGCAGTCATCTTCAGCCGGGAGCTTATATGCTGGATGTATCTGTAAACAGTAAAGAAAGAATGCTGGTAAAGCTCATCAAAGAATAATGATCGGCAATCGTGAATCGGCAATCGTGAATTAACATTGACGATTGCCGATTCACGATTCACGAATATTTACTCCCAGATACGATTGCAGGTTCTTCACATATTCTTCAAATGCAGCTACGCCTGCGGGAGTGATCTTACAAATGGTTTGGGGATAGTTATCCTTGAATTGTTTTACTACTTCAATATAACCCGCCTCTTTTAATTTATTGATCTGCACACTGAGGTTGCCGGCGGTGGCATTGGTTTTTTCTTTGATGAAGGTAAACTCTGCCTCCTTCACGCTGATAAGCAATGAAACAACCGCTAACCGTAGCTGAGAATGCAGTATTGGATCTAAATCTTTAAACTCCATTACACGATAGTTCACTTTATGATGGGATCTTTTTCCGGTTTCTGGCCTGTAACATATAACCCGGTATTAAATAGCCGACTATTATTGCAACTGCAGATATCATCATATCGTATTTAAAATCCTGTATTATAAAAATGGCAATAGCAGCAGCCCAGTTTACTACTGCACCAATGATCAATGGACGAAAACGGATAGCACTTCCCTGTATAAACATCCAGAAAGCGTACAACACATAAAAATATCCGAAAGTAAAGCTTGACTTACCCAGGCTGGTGGCGGCGATTATTACGAAAAGACTTATAAAAAAACCAGTACCAAACTTTTGCAATAATTCCTGTACATAAGTTTGTACCAACTGCTGTTGTTTTTTACGTATACGGGCAAATGTGTAAATAACAGCGCCCAGTAACATCATTCCACTCCACACCCAGCTTATATAGCTCCACCAGTTCAAATAAGCAAAAACGAGCGATAACAGAGAAGCGCCAAGCAACAGCCATCCCCACAGCAGCCAGGTAATACCACTTAATTGATGGTCTTCCTTTGCCACCCGGATCATTTGATGAATAAGTTCCCAGCTTTCCTCTTCAGTTATTTTTCTGTCTTTCATTATAGGGGTTTGATTTTTTATGTTTTATCCGCAACAGGTAGCCAGGTATGATCCACGCCACAATCATAGCCGCCGACACAAGCAGTAAGTGATACTCAGCTGGAATAACAGTAGATAAAACAGATAACAGCCAGCAACCGATGCCTCCCCATACCAGCGGTTTAAAACGAAGAATAATGCCGGAAAGAAAAGTGGGTATACCATATATAGCCAAAAAAATGGGATCGATCAGTTTATAAAAGTCCTGGACCTGTACGCTGCTTATCAGCCATGCCATGAGCCCCATCATAACTATAAACGTAATCCAAACATATTTAACAATATCATCGGTATAGGTGCGCACCGTTTGTTTCCGTCGTTTTTTCCGCAGAAAAAAGATCTGGTATATTACTGCTATCCATGTAACAATCCAAACAAGGTAATGTTTCTCATACTGTATCCTCAGCAATATAAATTCTGCTACGCTGCAACAGAATACCACCCATCCCCAAAGCAAATACAAAAAACCGTCTTCGTTAAAACGGTTGGTAGCCTTATTGATCATTGACTCTATAAGGGCCAGGCTTTCTGTATGTGAAAAACCGGTTTCTTTTTCCATACTCATAATTAACGGTAAATCTTTATAGCCCGGGGGTTAAGTCCCGGGCCATAAAGTACCAAATATATAATTGTCTGTGCAACACAAATGCACATTATTTGCACTCAGCCAGCAGCTGTTCAGTTCTTTGTTTGCCCCAGTTGGGAGAAATGGGAGAAGCAGGTTTAAATGTTTCGTACTTTTTGATCGCCTGCTCAAGCACAGGTTTTGCCGTACTGCAGCCACCCCCGAATTGTTCAGGTGTATTGCGCAAATTATTTCCCTGGAAATAATAAGGTCTTGGGTTGGAAGGATCCTGCGTTTTCGCTTTTTCAAGTTCCTGCTGAGTCAGAGCTCCATATTGCTGCCAGCGCTGTTGCGGATTTACAAGCATATGCAGGGTTGCGATCATGGCCTTAACAACAGATATTTCAGAATTATTGGGCTGCAGGGCATCGGCCTTCGCCAGTAATTGTTCTGCTTTGCCTGCAATGGCGTCATTATTGGGCATATCGTTTTTCATAAAAGCATAGATCACCTGGGTGAGCGACGCATAGTAATAAGGTAACCATTGATTTTTTTCAGCATCTGCAACTCGTTCAAAAGCCGCGGATGCAGCCAGCATGTCATCGGCCGTTTTAGCAGAATCGATGAGAGCAATATCGGTTGTCATTGCTTTTACAAACTTTTCGCTTTGAGCAAAACTATGTGTTGCCATAGCAAGTGAAATAGCCGCGAACAAAATTTTCTTCATGATAGGTGTTTTTTTATTTAATGATTTATAAATTACTATTGATAACATCGTCGCTTCTGTCAACACCAAAGCTCATAAAACAGCCGATGAAAAAGAAGCGGCGGGCAGTGGGCAAAATGGGATCTTTCCGTAAACCGTTGTATGAATAATTATATCCAAAAACCTGGTCGCTGCCCAGTACATTGTTTACTGAGAAAACCCACACAATAAATTTTTTGGCTTTTTGATTACCGATATTGGGCAGATAATTTACGCTAAAGCTCAAATTGTTATAGGCGATGGTTTTACCCTGATCGGCAATTTGAAATTTACCTGCACTGTTGCTATACCTGATATTATAATAAGGGCGTCCTGTAGCAAATGTGTAAGAGCCATTGAACTGGGTTTTCCAATTGGTAACAAATTTTTTAACTACCAGACTGGCGGTATGATTTGCGGCAAAATTGGGTTGAAGAGCATAGGGATAATTTAAATAATCTCTTTTGGTATCGAGATACGAATAGGAGATCCAGTAATCGACATTCTTCAAGGTTTTACGATCGCGCCAGAACAATTCAATTCCTTTGGCATCGCCATAACCTGCAGTACCAAAGCTGTCGATAATACCTGCACCATGGGTATCGTAGGTTTTTAATAAGTGATCGTACTTTTTATAAAATCCTTCAATACGCAGTGTATAATCCCTGCTCACCTTTTGATAGTTTGCGATATAGTGTGTGGCTTTTGTATACAGCGGATTATTGTAGGCATAGCCACGCAAATAATAATCTTTGTCGGGCTTCTGGAAGAAAATGCCATATGCAAGTGAAGCCTGACCTTTATCGCCTACTTTGTAGGCCAGTGAAAGCCGGGGTACAATGTTCGATCTGTTCAGTAATGTAGACTGCTCGTAACGCCCGCCAATTTTTGCTGCCAGATCATTGGTAATATACAGATCAGCTTCGGCAAAAGCCGCTTTAAAATGATCGGTAGATGTTATTATTCCGTTCGTGATATAAGCATTGGTATAGTTGCTTTTATCGGTAAAGTACATGTACTCACCTCCGAACCGCAGGGCGCTCAATCCATAAAAGCGTTTTTCCAATACTGCTTTTATCTGCGCAAGATCGCCGTTGCTCTTTACATGAAAGCTCTTTGTATCGTATGGTTCATAACTAAGTGCAACAGGTGTATTGGACTGGTCCTGCAACTGGTTTGAAATTTTATCGATATTGTTGCTATAGGATGATCCCAGGTACATATGCCATTTTTTGCCGAGGTTTTCTTTCCACGATAAATTAGCGTATACATCGTAATTGGTGAGGCCGAAAGCATTTTTCAGATCTGTTGAATCAATATCGGGTCTGCGCACGCCAAGCCGGTTATAATTGAAGTAACCGTAAAATTTCAGCATGCCGGTTTTGGATGTTTTAATACGGAAGTTTGCTTCGCCATTGTGAAACTCAGGTATTTTAAAATTGTCGGGCCGTTGTTTTACTACAGCGAAATAAGCAGCGAGGTTGGTGTAACTGTAATTGATGCCCCAGCTTGCCCTTTTATTTTTTGACAGCCTTTGAAAACCGCCGCTCAAGCCCACAGTAGAAACTCCCAGGCTGGCAGATGACTGATCGGGCAGGTCTACCGATTCAAGAATAAGTGCTGAAGAAAGCGCTTCACCATATAAAGCTGAATATCCACCGGAGCTAAAAACAGTTCCTTTAAAAATGAAGGGTGAAAAGCGGCCACGTTGCGCAATATCCGGAACACTGCTAAAAAAGAAATTATTGACGAGGGTACCATCAATAAAAACCTTTGTTTCCTGAGCGGTACCTCCGCGAACAAATAATCCTTCTGCCTCTCCTACCTGTTGGGCGCCGGGTAAAGTTTTAATAGCGCTGGTAATATCAGCATTGGCGCTGGCGGTGGTAACAATATCAATTGAGTTTAATACGGTAGTTCGTTTAGTGTCGCTGGCTTCGAAGGATCCTGCAGTAATGGTAACGGCCGTTAATTCATTCGGCTCCTGTTTTAATAATACATCAACATTTACTTCTGAGCCGGTAAGAATTACTTTTTGTTCATATAATTTAAAGCCGATGGAAGTAGCCAACAGGGTTTGATCGCCCTTTTCAGTTGTTTTAAAATGGTACAAACCGAGCGAATCGGTGGTTCCGCCATCGTAAGTGTCTTTTAATGATATACTGGCGCCGGGAACAGGCCGGCCTTTCGCATCTTTTACTTTTCCTGAAATAATGGTTTGTGATGAGCCAGCCAAAAAGGACAAGAGCAATATAAGCAGCGGCAAAAGGGGAAGCATTTCTTGTAAATTTATCCCAAACGTAAAGTAGTTTATTTAATAAACCAAATTAAATTTAAAAGTTCTCCCCATTTGATCACAACCTACCCTGGTATTATCTTTAAATACATATGACTGATTATTAATTCTATGTATATCAGAGCCACATATCAATAAACATATTATAATTATCATCATTTACTTCACCTTGCTTTTAATGAGTTTTTAAAATATATTTAATCTTAATATCGGTATTTATATACCAGATAAATACTTTCCCGTAGTTTGCACGTGGGGGTTTTCCCTTGCATGAATCAATAAAATGCACTAACTATCGGGCTGAAATCAATATCCTGAGGTTAAAAGCCGATGAGGCTGGTTAAAAACGGTAAACGAAAAGACGTAAAGCACTTTTTAAAGCCATTTTCGACCGGCCACTGTTGCATCTGTTAAAGACCGGATTTTGCTGTACCCTGTTACTGCTGTTTTATTCACACCCAGACAAACAAGGGGCCCCAGCCTAATCTCCTATGAAAACAATGCACCATCGCTGTGTAATTAATTAACCTTTTATTGGAATTATTCGGGTATAGTATAAACTAACCAGGTTCAGTTATTCGTTTTAATGATGGAATTGCTGTAATCGGGGGAAGGAGTATAATAACAAATAGACAATTATTATTATATATCTTTGAAAAAAGAACGGAAAAATTGAACGTTAGCCAAGGCATGATCAAAAAAATGGTTTTTTATATGTTAACTATTAGCATATAATACATTATTTTTTTATTATTTGTGTTTAGTCGATTTTATTAAATAATTTTCCAGCGAGTAAATCCGGAACCTATGAATGTCAAATTCTACCCTTTGAAAGCCCTGAGCTTATTTCTATTATTCTGGGCTATTGGAACAGGCGCTTATGCGCAACTGACCCTAACCAAAACAGTATCGAACTTTACTACTGGTGGTAACGGGTCAACGGCACAGCAAGGTGACGTTTTGTTGTATACCATTGTAGTTAAAAACACAACTTCGTCGAGTTTTACCAGTTCGACATTTTATGATAATATCCCGCAGGGGGTATCATATAATGCCGGTACTACTAAATTAAATGGCACCGGAGTGCCTGATGTAAGTGGTAAAATGCCATATGCGGGCGGCGGACTAATTAACAGCTCGGGAGCTGTGGCGGGTAAAATAGTGGCTGGCGGTACGGCAACTATTGTTTTTAAGGTTACTGTTACGGCCAATGCAGGAAGTATCAGAAACTATGCAAACGTTGATGGCACGCAAAACCATACATCGTATGTGTCCCAATCCAACACGGTATTTACAAACCTCATTTCGGATGCACTTTGCGGAACCATTTTCCAATCTGTTTCGGCATCAGACCCTACCGATAACACTTATCAGGTGATTCAGGATATGGACCTGAATACAGGCGAGCCCACCGCGCCGGCGTATCCGCTTTACGATGGAACCAGCGGCTTGTGTTATGATGCCAGTACTACGGTGCCTACTGCAATGACTGCCGGAAGTATTTTGGGAGGCTTTAACAGCACTGCGGCTATTGCTTATGACAAAACTCTGAAACGCATATATTTTGTGGTGAATACGACCAGTAAACCACCACTTTGTTATCTTGACTTAACCGGAACAACTATTGCGGCTTACCAGTATACAGGATACCCGCTGGAAACGAATACCTGTACCCAGTGTAATGTTAACCGTATGTGTGTTGCTTCAGACGGCACTGGTTATGCACTGACTTCAAATGCAAGTGATCTTATTAAGTGGACAATCAATACGTCTACCAATATGCCCGTTATTACCCGCCTGGGCGCTCTTACCAATGATGTAACTAATGGATCGAACAACGTTCTCAGCGAAAAAGGTGGTGATATCTTTGGTGACGGTTCCGGAAAATTATATCTCATCGCCAACTCCAGTAAAATATATAAAATCGATCCTTCTACAAGAGTAGCCACCTATATGGGAACGGCTACACCTTCACCTGGTACTTCACAGTCAATTGCGATAGATCTTAACGCCAATGTATATATTGGTGGTGCATATGGTGATCCGTCTATACCTACCAATCCCATGGTATACAAAATAGATCTGTTTACCATGAACATTAGTGCTGTTAGCTCCAGCACGGATCCCAAAGTATATAACTCAGGTGACTTTACCAGTTGTGCTTATCCGGTGTTATCAAGTAATATAGTAGCAGATAAAACCTATAAAAACAAAAACGGAAGTTCAACAGTAGTTGGTGGAGATACCGTTACCTACATAATTACGGTAAGCAATACAGGTAATTTTAACGCAGCCGGTGTAAAAGTATACGATTATATCCCTGCTTCTACCCATTACCTTGCCAATTCAAGCACATTGAACGGTGTTTCAGTACCAGACGTAGGTGGTGTAATGCCTTATGCTGTTGCCGGCGGCGCTTATGTAAATTCGCCGGGAGAATCAGCAGGTATTGTTAAAACCGGCTCAGCCAATGCAGCGGTGGTTACATTTGATGTAGTAACAGATCCTAATGTACAGGTTTGTAACCAGTCGAAAATCACGCTGAAGGATGCAGACGGCAATATCATTTTTGTGAACTCCAGTGACCCCAACAATGCCGGACAAACACCTACATGCTTTTTCTCTGACGAGGTACTGCCTTTAACCGATCTTAAATTAAAGGGCAGCCTTAATAATACTCAGCAGTCGGTAATAAACTGGTCAATGACAAAAGACGAAAGTATAACAGCTTATAATGTACAATATTCAGATGATGGCGTTGTATTTAAAACTATAGGCACTGTAACACCAGTTGGCAGCAGCAATACCCTGAATCAATACCAATTCATAGATGTAGCGAATACTTATGCTTCTATCCGCTATTATCGCCTGGAACTGGTTCAAAAAGGCGGAAGCATCAATTACTCGGGTATTGTAAGACTAAATGTTAAAGCGGTAGATTTTCAGGTGTTACCCAATCCGTTCGATAAAAGTCTGAACCTGCAGTTTGAATTAAAATCGACTGAAACCGTTAAAGTACGTTTACTTGATTTTTCAGGAAGAGAAGTATTTACTTCATCAGAAAATTATAACGCAGGAAGCCACTCAGTAAGCATTATCTTACCTTCTGGTATTTCAAAAGGTATGTATATGCTGGATGTAGTTGCAGGAACTGAACACATATTCCAGAAAAAACTGGTTCGCCAATAACCGATCGTAAGATCACGAAAGTGAAAAAGTCCGAAAGAATAAAATCTTTCGGACTTTTTCTTTTATAGAACCCGTCTCGTATAGAACTCATTTCATTTTAACCAGTTGCTGTACCGCTGTTTCTTTTCCACTGGTGACTTTCACGATATATAAGCCAGGCGGTAAACCGGCTACATTCATATTTTCTGTTTGGCCGGCTCTTGCATCTGTTAGGTTTTTTACTACCAGTCCGTTTGTATTTAATACCTGTACACTCACCTGTTTATCCTGCCACACAGCAGGTAACGTAATAAGTACGTTACTTACAACCGGGTTGGGATACACCAGGATTTTAGTTCGTTCCTTTTCCTCGTCAGTTCTTATTATTCTGATGGCAGACTGTTCATACCTGCCATCAAGATCAACGATCCTCAGGCGGTAGTACAGAAGGCCGGCCGACACGTTCTTTACATCGTCGTTAAAACTATATTCCTTATGAACAGATGAATTGCTTTCGGCGGTAAAAATGAGGCCTGCATCAGCAAAGTCGGTTCCGTTTGTGCTTCTTTCCACAACATAGTGACTCACATTTTTTTCCATTTCAGTACTCCAGTTCAGAGCTACACCACTGCCGGCTTTTTTAGCGGTGAACGCACTCAATGTAATTGGCAATGACCCCTGCACAGGCGCCTGGTACGAAAACGATTTAAACCAGAATGAATACATGCGGTTTGCAGAAACACTACCGCTTGTACTGGCGCCACCGGCACGTATGCGAAACTGTGATTTATTCTGGTAAGTGGCAGTTACCATTACTTTGGTAGCATTGGTATCAATATTGGCATAATCTGTAAGTGATCCATCAAACCTTTTACCGGTGGGAGTTAAAAGACCGGTTACCAGTTCAAGCAGATCGGAGATGCTTAGTGCAGACCGGTTTTCAACGGTATATGATTTTAATCCCTTCAGCGCCACATATTCCCGCAGGTGCTTTCCGTCGCCATCGATATCAATAGCTGTTACATTGAAGTTTGAAACAACAACAGGAACAGCGGCGTTAGAGGTAACAAAAGAAATATCAAAGTCCATCCACCAGTCAGATGAACCTGATGCATCTCCATTGGTATTATAGGAGATCTGTGGTTGAAATGCTTTGTCCCACCCGGTATTGGTGAGATCAATATTTGATAACTTAACTTTTGAAGAGGAGCGGCCGCTGATGGTAAGCAAGGCGTCTACTTTGTCTGCTACATTTGAAAAGCGATAAACGGCGCCATCACTTTTATCAGTACCCGAGATCAATACGGGGTCTTTAAAAACCAGGCCCTGAGCCAGTACAGAAGAAGGTTTTGAAGCGATAGCTATTATTACGAATACTTTAATAAAGGCAATAAACCGATTTGCAGTTTTAAGGCTACGTTTTTTCATTTACTTATTTTTTTCAAGTGGACGGGGTAAAAATCGGTATGCACAGAACAAAGGACGAAGCAATTGATCACTCATAGCTATAGGATTCAGAAAAGTAAGCACACGATATTATCAGTTCTTTACAGAACAGAATGCTATAATCCACGCAATAAAAGGAGATAAATAGTGCAGTCAGGCTTCTGTGGTACAGATGCTGACAAAGGCCAAAAAGGAAATGGAATTTTCAGGGCTTCTCAGATGAGGATAAATAGTGCAGGCTAATTTTTCAATCTTTAAAAAAAGCTATCCCGTAGAAACGGGACGGCGTTGTTGATCGTACCCTTTAAAATAAACTCTTCAGGAGATTCAAGGCACAGGAGACAAGCTCCTGGTCCCTGATTCCAATATGGTGATTTTTAAATCTTTTTAAAATTAAACCATCCCGTAGAAACGGGACGGTGTTGTTGATCGTACCCTTTAATAAAACTCTTTATATGATCGTTCACCGGGATACCATATATGATACATATACGCTTCCTGTATCCTGGTTTACTGTACGTTGCAATGGCAGGCTTAAGATATTTGAATTTCGGTTGAGGTATTCAGATAGGAATTGATCGATTTTTAAAAGAACCATCCCGTAGAAACGGGACGGTGTTGTTGATCGTACCCTTTAAAATAAACTCTTCAATCTTTTTCAGCTGTATCAGTTTCGCACGCTCTCTCAATTGTGCATTGGGTACTGTTTATACATACTACTTATTATGCGGTATTCTATACGTTCCTTCTAATATAATACGTAATTGGCCCACAGCAGGGTTGGGATGCGCCTTCCCTATCGTTTCGCACTGGTATTCAATATGTTTGGATGAACCGGAATTTACAGAGTTAGTATTTACATCACCGTTACTGCTTATAATAGCAGCATGGGCAAGCTGGAAAGCACACAAAACAAAAACAAGCGCAACAATTCGTTGGGTGGTATGTGAAGTAAAATATGAATATATATGTTCAAAAAGGTACATAAATGCCATGTTTTAACGGGACCGGATTGAAGTAGTTCACAGGAGAATTGGAAAATCTAAAAGGTAATTTTCACAGACATTGGGAGAATAAAAAAGTAAGTAACAGGTACGGTTCTGACAGGAGATTGGGAGATGAAGTTGATCAGGTATTTTTGATCGATGCACAAATATCTAAACTGAATTTCGATTATGCAATAGTAATGTTACGTTTTTGAAATATTTTTTACGGCATTCTGGTCGTTATTGCCATAGTGAAAGAAAACAAAAAAGCCATCCCGATTGTTCGGGATGGCTTGTAAACATATAAAAACTTATTGATTATGCTTTGTACTGAGGTATTAATGAATTGGCTAATTCAACCATTTTCTTAATACCATCATCAGGTAAGTTACCTTTCTTAAACTCAACCAGTACATCTTTCAGTTTGTTTTCCATTTCCATCAAAAAGTGCTCTTCGAACTCTTTGATCTTTCTTACCGGAACTTCACGCAGCAAACCCTGAGTACCCAGGTAAATAATTGCTACCTGCTTTTCAACTGAGAAAGGATTGTATTGAGTTTGTTTCAATATTTCCACGTTACGGGCGCCTTTATCAAGTACCAGTTTGGTTGCCGCATCGAGGTCGCCACCGAATTTAGAGAAGGCTTCCATTTCGCGGTACAACGCCTGGTCGAGCTTGAGGGTACCAGCTACTTTTTTCATTGATTTGATCTGCGCATTACCACCCACACGGCTTACAGAGATACCTACGTTAATGGCAGGGCGAATACCGGCGTTGAACAGGTTCGACTCAAGGAAGATCTGTCCGTCGGTGATAGAAATTACGTTCGTAGGAATGTAGGCAGATACGTCACCGGCCTGTGTTTCGATGATCGGTAACGCAGTAAGAGAACCACCACCTTTTACCAGATGTTTGATAGATTCAGGTAAGTCGTTCATGTTCTTTGCTACGTTATCATCGTTGATAACTTTGGCGGCGCGTTCCAGTAAACGGCTATGCAGATAGAATACGTCACCAGGATAAGCTTCGCGACCGGGCGGACGACGCAGCAACAGTGATACTTCGCGATAGGCAACGGCCTGTTTTGAAAGATCATCATAGATGATCAGCGCAGGACGTCCGGTATCACGGAAGAACTCACCGATAGCAGCACCTGCGAAAGGAGCATAGAACTGTAACGGAGCAGGATCTGATGCAGAAGCTGCTACGATTGTAGTGAATGCCATAGCCCCGGCATCTTCCAGCGTTTTCATTACACCGGCAATGGTAGAAGCTTTTTGACCGATGGCAACATATATACAGTAAACCGGTTTACCGGCCTGATAAAATTCTCTCTGATTGATGATGGTGTCGATTGCAATGGCAGTTTTACCTGTTTGACGGTCACCGATGATCAGCTCACGTTGTCCGCGGCCGATAGGAATCATTGCATCGATGGCTTTCAAACCGGTTTGCAGCGGTTCTTTAACCGGCTCACGGAAGATTACACCGGGAGCTTTACGTTCCAGGGGCATTTCATATCTGTCGCCGGCGATAGGACCTTTACCGTCGATCGGTTCACCCAATGTGTTTACAACGCGGCCAAGCATACCTTCGCCCACGTTGATAGAGGCGATCTTTCCGGTACGGCGAACTTTGGCGCCTTCTTTAATGTCACCGCTTTCACCCATCAATACCACACCCACGTTATCTTCTTCAAGGTTAAGGGCAATTGCACGAACACCATTATCAAACTCAACCAGTTCACCTGAACGTACATTGTTTAATCCGTACACGCGGGCAATACCATCACCCACCTGTAATACGGTACCCACTTCCTCCAGATCGGCCGCAGCGTTAAAGTTGCTCAATTGCTGACGCAATATCGCAGATATCTCATCGGGTTTAATCTCTACCATATATATAACCGTTTATTGTTTTTTATTTGGCCAGTAATAATACTAGCGTATTTTATAAATGAAATCGTTATTTAAGAATTGTGCTTTGATCTTATTCAGATCATAGGCAACACTGGCATCTATCAGCTTATCGCCCATTTCCAGTACAAATCCGCCGATGAGCTCTTCGTTTACCGATGTTTTTAAATCGATATTACTGATCTTCGTCTGGTCCTGCACCTGTTTTACTATCTGTTTTTTCACTTCTTCGTTAACCGGTACAGCGGTAGTAAGTTTAATAGTATGAATTCCTTTCTGCTGTTTATACTGATCAATAAACGATGTAATAATTTCAGGCAGGTTCGATTCACGGCCTTTGTTAATGAGTAACCGGTTAAAAGCAGCAGTAAGATCGCTGATCCTGTTTTTGGTTACGGCCTCAACAATCGCCACTTTTTTATCGGGCTTTACAACCGGGCTACGCAACAACAACAAAAAGTCATGGCTCTCTTTGCACAGCAGTTGTAAAAACTGCATATCCTTATAGATCGTTTCCAGCTGGTTCGTTTCGTTAGCCAGATCGATCAAACTTTTTGCATAACGCGCCGCTAAACGTGGATTAGGCATAAATTAATTCAAAAATGTGCAAATGTGAAAATGTGCAAATGGATCTCATCCTATTATTTGCAAATTTGCAAATCTGCTAATTTGCTAATTGAGTTTTACTTCTTCAGCCAGCTGATTAATATATTTTTCCTGCTGTGATTTATCGCTTAATTCGCGACGCAGTACTTTTTCTGCTACATTGATAACCAATGCCCCAACCTGATTTTTTACATCAGTTAAGGCAGCCATTTTCTGTTGCTGAATAGCAGCATGCGCATCAGCAATAATTTTATTGGCTTCCACCTTAGCCTGCTCTTTGGCTTCGCTGATCAACTTGTCTCTTGTATCACGGGCTTCTTTCAGCAACTGAGCTCTTTCTTCACGTGCTTTGGCAAGCAGTGCTTCGTTTTCACTTTTTAACTGCGCCATTTCAGCTTTCACTCTTTCGGCAGTAGCCAGCGAATCGGCAATGCCGGTTTCGCGCTCTTTTAATGATTTCAGAATTGGCTTCCAGGCAAATTTGCCCAGGATAAATAAAAGAATGAAAAAGCCAATAAAGTTCCACACCAATAAGCCTAAGTCCGGCGTAAGTAATTCCATAAAAGGTTATTTATCGTATTGTATTGCTTTACTCAGAAAAATACTGCATTCGCCGCCCTTTGCTTTGAATGCAGTACAGTTTTTACGTGCATACCTGCTTATTTGCTGAATACAGCCAGCAGACCAGCAACCGCAGCCAGAAGGGCAACACCTTCTACGAGGGCCGCAGCCAGGATCATGTTTGCACGAATGTCATTGGTAGCTTCCGGTTGACGGGCGATAGCTTCAACAGCGCCTTTACCGATTTGACCGATACCGATACCGGCACCAATCGCAGCAAGACCTGCACCTATTGCACCATATCCGGGCTGAACTTCCAACAGAATAGACATTAAAGTCATGATATGTGTATTTTATAATGAAAAAAGAACTTAGTTTAAATTACTGCCGGATCGTTATGACCCGGTACATCGTCATGATCATGACCACCTTCAAATGCCTGCCCGATAAACACCGCTGTAAGGTTGGCAAAAATGAATGCCTGTATAAATGCCACCAATATTTCTATAAGATAAATGAATACAGCCAGCAATATGAAAAAGGGTGATGTGCCCCATCCCAATCCTGTATTCATGGCGCCAAAAATGAAGATCAGGATAATGAAACTCAAAATGATAATGTGACCTGAGATCATATTGGCAAAAAGACGAATGATCAGGGCAAAGGGCTTGGTGAAAATGCCGAGTATTTCTACCGGTATCATAATGGGTTTTACACCGCCGGGTACCGGAGGATTAAAAATGTGTCCCCAGTAATGTTTGTTGGTATTGAATAAGATAACGATAAAAGAAACCAGCCCAAGCATAGCGGTAAAAGCAATATTACCGGTTACGTTGGCAGTACCTGGTATCAAACCAATCAAAGCATTAATAAGTATAAAAAAGAAAATTGTCAGCAACAGGTTCATGTACTTTCCGTAGCTGTGACCCAGGTTGGGAATGCCTACTTCATCACGAACAAAGGTGATAACAGGTTCGATGGCATTCTGAAAACCGGTAGGGGCACTTGTTACACCCTGTCCCTTGCGGTATTTTCCGGCAATGCTCGTCATCATCCATATTAACAATACAACCGAGATCAGCATTTGCGTTGCATTGCGGGTCAACGAAAAGTCGTATACTTTTACAGCTGCATCAGGCGCACCATTTGCATCAACCGCATAAACTTTACCTTCTTTATATACGGGGTTGCCTTTGGCATCTTTAACTTCTTCCAGGTTATGCTGTTTCATGTATTCTTCAGTCAAAAGGCGATATCCATCATGCACTTCTTCGCCATGATGAAATGCAGATGACATAAAAGTAGAAACACCTTTACCCGGTTGGAATAAAATAACAGGAAGAGGAATAGTAACCGGTTTTTTACCAACGGTTACAAAATGATACTCATGACCATCAGAAACGTGTTCAACAATAAGTTTGGCAGGATTTAATTTCTCTTTGGCCGGCTCATTTTCACCACCAGCTTGTGCCCCGGAATCCTGGGCAACCAGTAGTAAAGGAGCAAACAATAAATTCAGGCTGAAAACCGCTACCAATAAGGATTTGACGCTTCTGACCAGCATACCTGTTTTTAAATTTGCCGCAAAGATAAGGAGCGGGGGTCAAAAACAAGCGCGAAAATGAAGTATTTATTAGCAGAAGGCAGCAGGGACCGGGCAGTGAGCAGCTAATTTATATTATAAAATATCACATATAATATATTTGCCCAAAAAAAGCCTAATATTTGAATAATTTGAAGAAAATACCCTAAAAAAACAACCTGAAAGTTTCTTTGTCTGACGCCTGGCCGCTATTCCCTTTATACCGGAATATGCTTTTCAAACTGCATTTGATGCAATTTGTAATAAAATCCCTGGCGGGCTATCAGTTCTTCGTGACTGCCCATTTCTTTAATTTCACCCTTGTCGAGCACGATGATTTTAGTGGCCTTGCGAATAGTGCTCAGGCGGTGGGCAATAACAATAGAAGTACGGCCGGCGATCAGTTTGTCGATGGCTTTTTGAATGAGCAGCTCGCTTTCGGTATCTACCGAAGAAGTGGCCTCATCTAATATTAATATAGAAGGATTGTATAGCAGGGCTCTTATAAAAGACAATAACTGGCGCTGACCGAGCGATAAACTTCCTCCCCTTTCCATTACATTATAATCATAGCCGCCGGGTAACTGCATAATAAAATCATGCATGTCGATCATTTTGGCAGCGGCCACCACCTGTTCGCGTGAAATATTCGGATTACGCAATGTAATGTTATCCATTACCGATCCCGAAAACAGGAACACATCCTGCAACACCACGCCAATATTTTTACGCAACGCGTCGAGCTTATAATCTTCAATCTTTACGTCGTCTATCTTAATAGCGCCGTATTGAATATGGTATAACCTGTTCAGCAGGCTGATGATAGAGGTTTTGCCGCTGCCGGTATGGCCCACAATAGCAATAGTATCGCCAGGCTGTACATTAAAAGAGATATCCTTTAACACGTACCGGTTTTCAACATAGGCAAAAGACACATTTTCAAAAGAGATCTTGCCTTTTACTGTATCAGGTGCAAAGCTGCCTTCGGTTTTTATTACATCGTCGTTATCAAGTACCTTAAACACACGATCGCTGGCTACCATACCCATTTGCAGCACATTGAACTTATCGGCAATTACGCGCAACGGACGGAACAGCAAGTTCAAACAAAGAAAAAAGGAAAACATTTTTCCTATCAGGGCACGACCTTCTTCTTCAGGAAGATTCATAGCATGGGTAGCAGCCCACCAAACCATTAAACCGGTGCCAACGGCCAGCACAATTTCTACTACCGGAAAAAATACCGAATAGGCAAAAATGGCATTAATATTGGCATTGCGGTGTTCTTTATTAATTGCCTTGAACTTATTGAACTCTTTTGTCTCAGCAGCAAATGCCTGTACAATGCTCATTCCCGTAATGTGCTCCTGCACAAAAGCATTCAGGTGTGCTACTGCATTACGAACCCGTATAAAAGATTTGTTTACACTTTCTTTAAACAAATAAGTTGCTACCAGCAATACAGGAAATGAGGCCAAACTTACCAGCGTTAGCCGCCAGTCGACCACAAACATAAAAATAAGCACCGCGATGATCGATAACAGGTCGGCGATGATGGGAATTAAACCATCTGAAAAAATATCATTGATGGCTTCAATATCATTAATTGTACGGGTAGTTAAGGTACCGATAGGCGTTGTATCGAACTGCGACAGGTTTAAGCCCAGTATTTTGCGATATACATTTACGCGCAGGTCTTTTACTACTGTTTGCCCCAGCCATGCAGTTAAATAAGAAAAATAGAACCGGAAGCCTGTTTCAATCAGCAACAGCACGATCTGGAATACCGTGATCCAGATGATCACTTCTTCCATTTTCATTTTTATGAGCGTATTGCCAACAACACCCTGATGAACATACTTATTGATAGTAATCTGAATGAGCCACGGCCGTACAGGAGAAATAACAGCCAGCAGGATAGCCATAACAACCGAAAGAATGAATTTCGTTTTATAGGGCCTTGCATACTGAAAAACACGTTTCAGTAAACTAAAATCAAAAATAATCCTCCCCTTACTTTTTCCTGCCATAACGAGTTTGCAAAGATAAGACAGTTTATGGTTTCCGGTTTATTAAGTTCAAACCATTATTCTCCCATCGCTTTGCGATATGCTTTGATGAAGATAGCACCGAGATTTTTGTAAGGAGGAATGTAATCGTCGAATTTTTCCTTGGCATCACCGGTAGCAAACTTTTTGGTACTCAGCTCACGCCACATACTTATCCAGTCGATATTTTTACCGGCCAGCAAACGGGCATTGATGGCTTCCAGAATAGGTTCATTTACTGTTTTGGTGCCCACCTGTTTTGAGGAGATGATGTGTGCATCGGGACAAACAGTTAACACATCGTTAAGATTATTATATCCGCCGCACGACCCGAGCACGATAATACGCGCACTGGCAGGCAGCTTATGAATAGTAGTTGACAGGTGATAACTGTGCCCGCGGTGAATTACCACAGTTGGTTCCAGATTG
>Ga0207667_10001387_pt1 | contig 30387 bp, 27 predicted proteins | sample KBSCornC52_FD_184301 | JGI IMG/M metagenome (GOLD analysis project Ga0207667, IMG submission 184301) | Corn rhizosphere microbial communities from Kellogg Biological Station, Michigan, USA - KBS Corn C5-2 (SPAdes) (version 2) | ecosystem: Host-associated > Plants > Roots > Rhizosphere > Soil ...
CAGCGCGGCGCGTGACGCCCAGCGCCCGGCCAATGCCAGGCCCAGCGATGGCGGCGCTGCACCCGTCACCGCTGACGGCAATAACGATCCGCTCGACGCCACGATTTCGAGCGACGAGACCAATAACGCGATCATCGTCTACGGCACGCCGCGCCAATATGCGGTGATCGAGGAGGCGCTGCGCAAGCTCGACGTGCTGCCCTATCAGGTGTTGATCGAGGCTGCGATCACTGAGGTTTCGCTCACCAACGATCTACGCTTCGGCGTGCAATGGAATTTCCAGTCCGGCGAAAGCAATTTCGCGCTGGGCGAAGGCACCACCGCAGCTCCCGGCCGCATCTTCCCCGGTTTCTCCTATTTCTTCTCCAACCAGAACGATATCAGCGCCACTCTCAACGCGCTTGAGAAGCGGACCAACGTCAAGGTGGTTTCCGCCCCCAAGTTGCTGGTGCTCAACAACCAGACCGCCGCGCTCCAGGTGGGTGACGAGGTGCCGATCTCGAGTCAGTCCGCGGTCAGCGTGCAGAACCCGGATTCGCCGATCGTCAATTCGATTGAATATCGCGATACCGGCGTCATCCTGAAGGTCACGCCGCGGGTGAATGGAAGCGGGCTCGTCTTGCTCGACATCTCGCAGGAGGTCAGCGACGTTTCGACCAACAACACGTCCGGCATCAACTCGCCCGTGATCTCGACGCGCCGGATCTCGACCTCGATTGCGGTTCAGGATGGACAGGTGGTCGCGCTGGGCGGGTTGTTCAAGGATTCGAAGACCTTCGGTAAGACCGGGTTGCCTTTGCTCTCCCGCATTCCGGTTGTCGGCGGGCTGCTGTTCGGTAACAACAACAACACGCAGGATCGTACCGAACTGCTGGTCATCCTGAAGCCACGCGTGTTGCGCACGGTCGATGATGGGCGCGCGGTTGCCGAAGAGCTGCGGGCCAAGATCAGGACGCTCGAGCCGTTCAGGACCGAAGGACGCATACCGTGACCTCCGAAAGCGGCGAAGAGGGATATGCTCTCCTCGCCGCGATCGCGACGATTGCGGTGTTCGCCACCATAGCCCTGACCGTGCTCAGCGGCATGCAGACGGGTGTGATGCAGGCCAATGCGGAGATCGAACGCGCGCATGCCGATGCCGCGGCCGAAGCGGGCGTCCAGCTTGCGCTGCAGGGCTTGCTGACGGAAAATCGCGCCTTCCGCTGGTCAATCGACGGGCGCACGCTGCAGTTGAATTTTGGCGACGCGCGGCTGGCGATCCGCGTCGAGGATCAGCGCGGTAAGGTCCCGCTGGCGTCGCTCGACGAAGACCAGGCCAAGCTGCTGTTCGAGAAGCTTGGCCTCAGCGGTGAACGGCTCGCGATCGTCACCGATTCCTTCCTCGACTGGATCGACGACGATGACGATCCCCGGCCCGACGGCGCGGAGCTCGACTATTATGCGGCGAAGAGCATTCACCCGCGCAACAGCGCGCCGCTCTCGATCGACGAGCTGGCGCTGGTGCGCGGCTTCGATCCCGCCCTGGTCGAAAAGCTGAAGCAGGTGGCGACGCTGCATTTCGGCGGTGGTAGCTTCGAGCCGAGGCATGCCGACCCGCTCGCGATCGCGGTGATGACCGAGGGTGGTGAGGATTCGCCCGAAGCGATCGACCGGCAGCGCGAGCTGGACGGGCAGCGCACCGCGATCGAGCTTGACGGCGATATCGATCTCACTGGGCGGCCGCTCGGAATCGTCGTGGATGCCTATACGCCGGGCGGCGGCCATGCGCGCCGCCGCGAGATTGTCGAACTGACCGGCGTTTCGGCAAGACCTTATGTGGTACGCGAATATGAATGAATGATGAGGGTGCCACCGTGTCAATATTGCCTGCGTCACGTAATCGAAATGTCATTATCGTGACACAGCCATTAGCCATGCTCCTTCACAATCGCGGTCTGCGGCGGCGATGTTTTGCGGGGGGACAATCATGGCGGATATTTATAACGGCACTACCGGTGCGGACGTGTTCGCCGCCACCAACAATGACGACTGGATCTTCAACGGCAAGGGCGGCAGCGATACGCTGACCGGCGCCGCCGGCAACGATACCTTCACTGGCGGCAAGGGAGCGGATGTCCTCGATGGCGGCGAAGGCGACGATACCTTCCTCCAGGGGCTCAGCGACGGCTTCGACATCATTATCGGCGGCGCCGGCATCGATACGCTGAAGGCGACGGCTGATAATGTGAAGCTCAGCATCGAATCCATCATCGGCGTCGAAAATATCAGCTCGGGCGGCTTTGCGAACGTCTCGGTCGCGGGATCGACCAACGCCAATCTGTTCGATTTCTCGGCGGTCAATCTCACCGGCATCGGCGTCGTGTTTGGCGGCGCGGGCGACGATACGATCATCGGCAATGCTGGCAATGACAGCATCAATGGCGGCCAGGGCAATGACTCGTTGGTCGGCGGCGACGGCGACGATATTTTCTATACGAGCGGCAGCAGCGGCGTCGACGCGATCGACGGTGGCGCCGGCCATGACATGCTGCTCGCCACCACCGACGGCGTCCGCTTCAGCTGGTCCTCGCTGACCAATGTTGAGGAGATTTCGGGCGGCGCCTTTGCGGACGCGCGGATTGTCGGCACCACCGGGGATGATTTCCTCGATTTCACCAATATCACGCTTACCAACATCGCCGCCATTAAGGGCCTTGGCGGGAACGATACGATCATCGGCTCGATCGGCGATGATACCATCATCGGCGATTCCGGGGATGACAGTCTCGTCGGCGGCAAGGGCAATGATTATATCGACGGCAATGGTGGCAACGATATTCTGATTGGCGGCGAAGGGGACGATACCTTCGCGGTCAATTCCGGCATCAACAGCTATAATGGCGGCACCGGATACGACATCATCAGCGCGAAGCAGAATAATGCGATGCTGGTGATGGATAGCAGCATGCTCATCAGCATTCAGGAGATCAACTCGGGCGGATGGAGCGGCTTCAAGATCGTCGGCATCGACGGCCAGGAGAATCTGCTCGATTTTCGCAACATCCACATGGAGGATGGTGACATCGCCTCGATCAGCGGCGCCGGTCTCAACGATACGATCTATGGCAGTGGCGCCGGCGACAACATCTTCGGCATGAACGGCGATGACTCGCTGTTCGGTGGTAATGGCAGCGACAGCCTCGACGGCGGCAACGGCCTCGACACCATCCAGGGCGGCAATGGCGACGATTACATCAACGGCAATAATGGCGACGACAGCATCCTCGGCGGCAACGGCTTCGATGATCTCCACGGCGGCGCCGGCAATGACTATATCGCGGGCGGCGCGCAGGACGACAATATCGATGGCGGCGCCAATAATGACACGCTCGACGGCGGCGCGGGTTATGACAATATCCTGGGCGGCGACGGCAACGATCTGATCCTCGGCGGCACGCAGAACGACACCATCGACGGCGGCACCGGCAACGATACGATCGACGCCGGCGCGGGCAATGACGTGGTAACGGCAGGCGATGGCGACGATGTGATCATCATGACTGGTTCGTCAGCCGGAACCGATGCGGTCGACGGTGGCGCAGGCTACGATGTGGTCCGCGCCGGCGCCAACAACACCGCGCTCCATTTCGCCTCGCTCACGGGCATCGAGGAGATCAATTCGGGCGGCTTCAGCGGCGTCAAGATCAGCGGCTCGACGGCTGCAGACCTGCTGGATTTCTCCGGCGTTTCTCTGGTGGGCATCGGTTCGATCGAAGGGCTGGGTGGAAACGATACGATCACCGGCTCGGCCGGAGATGACCTCATCAAGGGCGGCGCGGGCGTCGACAGTCTGACTGGCGGTGCGGGCGCTAATATCTTCGAAGGTACGCGCGCGGAGTTGACCGGCGATACGATCAGCGACTTCGCGCTCGGCGACACGATCCACGTCACCACATTGAGCGCTGCCGCGGCGACCTTCAGCTATGCCGGCGGCGTGCTCAGCATCGATCCCGATGGCGCCGGCGTCCAGAAGGCTTTCGGAATCAATCTGCCCGGCGCGTTCACCACCGCCAGCTTCCAGCTTGTCGATGACACGCATGGCGGCGCCTACATCCAGCTGATCGGCTGATCAGCGCCGCGCATGCCGGTTCCCAAACTTCCACTGAAGCTGGTGGGCCAGCTTGAGCGCTATCATCTGCATTGGTGGTCGCTTCAGTTGCGCAAGCGTACGATCCTTACTGAATGGAACCGGCGGCACGAGGCGATTTTCGTGCACATCCCAAAGACGGCTGGCACCAGCATGCTCGATGCGCTGGGTGCGGAGGCGGTGTTCGATACGCACGCACCGGCGCTCACCTATCGCGAAGCCGATCCGGAGCTGTTCGCGCGCGCCTATAAATTCTGCGTGATCCGCAATCCCTGGGATCGCTTCGCATCCTCCTTCCACTTCATGAAAAGCGGAACTGATTGGCCGATGCAGCAGGATTGGGCGCAGCGCCATATCGGCCAACTCGATTTCGCCGGCTTTGTCCGCAAGCTGCGCAATCCGCTGTTCCGCCAAATGGTGATGGCGGAGCGGTTCTTCTGGCCGCAATCCTTCTGGTTGAAGGATCGGCAGGGCAGGCTGATCGTCGATGCGCTGTTCCGCTTCGAGGAACTGGACGAGGCGATTGGCCAGATTTGCGTCCGGCTCGGCATCGCCGCGCCCGAGCGTCTGCCGCGTCATCGCCAATCGGGGCGCGCCAGCTATCACGCGCTCTATCATGACGACGAGATGATCCAGATCGTCGGCCGGCTTTATGCGGAGGATGTTGCCCGCTTCGGCTATTCCTTGGCCGCAGCCGACGCACCCGTACCCGCCGCCGCCTGAACCGCGGGCGCCAATCCCCAAGGCATGAAGGCAAGCCGCGCACTGGGGGCATTTGAGGTCGGCCCGTTGTGCAGCGGTCGCGCGTCATCGGATTGGGACTGCGGCGGTGCGGGAAGCCGTTCGCCGGCGGCGACATAGCGCGTGACGCCCGCAAGCTCGGGGGCGCCCGGCATGCGGTAGAAGATATGGTGGCCGATCGCTGTCACCTTGACCAGGCTCGCCGCCCAATAAGGCGTGATCGAATTTGCATGATAATGAGTCGCGCCCGCAAGCTGCGGCGCAAGCTCGCCGTTCAGTGTCGAAACCGCAACCGCGCGCGCCTGCGCCACCAAGGTTGGTGGCAGGGTTTTGCTGAGCGATCCGTCGCAGGTGAAAGTGAACTGGCAGCCCGTGCGCCGGGCCGAACCTTGGAACACCACGCCGCAGATCGTCTTGGGAAAGGCTGGATGACGCAGGCGGTTCATGACCACCTCGGCAACCGCCGCTTGCCCGGCAGCAGGCTCGTAACCGGCTTCAAAGACGATCGCGCTGGTGAGGCAGGCGAGTGCGCGCGATCGATCGTCCTGATCGTCGCTTGTGCCGAACGGGAGCGGGGCCTGGCCGAATCCCGGCGCGGCGCTCGCCAGGGCGATCAGCGCGGCCAAAGAGTGAGTGAGAGCTGCCATCGCCGCCCCATGCCGCGCGCCGGTTACAACTTATTGACCATAATCCTGCCGCGACGTGGCATGTCTCAAATAAGTCATAGGCCTTTCATGAACGTGCAACAGCATGATCCGAACTGGGCTGTGGGCATCGACTCAAAGCATGTGGGGAAGCGGGGAGCCTTTGGGGGTAATCGCGGTCTATAGCCGTAACGGGGGTGCGGGAAAGACGACCTTGGCCGTCAATCTCGCTTGGGCGTCTGCGCGCCTCTCGCAGCATTCGACATTGCTGTGGGATCTCGATCCGCAAGCCAATGCGACCTTCGTCATGTCCCCGGAGGGCTCGGCCGCCTCGCGCTTCGGCGTCGCGCTCGCATTTCAGGTCGGGATGGAACAGTTTGTCAGGCATACGTCCACGCCCAAGCTCGCGCTGCTGCCGGCCGACGGATCGCTCAAGGCGGCTGGCGCGCTGTCGGTCGGGCCGGCGGGCGGCCGCGTCCGCATGCTGGTGCAGCAGGCGCAGCGTGCCTATGGCCGTATCATCATCGATTGTCCTCCCGGCATGTCCGGTCTGAACGACGAGGTGCTGCTCGTCGCCGACCTCATCATCGTTCCGGTGGTGCCTTCGGCAGTCTCGATGCGCGCGCTGACGGATCTCGCGGCGGAACTCAGGAAATCGCTCAATCGCGACGCCGTGCTGATGCCAGTTTTCACGATGGTGGACCGGCGGCGGGCGTCACACCGGGAATTGCTGGCCAAGCATCTCGATTTCCCAGTGATTCCGGTGAACGATTCGGTCGAGCTGATGAGCGATCACAAGACCGCGTTGGGCGCCTTCGCGCCGCGCAGCGATGCCGCGCGCGCCTATGCGACGCTCTGGCGCACGATCGAGGTGCGGTTGATGGCGTCGCCGGCGGTGCAAGCGCAGCCAGCCCCGCTTCCCACTGTTCAGCGATAATGGTCGGGCTGCTGCTTCTGCTGGCGAGCACCGCCTCGCCGATGTCCGCCTGCTGCGTCCCCGCTCTCGCGGGAGATGCAAGGCTGACGCTTCCCGCGCCCAGCGCCGATCCGCTGGACGATGCCGGGCCAGCCGACGCGGTCCTGGCACTGGAAGGCGACGGCCGCGGCAGCGCCGGATTTCGCGACATGGTCCACAACAGTATCGCTCGCCATCCCGCGCTTGCTGAGACCCGAGCGGACGAGGAGGCTGCGCGGGCAGGACGTCGCGTTGCGCGCTCGGGGCTGTTTCCCACGATCGATGCGGCCCTGAACTTCGATCATGCCATCGCCCGCCAATTCGGCAACAATATCAACACGATCGTCGAACAGTCGCGCCTCGATGGGCGAACCGATGTGAGCGTAGCCGCTTCCCAGACCCTGCTCGATTTCGGTGCGACCTCGCGCTCGATCCGCGCCGCCAATTCGCGCATCAAGGGCGCCGAGGCGCAGACGCTGGATACCGAGCAGAATGTCGCGTTCCTCGCGATCCAGGCCTATTACGATCTTTTCCTGTTCCAGCGTGAGGCCGAGCTCGCCGCCTCGTTCCAGGAGCGCCAGGCGCAAATCCGCCGCGCGGTCGAGGATCATGTCAGCCAGGGAGCCTCGGCGCGCGGCGATCTCTCGCGGATCGATGCCTCGATCTTCCGGATCAATGCGCAGCTCGCAAATTTTCAGCGCCGGCTTGCCGACGCGCAGGCACGCTGGGGTGAACTTTCCGGTCTGCCTGTACCCGCCGCAGTGTATCGTCCCGAACCCGCGCAGACACTGGCGATGACGCGTGATGCCGCCGTGGCGGGGGCGGGGGCACTGCCCTCGGTGCATGCCGCTGACATGGTCGCGCAGGCGGCGCGCTACGATGCCGGATCGCAACATGCGCGGATGCTGCCGCAAGTCAGCGCCTCCGTGAATTTCGGGCGCTACGGCGTTTTCGAGGGCTTGAGCGATTATGACGCGCGCGCACAGGTCTCGCTGAGACAGCGTTTTCTGGGCGGGCTGGCGGCGCGCGCCGATCAGGCCTCGGCGCAGGCGCGCGCGGCCGAAGCCCGCGCCAACCGCACGCGCGAGGAAGCGGAGCGCGATGCCGCCATCGCCTGGAGCGATCTCGACGCACTGGAGGCGCAGCTGGCGGCGCAGCGCTCCAGCTATGTCTCCGCGCGCCGCGTGCGCGACGTGGAAGCCGAACGCTTTCGCATCGAGCGCGGCACGCTGGTCGATCTGCTCGACGCTGAGGAAACCTATTACGGCGTCGCCACCAACTATATCAGCGTGCTGGCGCAGCGCGATGTTGCGCGCTTCGCGCTGCTCATGAAATCCGGAAAGCTTGATCAGGCGCTCGAGCTCGCATCCGATGATGGCCGCGGCGCCGCGGGGAGATCGCAATGATTGCGGAACGGGCGCCGATTTTCTCCGAATGGCTGATGGCGCCGATCCGCCGCAACCGCCCAGTCTATATCCGGGTCGCGCTGGCAGCGGTGATCATCAATCTGTTCGGGCTCGTCACTTCGCTGTTTTCGATGACGGTCTATGATCGCGTGGTGCCGAACAACGCGACGGCATCGCTGGTCGGGCTTTCGATCGGCCTCGCGCTGGTGGTGGTGCTGGATTTCGTGCTCAAGCTGTTGCGCGCTTATTTTGTGGATATCGCCGGCGCAGATATCGATCGCGAGATTGGCGACAGCCTGTTCCGCCGCATCCTGGCTTTGCGGCTCGATCAACGCGATCGGCCAGCCGGCGCAATTGCTGGGCTGATGCGCGAGTTGGAGACGCTGCGCGATTTCTTCGCGTCGGCCACGCTTACCGCGATCGTCGATGTGCCGTTCATCCTGCTCAGCCTGCTCCTGATCGGCGTGATCGGCGGCAAGGTCGTGATCGTGCCGATGCTGCTGATCCCTGCGGTGATCCTGGTGGCGTGGTTCACCCATCCGGCAATGGACCGGCTGTCCGCCCGCGCTCTGGGCGATGGCCTCAGCAAGCAATCGGTACTCGTCGAAACGCTTGGCGATCTTGAAATGGTGAAGGCCAATAATGCCGGCCCGCTGTTGCTTGGCCGCTGGCGAGACGCGGTCGAGCGGCATGCGCGAAGTTCCTTGCGGCAGCGTCTGATCGGCACGATCTCGATGACCTTTTCCGGCACTGCGCAAACGCTGAGCTATGCGGGCATCATCATCGTCGGCGTTGGCATGGTCGCGCATCATGATCTTACGACTGGCGGTCTCGTCGCCTGCTCGATCCTGTCGAGCCGGGTGATGGCGCCCTTGAGCCAGATCGCCTCGCTGCTCTCGCGCCTCACCGGCGCGCGCACAGCCTATCGCGAGCTTGACAAGATGATGACGTCGGAAACCGAGCGCAGCGCGGAGGTCGGAATGCGGCCGGCCAAGCTCTCCGGTGCGGTGGAACTGCGCAATGTCAGCTTCCGCTATCCGAAAGCGCGCGACGATGTGTTGAAGGGGATCAATCTCTCGATCGCCGCCGGCGAACGGGTTGCTTTGCTGGGCCGGGTCGGCTCGGGGAAATCGACGATCGCGCGGCTGCTGCTCGGGCTCTACCACCCGCAGCAAGGATCGGTGCTGATCGACGGCACCGAGGTGCGCCATTATGATCCGGTCGCGCTGCGCCAGCAGATCGGCACGGTGCTCCAGGATGGCGCGCTACTGACGGGCTCGGTGCGCGAGAATATCACGCTTGGCCGCGGGGCGATCGACGATAGCGAGCTGCTGCGCGTCTGCGGCGTCTCAGGAACGCATCATTTCATGGGCACGATGGCGGACGGCTATGATCTCAAGCTGGCCGATCGCGGCGGCGGCCTGTCCGGCGGTCAGCGCCAGTCGATCGCGATCGCGCGTGCGCTGGCGGGATCACCAGCGATGCTGATCCTCGACGAGCCGACGTCGGCGATGGACCAGCAGACCGAGGCACAATTCATCGAGCGGCTGCTGGCCGAGGTCGGCGAGCGCACGATGATGGTGGTGACGCATCGTCCCGCGCTGCTGCGGCTTGTCAACCGGATCGTCGTGATCGAGGCGGGCCGAGTCGCTGCCGACGGGCCGCGCGACAAGATCCTCCTCCAGCTCAACCAGCCGCGAGCCGCATGATGTACGCACAGGACCATCTCGAAGATTTCGCCGATCGCATTCAGCCCCGCGCGGCCGCCAATCTGCTGCTGTGGATCGTCGGCGCGACCTTTGCGCTGCTGCTCATCTGGGCGTCGCTGACGGTGCTGGATCGCTCGGTGCACGCGTCCGGGCGGGTGAGTCCGAGTGCGCGGCTGCAGACCGTGTCGAATCTCGAAGGCGGCGTCGTGCAGGCGATCATGGTCCGCACCGGCCAGATCGTGCCCGAAGGCGCGCCGCTCGTCCGGCTGGATCAGACGCAGACCGGCGCCGAATATGGCAGCGGTCAGGCTGCGCTCGACGCGCTCACCCTCAAGGTCGCCCGGCTTGAGGCCGAGGTGGAAGGCCGTGCGCCTGTCTGGCCGCAGATACCCCATGGCGAAGGCGCGCTCGCGGTTGAAAAAGCACTCTACGCTTCGCGCGTGGCCGAGCGGGCAGGGCTGTTCGCGAGCGCCAAGGCTCGCGTCGCCCAGGCGCAGCAGGCTTTGACCGAGTCGCAGGCCGCGTTTGCAGGGCGCAATGCAATGCGCGAGGCGGCCCAATCCGAAGCAGCGATGCTGCGCCCGCTTGTCGCCAAGGGCATCGAGCCGCAGCTTTCGCTCGTACGCGCACAGGGCCAGGCGTCGGCCGCCGCTGCCGATGCCGCCGCTGCCGAGGCAGCGATTGCCAAAGCGCGGTCGGCGCTCGCAGAGGCGCAGAGCGCGCGCATTCAGGCGGAGCAGCAATGGCGCTCCCAAGCCGGCGACGAGCTTGCCGCCGCGCGGGCCGAACGCGAAGCGCGCTCGAAATCGCTCCCCGCGCTGGCGGATCGGGTGAAGCGCACGATCATCCGTTCGCCGATGGCGGGCCGCGTCAACCGGGTGCTGGTCACCACCGTCGGCGGGACGGTGCGTCCCGGCGAGCCGCTCGTCGAGATTGTCCCGGATCGGGATGCGCTGGTGATCGAAGCGCTGGTCAATCCGAAGGATATCGCCTTCGTCAGCCTCGGCCAGCGCGCGAAGATCGGGCTCACCGCCTATGACAGCGCCGTCTACGGCCGCATGGATGGCGAGGTGATCGCGATCTCCCCCGACGCCACCGCCAATGAGCGCACCGGCGAAAGCTTCTACACGATCAAGGTCCGCACCCATGGCACGAGCCTCGCCGATCCCGCCGGGCATCGGCTGCCGATCGGGCCGGGCATGATCGCTGATGTGAGCCTGCTCGGCAATCGCCGCTCGGTGCTGAGCTATCTCCTTACGCCGATCACCCGGTTGAGCGAAACGGCCTTTCGCGAATGATAAACGCGCTGCAAAGGATGGCGCCATGAGCGTTCGCATCATTTCGATCCTGCTGGCGATGGCCGAAGCAACATGGCTTGCGCATCCGCTTCCCGAACCGAAACCGGTGGAAACAGCTGCCCCGGCGGTCGCGCCCGCCGAACAGCCTGTTCCATCGCAACCCGTCGCGCCGACAGAACAACCCGTTCCCGCGCCGGTAAGAATCGTGCCTGCGGCGCCGCTTGGCGCAAGCACTGCCAGCCAGCCCTATCGCATAGGCGCGGGCGACCGGCTGCGCATCAACACCTTCGGCGAGGACCGGTTCAGCGGCGAGTTTCTAGTCAATGGCGACGGCCAGATCGTCTTCCCCTTGTTCGGGAATATTCCCGCCAGTGGGCTCACCACGTCCGATCTGGCCGCGTCGATCGCTACCCGGCTTCAGCCGGATTATGTGCGCGATCCCCGCGTCACGGCCGAAGTCATCAGCTTCCGGCCGGTCTATGTTTTAGGTGAAGTGGCGCGGCCCGGCGAGTATCCTTATGTGGAGGGAATGACCGTCTTTACGCTGGTCGCCAAAGCCGGTGGCTTTTCGTATCGGGCCAATACCAAGGTTATCTTCGTTCGCCGGGAAAATAGCGTCGTCGAGCACAAATATCGATCGGGAAGTGCTACGCCAGTTCTTCCGGGAGATACTATCAGAATTCCCGGACGATATTTCTAATTTATTGTCGGATGCATTTTATCATCAAGAATGCTGATGATTTTGTGCATCCTGTGGGGAAATTTATGCGCCTTATTGGAAAATATTCTGCGGTCACGGCGATATGTGCAGTCCTGATGTCATCGGGGCCGGCCTTTGGTCAACAGATGGCGGTTATCTCGCCCAAAACTCAAGCACCGGCTCCTCGATGCGAGCTTCATATTTGGCCCGCCAATCGCTTTGGCGCGACGACGACCCTTTTGCCCATCGATCTGCAGGAACTTCTCATACGAGTCCTGGGAAGCTCACGATTGGCCGAGGACGTCGCGCTCGTCCCAGACCGCCTCATCGACGCAAATTTTCATAAGAAAGGCGATAAAAGAAGATTGGAAGCGCTGACGTCGCAGTTGAACAGCGTCAGTCAGATTGATTCTATTGGCAGACATAATCCCGCTGAGCGGCTAGATAGGAAGAATTATGATGTATTATTGCATGAAGATTATATTAATAGAGGCGATATAAATAATATATTTACGAGAAGATCGGCGTCCAATTCACCATGTTATGCAGAGTTATTCATCGCTGACATTAGATACAGAAAATCTAACTTTGATGATATCATACTTGAACCATTTGTGCATGGACTTAATAAATCAACTCTCAGGACATTATTCATATTTCGAGAATTCGGAAACTCAGATAAGGTGAAGTACACCTATAAATCCTGGAAGAGAAATACCTTACACTATTTTCCTCCAAAATATGACGAGGAAATTGATCTCTCTAGGCGAGAGCTTGTGGAAGTCTTTCAAGATAATTTTGCGAGCTTTGCGCGCAAGGTTCCGCATAAGCCTTGATCTCCCAATTATCTACTTGTTAAGTAGAGAAGAGATTCTTGCCGCAACATATTTCCGCTAAGAAAGTGTAAAACGACAGACATATTTCATGGTTAACGATCCGCTTGCCAGCTCGGGCCAAACCGGCAAGGCGGGGTCCAAACCGGCGCCCGCCAATGCCCAAGGGCTGAAAAAGGGGCCAACTCATGTCGCTTGACGAAAGCCTATATTCACCCGCTGACGAGTTCGGCTACGACACCGGTTTCGGCGGCGGCGCGTATCGCGCTTTCTCATCGCCCGCCTTCGTGCCGCCCCGGCTGTCGCGCCTTGGCCAAACTGACGCGCGGTGGATCAGGCTGTTCGATATCATCTTGGCGCTCACGGTGCTTGCCACGGTCGCCCCGGCCCTCCTGCTGTTGATCCTCCTGCTCAAGATCGACAGCCCCGGCCCGATCTTCTTCGTTCAGCGCCGCGTAGGTCGGAACGGCAAATTCTTTCCCTGTATCAAGCTGCGCACCATGGTGGTGGACGCCAAGGCGCGGCTGGAGGCGCTGCTCGCCGCGTCGCCCGAGGCGCGTCTCGAATGGGAGCGCGATCACAAGCTCCGTGACGATCCCCGCATTACCACGCTCGGTCGCTTCGTCCGCAAGTTCAGCCTGGATGAGCTGCCGCAGCTCATGAACATCCTGCTGGGGCATATGAGCGTGGTCGGCCCGCGCCCGATCGTCGAGGACGAGATTTGGCGCTACGGCACCCATTTCGCCGATTATTGCTCGGTGCGCCCAGGCCTGACCGGGCTGTGGCAGGTCAGCGGCCGCAATCATACGACGTACGAAAAGCGCGTGGCGCTTGATCGCCATTATGTGCGCAACCGCTCGCTCGCTTATAATTTCAGCATCATCATGCGTTCGGTGCCGGTTGTGCTTGGCGCACGCGGCGCTTACTAAGCCGGCCTCAGCCGATCAGGTGGAAGACGAGCGCCCATAAAAGCAGGCCGACGGCGATCGCCATCAGCCAGCCGCGTACGGAAATTGGGTTCTGGCTGGTCTCGACCGGGCCGTGCGACGTGGACGGCAATGCAGCTTGCATCATCTGATCTTCATCCTCTCCACCTTTTGCATCGGCCGATCTTAACAAAGCTTTATTTTCGATCGGCGATGGCGAAGACGCGCTGGGATTTTCTTGATCGAGGCCCATGTCCTTCAGCGCCTTTTTCGCGAACGCCACTATGCTGCGTTCGTCCATGATCCGCAATACTGCAGTCTTACGGATGAGCTGAAACTTAACCGCTTGCGAGAATGCTATGTTCCTCCAGAAGCGACGAGGCGAAGCTCGGCAGCCGCTCAAGCGCGTCGGGCAGGGTCAGATCCCAGGCGGGAATGTGACGCGCGAGCGCCGCGCAGGTTTCAAAATGGCGCGCGCCGGCGCTTCCGGTCAGGGCCTTGTCTCCAAACTTGAGCGCATAGCTGTGGCCCAGCAAGTCCCCCATCGTCTCGGCGGGCGTCATCCGGCGCTCGCTGGCCGATGAGCCGCGTCCGTTCAGGAAAAACATCGCGCCAATCGGCATGGGCGCAGTGCTGTTCGCGTCCTGTCGCACCATGCGCTTGGCGGCGCCTGCTTCGTCCGCGCCGATCACGGTGGCGCGCGGCAGCAGTTCCTCCCGCGCGGCTTGCGAAAGCTTGAGGCTGGCGAAACCCGGCAGGATCGCCATGGCCCCGCCATCCTGCTCCAGTGCGATCACATCGTCGCTCAGCACCTCGCAGCCCGCTGCGGCAAGTGCAGCTGCCGCCGTCGATTTGCCGGCGCCTTTGCGTCCCACGAACAGCAGCGCGCGATCGCCGATCCGGACGGCGCTGCCATGAAGCAGCGGCGTGCCGCGCAGATGCAGATAGCCAGCAAGCACCGGCCCCAGCAGCGCGAACCGCAGATGTTGCACATTATCCGTCAGCGGATTGACGATGATCCTGCCGGTCGTAGCGACGCGGAAGCGGCCAATGAACGGCCACGCAAGATAAAGCCCGTCCTCATCCAACCGGATCAGCCGCGGCAGCCCGTTCTCGGGCAACGGCCCTTCGACCGAGTCATAATCGATGGTCACGTCACAATTGAGAGCGGGGCTCGACGCGAGCTCAGGCAGTGCAAGCGCGGAGCCGATCGTGAGCCCATAGGCGCGATAATGGTGCACGCTTCCGGAAAATTCCCCCTGCTTCAATTCAGGAGAAATCCGCCAGCGCGCGATACGCGCTGAAATCGGGCGCATGCGCGCCCAGGATCACCTGCTCCCCGGAAAGCAGCCAGGCATGCGCCGCCAGCTTGCCGTCCGGCGCGGTCCGCACACCGACCCGCATCGTCACGCCATAGCCTTTGAGCGCGAGCAGCGCGCGCATCGTGCATGCCTGTACGAGGCAGGTCGATGCCGGGACAAATCGCGATGCGGTGATGAGCGCGGCTTCGATGCGATGCACGAGTGCCGCCGGGGGCGCCTTGGCGGCATGGCCGAACAGCGGGGCAAGCCGCCGATAGCTGATCAGCAGCAGCGTCAGCCGGCCGATGATCAATCCGCACCAGCAGAGTAGGAGCAGGCGCATGTCGCGCCATGAACGCATCGCCCTCTTAGCGCCCGCCATCAGCGGATTTCTATGAGCTGCGCGCTTCGAAGATCTTCCACCAGCGTCTGGATATCATCCGCGGCCATCGCGCGATCGCAGTCGTAGGCTGAGATCACGGCATCGGTCAGACCGGCGATGGTGATTGGTTCTCCCAGCTTCTGCCAGACGAACTTGCCTACATCTTCGAGCGTGTAGAATGTGCCGGTCGCCTGGTTGAGAACGGCGACGCTATCGTCCAGATCGCATGCCACCACGTCATCGCTGATCGAGAGCGTCACGCTTTCCGGATAAGCTTCCATCGTAAAGTCAGTCAGGAAACCGCGTCGAGATTCGCGGAAGTACCGGTCAGTCCGAAAATCACCAGATTTTCGAAGCTATTCTCGGCACGTGTAAGCTCCTCGAACGATCCCGCTTTGACAAGGCGGGGAGGATTGTAAGGACGCTTCTGCTCGATATCCATAAACACCCCTGTACAATAACATGATTGTAATATTATTGTAATAATTTGACTAGTGCCAATGATACATAAGCATTGATGTGAGTCAATGTGCGATATGGCAATAGTTTTGCGTTTCGGGCCAAGATGAGGTCGGTTGATCGACTCGCCCCTGCTCAACAATTCACGACAGCGTCAGCGCCCAGCCGCCAACCCTGCCGGCCAGGCGATTCTGGCGTTTGTCGGGGAGCGGCGCAGCAGGTGGTGCCAATAAACCGCGATATTGCGCAGCCGCCACTTGATTGGAATGTGGCGGGGGATTGCGAACAGTAAAGTTGCCGCCGCTGCCATCATCGCGAGCCGGCTTTGCGTGTAGCGCCCACTCCGCCGGATCGCGGCATAGGGCAGGCAGGGCAGCCATGGCGCGCCGAAACGATCGAGTATGGCATGAATGTCATGCTCATAGGGCTTGCCCGCGCCGAAGCCGTTCGAAGCCTTGAGCGTGCCCACGCGCCTTGTGTGCCGCACCGGACAGGCGTCGATCACCGCGAAATCGCGCGCGCCATCATGCACCAGGCCGGACCAGATCAGATCGATGCCGCTTTCGAACCCCATCTGGAACAAGGGCTCGAGCATCATCAGAATGTCGCTCCGGAACACCGGGCACATCATCTCGACATAGGTGGTATAGCGCAGCAGGAAAGCCTTGTGCCGGAGCAGGCAGCCATAAGTGAAGAAGCTCGCATGATCGAGCGCGGGCTGCGCGATCTTGAGCTTGTGGTCGGCGATGATGCGGAACAGCCGGCTGAGTTCGCGCGCCTCGATCGCCAGATCGTCGTCGAACAGCGCGACATAGTCGTAGCCGGCGATCAGCTGGCGATGGTCGCGAATGATCTCGCCATAGCCCGCGACTTTGCGCCCCCGCCGGTATTCGAAGAACACGCCCGGCTGGCTCTCCGGCGCGGTCACATCGCTGCTATAGGCTGAGAGCAGCAGATCGAAATCGCGCTCGGCCGCCGGTGCGAGCCATTGCGGGTGGAGGCTTTCCGGCCCGATCCGGGAAATCAGCAGGAAGCGGCGCGGGCTCATGCGGCCTGGCCGATCCGCCCGTCGACGCGGCTTAGCATCGCGTCGAGCGCGCCATAGGCGGCCGCTTCCGAGAAGTGGCGCTCGAACTGGATCTTCGCCTGCGCTTCTCGCGCCCGCCGCAACTTCTCGTTCGTGAGCAGATCGACGAGTGCCGCTGCATAAAGTTCGGGATCGTCGGAGACGTCCACCGCGTCGGCGAACTGGTCGGGTTGGATGGGATCGACGCCGAGCGAGGTCGTGACCAGCGGACGCCCATAGGACAACGCTTCGGCGACCTTGGTCTTGACCCCGCTGCTCCCGGAAACGAGTGGCGCGATCACGATTTGCGCGCGCCGATATTCCGCGTCGAGATCATCCGCAAACCCGGCAATCTCGATGCGCTCGGCGGTGCGATGGGCGAAGGACGTCCCGATCGTGCCGACCAGCCGCAGCGAAGCCAACGGGACCGCTTTTCGCACCAGCGGCCAGATGCCGTCGATGAACCATTGCATCGATTCGATATTGGGCTTGGTGCGCACGCCCACGAACAGGATGATGGGCACGCCGTCGGCCGGCGGCTGCGCCTTGGGGCGGAAGCTCATGCCGAGCAAGGCGCCGTTCGTTGCGCCGGTCAGGTCGCGATAATGCTGAAGGTCCTGCAGATTGTTGAAGGTGGCGCAATCGGCGTGCTGCAGCTGGCACAGCGTCTCGGAATCGGGAACGGGCGGGGCAGCGGGCGGCTCGCCCAGCCTGATCCGCCGGTCACTAAAGAAGCCCTTGGCCGCGAGCACCGGGGCAATGTGCGCAACAGCGGATGCGAAGGCGCAGGCCCCGAACGCGAGCAGGATCAAATCCGGTCGCGCTTTTTCGAGCTGCGCGACGAGCCATGCCTGTTCGCCCTGGCCGATGCCGAATTCCTGCGGCGCCCGGCGGCCAGGCACGCGCGTAAGCGCACGTCTCAGCAAGCGCGTGTCATAGGCCAGGAAGCGGCCCCCGCCCTGGGCGATGGCATTGCGGACGATCCAGTCATTGCGCGCGCCGGCCTTGCTGCGCAGCTTGAGCAAGGGGTTCGTCCGCCCGCGCGCGATATCGGTGACGTAGGACAGCACCGAATGGCGCTGATCGGTGAGATAGGTACGGATGCGGTCGAGATAGACGGCGTCGCCGCCCCAAACGGCCTCATAGGGATAGGATTCCACGATCGCGACGCGAGCCATGCCGAACTCTTAGGTTGGTAAATGCGACAGGCGTATGAATCCGCCGCAACATCATTGTAGCGAAACCCGGCTAGCAGCCTTGGCTGAGGGGTTCGCTTATAGCGCGGCCTCGCTTGAGGGGCAGGCCGCGTGCATCCAAGACAAGTTGCAAATCTCCAGGTCTTGCGCGCCGTGGCTGCCTTGCTGGTGGTTCTGTTCCATCTCCAGCCTACTTTGAATGCCGCCTTCGGCCAGTCGCTCCACGTCAATTTTCCGGCGTTCGGCGTCGATATCTTCTTCGTGATCTCCGGCTTCGTGATGTTCTACAGCAATCGCCGGCTGGATCGCGATGCCGGCCAGTTCCTGGTGGAACGTTTCTTTCGTATCGTCCCGCTTTACTGGCTCGCGACCTCGGTGATTGTGGCTTGCTTCATGGTGGGATTTCGTCCGGTGGGGCTTCATCTCCTAAACGGCCGAATCCTGCTCCAGTCGCTGCTGTTCGTGCAGAGCAGCTTTCCCGACGGCCGCCACGACCTGATCCTCACGGTGGGCTGGACGCTGATGTACGAGCTGTTCTTCTACGCCGCGTTCGCGCTTACGTTCGTGTTCCGATCGCAAGTCGTTTCATTGCTGCTGCTTGGGTTGTCGTTCGCGATGCTGATCGCGGGCGGCAAGCTCTTCGGCCCGTTGCCCTATGCCATCGATTTCTATGCGTGCCCGATCATCGTCGAGTTCCTCTACGGCGCTGCGCTGGCGATCCTTTACGATCGCCTGGGCCAGCGTGCGCCGTCATGGCTGCCCGCGTTGGGCGTCATGCTGATCGTTGCCGCTTTCGCGATGATGTCAGGCTGGGAGGCGATGCGCCTGCCGGTGCCGAACAGGCATGATGCACGCTTTCTGCTGTTCGGCGTTCCGGGGTTGCTGATCGTGGCCGGTGCACTGGCGATGGAAAAAGGCGGCTGGATCATGCGCCAATCCTTTCCGCTGCTGCTTGGCGCGGCAAGCTATGCGCTCTATCTGTTCCACCCGCTGATCCTTCAGATCGTGATCAAGGGGTGCGCGATCTTGCTGCCGCGCCACGGCGCTTTGTCCGTTGCGGTTGCGGCGCTGCTGGCGGTGGCGATCTGCATCTTCGCCGCGATCGGAATTCACCTGGCGATCGAGCGTCCCTTGCTGCGCAAGGCGAAGGCGCTGATCGCCGGCATGCGGATGCCAGGGGCGAAACATGCGCAGGCCTGACATGCCGCCAATGGCTTTCAAGCTGAGGCAAGGGCGATGAACTCGCGGCTGGCGAAGGCGGCATTCTGGTCGATCGCGGGCAGCGGATCGCAATATGCCGTGGTCTTCTTCCTGCTCGTCTATCTCGCCCATGTGCTCGGGCCGCACGATTTCGGCCTGATGGCGACGGTGGCGATCGGGCTTGATCTCGGCACCCGCATCGCACGCTGGGGGCAAGTCGAGCTGCTGCAACAAGCGCGCTACCGCAACGAGGAGTCGCGCAATCAGTCGCTGCGGCTTTCGCTGCTGATCGGCTGCGGCTTCATGCTGCTCTTCCTGCTCGCGGCGAGGCCGCTCGGGCAGCTCTATCATTCGGATCAGCTGGCGCAGATGATGTATCTGTGCGCACCCGTCTTCCTGTTCTCGGCGGCCGGATCGACTGCGGAAGCGATCCTGCGCACGCAGTTCCGCTTCAAGGTCATTGCCGTTCGCAACACGGTGACGACGCTGGTCGGCGCGGCGGTGGCGGTGGTGCTGGTCAATCTCGGCTACGGCGCAATGGCGCTGGCGCTGCAGCGCGTGATCCAGGCCGCCATCGCGGGGCTATGGGTGTGGACCGCGCTTGATTGGCGGCCGTCCTTTTCGCGCATCGGGTCTTCGCCGGAGCTGGCACGCGAGGGCACCAACATCATGCTCGGCACTTTGATGCCGCTGCTCGTGCCGCGTACGGTCGATCTGTTCGTCGGCTTCACCATGGGGCCGGCCGCGCTCGGGCTGATGCGGGTAGGTTTCCGCGTCAATGATTTCATCGGCCAGCTTGTGGTGATGCCGCTGGTCAGCGTCGCCAACACGCAGTTTTCCACCCTGCATGACGATCTTGCAGCGATGCGGAAAAATTATCTTCGCCTCACCCAGGCGAGCGCGGTGTTGATGTGCCCGGCGCTGATCGGGCTTTCGCTGGTGGCGCCGGAAGCGATGCCGATCATCTTCGGCCGTCAGTGGGCCGGCAGCGTGCCCTTCGTCCAAGTGATCGGCCTGTTGGGCATCGTCGCACCAATCAACTATTATTTCGCGCCGGCGATGATGGCGTTGGGGCAAAGCCGCATGGTGTTTCGGCAAGGGCTGGTGCAGATCGTACTCGGTATCGCCCTCGCGGCTGCGGCGGCACAAGTATCGCTGGTCGCGGTGGCGATCGCGCATGTCATCCGCGGTGCGGTCGTGGCGATTTATAATATCGTCGATCTGCGCCGCCACATGAAGCTCCGGTTCGGCGATCTCGTCTGGCATATGGCGCCGCCTTATCTCAGCACGCTGGCGATGGTCATCGCGGTGCTCGCCGGCCGCCTGCTGTTGACGGGAAATGTCGGGCCTCTCGCGATGCTACTCAGCCTCTCAGCGGTGGGTGCCTTCGCCTATAGTGTGACGCTGGGGCTTGGCGGCCGGCTGCGGCTTTGGCCGGCGCATGCTTCCGCGCTTCCGCGCCAGATCTTCCGCCGGCCGGTGCCCGCCGAATAGGTCAGCCGGGCCTGTAGCCGGCTGGCGCATCGATGATCACGGGCTCCGGCCCAAGCGCTTCCGGCAGGTCGATTCGGTTTCCCCGTGCGTCGAAGGCGCGCGCACCAGCGGGCAGGCGCAGGCTTCGGCTCGTGCCCCACACCACATAAGGCCCATCACCGAAGCGATAGATGAAGCTGAGCGGATCTCCGACATCGATGCGGCGCGCATCTCCGGCGGAGAGCAGCTGCTGCTGCACGGCGCGAAAGGTCGCCAGCGCGGGCTTGGGCGCATCACCTGCGTAAAGCCCCATATTGCGGAACCAGGGTTCGTCGAGCAGCGCATACCAGTAAGCGCGGCTGACATGTGCGGCGCTCATGATCGTCATCACCTTCAGCGCATGCGGCGGCGCGGCTTCGGGCGTCTTGTAATAATTGCCGAACTCGGTGCACCAGATCGGCTTGGTTGCGCCATGGTGCGCCATCGCCTGCTTAAGCCGTTCGATCTGCTCGGGCAGCCGCTCGGGCCGATCGATATAGGGATGCACCGCGATGGCGTCGACGAGCGCGAGCTCGCCCGCCGCGAACATGCGCTCGTGGAACGGCACGTCGACGCCGATCGAGGAACCGCCGACCAGCGCAACCCGGCTCCCGGCGGCTTGGATCGCACGGCGGACCTCCTTGAGCAGCGCGACATAGGCCGGGAATTTCTGCGGCGGCGCTGGCCAGAGCCGCGAAGGGGTGTTGATCTCGTTGCCGATCTCGACGCCGACGATGCAGGGAAAATGGGCGGCAAGCGCCACGATATAGTTTGCAAAGGCGCGGCGACCTGCCTCGGAAGCGGGCAGCATGCCGCCATCGTAGAGCTTGTTCCGGGGCGGCACCATGACGAGCACTGGGATCGAGCGCGCGCATATCCGGTTCATGAAGCCGCTATTATTGTCACTGAAATCGTAGACGCCGGGCCGTTGTTCGACTTTGCCCCACATCACCGAATCGCGGATGCCATCCGCACCGGCGGCCTGCACCTTGTTCAAGGCGGTGAGCGGCCAGCCCTGCTCGAAATGCGTGTTCACCCCCATCCGCATCGCCGCACGCGCCGGCAGCATAGCTGCCATCGCCAGGAGAATCCCCGAGAGCGGCTGAATTTTACGCACAGGCGAGCGCGGGAACGCTGAGGCATTCCTGGTGAAGTTCGAAATCGCGTCGATAATAGTCGCGAACGAACGCGGCGACGGCGCTGTCGGGACGAACGAACTGCTGTTTGGGAATATCCTTGTAGAATCCCGCGCGCGTCATCTTGTCGCGCACGTCTGCGCGAAATTCGGCAGAGAACAGTTTCGAATAGGGTCCGCGCAGCATCCGCTGCAGCGGCTTCAGCGCGCTCAAGCTCATTTCGGTCGTGCGGTTGCGGCGCTCCGCTCCGATCTCGATGCCGGTTACCGCGTGAATGTGGCGGCGGACTTCGGCCATCTGCTCGACCGCAAAGAGCTCCTGCACGATCCGCCAGCCGCGCAGCTCGACAAAATCGGACTGGCGGTTGAAATGGACGTGCTCGAGGTCGAGCCGCTCGGGCGCACGTTCGAGATAGCGGATAATCTTGCGCGCTTCCTGGTCGATCATTTCGGCGGTGATGGCGGACTGGCCCTGGCCGCCAAATTCACGCAGGCGCTGGAAGATGGCCGAGAAGAACCGGTCCATTGGATCCCGCACGATCGCGAACGAGCGGTAATCCTGCAGCTTGGCGAAGCTCTCCGGAAAATGGATTTCGAGGTCGGCAAGCGTGATGTGGGCGAGATGGATCGTACCGAGCTGCGGATGCTCCCCGATCGGGAAGAAGCGGCCACCCGTCGTATCGATCGATTTCAGCTCACGCTTGATGCTCGTTCCCGCGCATTTCGGGATGTGAACGAAGATGAACCTGTGATCGTCGCTGATGATCATCTCTGCACGCCTTCATCGCCGGGTTCCGCATGCCGGCCACGGTGATCGCGGATGCGGGATGAATGTTACAATTTGCCGGTTGGAAGGGCGACCAATGTCACCGCAACGAAAAATGCCGCCGCATCCAGCCATGCAGGCGGCCGCGCCCGGCTTCGTTCGAGGCAAGCTGGCGGCGTGGCGTCACGGTCAGATCGAAGCGCAGCTCTTCGGTCCAATAACGCCAGCCGCCGTTGAGCGCATAATGGCTGGCATTCTTGATGGTCGAGCCGAAGCGGCGCGCCTCGATCTCCTCGGTATCGCTGCGCAGGATTTCGTTCCACGCGAGCTTCGCAAGCCAGCGTGCGCGCGACGATCGTGCGAGATCGGCGCTAATGTCGGCAGGCAGCTCGGCCCCCAGCAGTTGCTGGCAGAGCAGCAATGCCTGCGCCGCGGCCTGGTCTGGCCCGTCCCCTTCGGGCTTATGGAGGCGCCCGAGCAAATCCGGCTCGCAGCCCGCCAGCAGCGCACTGACGTCGGCCAGCCATTTGAGGCGGGACCAGCCATGTTGCGCGCCATGATGGCAGAGATAGCGCAGATTGGCGTCATTCGGCAGCACGCGGATGTGGCGAAGCGGATCGATCCCCAGCGGTATCGCGCGGGGCAGGGTGGAGGCCGGCATCAGCGCGGCATTGTCGAACAGCCGCCAATGCAGCTCGACCATCGCCTTCCGATCGGGCGAGCGAAAAACCATGTCCTTGTGATTGCGCAGCCAGTGATGCCGTGCCTCGCCCCTCAGCGGCGCGTTCGGCTCGACCAGCGTGTAGCCCGCATCGATCAACAGCGCCTCGGCCGCGTCGCAGGAATCGGGCGGGATCAGGATATCGAGATCGCGATTGATGCGCATGCCGAAGCGGCCAAAGGATCTGAGCGATTGCGCAGGCCCTTTCAGCGCGATCAGATCGATACCAGCCTTACCAAATAAGGATTGCAGACGTGTCAGCTCGGCGGCGATGCCGAGTTCGCAGAAAAGCGCGTTGCGCCGAACGTCTCGACTTAGCGGCGCGAGCCAGTCCGGCACGTTAACCCGCGCCGAATTGACTCCGTGAAATGCCAGCGGCGCGACCCGATGCCGCACTGCCAGCGCAGCGAATCGCCGCCAATCGATCGCTTCGATTGCCGCCCGGCCGATCGCTTCGCGTCGGCGGTCGTCATCCGGCCATCTGAGCGTCGCCAGCAGCAGCGCGAAGCTCGGATCAGAATGGGCAAGCAAATGCGGCAAGTGAGTTTTTTCTTTCCCCGGTTCGCGTGGCTTCGCCCTCAGCGATGGCGGAGGGGAGATAAGCGCCGGCCGGTGACTCGTTGATGACAATGGCTGTCGCCTATCTGTCACGCGGGTGAAACACTTTGCTGGCCTTGGGGTTGCCGGTTGGGGGCATTCGTCCGCCGACAGGGGAACGTGGTGTTCTTTGTCCGGCTGTTGGTCGCAGTTCTGCTTATTGGTGCTGCGACACGCTCCTGGTCGCAGACCATGACGGATTCGCCCGAGCGATATCGGCAGGATGTGGCGGGCGCGCGGGCGCAGCCGGCCTATGATCCGCTTGGCGCGCGGATCGGCGGCTTGATCGCGCACGCAAATGGAGATTTGGGCATCGGCTACAATAGCAACATCTTCAGCCGTGCCAGCGAACCTGTCGGGGATTCCTTTTCGAGGATCAGCCCGTCGCTGCGGCTAAGCACCGATTGGGGGCGGCACGCGCTTTCGATCAGCGGCGGCGCTGTGTTCACCCGCTTCTTTCATCAGCGCGATCAGGATAGCGACGAATATCATGTCCAGGCGGCTGGCAACGCTGCATTGGGCGATGACGTCTCGATCAGTCCGCTCATCGAATATGCGCGCGAAGCCGAGCCGCGGGGCAGCACCGGCAACCGGCTGACGCAAGGCGATCCCGTTTACATAAGACGCTTCTCGGCCAGCATCGGCGCGCGCTACGCGGGATCGGCGATCACGGCGGAAACGCTGCTTGTCTTCCGCGAGCTGCGCTACGAGCCGGTGAAGATCGATGGCGTCAGCCTGTCGCAGGGATTCCGCGCCAGCAACGGCTTCGGCGGTCGTGGGACGTTGTTGTACAAGGTCACGCCATCGGCATCGCTGCTGGTTCAGCTGGTCGGCGATGTCGCGCGGAACCCGCATGACGAGTTTTGCTGCCTGCGCAACGCGCACGGCTACGCGCTGCTGGGCGGCGTCCGGCTGGACAGCAGTGGAATGATCGTGGGGCAAGCCGCGATCGGATATCGCAAACGCTACTTCGAAGGATCGAACACGAGTTCACAGGGGCTGACCTATGACGCGCGTATCGAATGGTATCCCACCGCGCTGGTGACAGTGACCCTGACCGCCGAGCAGCAATTCCGCAACAGCGGGATCGCTGCCGCCAACACCGCGCTTGTCGGCACCCAGTCGCTCAGCGTTGATTATGAGCTGCTGCGCAATCTGATCGTCAATGTTCAGGGCGAACATGAGTCCGACAGCTATCGCCGGATCGATGCGCACTCCGATCTCAAGACGCTGTCGTTCAGCGCGACCTATACGCCACGGCGGATGATCCAGTGCGTGACGTCGGCGAAGTTCCGCTTCAACGACACCAATCGGCAAGCGGTGGTAAGCAGCTTCAACGGCTTCCAGGGCAACCTGACGCTGAGATTCCGATTATGAACCTTCCCGAGATCTATCACGGCTTTCCCGAAAACGTGCCGGGAGGGCATTTCGGCGCTGCCCGTCGCACCTCCATGGCGGACAGGCTCGATTTTCGCGAGATCGCCTCGATCTTCCGCCGGCGCATCAAGCTGTTCGCCATCGTGACCTTCGTCATCTTCGAGCTTGCGCTGTTCATCACCTTCATCACCCCTAACAGCTATACGGCGATGTCCGAGATCGCATTGAGCCGGACGGGCGATCAGGTCGCGCCCAAGGGCAGCGGCGTCGTCGACGACGAAGTCAATTCGGGCGATGTCGATACCGAAGTGCAGGTACTCACGTCACGCGAGTTGGCGTCCAAGGTGGTCGACAAGCTTAAGCTCGTGAATGACCCGACTTTTGTCGGCATGCTGCCAACCAGCAGCTTCAGCGAAAGGCTCAAGCGCCGCTTCGGGATGCTGCCGCCGCGGCCGCTGGCAAGCCTCTCTCCCGATGAACGCGCGCTGTTGCGCATGCTCATCATCGATCGGCTTACGAAGAATATCGATGTCGAGCGGGTGAAGACGGCCTTCGCGATGACGATCACCATCACCGATACCGATCCAGTCAGGACCGCCGCGATCGCCAACGCCTATGCACAGATCTATGCGCAGGAGCAGGTCGATGCCAAGCGCAAGGCCAATGAGCGTGCCGCCGCCTTTCTGCACGACAAGATCGAGCGGCTGCGCCTGCAGGCCCAGCGCGACATGCGCGCCGTGCAGGATTATCGCGTCGGCAATAATCTGCTGAGCACCACCGGCGCATCGCTGACCGAGCAGGAGATTTCGAGTTACAACCAGCAGGTTGCGGCCGCGCGCGCGCAGGCGGTCGAAGACGCGGCGCGGCTCGATACGGCGCGGCAGCAGCTCAAGAGCGGATCGATGGGCGACGATGTCGGCGCCGCCCTGTCATCCGATGTCATCCATTCGCTGCGGGCGCAGCGCGCCACCATCAGCGCCCGGGTCGCCGATCTTTCCAGCCGCTATGGCGACAAATATCCGGAGCTTGCCGATGCGCGGAACCAGCTGCGCGACATCGATCTGCAAATCCAGACCGAGATTTTCCGGGTCATCTCCAATCTGGACGCGCAGGCGCGCGTATCGCAGCAGCGGCTAGATTCGCTGCAGGCCAGCCTTGGCGGCGCGAAATCGACGTTGGCGCAGAACAACCAGGCCATGGTGAGTCTTGATGATCTGACGCGGCGAGCGAGCACGTCGCAGGCGCTCTACGAGAGCTATCTCGATCGCTACAAGACGGTGTTGGCCCAGACGGGTACTGAATCCGCCGATTCGCGAATCCTCTCCGAGGCGCGCATTCCGGGGCGACCCAGCAGCCCGATCGTGATGCTGAACCTGATCCTGGGCTTGCTGATCGGCACGGGCGTGGGGGCTGCTGCCGCCATCGCCGCCGAACTGTTCTTCACCGGCTTTACGACCGGAGATGAGGTCGAGCAGCGGCTTGGCCTGCGCTATCTGGGAGGAGTTCCGGCGCTCGATACAGTCGAGCCGCGCGAGGCCACTCCGATCGCGACCGTCGAGCAATTTCCCCGCTCGGGATTTGCCGAATCGTTCAGGTCGATCCTGGGCGCGGTGCGTCACGCGCGCGATTCGCGTCATGGTGTGATCGCGATCAGCTCGGCGCTGCCGGGGGAAGGTAAATCAACGCTCTCGATCTGTCTCGCCGCAGCCAACGCGATCGGCAGCAACGACCGGGTCGTCGCCATCGATTGCGATATTACGCGGCATCGGCTCAGCGATCAGTTCGTCACCGATCCGAACAGGCCCGGCTTGCGCGAAGTGCTGCGCGACGGCGTCGCAATCGAAGACGCGCTGATCCAGGTGAAGGACACGAATTTGTTCGTCCTTCCGATCACCACGCCCTTCGATGCGCAGGAGCAGATCACGCGCGGTGGCCTGGTTCATGCGCTGGTGGCGCGGCTGCGCGAATTCTTTCCGCTCATCATCCTCGATTGTCCGCCGCTGCTGCCCGTAGCCGAGGCGCGTGATCTCGCCGCTATCGCCGACGATGTCATCCTCGTCGCGGCCTGGCGCAAGACGAAGGAGAGCGCCTTGCGCAGCGCGATCCGGCTCCTTCCGCCCGCGGCCGCTGCCAATGCTGGCGTGGTGCTGACGCGGATCGATATGAAGAAGCAGGCGCGGTTCGGCGCGGGCGACGCCTCCTCATTCTATCATCAATATAAGGAATATTATTCCGTCTGAGCAGTCATCGCTGCCGGATTCCAATGAAAGTTCACATGAAACGGCGGGTTGCTCTCATTCATTACTGGCTGGTCGGCATGCGCGGCGGCGAGCGCGTGCTCGAGCGGATCGCACGGCTTTATCCGGACGCCGACATCTTCACCCATGTCGTCGATCCTCGAGCGATCTCGCCGGAGCTAGCCGCGCGGGAAATCAAGACGAGCTTCATCGCGAAGCTACCCCGCGCCACGCGCATGTACCAGAGCTATTTGCCGCTGATGCCGATGGCGCTCGAACAGCTGGACCTGCGCGGCTACGATCTCGTGATCAGCAGCGAATCCGGCCCCGCCAAGGGGGTGATCGCGCCGCCCGACGCGCTGCATGTCTGCTATTGCCATTCGCCGATGCGCTATCTGTGGGATCATTATCATCCTTATCGCGAGAGCGCTGGCAAGCTGAGCCGGACGATGATGCCGGTGCTCTGTCATTATCTGCGCAACTGGGACGCGACATCGTCGCGCCGGGTCGATTCGTTCATGGCGAACTCACGCTTCATCCAGCATCGCATCAAGCGCGCCTGGGGGGCGGAGTCCGATGTCGTGCACCCTCCGGTTCCGGTCGATCTTTATCACCGCGCACAGGAGGTCACGCCGCGCTACCTCTGGGTTGGGCAGCTCATTCCGTACAAGCGGCCGGATCTCGCGGTCGATGCTTTCACCCGGCTCGGATTGCCGCTGCTGGTAGTCGGCGACGGCGATCTGGCGCCGGACCTGCGCAAGCGCGCCGGGCCAAACATTGAATTTGTGACGAAGTTGCCATTCGATGAACTCAGGCGCTGCTACGCCGAAAGCCGCGCACTGGTATTCACCGCCGAGGAAGATTTCGGGATCGTCCCGGTCGAGGCGAATGCCGCCGGGCGCCCCGTAATCGCCTATGGCCGTGGCGGCGTGCTCGATTCGATCGTGAAGGAGCGTACCGGGCTGTTCTTCCGTGAGCAAAGCGTCGAGGCGCTGATCGACGCAATCGAGCGTTTCGAAGCGTGGCTGCCGCAATTCGATCCAGCCGAAGCGATGGACAATGTCCGCCGTTTCGCGCCAGAGCAATTCGATCAGGGCTTTCTGGCGGCAGTCGATCGCGCCTGGGCTGGCAAGAGCGCAGTCATGCCAGCATGATCGTCACGCCGTTTGCCGCGATCGCATTCCTGCTGGGGTTGATCCTGCTCTTTCGCGGCAGCGTGACCGGTATGTTCTGCCTGTTCATCGCGGCGACGCTGTTCGGGGGATCGGCGGCGTTCATCCTGGTTGCCTTGGGCGGAAGCTCGATCCCGCCGGCGCAGTTCGTTTTGATGTTCGTGGCGCTGCGCTGCCTGTTGCCGGGTCCTGGCCAAATGGAGACGCTGCGCGCCGCGATCTGGCAGAACCGTTTCATGCTGATGTTCGTGCTTTACGCCGTGATCAGCGCTTTCACTTTGCCGATCCTGTTCGCCAACAGCATGTCGGTGACGCCGTTGCGGCCGATCCCTGGCGCCGATCTCTTCGCCGTGCTGCCGCTCAGGATGAGCGGACAGAATGTCACGACGGCGGTGTACATGGTCGGTACCCTGATGGCCGGCATTGCCGCCAGCGCGGCGATGCAGCGGCCTGGGGCGGCGCTCACCTTCGCGCGCGCCGGCGCATGGATCGGCCTTACGCACGCGCTGCTGGGGATCAGCGGCGTCGTGCTGATGGGCACGGCTTGGGATAGTTTCCTAGCCCTGTTCCGTAATGGCTATTATGCCCAGCTCAATCAAAGCTTTGACGGGCTGGTACGGATGAACGGCATCTGGCCCGAGCCATCCGGCTTTGCCGCTTATGGCAGCGCCTGGTGCGTGTTCATGATCGAGCTCTGGCTTCGCAACGTCCTTCCGCGACGCACCGGCCTCGCGGGGCTCGTGCTGGTGCTGGCGCTGGTCGCTTCGACCTCCTCGACGGCTTATGTCAGCCTCGCAGCCTATGGGCTATTTGCAGGGCTGCGCTTCGCCGTAGCGCCCTGGAACCTCCCGGCACGAAAGCAACTAGCGCTCCTCGCGGTCGCACTGTTGGGCACCGTTTTCGTGCTGTCACTGCTGTTGTTGCTGCCGGGCCTTGCGCTGCATTTATGGAAGCTGCTCAATCTGATGACGGTTGAAAAGGCGGAGAGCACGTCGGGCATCCAGCGCGCCTTCTGGGCCAAGCAGGGCTTCAGCGCTTTCCTGGGTTCTTATGGGCTGGGGATCGGCGCGGGTAGCTTCCGTTCGTCGAGCTTGCTCACCGCCATTCTGGGTTCGACCGGCATTCTCGGCTCGCTGGCGTTTCTCGCGCACCTGCTGCGCAGCGTGCAGCCCTTCACGGCCGAGTTTCTGGCGATGCGGCTGCCGAGCGTCGATCGGGCGGTGGGCTGCGCCGCCAGCACCACCGCGCTCATCATGCTGGTGCCCGCTTCGCTGGCTGCGCCGTCGCCGGATCCCGGCTTGATGTGGGGCGTAATGTGCGGAGTCGCCATCGCCTTGCGCCCGGTACAGCGGACGCGGCGGCGCCAGCCGCTTGGTCGCCCCGCGTTCGGCTGATGAAAAGGCTGCTCAATCCGCTGATCGAGCGCTTGGTCAACCAGGCCTTCGCGGTCGATCAATATGCCGACATGTTCGAGAAACTGGCATTGCGGCCGCCAAACTCCGCGCTGATGCGAAGGCTGTTCGCGCACAAGGTAGCCGAAGACGTGCGTCGCCATCCTCTGCTCTTCATCCACATTCCCAAAAATGGCGGCACCTCGATCAAGCGCGCGCTCTATGCGAGCGATCCGGGGCATGCGACCGTGCGCTTCTACGACATGGTCGCTCCCGAACTGCTGCGCGGCGCGACCAGCTTCGCGTTGCTGCGCGAACCGGCCGACCGCTTCCTTTCCGGCTTCGACTTTCTGATGAACGGCGGCGGCAGCGACGTCAGCATTTTGCCCAGCGTAATGCGGCGCCTCTCCGGCATCGCCTCGATCGACGATTTCCTGGATTATCTCGAGGCGATCGCTGGGGATTGGCTGAAGGTGGATACCTTCGCACGCCCGCAATGGTGGTATGTTGCGGATCGACAGGGCCGGATCCGGATCG
>Ga0207667_10001388_pt1 | contig 30369 bp, 30 predicted proteins | sample KBSCornC52_FD_184301 | JGI IMG/M metagenome (GOLD analysis project Ga0207667, IMG submission 184301) | Corn rhizosphere microbial communities from Kellogg Biological Station, Michigan, USA - KBS Corn C5-2 (SPAdes) (version 2) | ecosystem: Host-associated > Plants > Roots > Rhizosphere > Soil ...
GCATTACCTGCAGGTCTTCCCTCAGTACAGCTTCGCGCGTGTTCTTGATTGAAGTGGCATAGCGCGGAACGGCAAGCATCAGAAGGATCCCGATGATCGAGAGCACAACCACCAACTCGACGAGCGTAAAGCCGGATTCGAATTTGAGATTTTTACGCAATCTCGGTTTTCCTATCTCTGGTTTTGCTATTACCACTTTGAGTATTTAGTCCCATCCAACGCTGTGCCCTGCGATTTCGAATAGACGTCAAACACACTGTCTCCGCTGAATGAGTCCGAGTCGGGATCATCCTTCATGGAGCGCATGCCCCACTCGGCCTTGCCCGTCATTGGATCGACAGGGATGCGGCGAAGAAACTTAAGCTTTTTCCCCTGGACCTCCACACCGGTTACGAGAGTTTGTAAATCGGGGGGATAACCCTGACTTTCCAGTTTTGTTTGAAAAGCTCCGCGATCGGCTGCGTCCTTGTACTTGTCAATCGCATCGCGCATCATCCACAGGTCGCGCTTCAGCTCCCGCTCGTTCTGGCGCTTCACCTGAAAGCGAGCAACAGGCAGAGCGGCCATCGCAAGTATGCTGAGAATGGCTACAGTGACAATCAACTCGACAAAGGTAAGCCCGTTTTCGCGCTTGCGAGCGCTGGTGACGGACTCGCCCGAATTGATCCAATTCAACTGCATGAGAAAAACTGCTCCTACTGAATAACGATATTTGCTTGCGCTGGCTGCGCCGTGAGCGGCTGCTGCTTGCTGTCTACCGCACCCGCGCGGGTCATCGTGAGCGAAGTTGGGCCTGGGGCCTTCGCCTGGAACGTAAGCACGCAGACTGAGCCGCTACCACTGACCCCAGGTGCACCCGGCGGACGTGAAGCTACTACGGTCACGTTGCCCGGGCCATCATCGCGATGAATGAGTGCAACCGCTTGCCCATCGCGTTTGAGCAGGTCGCCCGCAGCCACGTTAACAAGCGCGAGCTTTGCCGGATCGTAATGGATCTGTACCGGCACTGATGACACGTCGTTGGCCGAATTGAGCACCACTGGAACCTGAAAACTACTGCCGTTTGCGAGCGGCCCGGGCGGTGTGGTGAGCGTAAACGAAGCTCCACCAGGAGCAGCCTGAGCGGCCCCCATTACGTTCGCGGCCGGAGGTGGGGCTGCCTGGGCCGGAGCCGGTGGCCGCGGAGTGCTTGCATTTTGTGCAGCCGCGTTCATCTGGGCCATCAGCATGGGGGAAGCACCTTCCGCCGTTGCACCGGGAACCGAAGCGACCGCGGTGTTTTGAAATGAAGCTGGACGAACCGCTGCCGGAGCATTTGATCCGATATTGCCGTTAGCATTCTCGGGCAGCCGCAGGTCAATGGATTGGCCGGAACCGGTGTCGACCGGCCGGAGATTGGCCTGGTTCAGATCCTGTGAGCGAACAATGTGAGGCACAATGGCGAAGACGATGTCGTCGTCGGCCGTCGTGTGGTCTTTCGATCCGAAGATGTACTTGAGAATTGGAATCGCACCAAGCCCCGGGATCCCGGTCGAATTCTGAGAATCCTGATTCGACTGAATGCCGCCAAGGAGACTGGCTTCTCCCTCACGCAAACGAATCACCTGGTCGATAACCCGTTGGCTCAAGATGGGCTCGGTAACTCCGCTAATGGTCACATCGCCGCTATGGGATGTGACTTCGATCTTGATCTTGAGCGTGACATCGTGATCGTAATGGACGGTGGGCGTCATCTCGATCTGGACACCGACGTCTTGATATTGGAACTGTGTGTTGACGAGCGAACTGACCACTGCTGTTGCTGCGCCGGTTTGGTAAGAACCGGTTGCGATCGGAATTCGCGAGCCGATCTTCATGCTGGCCTTCTGATCGTCGGTTGCGCGAATGCGCGGACTCTGCAGCACCTTTGTATTGGAATTTGAAAGCAACAGGTTCAAAGTCGCCGAACCCACATTGACAGCGAAGTTGCTGGCCTTGAGATGTGCCAGATCGTAAAGCGTGGGTGAAACGGTACTGGAGCCGCTTCCGTTTCCGCTTGTTCCGGAACTGCAGTTGGAACTACCGGAAGTACTGCTGCAGGGCGGCAGCAGGGCCACGCCAACGCTGGCAGGCCATGCTATACCGAGATTCCGCTCCCAGTTCTTGCTTACTTCCATCACTGCAATGTCGACGACAACTTCCGCGCGCGCTTTGTCGAGATCGTTGATGATTTTTTGCGCCAGCAGGATTTCGTCTGGTGTACCGCGCATCACGATCGCGTTCTGGCTGGCCACGCCGAAGAACTTGCCGTTTGTAATTACGTTGCGCAATGCGGTTTGAACATCATTCAAGTCATTCTGCTGCCATGCATTGCTCAGGTAGAACGTTTGCACGGCCTGCGAATCGAGCTCGGTGCGCTTGATGCGCGTGTTCTGCGCAACAAAAATGGTGTTGGATGTAATGGGGCGCCAGAACGTGCCCGACATTGTGCCGATGATGCGTAAGGCATCCATCAGCGAAACACTGTTTAGATCAACCTGGATGCGCTTCGAATTGTAATCAGGATCGAACAGGACATTAATGCCTGCAGCTTTGCCCACCGCTCCGTAAACCACTTTTGCATCTTCTGTCATGTGCAACGTGAGAGGCTCATTTGACACCGGCTTGAGCACAATGGGCGCGCCCATGTTTTCAACATCCTGCTGCTCGGCCTGATCTCGCGGTACGGCGGACTCCGGAGGTATCGCGGACGGATTAGTTCTCGCCTGCAGCTTGGTGATTTCCTGCGTGGCCGCTTCGTCGCTGGGATCAATCGCGGCGGCATGGAGGAACTCAGTCAGCGCACCAGGTTCGTTGCCTTCCATAAGCAGCTTGCGCCCATTTGTAACGTGTTCACCGGCTGCGGAAGCGCGGACCCGGAAGAGCGCAACACGATACGTGATGTCCCGCGGATTTTTCGCGTTCGCCTTCTGGTAAAAATCGTAGGCTGCATCGTAGTTCTTTCGCAGTTCCGCCGCCTGCCCGCTCTTGTACAACGACTGGGCCGATTGAGCGTGAAGTTGTGCGCTGCCCAAGAACGAGAATGCGAGCACCGCCACGAGCGCGACTGCGCAGAAATGCGCGGTGTTGAAGATGATTCTGGAAAGAGTAGATCCGGATAGAACCGGAGCGTGAGCGCGGCTGTTCATCAGACTCCCGGGCGTCTTGACCGGCAGAAATTGTCCGATAGGCCCTCGCGGGCCGCCCTGGCTGCCCTGGACGCGGATTTTCACATTATTGCCAACAAAGATTTTCTTCAACCGACAACGCCTCATTTTAGCAGGGACTCAGAATGGTGCGACTAACAGTAAATGCGATACTAGGAGCAGGATCTGAGGGAATTTCCCCATGGCGCGCCAAACCAGCCACACCATCGTACCCAAGGACACGGCAAGCCCGAAAAAGCCGGCGCGGCCCCGTGATCCAGTGGCCGCCGGAGAGCGGGATGCGGCTCAAAATCGCGTCGCCGGTCATAATTACTTTCTCCTGGAGAAATTTGAGGCCGGAATTGCCCTTCGCGGCACTGAAGTCAAGTCGATCCGCCAGGGGCAAGCCAATCTGCGGGATGCTTACGGCCTCGTCAAAGACGGCGAGGCTTTTTTGCTCAATATGCATATAGGCCCTTACTCTCACGGGAATATTGCCAACCATGACGAAACACGGACCCGCAAACTACTACTGCACCGAGAAGAGGTTCGCAAGCTACTCTCCAAGACGCAGATCAAGGGTCACACGCTCATCCCCACCCGGCTTTATTTCCGGAATGGGCGGGTGAAATGCGAGCTGGCGGTGGCCAAAGGCAAGCAGGACTGGGATAAACGCGAAACCGAGCGCCGCCGCGAAGCGGACCGCGAGGCCCGCACAGCCATCAATGCCAACAAACATCGAATGGGGCGGTGATACAGCTTTCATCCCTCAGCTGTAGCTGTCAGCCAGTCATGCGGGTTGGAGAATTATTGCTATCGCATGCCTGGAGTCAGGACTCTCCTGCCCCGTGTTTGCCCGATTGCCCGGTCGCAGTGAAAGAATAGACAAATGCGGACTGAACTCATTGTTGCCAACCTCGCTGAAATCAAGACTGAACTGCTGGCTGTTTTGGCCGCCGATGCCCAGACAGGAAAAGGACCTGAAGCCAAGCCTCAGCCCGTGCTGCTGACCTCAGACCCGGCCATCAAGGCCGCGGCGGAGGCAGTGCTCACAAGCGGGGAGTACAAGGGCGGAGCCAATGAAACCCTGTTGCTGCACGCTCCGGCAGGTTTGGCAGCCAAACGGCTACTTCTGGTCGGGATGGGCAAATTGGAAAAGGCTTCCGTCCACAGTGTGCGCAACGCCGCCGGAACTGCGGTCCGTTTCGCCAAACCGCGCGGAATCCGGGAAATGGCCTTTGCGCTGCCGGAGACGCAAAAGCTGGGTCCAGCCGAATGCTCACGGGCGACTGCTGAAGGCGCTTTTGTGGGCGATTTCGACCCCGACACCTACAAGAGCGACCGCAAAGACCAAAGCGTGCAGAGTTTTACTGTGGCGGTGCTTCCCGGAGCAGACCAACAGGCGCTACAAGCTGCATTTGCGGAGGGCATCATTATCGGCGAAAGCCAAACCCTCACGCGTTCGCTGGTAAACGAGCCCGGTAATAAGTTGACGCCGACAGTTCTGGGCCAGCGCGCCGCGGCCATGGCAAAGGAAGTTGGAATCGCGTGCCAGGTCTACTCGACCGACAAGTTGCACGAGCTAAAAATGGGTGCGTTCTGGAGCGTCTCCCAAGGTTCGGCAGAGCCTCCGGCCTTAATCGTGATGCGCTATGAACCGGAAGGCGTGAAAGACGGGCCAGTGCTCGGCCTGGTGGGCAAGGGAATTACCTTCGACACCGGCGGCATCTCCATCAAGCCATCGGACAATATGGAGAAGATGAAGTATGACATGGCGGGTGGCGCAGCCATGATCGGCGCCATGCGCGCCATTGCTCTGCTCAAGCCAAGGGTGCGCGTTATCGGAATCGTGTGCGCGGCTGAGAACATGCCCGACGGAAAAGCACAGAAGCCCGGGGATGTGCAGACCGCAATGTCAGGTAAGACCATCGAGATCATTAACACCGATGCCGAGGGCAGGCTTGTTTTGGCCGATGGCTTGGCTTATGCAAAGCAGTTGGGCGCTACGCACCTGATTGACGCGGCTACTTTGACTGGCGCGTGCGTAGTGGCACTGGGTATGGTGAATGCCGGCGTGTTTTCAAACGACGACGAAACCTACGGAAAGTTCGCCGCGGCACTTGAAAGGTCCGGTGAAAAGTTCTGGCGTTTGCCGCTTGGGGACGAATACGTGGAAATGATCCGAAGCGAGATCGGCGATATCAAAAACACAGGTGGACGCTGGGGCGGCGCAATTACGGCGGCGGAATTCCTGCACACCTTTGCTGAAGATACGCCGTGGATCCATCTGGACATCGCGGGGGTGGCCTGGGCTGAAGAAACTAAGTCCTACATGGCCAAAGGGCCCAGCGGCATCGCCGTGCGCTCGATTGTGGAGTGGGTCCGGAGCTACAGCTCTTAGTGCAATTGCTCGATTTGGAAACTAAGCAGCTTCACATCCGGCAGAGATGAATTAGAAAATCTTAACCACACGCATGGCCCAGGTCCGGGTTCCTCACTGACAGCTCTTCGTGAGTTGGGTTGAAATTTCGCTCCTGAGATCTGGGCCCCCGAGTCTCTCGCCGCATTTCAGATCATCATTGAGCACTTCCTTCATCGCGGTATGCGCAATCAAGTCGCGAGGCGTTATGCCGATGAATTACCTGTGAGGGTGTGCATGGCAGATCGCATAGAGCTGCTTGAATCGGCGCTGGACAGCATGCAAGAGGGGATCGCCTTGTTCGCCATGGGAGGGGAAGTTGCCTTCTGGAATCAGGCCGCAGAGGCATCCACTGGTTACGCATCTGTTGAAGTAATGGGCCGTACACTTCCCGATGGCTTGGAGCCACTGGCGCCTGAGTGTGCGCTGCAGAACACGCAGATGGAGCCACGATGCGGCATCCTCGTCATGGCTAGACACAAGCTTGGCCACGAAATGCAAATGATTGCGCGAGTTTTGCTACTGCGCGATGAGCTTGGCGAGCGGATTGGAATGGCAGTGACATTTCATCCCGCCGAGAGGCTCGACGCGCTTCCGCATGGTGCGCGAGGAGAAAGCACCGCAGTGTCGGCGAGCCAGACGGAGTTCGAAGAGCATCTGCGCGGTGAATTCGAGGATTGGGCCGACGGGGGAGTTCCGTTTGGCGTGCTGTGGATCAAGGTGGACCAGGCTGAAGGCCTGCAAAAAACTCATGGCAATGGTGCATGCCAGTCAATGCTCGAAAAATTGGAGCATGCGCTTGCTAGTGGATTGAGGACGGCCGAACTCCTGTGTCGCTGGGGCGACGATGAGTTTCTAGTCATTTCTCATGAGCGCACACCGGAGATGCTGGCCGCACACGCTCGCGCGTTCACGGGGCTGGCTAGAACAACAGATTTCAAGTGGTGGGGCGACCGCGTTTCACTCAGCGTGAGCATTGGCGCGGCGCAGGCGCAACATGCGAGCGATGAATCGTTGGCGCAGCTGCTGGAGCGCGCGCAGCGAGCCATGGAGACAAGCTTGCGTGCGGGCGGAAATTGCGCCACTCCTGCGCAGGGGGTTCAGGAATGTTTGCGATCGTAGGTATAGTGCTTGTGTTTTGCGCAGTTGTCGGCGGCTTTCTCATGGAGAAGGGGCACCTGGCGGTTCTGGTGCAACCGGCGGAGTTGCTGATCATTGCGGGTGCGTCAGCCGGAACGCTGCTGGTAGCGAATCCGATGCACATTCTGAAGGGAATTGCCGCAGGGCTGATCGGCATCATGAAAGGATCACGTTTCGACAAGCAGCGCTACCTGAACACGCTCAAGATGATGTACCAGTTCCTGAACAAAGTGCGAAAAGAAGGGCTGCTTGCGGTTGAGATGGATGTAGAGAAGCCGGCTGAGAGCGCAATCTTCAAGAACTTCCCAGATTTCGTGGCCGACCAGGATTCGGTGAATTTCCTCTGCGATACATTGCGCACGGCGATTACCGGCGGCGTAGAACCTTTTGATATGGACCAGATGATGGAGTTGGACATGGAGGTTCATCACCATGCGGCTCTACAGCCCATCGACGCATTGTCCACCGTGGCAGATGCGCTGCCGGGGCTGGGTATTGTTGCCGCGGTATTGGGGGTGGTGATTACGATGGGTGCGCTCGGTGGCCCACCGGAAGAGATCGGTGAAAAAGTGGCTGCGGCGTTGGTGGGCACGTTTCTCGGCATACTGTTGTGCTACGGCGTGGTGGGCCCACTGAGCGCAAATATGCGCAAAACGGCCGACGACCAGAACGAATACCTGCATGTGCTGCGCGTTCTGCTGCTGTCGTTTCTCAAGGGTTCAGCGCCGATGATTGCCATCGAGATGGGGCGTCGTGCAATACCTGCGCACGTGCGTCCAAGCTTCGATGAGATGGAAAAGAGCTGCAAGAACAAGGTTGAGACGGCGCAGGCCGCGGCCTAGCCAGAGCCCCGGAAACAGAGCGCGATCTCTATGAAAAACCAGCCGATCATTGTCATCAAAAAGAAGAGCGCCCATGGCGGACATTACGGGGGCGCGTGGAAGGTTGCGTATGCCGATTTTGTAACTGCGATGATGTCGTTGTTCATTGTCTTATGGCTGATGAATCAGAGCGAACAGGTAAAAAAAGCAGTCGCCGGCTATTTCAATGATCCCAAAGGAACGGCAAGCCTGATGGGAACAACCATGTCGGGCAAGGGCATAACGGTGACCGAGAACCAGAACGATCTCGAAAAGCTTAAAGACAAGCTCGAACAGGAGATCAAGGCCAAGAAAGAACTCGAAAAGCTCGCAAAGCAAATCGAGATCACCATTACGCCTGAGGGGCTGCGGATCGAACTGCTCGAAGATAAAAATGGAACGTTTTATAAAACCGGCAGCGCCCAACTGAGCAGCAGCGGACAGGAACTCCTTTCGTTACTCGCAGGCGAACTGAAGACGCTGCCGAACGCGCTGCTGATTGAAGGGCACACCGACGCCACGGCATACTCGGAAGACAACACTTATAGCAATTGGGAATTGTCAGCTGATCGTGCGAACTCGGCAAGGCGCCTGCTGCAACAAGATGGTGTGCGGAGTGACCAGGTAACGCAGGTGAGGGGCTATGCCGACCAGTTCTTGCGCGTCAAGAACAATCCATACGATCCATCGAATCGGCGAATTTCGATCTTGGTAAAGAACGCAGGAGCCGAAGCAATTCCGGCTATTCGCGGCGCTAAAGAGGTCGACGGCCCGACAACTGCCTCACCTGCAAGAAGCGCCACGGCCGATCGCGCTGCCAAGGCATTCACATCGAAGGGGGAAGAGATGCTGCCCGGGAAAATGTGATAGAGAGGTACGCTAAATTGCATTGTGCGATTCGTACCTGAGCGCAAGTGTTCAATGCCCATGCAGACGCGGCGGGCGATGGTGTAGTCTGTTTGTCGAATCCTGAAAGCGTTTACCGGAGGGTTTCATCCCAATGACAGTCGTTGCCGGCGTAGATTTTGGCACTCTAAGTGTTCGCGTAACTCTCGTTGACAGTAAAAAAGGCCCCATCGGCACCGCGTCAGCCAATTATCCGCTGCATCGCCAGCGCGAAGATCCTGACTATGCTACCCAGTCCCACGCCGATCACATGTCGGCGATGGCGCAGGCCACGCAAGATGTCTTGAAGGCAACCGGGATCAACGGCAAAGATGTTGCCGCAATCGCCATCGACACCACAGGCTCAACCGTATTGCCGCTGGGCGAGGGAATGGTGCCGTTGGATGAGTATTACCTCTGGTGCGATCACCGCGCCCACGCTGAAGCGCAGGAGATTACAGAGAAGGCGCACCAACTCGGCTTCGAAGGCATTGAGTGGTGCGGTGGCGTGTACTCGCATGAGTGGGGATTTTCGAAACTTCTGCACTGGCTCCGCAACAATCCCGACAAGCGCGACAAGATGGTAACGGTGGTGGAGCATTGCGACATGGTCGCGGCCACGCTGAGCGGAATCACCGACCCCAGCAAGCTGAAACGCAGCGTTTGCGCCATGGGACACAAATGGATGTGGAATCCCAAGTGGAACGGATTGCCACCGGAAAGTTTTCTGGTTGCGGTTGATCCGCTGCTGAAGGGTGTGCGCGAGAAGATTGGCGGCGAGTTCCTCACCAGCGATCATATCGCCGGTCATTTGAATGCGGAGTGGGCCGAAAAGCTGGGACTGAAGTCCGGGATCCCGATTCCGGTCGGCGCATTTGACGCACACTGGGATGCGATTGGTTCCAACTGCAGGGAAGGCGATGTGGTCAATGTCGTCGGCACCTCCACCTGCGTCATTGCGATGGCGCACAAAGCCGAACTCGTTCCGGGCGTGTGCGGCGTAGTTCCGGGCAGCGTCCATCCACAGTACTCCGGCATTGAGGCGGGTCTCTCAGCCGTCGGCGATATTTTCGAAGGCATTGCCCGCCGGGCAGGAACGACGGTTGCCGCATTGTCTGAAGGGCTCGACGCCTACAAGGCGGGGCAGACCGGGTTGCTGCGCCTGAGCTGGGACAATGGCGATCGAACGGTGTTGGTGAATCCGGAACTCGGCGGCGTGACACTCGGATGGAACCTGGTGCACACAGCGCAGGATGAGTTGTTCGCCGCGATTGAAGGCACTGCGTTCCACACCCGCATCATTCTTGAGCGAATGGCGGAGCACGGCGTTCGCATCGAGCGCGTCATCAACGCGGGCGGCATCCCGCAGAAGAATGAAGTACTGAACCGCATCTATGCCAACGTGCTCAAGAAACCGGTACTCGTTCCTGCGGGAATTCCCACCAGCCTTGGTTCGGGCATTTTCGCGCTGATGGCGGCGGGTGCTTACAAGACCATTGAGGAAGCCCAGGCTGCCGTATGCCTGCCGTTCCGCACTGTGGAGCCGGATGAGCAAGCGTCGGAGATTTATGACCGCTTGTATCCCCTGTACCGCGACGTATACTTTGCGCTGGGCAGCGGGGATGCAAAGCCGATAGCGCTGGGCAAGGTACTGCCGGTGTTGAGAAAAATTGCCGCAGAGGTACGCAGGAGCTAGCATCCACGGGATTTGCGGGGCCCACAGCTTTTTCCCGCGCCAGCAACACGAGCGAGGATTTATGGAAAGACGCAGTTTTCTGAAAGTGGCGGCCGCATCCAGTGCGGCCGCTTTCACATTTGCACGCCGCAGCGCATTCGCTCAACAAGCTGACAGCCACGTCGAAGTGCTGCTCGATGAGCCCATCGGCACCATCGCGCCTGAAGTATACGGGCACTTCACTGAGCACCTTGGCTCCGTAATCTACGACGGAATATATGTCGGCGAGGGGTCAAAGATCGCCAACCAACACGGGTTGCGCACGGCGCTCATTGACAAAATGCGCGCGATCAAGGCTCCCATGGTGCGCTGGCCCGGTGGCTGTTTTGCCGATAGCTACGACTGGCGCGACGGCATCGGCCCTAAAGAGAAGCGGCCCAGGCGGACGAACTTCTGGCTCGGCTCGTTTACCCCCGCGCAGCAGAAGGCGAAGATTCCGCAGGCCTACGATCCCAACACGTTTGGTACGGCAGATTTCGTTCGCTTCTGCAAGCTTTCCGGCGCGGAGCCATACGTTGCGGCAAATTTGCGCGCGTTGTCGCCAATGGATTTTGACCACTGGGTCGAGTACTGCAATTCACCTCGCGGAACCGCTACGCTGGCAGAAACGCGCGAGGGCGACGGGTTTCCCGATCCCATGAATGTTCGCTACTGGGGCGTGGGTAACGAGAGCTGGGGTTGCGGCGGAAATTTCGATCCGGAAGATTACGCTATCGAATACGGACGCTTCACGACCTGGGTTCCCGATTACGGGGTGGGATTGCGCTTCATTGCCTCGGGACCCAACAGCGACGAGCAGGCGTGGACGCGCGGCTTCTTCAATAAGCTGATGCGTGGACGCGCAGGTTCGAACGTGCACGGCGTTTGGGGCCTCAGCATTCACCACTACGCCTGGAATCTTTCGCGCGGCAAGACTGAGGACTGGGACGCAGGCAAAGGCGATGCGCTCAAATTTGATCCGATTGACTGGTACGAATTGTGCCGTGAAACAGACCGGATGGAGAAAGTAATCAATGATCATTGGACTGCGCTGTCGGAGTTTGATGTGGACCACAAGGTCAAGCTCGTCGTGGACGAATACGGTCCCTGGTATAAGCCCGGCACTGAGAACTCACCGGAGCAGATACTTGGGCAAATGATCACGGTGCGCGATGCGGTGATGACGGCGATCTCACTCGACACCTTCAATCGCAATGCTGAAAAGGTTGGCATGGCAGCCTGCGCACAGCTAGTAAACTGCCTGAACTCGTTATTTCTTTCGCTTGGGGACAAGTTCGCAACTACGCCGGTGTTCAACGTTTTCGAGATGTACGCAGCGCACCAGGGCGCGACGGCCGTGCGAGCGGAGTTTTCTTCACCTGCCGCGAAGTGGGATCGCGATGGAAGGCAGGCGACGTTCTGGGGACTGAAGGGTTCGGCTTCAAGGAAGGGCAACAAGCTGATTCTGACGGTGGTGAATCCAGACGTGAGCCAGCCGCGGGAGAGCGTGATCATGTTGCGCGGCGCCCAGGCGGCCAGCGCAAAAGCATGGGTGATTGCCGAGAAAGATATCCATGCACACAACACGCTGGAACAGCCGGATGTGGTGAAGACACGCAACGCAGAGGTAAAGCTGCAAGCCCGTGGCCTGAGTTTCACATTTCCCCCCGCCTCGGTCACCAAGATCGAGGTAGATCTGAGCTAACCCAGATTGGTCCCGAACGCTATTTTGAAGCAAAGAAATCGGCGCGGCCGAGGCCGCGCCGATTTTTGCCGATTAGTACGTTCGGTCTAGAACAAGTTCCAAAGCGACTGGTTGTACACCGCGTGGTGGAACTGTACTTCAGAGCCCTTGACGATGGTTCCCAACTCGCGCGGAGAGCGGTTCGCGGCAGCCTGCTTCAAATCGGCATAACGGCCCTGCACATCGTTGCCAAGAATCTGGCCAATCCACTTGGAATTCTTGAAGTCGTGGATCGCCTGCTGAATATTATCCGGCAGGTAACGACCGGGGCCGCGCAGGTCCTTTGTCTTCGCGATCTCTCCGTCCACGCCGGTTTTGAAGATGCCGTACAGCGAGAGATAGGGGTTGGCGTCGGGCGCAACGGCGCGAACTTCGGTGCGCATCGAGCGGTGATTGCCGATCGGCACACGCACCATGGCGCCGCGGTCGGTTGCCGACGCGCGAATCTGGTTCGGCGCTTCAAAGTGCGGGTCGAGGCGGCGATAAGCGTTCACGCTTGAGTTGAAAACAAGGCACAGATCGAGAGCGTGGCTCAGAATGCGATCGAGGAAGTCCCAGCCAAACTTGGAGAGTTGCTCTTCGCCCTTCTCGTCCCAGAACAGGTTGGTCTTGCCCTCAGAGACGGAAACGTTGGTGTGCATTCCGCTGCCGTTCACGCCGACGATCGGTTTCGGCAGGAAACTGGCCGTCATTCCCATGTTCGAAGCAATCTGACGGCAGAGCAATTTGTATAACTGGATCTGGTCGGCCGCACCCACAACTTCAGAATAGCTGTAGTTGATTTCGAACTGGCTGGGCGCAACTTCCGGGTGGTCTTTCTCGTTCTGGAAACCCATCGCGCGCTGCACTTCCGCGGCGGTGTCAATGAACTGGCGCAGCGGATCCAGAGGCATCGAGTGGTAGTAACCGCCGGTGCTCACAAACTCGAATTTGCCCGTCTCGTGGTACTTCTGCTCGGCATCGCGGCCGGCAAACAGGAAGCCTTCAATTTCAGTGGCGGCATTGAGCGTGTACTTCTTCTCGGCAAACAGCTTGTCGGCGTAGGCCTTCAAAACACCGCGCATGTCGCCCGAGTATGGCGAGCCGTCCTTGTCGATTACATGTCCAAAGACGAGCACTTTGCCGTTGCCGAACACGTCGGCGGGGACCCAGTAGAACGCGCTCCAGTCGATGCCCAGCCGCAGATCGCTCTCCTTCTGGGCAGTGAATCCGCGGATCGAAGACCCGTCAAAGGTCAGGTTTTCATAAGAGCCGAGCAGAAACTTCTTGTCGTAATCCAGCAGGTGAAGCCGTCCCTCAAGGTCAGTGAACAGCACGGTGACAGCCTTGATCCGCTTCTCATCGGTGAGATATTTCAGGCGTTTTTCGCGGACCTTATCGGCAGCGGCGCGGCTGGCGCGATCGGCCTTGGCTGCCAGGTTGAGATCTTCCAGCTCTTCATAAGACAGAGCGAGGAAATTGCGATAGTCGGTTGACATGGGTCTCCTTCGTTCGATTGTTGGGCAGATAAGGTACAGTCCCGGCGCATGCAGACGCTAGTGACCGCGATGAGCGTTATTACTGATAGAGTAACGCCCCGGGGAGGACCGGCGGCAAGGAAAACCCGCGTTTTTCCTCAGGCTTTTGGGCGAAGTACGCCGATGCAACGCTTCTCACTTATCGCTATCCGGCAACCGCACCAGCGATGTGACAAATTCTAGAGTAGTCTGAAACCACAGGAGATTCGTGCTCGAAATGCGCAAGATAAATGGCCCTAAACTGGCCCTTTTCGCCCTTTTCCTTGCATCTTTTGCTACCGCCGGCGCTCAGCAGCCCGCTTCCAATTCCCCGGCGGATGATTTTGTCCGGTCGCATTATACGAAATATGAATACCGCATCCCGATGCGCGACGGCGTTCGGCTGTTTACTTCTGTTTATGTTCCAAAAACAACGGCCTTCCCCGACCACCCGGGGCCGTTCCCATTTCTGATGGAACGGACGCCGTACAACGTGGCGCCGTACGGCGAAGATCGCTATCCTACTCGGCTGGGCCCATCTGACGAATTCTCAAAAAGCGGGTACATCTTCGTCTACCAGGACGTGCGCGGGCGCTGGATGAGCGAGGGCACTTTCGTAGAAATGCGCCCGCATATCGACATCAAAAAGTCGCCGCAGGACGTGGACGACTCCTCCGACACATACGACACCATTGATTTTCTGCTCAAGCACGTGGAGAACAACAACGGTAAGGTAGGCATCTGGGGCATCTCATACCCCGGTTTCTTCACATCTGCGTCCATCATTGATTCGCATCCGGCGTTGGTGGCAGCCAGTCCGCAGGCGCCCATGACGAATCTGTACCTGGGCGATGACAGCTACCATGGCGGAGCTTTCATGCTGGCAGCTAACTTCGGGTTCTACTCTTCCTTCAACCCGCAGAAGAATCCGGTGAACCATGAGGCTCCTGAGAGTTTCAAATTCGGAACGCCCGACCGATATAAGTTCTATCTGCAAGCCGGCAATGTCGCCAATCTCGACACGCAGTATCTCAAGGGCTCGAACTGGCTGTTCAACGATCAGTTCAAGCACGACACATACGACGAATATTGGAAGGTGCGCGACATCTCGCAGCACATGAAGAATGTAAAGTGCGCCGTGTTGATTGTCGGTGGCTGGTTCGATGCAGAAGACCTCTCGGGTCCCTATCGCACGTTCGACGCGATCAATAAATTCAACCCGGACACGCCGACAACACTCGTCGAAGGCCCATGGGTACATGGCGGCTGGTCCCGCGGCGAAGGCAATCACCTTGGCGATGTGCAGTTCAACGCGAACACATCAGCCTACTTCCGCAGCGAGGTCCAGTTCCCGTTTTTCGAGCACTACCTTAAAGGCGGCGGAAAAGCGCCGGCCAGGGCAATCGTGTTTGAAACGGGAACGAATGTCTGGCGTCATTACGATGTATGGCCGCCCAAGACTGCGTCCCCCAAGACCCTCTACCTCCATGCGGGCGGCAAGCTCAGCTTTGATCCTCCGCAGGAGATCAGCAGCGAAGACAAATATGTTAGCGATCCGAACCACCCGGTGCCGTTCGTGGGTTACACCGCAGACACAGTGCCGCAACGCTATATGGTCGACGATCAGCGCTTCGCCAGTTACCGGCCCGACGTGCTGGTCTACCAGACCGACCCGCTGCAGGAAGATGTCACGATCGCCGGGCCCATTTTGCCAAAATTGAGGATCGCCAGTTCCGGGACGGACTCCGATTTTGATGTGAAATTGATAGACGTCTATCCAGAAGACGCGCGCGATCCAGATCCCGCTGTAGCTGGGAATAAGCGAATCCTTGACGCGCCTCCGCTGCACATGGGCGGCTATCAGCAGCTTTTGCGCGGAGAACCGTTCCGTGCCAAGTTCCGCAACAGTTGGGAAAAACCGGAGCCGCTGATACCGGGCAAAATGACGGAGATCGACTTCACCATGCCCGACGTGATGCATACGTTTCGCAAAGGTCACCGCATCATGGTGCAGGTGCAGAGCTCATGGTTCCCGCTGACTGACCGCAATCCGCAGGTGTTTACGGATATTCCATATGCCAATCCAGAGCAGTTTAAACAGGCGACCGAGGAGGTATTCCATCAAAAAGACGCCGCCTCAGGAGTAGAACTGCTGGTGGTTCCGCAGAATTAAGCGGCAGAACACGACAAAGTCAGCCAACCGGATTCAACGGGAAAACCCCGACTGGGCTTTACAATCGAAACAGCCCCACGGCAGCGGAGAGCTGGGTGAGCGGTTGAAACCGGCGGTCTTGAAATTCTATGCAGCCGGTCTAACCCGGTATCACCTAGTGTTCTAGAGTGTTGATTTTTAAAGGAACTTAGATCGGCGAATCGATCTTCGTTCAATCTGAATAAGGCGCGTGTAACCGCGTTGGGTTACAAATCGGGTTACACACAAGGTCGGGCCTCTCGCCGCTGGCACCGCTACGCCTCAAGACATCCCACCCGAACGCTGTGGTGTCAGTCAGAAAACCCGTTTTGGGTCATTCGAAAGCATACCCCAGTCGTGGCATTAGTGTTCCTCAACAGCGACTCGCAGGGCACCGCACCCGAGCGATTTAGAAAGGTATAGGTGCGGGACCCGACCCAGGGCCGCCTAGCCGATAAAGCCGATTTGCTCTTAAGTAACCTGTCCTACCATCCGACCATGTTCGATTATCAGGTCCCGAATCCTAATCAGTGGCGAGTAAGAACCATGTCGTGTGGTGGCGCTTGGCGCCGCCCACGGCATGCAGATTTTCCACAATCCGCCTGCGTCCGCTTTTCACATTTTCTGCATCCAACCGCGAGATGGGGGAGTGTAGTGAACCGGGCTAATTCGCTCAGGACAACAGCCAAAGTTTTGCACGAGACTCTCCGGGGTATGGAGGAAAGCCCCGACGTCAATCCTTCCGAGCTGCCATTCCTCAAACTCAAATCCACGGTGCTTGAACAAGAAGTGAATTTGCAAGAGCAAGCAAAAGCAATAGAAACGCCGCCAATCGAAGAAACAACGGACTAGCTTCAATCCGCAGTTGCCCGTCATAGCTATCCCCGTCGTGAACAATTCAGTCAACTTTCGCATCTCTTTCCAGCAGAGCAGTCTGTTGGCGATTCGTTATTTGGAGGTGTCGATGGTACCACCTTGCGAAAAGCACGAAGAGCTTCTGGTTCAAGCCCAATCAATCCTGAATAAAATCCACGAGACAATGAGGCATCAAAGCGGTGTCTTGAATACCGAAGGTGTAAGCCACCAGTTTCTTCATTACGACCGCGAGCTTGAGAATTTGATGGGCGAGAAAGAGCGAGCGGTGGGTGCACTCCGCGAGCACGATGAGGAACACGGTTGCCAAAGCCGAAATCACCGTGCAAAGTCGGAACCTAACGTTGCGAGCTGAGGAATGCGACAGTTCGATGAAGTGTGAGACACTCGGCCTCGTTTTCAAATCGGTAACTACCGCCTACGATGCTGAATCTGCTTTGGTCCTCTCGCAGTCGCTGCCTCCGGATATTGTCACTACCGACGTCATGCTTCCCGGCATTGGTGTAAGCTCCGGGCAATCCACAGGCCAACAGACTCGACAACGCCGATTCTCTCTGCTAAAACAAATTCATCCGCTGAACGCGCAGCGGTCAGTCAAGTGCCAGAACGACCTGGGCTCATTTCCTTTTGGAGTTCTGCTCGTGGCTTCTCTCTTGAATGCCCAAATAAAGCAGTTGTCTGAGCAGCTCTGCGAGCTGCAAGCTTCTCTCGCAGAACCCGGAATAACTGATGGTGAGCGCCGGGTGATCGAGTACCAGATTCGAGTCACCACGGGGGCGATGCTGTTCGCAATTGAAACGGCACAAAGTCTACCAAGCAGCGACGACGCCACCAAAGTAGATGATTAACCGACCACCTGGCTACCCGGCTTGAATCCCTTGCTGAGCCAAAACGATTTACTCGATCCATCCATACAACTCTTCGCCTTTAAGAGGCATCCGACTTAGTACCATCCCCGGGGTCCAAGTTGCCTTCTTCACTTATAGTGGTCAACGTTCCTATTGATCTGGAATCGCGCATTCTCCTTCTCCAGAACCGCCTGCGAGAGTTGGACGAAGCGCGCCAGTTCCCGAACGAATCACCAGCCACGTTGGCGAGATACGAAGCGGAAGCGGAATTCATCAACCACATGATTTGTCAATATCGCGCCGCATCCGAATTTGAGCAGCGGCTCCGTGAACGTCCTACCGACTCCTAGCGAACCCACGCTCCAGGGCACCGCACGATTTTCTTGGACCTGGGTTAAGATTTGACCTCACCCTGCCCTTCAGAACCTATTGACGAATACGCCGGGCACCATCAGAATGAGTAAACGTGAGCACCCCCACGCTCCCGCAATGTAGCCCCACGAACCAAGGGTTTGGGACTCTGGAGGATCGTTGTGCACACCCCTCTACACGAGCGCGTACTAGCGCTTGAAACAATATTGCAAAACCTCAGAGACGACCTTACTCAAAACAGTCTTCCTGATTCGGCCCGCGAAGCACTTTTGGCCCACATCCGATTTGCTACGGATGCGCTTGACCACTATCGCAGAGCCATCGAACTTGAAAACGTCGAGAGCACTAGCGGCCAATCCAAGGAAGGTCCGGACCCCTCGAAGTGAACCAGGACGTCACCCCAAACACCGCGTCCGTAGCGAATCTCGAACATGAGTGATTTAAATCACACCTTGCCTTCCGATAGCACGCTACATTGGAACCACTGCGCGTCCTTTGGGTGTAAGGTGCAAGGTCTGAGTTGAGTCCGCGACGATACCGGACTCGACGCGCAGTCTCTTCCCGCCTTGAGAGCTGGCCTATGTCCCTAACAAGTGAACTCGCGTTCCAGTATGACGACAGATCGTTCGTCGTGTCGGCAACCTGCATACGATGCGGTCAGAAGATGCCGCCGCCTAGCTCAAACGTCAGGATTACAAGAGATCGCGTCTTGTGGTTCGCGCAGCGCTTTACCGAGCACAAGAAACTGCGTCACCGGTCTGATAGCGTCCTGGAATTCCCGAAGTCGAGAGTGTTATAAACGATCACTGCGCCAGGCTTCCCGACGAGCGGTCGGCTTGATCGCTTAGTTGCTGCAATTAACACCGCGGCAGGACATCAGTCGACCATCGCCGAAGCTATCTTCAGTTGTTGCCGACAGTGTGGGACTGGCAAAGATGATTCTGGAGCGGGTTGCGAAGTAACTTCCAGTTTGCGGGTGCTGCGGCCTGCGCGTAGGTGTTAGTCAGACTGAATCGTGGTTTGATTTGGGTCGGCCAGCGCGCAGAAAGTATTCCATCTCATAGCCTTGACGGTAAGAATGGATTGCGTGAGTGGCAAATTCAATTTGCAGTTGAATGCGCTCGCGGTCGGTGCGCGAGAGACTGCCCAACGTGAGAGCACTCCTCAGTTCCTGCACCGTCTCTTCAAGAAAAACGATGTGAGCATGCAGGGGTTGATTCATACCGGATCTCCCTCAAGCGGCGAAGCCTCTGGAGTGCACATTCGACGCCAATTCCATCGGTGCAGTTGTTCAAGTCTACCACTAGAGTAAGCCGGCTTTATCGAGCCGACGCCGCGCCTTGGATTTGCGAGCGCTTAAGGCAACACAGCGAACGACCGCGGATCGTTCGCCGTTCCAATGGCCCGGTTATCAAACTAAACGGCCACGACCTTATGCACAGCGCGGCGCCGATTGCGAACTGGCGCAACTGATCTGGGTGTGAACATCGACATAAAGACTTTCGTTACGATGTCCCTGCGTAATTCCCGCCGGCTGTTCCAACTCTCGGCAAACATATTGTCTAGGTACTTCATCACTTCCAGAGCAGACAAAATGTCTTTTTCGAAGTTGATCTTACTCAATTGGCAGCTGCAGAATGTCGGAGCCTCACCATTGTTGGGGTAACTGACGGTGAGCCCGTAGCGCTTCTTCAGGTAATCCAAAGATTTGTTGCCGATCGTCTCAGCCGGATTGGCGCCCCATCGGCTAGGAGTCAGTGTGTGTTGTCTGGGTACACGTTTACGGTTGGCAGTAGATTCCATGGTCTGTGTTCCTCCAATGGCTGAAGTATGCCCGAGAGCGAACACCTTGTCAAGCTAAATTGTTGATTATAGTGGATTTAGCAACACATTGAGAAAATCACATCAACGAATCAGTTGCTCCCGATATCAAAACTTTTCGGTTGAGCAACTTGCCAAACCGATCAATTTCCACTGGTCGCAACAACAAGCCGTCGAAAAAAATTACAGCAGGACTCGGCATTCACGCGGGGGATCGCTTGGCTTGTCGTCGGCATAGGACGCGCGGCGCAGCACTTCCCGGATATTTGCATCGGCTTCGGGGCGCCATGCAACCAGGGAACCGTCTTCCCGTCTATACTCCGCGAGCAGTCCCAGTTCGTCGAGTTCGCTGCGAAGAATACCAATGCAGTCCTTCAGTTCATCGCTGAGGCGGCCGGCGCCGAATCGACGATCAGCCATAGCCGCGACGAGATGCGCGGCGCTCCGCAGCGCTTGCTCTCGCAGTTGTGTTGAGTTCACAGCGATTCCTTTCTCGGTTTGTAAGAGCGAGTCCATCCGCAGCGGCACCGATACCGCATCTCAATCGGGCGCAGTTGCGCATTGCATTTCGGGCACAACACAAGGGCAGGCGCCGTCTCTGGAATCGGATCTCCGCTGTAGATCGGTAAGGATTCCCAGCCCTTCATCCCAGCCCCACAAGATATGCAAACAATGCAGAAGGAGTACCGCCAGTTACGGAAACGCGCACGGCGCCCGCCGGCAGATCAATTCCGGTCAGAGCATAAGGCAACGTAGTTGTTGACGCAGCCGAATTGCTGAACACGCTTACCGTCTCCCACGTGCCGTTCGGTGATTGAACCTGCAGTGCGATAGTCGCGCCGCCAATAGTTCCTTCAGCAGAGAATGTGTATTGCCCTCCACGGATGTTTACCGCGGCGCCGGTTGCACTTGCGTTTGATAATAGTGCGTATGAATTGTCGTCTGCCCTTCGAATTGTCATTGGTCTGTTTCCTTCCTTCTGGAGAATGTCTTAATCGATGCCGTTCGCCATCGTTGAACGTTGTTTGCGGTAGTCGAGATGCGCCGGCCTCGAGTCTCCCCATGTAACGCCCGGCGTGCTGCGGCGAGAATCGGAATTCGTGCCGTGCGGATCTAGCGGGTTCCAGTCCAAACCATCGGCCATGCGGCTGCGCCCCTGCGAGAAATCGGGCTGCACGCGCGCCGCGCGCAGCATCATAATCCCGTAGCGCACAGCTGACAGGACGTCGTCGTATTCCTTGACGATCTTTCCATTTTCACGGTGATAGAGACGGAATTCGTCGAAGAAATCGCCGAGGTGTTCGAAGACTTTCAGACGCGCGGTCTGCATGCGGGTCAGCATGTCAAGCACGCCGGCCTCAACAGAGTTCCCGCCGTCTACAAAGGTCGCATGCTCTGGCAGCATGCGAAGTCCGAGCCTTTTGTATTGCGCGGCCAGGGATTCGCCCGAACCTTTCTCTGTCTGCTCTCCATCGTGCGGCCACGCCACCGGAATCCATTCGCCTTTCGCTTTGAAAACCGCTGCGTGGACTACGGGAGTAGCCTCGCGAACCTTGTAACAATCGTAGAGATAAGCCACGTCCGTATCGCGATCCCATGCAAGCCAGGCTCCCGCCGTTGGGTGATCCCATCCGAAGTCAACTGCAGCAATGCGCGGCCAGTGTTTCGGAATTGCAAAGGGCGTCACACGTATCGATTCTTCGGCGATAGGAAACACGCGGCCGGACCCTAACATAGGGGTTCCGTTTACGCGCGCCTCGCGTTCGTGCGCCGGATATCCTGCAATGATTTTTTCGCGGTCCTCAAGGCTGATGTGCATCGCATCGGAAATCGTCATCGTGACGTGTCCGCGGTCCTCGTTCGACTCGTTGAGGAACCGTCGAACTACTTCCGTCATGCCGAGCAGTGGCGTCGCAGTCAGATAGACGATTCCTTGACGCGCCGCAATTCGAGCGAGAATCTCGGAGTAAATATCTTCGGGTGGCTCTTCATCGCAGTGAACGAAATCCAAGGTTTCGCCCTGCAGCTTTTCACGGCCGCGTTCGTATGACTTGAACGTGACTTGAGAAGTACCGCCGTCTTTGTGCCGCACCAAAATTGTGTCTACCGCGTCGGGAATACCCCTGCCCGTGCGAACATCTAAGATCGCATCTTTGGGAATCGAGCCAGTTCCGTGTTGGCCTGTAGGGCCGAGTAGAATTCGCTGCGTGGTATCACGCGTCGATTCACTTGTGATACCGGCTGCCCATCCGCGAGTCGGCCCCGTGAATCTGCGGCCCGGCCACCAGTCCGGATAACGGCCGGTCAAGTGCATTGCTGTTTCGGCGCCGCCTGAGAAAGTCTTACCAAGCTGATTCCCGGCAAGGAACATGCGCTCTCGTTTGGTCAGCCCGAGCCTATGAAACTCCAACTGCTTTGGGTATGGCTGGTAATAAGCCAGCCGGTTTTCCTGCTGTCGTCGCTGCAGTTCCTCGAGATTCTGTACCAGTTCGGATAAGTTTTGGTTTTCGCTCATTTCGGTCCCCGACCTTTTGCGATGGCGTTGTGATAAAGGCTCGCAATGAGCATCGGGTTATTGCCAAGGCCTGAGACATCCGCGAGTTCTTTAAGGTGAGGCGCCTTGGCAACCATTCGGGCGAACTCCGCTTGCGCCGTCGCTATGATCTTCGGCGTGTCGTCGCCGAACTGCCGAGTCAACTGCACGTGTGCCTGCTGGCGTGAGCTCTCCAGTTGTTCCGCTGTCGGGGGAGACTGTAGCGCATCGAAGTAAAGCCTGTTAGCCTGCTGTGAAATCGATACAGGCAAACCAATTTCATGGAATGCCTGCGCGGTGGCTTGCTCCTGCACGACATCGCGGTTAATTCCGTTCGGGGGTGCGATGAACCGATAACCATCTGGTGAAGCTGGGCCAGCGAATACTTCCTGATCTATCTGTGCCATTGCAGGATCTACCTCGTCGGCTGGCAGGTTGGTAGTGTCTACCGTTTTGACTGCCGTCTCCGTTGATGTGTTGAAAGGCTGCACCGCGCGATCGGCCGCCACCTGTTCAGTCGTGGCCAGGCCGCGTTCCTGCAGGGCGCCTGCCATTGCATCAAAAACTTCTGCGTCGCTCATTCCCATGTTTCGTGTCCTTTCTTATCCCAGTAGTTCGGTCGCCTGTGCCAGCAGCGCGCTAGAGGACCCGAAATTGTTACTTCCACCCGCGAGCTGCTGCGGTGCAGGTGTCGGCCGTGGCGCCAATACGGGCGGTGGTGGCTGCGGAATCGGTGGCGGTGGTGTCTTCGTGTCGTCCTTCATTTCTGCGAGTCCTTCGGAACGCTGCGGCGAACCACGCCCAAAGCTGCCTCGAGTTGCGCTGGTAATTCGGGAATGTCAACAGTCCCAAAGGGGCAGGGGAATGCCCACGGCAAACCGAGCTTCGCCAAGTTGCGGCGCAGCATAGTTTCTAAAGTCGACCTTTCCGTTAAATCCGCGAAAATGTCCCGGTCCGGAGGGAGAAGCGCCGCGAGGGATTCGTTGGCCAGCAGAAGTTTTAGGTAATCGTTTGCGAACTGTTTGGAACTCTGGGCCAGAGCTTTGCCCGCGGCGTGGCGCGCTTCTGCGGCCTGTAGGATCTTCTGTTCGTGGTCGCGCTGGGCCTGCCGTGCTGTCTCAGCCTGTTCGGCCGCTTGCTTCGCGTGGGTGGCTGCCAATGCGCTGCGGATATTGGCGACTCGACGCTCAGCTGACCCCCTACGAAAGTCCGGCTTCGAGTCGTTTTGGCCGACCCCACCCCCTCGATTTTGAAAAACAGGAGTGGGGCGCCAGATAAATGAGGCTTTCCAATCGGTTTTAATGTTCAAAACCGCTGGGTTCATCTGGCTAATACGTTCAGATCGTTCTACTTGAGGTGCGCTGAACAGCCTTTGTAACCTGCATTTGTAACCGCTTGGGGTAGAAATCAGCGTCATTGGAAAATATCCCCCTCTGCGTCGATCACTGGCGCTAGTAGTGAGAGCGGCTGGACGACCTCTCCTGGGATAACTTTTGCGTTCAAGCCGAGCTCACGTTGCAACTGCAGGACTCGAGCGCGTAATTCGTCGTCGCTGCGCTCGTCCTTTACAACGACGTGGTGTTCGCTAAGACTGGCGAGTTGCATTCCGCCGCGGTCGAGTAGGGCCTGTGCGGCCTGCAGGCGTACGGATTCGCTTTGCGCGTTTAATGCAAGTTCCTCAAGTGTTGTGGCGCCTAAAGCTACACCGGCCCGCAGGCGCCGTGTTGCTTCTTCCTTTATTGCCTGCTGGATAACTGGATCTTGTAGAAGGCGACACGCGATGACCGACGCACCGTTGCCTTTGTTACTGAAGCCGGCCGCGATTGCAGCCTGCGTCGCGTTTTTCCCGCCTGTCGCGAGATAAGCTTTAACAAACGCCTTACGCTTCGGCGTGAGTTTGTCGTTTTGTTTCAGAGCGTTCAATGCGTGCCTCCATTGAGGTGTTCGGAAAACTTAACTGCGTATATGGTTATTGCCTGTGGTTTCGAGCAGGTGTGAGTCCCTCGCTCGGTTCCATGGTTCCGCGGTTCCATCGTTTTGAAGCGTGTGTATACAGAACCAAATCTTTCAAGAAAGTTTGTAAAAAGAATGGAACCGCGGAACTGTGGAACCGGCACATCTTCTGTGCGGCGTGCGTCGGAATGTCTGATAGTCATTCGCATTTGTCAAACACCTCACTCGCGGTCTTTCCTGTGAGAGTGGCGCCTTTACCGCTCGTCGTCTCACCCCGAAGCACTTCGGCGGCGATAGCTGCGCCCGGTACGTTAGCCCATTTCGCAACGTTGCGCAGAATCCAGATGTGATGTGCAACTCCGTTGACCTTGACGCGGTACGCGTACTTCACAAGACCCGCGTCGCGCCCTGCGCCCTGAGTTTTGCTTATGGTTCCCAGCGCTTCGCTCACTTCACGATTCAGTTGCGACGAAGTTATGCAGTCACTCGGCCACTCAGACGCTATGTCTCGAACCACTTGCTCTAGTTCAGTGCGCCCTGCTCGAATGGTTCGTTTCTTCGCCTCATTCATAGGTGCTATTTCGCCTGGGTTGAACCGGCTGATGTCGCGCCGCGCGAATGCCTCAGCGATCGCGTCGCCGAAGCCTTCCTGATCTAGCAAGGCGTACAAACGTTGGTAATACGTCGCGGGCTTGCGCTCGGTTGGATTCTGTATCACCACAACGCGGCGATCGTTGTCCGCGAGCGGGAGCGCAGCTTCATGGTTCGAGAACATCAAGAACCTGCAGCTGTTGAACTCGATGTGTTTCCGCCCAAACTTCGGATTGATTACTCTAGTTGTCTCGACGAGCATAGACTTCAACTTTTCCGCCAGGGGCTTTGACATCCCTCCTGGGCCGCCTTCGTGCAACTCGTCGACAACCGCGAGCAGTGTCTGGCTCAACTCATCGTTGAAACCGCTCTTTACGGATGAACCCAAATCGAAGCCAAGCGAGGTATGCCCGGCGAACACGCGAGCCAGAGCGCAGGCCATCCAGTTGCGCCCGATTCCGGTTTGCGGCGTCACCATCAAATAGTGCGTTGAGGGCAATACGCCCGGCGCCTGCTCGACATGCGAGATCCAATCCAAAAACCGTTCGCGCTCTTCCTTAACCGGCACCAAATAATCGACGTGGTCGAAGAAGGGTTTCGCCAGCTCCGTCCAGTTGTCCGGAGTATTGCGAACTTTTGGCCTCCAAAGGTTCTGCGCCTGCTCATTCCTTGGAGACATGCATACCGCGGGGCGACCCGGCGCGAATGTTTGCGTCTTCACCGTTTTACGTTCTGGGTGCTCTACCCATAGATTGACCCGCGGCACTTTCTTCTTGCGACCATCTGCCGACTCTATAAGCTCTGTGGAACCCGCGGTGAACACCTTGAAATCTGGAAGTGACAATACGAAGCGAGGCTCTTGTACGAAAGAGACACGAGCGCCGTCTGCGAGGAACACCAACTCCTCTAACATTTCGGTCCCAGTCATGATTCGCTGGGTGGGCATCTTGTGATCGCCTTCGCGCCCGATGCGCGCGGAACGCTCCCGTTCCCGCTCACGCTCGACACGTGCGGTCCGCTCCTGTTCGTTCTCGAGTCTCGACGTACTCTTGGCGGGATTAATCCAGCCGGTATCATCTGCAGCCCATTTGAAAATCGACGTGTATGAAATCTTGGTAGGGGAAAATCCTTCCCACTTCTCATTAACCTGCTCAAAGTTGTACTGCCCTGCAATCGTGGTGCGCGCGCTTACTGCGTGCCAGAGATCTAGCGCCTGCTCTGCATACGGTGTTGCCTTCAGACTGGCGAGGGCCTGCCCGATACGAATCCACGAATCGTATCCTTGAATGCGTTCAAGAGACAGTCCGGTAATCGCGCCGCGCAGGTGCTCGATCGTTTCTGCCGTGACACGGTGCAGAGTGAAGGCACGATTCAAATCATCGACTGGTGCGGCTGGCGTGGCGCTTTCGCTGAACCGTTCAGCGTAGAACTCCCGAATCTGCGGTGTCAGCTCGGCAACAATATCTTCGGCTTCGAACATCTTGCAGATGTCCAGTACCCTACCCGTCACTGTGACGAATCCTTTGCTACAGAACACTTCGAATCCGAATTTGCTGCTGGTGGCGTATGACTTGTCGTCTTTTAGTTCTCCGAGCATGAAGGCGCGCACGCCGGCGCCGCTCGGGGAAAACTCGGCGTAAGTACCTGCGACCAGTTCTTCAACTCGAGGGTCGAGTTTCCCGTCGACAACACACGAATCAAAATCTAGCGCGACGACGCCAAGTTCAGGCAGTAGTGCCAGGCCCACGCCGCTATAATCGCCGCGGATGCACGCTTCGCGCGCGGTATCGAAGTCGACAAGCTGAGCCCTATCGTCTGCGCTGCCTTGCTTACCGTGGCGGCGCGAACCATTGGCATAGTACGGAATCTTGCGCGCCTTCGTTTCGGCCGCATTGCCTTCAAGACGCCACACCAGCCAAGCCTTCAAAGGGCGAAGTATGACGGGTACTTCGATCGGCGCTGATTGGACAGGGATCAATTGACGAACTCTTTCTTTGGGGGCTGGGAATATCTGAGACTGGTCAAAACCCGCTGCATTGTGTCGGGTTCTGCGATATGCATGCAATCCTCTGTCGAGAGCTCGAGGATCTTATGCGCCCACCTGACGTGCTGGTGCGGATCTGTGTGGATGAATACCAGTCGTGAAATTTTGGGAATCACCGCCGCGAGCAAAAACTCCTCTCTCGGTCCAAGTGGCGCCGAGCTAACCACAACCGCGGCGTCTCCCAGGTGCTGTTTCAATGTCGCGTCGTCGAATGCGGCCGGCCCCATGCTTGGGAACTGGTCGACTTGGTCAGATATTCGAAGTAGGACCAGGTTCGGAGTCGCTTTGTACTCCGTCTCAAGTTCCTCGAATTTCGTCGGTGAAAGGATCTGCAAAGTCGCGCGATTCTCGACGATTGCCTGATGGAGCGCTCCGTTCACTTGGACTCTCCAGTGAACATGCGCTCAAGCGCTGCAATAGGCACCAAAATACGGCGCCCGATTTTGATGCTTGGAATAGATCCGGTTTTCACCGCTTCATAGGCAGTCGGCCGGGAGATACCCAGGCGCGCGGCGGTCTCCTCAACGGTCATCGCAAGACGCGCTGCGTTGTTACTCTCTGGAGCACCGTTTTGGTTTGATCTGGCTTGAATTCCGGTTTGCATCCTCATCCTCACTAAGTCGTTCCCGCCTCTCGCCTGTGGGAGGCGAGTAGACTAGATTTGACTTGCTTAACCATATCGCATACACTTTCCTGTGTGAATGTCGATTATCTGTGAGGAGATGTGAACTTTGGTTAATGTCGTTAGTGACGCAGACATATTCGATTTCCAATGGCCGAAATCGGTCGCGGGATACGAGCTGCGGGAGCCGAAAATCCAACGCGGTGGCGCTACCGCTCGGATGCTCCTCGACTCTGGCCCGCTCGTTAGCCGGCGCGGTACGGAAATGAATACGTACCCGCCGCGCGCCGTTCCGGACTTGCACCGCAAATTTGCTGCGCTCGGAGACACACCGGCTGAAATTCTCGAATTCGTTCGCGCCTATGGCTTTCTTGGGCTCGGCTCGCAGGGGCGCGACGCCGAGTCTGAGAGCGTGAGGGAAATCGTTGCAGCGCGCGATCACATGCGCGAAGTGCTCGATGTATTCGATGGTTTAGTCGGTCTTGAGGCGAAGGCAAAGCGCACGGTGAAGGAGATGAAAGAGGAAGGCCGGAAAGTAATCAACGAAGCGCGTGTGAACGCTTTTCGGCAGTTGGCCGGAGGCTTATTCAATCAATGGGCGGCGCCGCGCCTCGTGCTGCGCCTCCGACCGGCCGAGCATGGGCTCGCCCTGCGTGTCGAGCCTCAGAACCTACTCAGTTCTATGTGGCTGCAGGTGGCAGAGGAACTTACAGGTGGAGCGAAGTACAGGCACTGCGAATGGTGTCGCAGACCGATTCCGATTGGTAAAGGTGGCGGCAGGATCGATAGGAAAACCTGTTCGGACGCCTGCCGGCAGGCTCTGAGCACTGCTCAAAAGCCGCTGAAGAAGACAACCAAGAAATCTAAGCAAGCTAAGAGAGGCTCGAAATGAAAGGTTCGATCATCGTTCGCAAGCGCAAGGATGGATCTGTAGCCTACCTTCCGAAGTTCGACTCAGGCCGTGATCCGAAAACGAATAAACGCCTTCAAAGCTACGGCCAGACGCATAGCACCAAGAAAGCCGCACTGCAGGAACTGCGCGAACTCATGGTATCTGTCGACAAAGGCGTGCACGTCGCTTCTACGAAACTGACCGTTGCCGGATGGATCACCAATTGGCTCGAGAGCTTGGAAGCCCGGGAGGCGATGGGCGACATGAGAGCACGAACGCGCGAAGGGTACTCGAACTGGTTGAGGCTGCACGTCGTCCCGACGTTGGGCGCAATCGAACTCCAGGCACTTTCGAAGGATCACATCAACCGTCTGTATGTCGACTTGCTGAAATCCGGCCGGGTCGCAAAGAAGAAAGATGAGCCTGCGTCGGGACTCTCGCAGCAAACGGTTCTGCACATCCACCGAGCGCTATACACGTGCCTCAGAGCGGCTGTTGACGATTGCATGATTCTTCGTAACCCCGCGGAACGCGCGGTCGCGCCGAAGCCGAGCCGAGCAAGTAAGAAAGTGCGGCGCGCGTCAACAACTGGTGACGCTGCGGGTGCTGCGAGCAAAGCACTCAGCCCAGAACAGCAAGCCAAACTTATCGACGCGTTCAGAGGAGATCCGCTCTATACGCTGGTCGTGCTTGGGTTATTCAGTGGTCTGCGCCGCGGTGAGCTGCTGGGGCTGAAATGGTCCGCTATTGATTTCGACAGGCAGACTCTTACAGTCGAGCGCACCATTGAACGGACGCAGGCCTATGGAATACGCCTGATCGAAGCCGCCAAGAATGAATCGAGCGTGCGGACGATTGGCATTGACCGCGCTACCTGCGATGTTTTGCGGCGCCATCGCGCCGAGCAGAGGGAACTCGCCTTGAAGCTTGGCGTACCTTATCCGATCGATTGTCTGTTATTCGCGCACCCTGTGAAACGGCAACCTGCAGGGTTATTCAAGCGCGACGTAGATTTCAATCGCCCGGTTGATCCGGAGGAAATAACAAAGAAGTTCGCAAGGGGCGCCGCGTCCGCCGGGTTTGTTGGGTTTACACTGCATGGGCTGCGCCACAGCCATGCTACGCAACTTTTATTGGATGGGGTGCCGGTACACGTCGTAGCTCAGCGCCTGGGCCATTCCACACCAGCGATTACGTCAGAGGTATATGCGCACGTCATAAAGCGCGCAGAGGATCATGCTTTAGAGGCTGCAGGGAATATGGCACGCGCTGCATTGCGCCTGTGAGTGGTGATGGGATCGTGTGGCGAAAAGGAAACGAGGAAAGAACTAAATGAGTAGCCTGAGTGAATACCCGAAAGATCTGATAGACGTGCTACTGGGGAAGGTATGGCACGCCACAGATCACAAAAATATCCCTTCTATTCTGTCCAAGGGGATAGTTCCTGACGCGCCTGGCAGGTGGAAATCTAGCCGGTCAAGAAGTCTTGGGGAAGTGTCAGTTTTCGATTTCCGCAATGTGGACTTTGAACGCCTTGAAAACATCACCGAAATGAACAACGACTGGACTGGCTGGCTGAGCGGATCAAATGGCGGCAGACGGTGCGTTGTCTGGATGCGACTGCACGAATGCTTGTACGATCGCCTGATCAGCCCGAAGGATGTCTGGGATAGACATATGGAGTACCTCCAACGAGGTGACCTCAAGAAAAACCCAATTGCTAAGGTGGAAGGCAGTCACGAGGGAGTGATACCGCCAGACCGTATTGCAGAGGCGGTTTTAATTTATCTGTGTGACGTTCGGGCATTCCAGCGAGTATCGAATCTTGCGGATCTGGAGGACGCCATCGCGGCTTTTCTTCCTATGTGTCCCAAGGAATTGGCCGACCCAGATCAAATAAAGGAAGACGTTCGACAATTCGTTGAGAGTCAGAAAAATGAGGATCCGCCCGAAGCGCTTGTGAAGGTTCTAGCGGAGGCTCGCGCCCGCATTGGTAGAGGTCGTGATTGATGGCGGATGGGGAGGGATTCGAACCCCCGATACCCTTTCAGGTATGCCGGTTTTCAAGACCGGAGCCATCAACCGCTCGGCCACCCATCCGTAGAACACAAAGAAATTATACAGAGCGCCGATTTCACGGCGGATGCTTCCATTTTGCCCCTTTTAGTGATTGGGTTACAAACCGGTTTACTTTCTCCTTCAAGTTC
>Ga0207667_10001391_pt1 | contig 30337 bp, 24 predicted proteins | sample KBSCornC52_FD_184301 | JGI IMG/M metagenome (GOLD analysis project Ga0207667, IMG submission 184301) | Corn rhizosphere microbial communities from Kellogg Biological Station, Michigan, USA - KBS Corn C5-2 (SPAdes) (version 2) | ecosystem: Host-associated > Plants > Roots > Rhizosphere > Soil ...
CTACGTCATCGACTACACGCAGACCGACGTCACGAAGTACTTCACAGACACGAACGACGACGAGTTCTACTGGGACGTCAACGGCACAGGATGGTCGCAGCCGTTCGGCGAGGTGAGCGCGACCGTGACCGTCGGGGGCTCGCTCGCGTCGAAGCTCAGCGGCCAGAACGCCTGCTACCAGGGGTCGGAGGGGTCGACCCAGAAGTGCGACCTCGCCGCCGACAACGGCACGATCACCGCACGCGCCGACAAGCTCGGACCGTACGAGGGGATGACGCTGGCGATCGGTTTCGCCCCGAAGACCTTCGCAGACGCGCCCTTCAACCTGATCGAGAAGATCCTCGAGGTCGTTCCCGTCACGTTCCTGCTCGGACTCCTCGCCGAGGTCACCGCCGTCGTCGGCGCGTTCGTGCTGCACTACCAGCTCTGGCGCCGCCGCAGCGGTGAGCCGATCATCGCCCAGTACGAGCCGCCGAAGGGCGTCAGCGTCATGCTCGCCGCCAACATCGTCGGCAAGCCGAAGAAGGGCATGGCAGCCTCGATCGTCGACCTCGCGGTCCGCGGCAAGCTGCGCATCATCGAGCGGCCGCAGGAGGGCTTCCAGGCTGCCAGGTTCGGCGTGCAGCAACTGAACGTCGACGATCTGCTCCCGGATGACGAACGCGTGATGAACGCGCTCTTCGCCTTCACGGGTCTGGGCTCGGGCTTGGGCGACATCGGGGCCATGATCAGCCGGTTCACGGGTGCATTGCCGCCCGGAATGAAGATCATCGGCGGCACCCCGGTGACGGCGGCATCCGCCGACCCGGTGGACGCCAACATCAAGTGGCTCGAGAAGAGCGACACCCTGCTCGGCGACTCGGTGAAGGCGATCACCACCTCGGTCGAGACCAATGCCGAGGCCGTCGGACTGCGCAAGGCACGGCATCCGGCGATCGTCACCGTCATCGGCGTCCTCGCCGTCGTCGGCGCCGTGCTGATGTTCGTCACGGCCTTCGCGGCCGGCGACAACGGCTTGGGCATCGCGCTCGGCGTGATCGGCGCCAACGCCGGCGCCTGGATCGCCGTGTTGGTCTTCGGTCTCGTGTCGGGCCTGCGACCGCTCACCGCCGAGGGCTCGAAGCTCTACGACCAGTTGATCGGTCTCAAGCTCTACATCCAGCTCGCCGAGGCCGACCGCTTGAAGATGCTGCAGAGCATCTCGGGCGCCGACAAGATCACGACAAGCGACGGCAACCAGATCGTCAAGATCTACGAGCGCCTGCTGCCATACGCCGTGCTGTTCGGACTCGAGAAGGAGTGGTCGGCCGAGCTGGCGAAGTACTACGGCACCACGTCGCCCGACTGGTACTCGGGCAGCATGAACGGGTTCGATGTTGCGGCATTCAGCACCGGCATCGCGGCGTTCAGTGCCGTGTCGGCGTCCACCTCGTCGTCGTCGAGTTCGTCCGGCTTCTCGTCCAGTGGCGGCTCCAGCGGCGGCGGCTCCTCGGGTGGCGGCGGAGGAGGAGGCGGCGGCGGCGGGATCTAGCCGCGTTCGCCCGTCTAACCCCAGCCGGCCTGCTGCGCGAGATACACCACGTACGCCGCCTGCCACATCGCGTCGCCCTCCGGCATCGGGATGCGGGCCAGGTAGCCAACCAGCGAGTCGACGATCGCGTGCCAGCCCGCCCCGAAGTCGGCGCCCGAGCGCAACCTGCCTCCGACCATCCGATCCGGCGTCGGCGACTGCCGCAGTCGCAGCATCGTTCCCCCCGCGTGGTCGCTGAGCGCGATCACGAGTTCGGCTTCGGTGTCCTGCCAGCGCAGGGTCAACTCGGCCTCCTGGTCGAGGTCTGCGACCTCGAAGCGCTGCGGTTGCGGCATGTTGTCGTCGCCCAGACTGAACCGGTCGCCGGCCCGCAGGGTGCGTGAACGCGCCGGGTCGTCCGGCCACTCGACGACCGGCCACCACCACGAGCCGATCCGGGCCGGGTTGGTGAGGGCATCCCAGAGCTCCGATCGCGGGGCGCCGATCACGCGCTCGAGTTCGACCTGCGTGCCGTCGTCGGTCTTCGTGATCCACCCGGCGACCGCCGCGGCCTCGGCCTCGCGATAGGGCGGCACCAGTTCTGACAATGCGGTCTGCACGGCCGAACCGCCGAGCGCGGCATCCAGTCGTTCCGCGTGATGCTGCCAGCCGCCCGCATAGAGCGCCGCCCGGATCGGCGGCAGGCCGTCCTGCTGCATGACGAGCCTGGTGCCTGCATGGGTCGGTTCGAGGGTGACCACCAGGTGCGACTCGTCGACCAGCCCGGGCTCCAGCACCAGCCGCAGCCGGCGCGGCGCATCGCACTCGACGATCTTGCCGGTGCGACCGGCGCCGCCGTCGAAGCCGAGAGCGACGTCATCCCCGTCGATCGTCAGCGACGCCAGCCAGCGCGAGGCCCGCTCGGGGTCGGTGATCGCCTGCCACAGGTCGGCCGGGTCGGTGCGGAATTCGCGGTCCAGGGTGACCACCCTCCGCGCGCCCTCGGCGGTCAGCTCGAGCCAGCGTTCCATCAGTCGCTCTCCTTCTTCGGGGGGTCGTCGTCGGTGGGGTCGTCGTCGGGCGGGTCGTCGTCGGTGGGGTCGTCGTGAGGCGGGTCGTCGTCGGGCGGGGCCTGCAGCCTGCGCGCACGGATGCCGCGGGCCACCTCGGTCTCGAGGGCGTCGAGCTTGTGATCCCAGAAGCCGCGCACCTCGCGCAGCCAGTCGTCGAGTTCATCGAATGCGGCACGCTGCAGGCGGTAGATGCGGCGCGATCCGTCGACCTCGCTGGTCACCAACTCGGCCTCGCGCAGCACGCGCAGGTGCCGGGATGCGGCCGGCTGGCTGATCGAGAACTCGTCGCCGACCGCGCGCGCCAGCTCGCCCGCAGTGCTCTCGCCGTGCGCGAGCAGCTGCACCATGCGGCGCCGGACCGGATCGCCGAGTGCGTCGAGGGCTTCCATGGCACGACCGTATCATTCTTAGGTTATATAACGCAAATGTTATTCCGTGCCGCGGAACCGGCCGAGAACGACCGGATCGGCTCACGGCATATTCGCTCAGAGCGGCGAAACTGGCGGACCCGCGACATCCCGGGTCACGCTGTCGTCATGGCAGAAGATGGCAAGCCCCCGCAGTTCACCGACCACGCCCGTCAGCAACTCCTGCTCAAACGGGTGGTGGTGCTCGACGGCGTTCTCGACGACGACAACGGCATGCTGCTGACCACCCAGTTGCTCGAGTTGGCGGCCGAGGATCCCCTCGAAGACATCTCGCTCTGGATCAACTCGCCGGGAGGCTCGGTGCCGTCGATGCTGGCGATCCGGGATGTCATGCACCTCATCCCTTGCGATGTCGCCACCGTCGCGCTCGGGCTGGCCTGCTCGGCCGGCCAGTTCCTGCTGATGTCGGGCACGAAGGGCAAGCGCTTCGCCCTTCCGCACGCGCGCATCCTGATGCACCAGGGGTCAGCAGGCATCGGCGGGTCGGCGGTCGAGGTGGAGGTGCAGGCCGGCGATCTGCGCTACACCCGGGATGTCGTGCTCGGCCTGATCTCCGACGACACCGGCCAGCCGCTCGAGCGCATCTTCGACGACTCGCTGCACGACCGCTGGTTCAGCGCGGCCGAGGCGATCGACTACGGCTTCATCGATCGCATCGTCGACTCGTTCGACCAGCTGCGCATGGGCGGGCGCCGCCCGATCGGGATCGGAGCCGCGCTGTGAGCAGCTACACCATTCCCAACGTCATCAGCGAGAGTCCGCGCGGCGACCGCATCATGGATGTCTACTCGCACCTGCTCACCGAGCGGATCGTCTACCTCGGATCGGCGATCGACGCGGGCGTCGCCAATGCGCTGATCGCCCAACTGCTCTTCCTCGACGCGCAGAACGCCGGACGCGAGATCAACATGTACATCAACTGCGAGGGAGGCGACCTCTCGGCGACGCTCGCCGTCTACGACACGATGCAGTTCATCCGGTCCCCTGTCGCCACGACCTGCGTCGGCGAGGCGATCGCCGCCGGAGCCGCCCTGCTCGCCGCCGGGGCTCCCGGCCGGCGTGGCGCGCTCCCGCACGCACGGGTGGTCCTGCACCAGCCATCCGACCAAGGCCGCGGCACGATCCCGGATCTGATCCTGCGGGCCGACGAGCTCGTGCGGATCCGCTCCGACATCGAAGGCGTGCTCAGCCTGCACACCGGGCAGACCGTCGAGGCGCTGCGCAGGGACACCGATCGGGATCGGGTCTTCACCGCGTCGGCGGCCCGCGACTACGGGCTGATCGACGAGATCCTCACGACGCTTCCGGAGGCGGGTACCGTCGCGGCGCGCTGAGGGCGGGAGGCCTCAGGCCGCGAGGGAGACGACGGGGCCCGCCGCTCCCGACCGCATGACGTCGGAGCCGGCGCCGCGCACCGAGCCGATGTCGATCACCCGATGCGGAGCCGTGCCGACCTCGTGGGTGATCCGCGTGAGTGCCTCGACCAGAGTGGAGTCCAGCGCACCGAGGATGGCCGAGATCATCTCGCTCGAAGCGTCTTTGCGCCCTCGCTCGACCTCGGAGAGGTACTGCGGCGAGATCCCGGCCCGCCGGGCCGTCTGCTCGAGACGCTCGGCGCGTTCCAACCGCATCCGCCTCAACTGGGCACCGAGCGCATCGCGCCAGAGCTGTTCCGGTGCAGCACTGCCTCGCGGGAGTCTCGCCTCGCTCATGCCTTCAGCAAAGCAGCGATCGGCCGGGACGGCGACATCGTTCTGCTCAGGGCAGAGCCCGCACGGTCACTGCTGTTCGAGTTGCGCGCTCAGCTCGAGCCAGCGCTCCTCGAGTTTCGCCGCGTCGGACTCGAGGGCCGAGAGCTCGGTCTGCAGCTTGCCGAGGCCGAGGTAGTCGTTCTGGTCGTGCGCGGCGAACTCGGCGTGCTTCGCGGCGATCTGGTCTGCGTACTTGGCGAGGCGGCGGTCGGCGGCGGCGAGCTCTTTCTCGGCGTCGCGTTTGCGCGCGCCTTGTAGGGGGGCGAGGCCATTTCCGGCCTCGGCCACGGCGCCAGCGCCGGCGCCGACGGCCGTCCCGGCCGTCGGTTGCCGGGCTGAGGCCGTGGTGGCGAGCGCGCGCAGCTTCAGGTACTCCTCCACCCCGCCCGGCAGGTGCCGCAGCCTCCCGTCGAGCACCGCGTACTGCTGGTCGGTGACGCGCTCGAGCAGGTACCGGTCGTGGGACACGACGAGCAGGGTGCCCGGCCAGGAGTCCAACAGGTCTTCCATGGCGGCGAGCATGTCGGTGTCGAGGTCGTTGGTGGGCTCGTCGAGAATGAGCACGTTCGGCTCGTCGAGCAGGATCAGCAGCAGTTGCAGCCGGCGCTTCTGGCCGCCGCTGAGGTCTTTGACCGGGATCGACAGCTGCGCGGTCGTGAACCCGAGCCGTTCGAGCAGTTGCCCGGGGGTGAGCTCGACCCCGCCGCTGACGTACGACGAGCGCTGCCGGGCGATCACGGCGCTGACCCGGTCGTTCGCGATCTCGTTCAGCTCGTCGAGCCGCTGATCGAGGATCGCCAGCTTCACCGTCTTGCCGCGCTTGACGACCCCGGTGGTCGGCTTCACCGTTCCGGCGACCAGCCCGAGAAGCGTCGACTTGCCCGCGCCGTTCACGCCGAGGATGCCGGTGCGCTCCCCCGGCGCGATGCGCCACACGATGTCGCGCAGCACCTCCACGTGCCGAGGGGTCGCCATTGGGGCGTTCGAGCCGTCCGGGACCCCCATTGCCGACCCTTCGGCAACGGGGAAGGAGACGCTCACGTCGAGCAGGTCGACGACATCCTTGCCGAGCCGGTTGACGGCCAGCCGCGCGAGCGAGACCGAGTCGCGGATCGGCGGCACGTCGTCGATCAGGGCGGCAGCGGCATCCATCCGGAACTTCGGCTTCGTCGACCTGGCAGGAGCCCCGCGCCGCAGCCAGGCCAGCTCTTTGCGCAGCAGGTTCTGCCGCTTCGACTCGCTGGCGGCCGCCATGCGGTCGCGCTCGACCCGCTGCAGGATGTACGCCGCGTACCCGCCCTCGAAGGGCTCGATGGTCGCGTCGTGCACCTCCCAGGTGTCGGTCGAGACCTCGTCGAGGAACCACCGGTCGTGCGTCACGACCACGAGCCCGCCCTGGTTCGCCGGCCAGCGGGTCTTGAGGTGCTTGGCGAGCCAGGCGACGCCCTCCACGTCGAGATGGTTGGTGGGCTCGTCGAGAAGGACCACGTCCCAGTCGTGGGTGAGCAGGGCCGCGAGCGCGACGCGTCGGCGCTGGCCACCGCTCAGGTCGTCGACGAGGGCATCCCACGGGATGTCGCCACTCTGCCCATTTCCCGTCGCCGTTCCGCCGATCAACCCGGCGATCACATCGCGTGCGCGGGCATCGCCCGCCCATTCGTGCTCCGGCCGGTCGCCGACCACGGTCTGCGCCACGGTCAACCCGGTCGCCAGCTCATCGGACTGGTCGAGCATCCCGAGCGTGACGCCGCCACGCCGGGTGACCCGGCCCGTGTCGGGTTGCTGGCGCCCGGCCAGCAACCGCAGCAGGCTCGACTTGCCGTCGCCGTTGCGGCCGACCACGCCGATCCGGTCGCCCTCGTTGATGCCGGCCGTGACCCGTTCGAACACCACCTTGGTGGGGTACTCGAGCGAGATGTTCTCCGCGCCGAGCAGGTGTGCCATGGTTCGAGCCTACGGTTCTAGGCTCGGCTCCATGACCGGGCTCAGCAGGCGCAGCTTCGTCGGCGGGGCAGCGGGCGCGGCCGGGATGCTGCTGCTCGCCGGCTGCGTGCCCACCGCGCATCCCACTGGGCCGCCGTCGAGCTCGACACCGGTCGGCCCGCCCGACTGGGCCGGACTCGCCCAGCAGGTCACCGGCAGGCTGCTGCTGCCGACCGACCCGGCCTTCGCGACGGCCAAGCTGACCGAGAATCCGCGCTTCGATGCGGCCGAGCCGCTGGCGATCCTGCAGGTGGCGAGCGCGGCCGATGTCACCGCAGCGCTCGCCTTCGCCACGACGTACCGGCTGCCGGTCGCGCTGCGCGCAGGCGGGCACAACTACGCGGGCTGGTCGGCGGGTGGCGCGACGGGAAGCGGTGTTGCCCCGTCGTTCGTGATCAGCACCGCCGCGCTCGACACGGTCGCGCTCAGTGCCGACGGCTCGACCGTCACAGTGGGCGCCGGCGCGACCCTGGCCCAGGTCTACGACACCGTCGGCCGGGCCGGCCGCGCGATCGCCGGCGGCTCGTGCGCGACGGTCGGCGTCACCGGGCTCACTCTCGGCGGCGGGGTCGGCGTGCTCGTGCGGTCGTTCGGGCTGGCGTGCGACCAGCTCACCGAGCTCGAGGTCGTGACGGCAGACGGAGCGGTGCACACCGCGAACACCGACAGCGACCCCGACCTCTTCTGGGCATCGCGCGGCGGGGGTGGCGGCATCCTGGGCGTCGTCACGTCACTGACCTTTGCGACGCAACCGGCGCCGGACGTGACCGAGTGGCGCTACGTGTTCCCGTTCTCGGCGGCAGCCGCGGTGATCACGAGCTGGCAGAAGTGGGCGCCGGCCTCCGACCCGCGCAACTGGTCGACCCTGAAGCTGCTCGGCGGCCTGGCCAAGCACCCGACAGGACCGGGCGTCACGGTGTCGGGCACCTGGACCGGCCCGGCCGCCCAGCTCGGCGCCCAGCTCGCCCCCCTGCTGGCCGGCCTGCCCGCGCCGCTCTCGCACGGCGCAGTCACCCACGGCTATCACGACTCGATGATGGACTACGCCGGATGCCTGGGTCTCGCCATCGCCGAATGCACCACCGGCCCCGGCGGCAAGCTGGTGCGCGAGTCGAGCTCGGGCACTTCGAGCATCGGCTACTCCGCTCTCGACGGCGATGAGAACAGCGGCGGGATCGCCGACCTGATCGCCCAGGTGCAGGCCGCGCAGAACGTGGCCGGCCTGCGCGAGGGCGGCATCTCGATGGATGCGCTGGGCGGCAAGGTCGCATCGCTCGCCGCCGACGCCACCGCCTTTCCGCACCGCGCCGCCCTCTACACGGTGCAGTACACCGGCACCTTCGACGACGGACGCGACCCGGCGCCGATCGACGCGTACGTGCGCGGATTCCGCGCCGCGATGACACCGCACTGGGGCGATCACGCCTACGTGAACTACGCGGACGGCTCGCTCAGCGATCCCGACACCGCCTACTACGGCGACAACCTGCCGAAGCTGCGCGCCGTCAGGAAGAAGTACGACCCGACCGGATTCTTCACGCAGCCGCAGTCGTACTGACCCGCCACCTGCCCCCGCGAAAGCACTCGTTCGGCGCCGCCGCCAGTGCTGAAAGTACGCACAACCGCGTACTTTCGCGGATTCGCTAGTCGCTGACCAGGCGGGCCCCGTGCACCGGTCCGGTCGCCCGAACCACGTTGAGCCGCGCCGCCGAGAGCGCGACCTGCAGCTCGAGGGCGGCATCCAGGTCGGCTGCCAGAAAGGCGACCGTCGGGCCCGAGCCCGAGACGATCCCGGCCAGGGCGCCGTTCTGCTCGCCGAGCTCGATCACCTCGGTGAGCGAGGGCTGCAGGTGCAGCGCCGCCGCCTGCAGGTCGTTGTGCATCGCGGCCGCCAGCATCGCGGGGTCGCCGGCCCGCAAGGCCTGAAGCACGTCGGTGTCGACCGACGGCCGCGGGTCGACCGGGAAGATGTCTTGCGCGTGCCGCTCGCGGTGCCGGTCGAGCTCTGCATAGACCTCGGGCGTCGAGAGCCCGAAATCGGCGAGCGCGAGCACCCACTGGAAGGTGCCCTGGGCCAGCGCGGGCGAGAGCTCGTCGCCGCGGCCGGTGCCGATCGCGGTACCGCCGGTGAGGGCGAACGGCACGTCGGCTCCGAGCTTGCGGGCGAGCTCGAGCATGTCTTCGCGCGGCAGCTCGGTGCCCCAGAGCGCGTCGCAGGCGATGAGGGTCGCCGCCGCATCCGCCGATCCGCCCCCCATGCCGCCGGTGACCGGCACGTGCTTGACGATCTCGATGGATGCCCCGCCCCGGTAGCCGGTCTTCGCCGCGAGCAGGCGGGCCGCCTTGATCGCGATGTTGGCGCCGTCGGTCGGCACGCGACTCAGTTCGACGCTGCCCCCCACGGTCACGTGGAAGTCGTCGGACTCCGAGACGCGCACCTCTTCGTAGAGCGACACCGCCTGGTAGGCGATCGCCACGTCGTGGTAGCCGTCGTCGAGCTGGGCGCCCACCTTGAGGAAGACGTTGATCTTGCCCGGGGCCTTGACATGCACCGTGCGGGAAGACGCCCGGGAGTTCATCCCACCACCCTAGGCGACTCGCGTTACCGGTCCGTTTCGCGCTGATCGCCAGAGCGCGACGCATTCTTGATCACCATTTCGCTACGCTCCAAGAGGACGCGGCATAGTTGTGGCGCTTGAGCGCGTCCCCTGCTGAACGTTCCTGTCGCTACCAGACCACTGACTCTTGCTGCGTCTTGGCCATCAGCGGTATCCGGCCGTCCCATCCACTGCCGTCCCAGACGTAGCCTCCTTGCTTCACCCCGATGATCCACCATGCGACGAGTGTCGAGAGAGAAGCGGCACGGCCCTCCTTGTCGTCCTCGTTGACTCCCGGGTAGAAGAGAAGATCTTCTTCCAGATGCGCGACCTTGAGGAGTTCGCCGGGCGGCGTGGCCGTGTCGACCACGATTTGCCCAGGCCCAGTCCCCATGCTCATCCACGTTGTCCTATTGACCATTCCGTTGGACAACAACAGTTCGAGCGGCTCAGTGCGAATAGAGGGAGTCGTGAACCTTGCACCACGATCGTTGGCCGGATATCCGTTGTGCCAACCAAACCAAACCACCAGTTCTTCTGGACACATCAAGCCGGCGGCCGCGAATCGCTCCCTGACCTCATCCTCCGCCAGACCCGGGTGCAGCCGAGCGGGGCTCGAATCAGCCGCGACCATCACCTCGAACTCGTCCAGCAACAAAGCGAGGCGCTCAGGTCCTGCATCAGCTAGCGCCCAAAGGCCCTCTCGAGTTCGCTCGAACTCGAATCCCTGTTCAATCATTCCTGTCCGTCCGTGCAAAGCCATGAAGTGGGTAGATCGAATTGGACCACAGGCACCACGAGAAAGTCTCGGTCAGGGTCCTTCCGTGGGGATGTTTGGAACGTCCCACATTCGCGAGAGTGGTAGAACGCCTTAATGGCGACCGCCTGCGCAATGTTGTCCTGAATCAGTACTGGCTTGTAGTCCGGATAGGTACCGGACTCAAGCCCCTGCTCAGTACTGAAAACGGCAGATTTCGGTCGTGGCGTCGAGCCTGAGGCCCTTCATCTAGAAGAAGTGGACGTCACGCTGCGATTCAGGCAAGAGGTTCGCATTGACGGTCCACTGGCCGTCCTCCCAGGCATAGCCACCACTATCAATACCCTCAATCCACCACGCGATCACCGTGGCCAAGGACACCACAAGTCTTCCTTCAGAGGCGATCCGATCAGGGTCGAAGTCATCCGAAGCGAAGGCGACCCTCATTGAACTGGAGGCTGGAGATCCCAGGTCAACGACGGGGCCCCAAGCTTCCTCGGTAATAAGCATCCAGGACTCATTCGGCGCGGGTAGGCGGCCCCACTCGACTGCCGATTGTGCCGATGAAGCGATCATCTGCGGCAGTGACGTGGCCGCCTGTGGGTTGTCCTCCGTGTAGCCGTTGTGCCACTGAAACCACTCCACAAGCTCTGGGTGCGGCCGAACCCCAAAGGCTTTCTCGATCTCTGCCAGCTGAAGTCCGGGGCCGAGCTGGTCCACGGGCGCACCAACCGCAACAGCAACGGATTCGAAACGCTTGAGCAGGTCAGTCAAGGACTCACCGCTGCCTAGCGTCCAACCATCACGTGTCTTCACGAAGCCCCTTGTCACTTACATAGCCAATCTGTAGGCAGCGCTTCCAGTTGTCTACCCCCGTCTTGGGGTCAGTGTGCGCGGGCGATCGCCAGAAAGTCCAGCATGCTCAACTGTTCGCCCCGCAGCGTCGGGTCGACGCCCGCCGCGTCGAGACGGATGGATGCGGCGGCCGAGCCGCCGAGCTGCTCCGCCAACGCCTGGCGAAGCATTTTGCGGCGCTGCCCGAACGCCCCATCCACGAGTGCGAACACCTCTGCGCGCTCGACCTCGGACCCGGGCAGCGACGCCGCGCGCGCGAACGACACCAGGATCGAGTCGACGTTGGGCACCGGCCAGAACACCTGGCGGCTCACCTGTCCGGCAGTCGACCAGGTGCCGTACCAGGCGGCCTTCACACTGGGCGAGCCGTAGACCTTGGAGCCCGGCGCGGCCGCGATGCGCTGGCCGACCTCGGCCTGAACCATCACGAGCGCGGTCTGCAGCGACGGCACGGTCTGCAGCAGATGAAGCAGCACCGGAACGGACACGTTGTAGGGCAGATTCGCGACCAGCCGGGTCGGGGCGCCGGGCAGGCCGACGACCTTCATCGCGTCGTCGGTGAGCACGGTCAGGCGGTCTGCGGCATCCGGGGCGAGCTCGGCGACGGTGCGCGGCAGCTGCGCGGCGAGTCGCGGGTCGATCTCGACCGCGGTCACGCGCGCGCCCGCCTCGAGCAGGCCGAGCGTCAGCGAGCCGAGACCCGGCCCGACCTCGAGCACCTCGTCGCCCGGCTCGACGCCCGCGATCCTGACGATGCGGCGAACCGTGTTGCCGTCGACCACGAAGTTCTGCCCGAGCTTCTTGGTGGGCTGCAGATCGAGCTGCTCAGCGAGGTCGCGGATTTCGGCTGGACCGAGAAGTGTCACTCTGACGAGTCCCGTCCGCCGGGGCGCTGCCCCGTCGGCGCCGGCGTCGCGGGATCGCTGTCGCGATCCTTGAAGCTCCAGCGCGCCGTCGGCGGATCGACCGGCTCGTCGTCCCAGTGGCCGTAGACCAGCTCGGTGTTCGAGCTGATCTGCGCGGCCAGCATCGACGGATCCGTGCCGAGGTGGGCCGCCATCGCGCGCAGCGTGTGCGGGATCAGGTAGGCCGAGTTCGGGCGGCCGCGGAACGGCATCGGGGTCAGGTAGGGGGCATCCGTCTCGATCAGGATGCGCGAGCGCGGGATGACCTCGAGCGCGTCCCGCAGGGGCTGCGCGTTCTTGAAGGTGACCGTGCCCGCGAAGGAGAGGTACCAGCCCGAGTCGGCGACGATCTTGGCGAACTCGCGGTCGCCGCTGAAGCAGTGGAACACCGTCCGCTCGGGAGCGCCGACCCGTCGCAGCGTCTGCAGAACGAGTTCGTGCGCGTCGCGATCGTGGATCTGCATGGCCAGGTTCTGCTGCTTGGCCAGCTCGATGTGCGCCTCGAACGAGGCGAGCTGCGCGCGCTGCCCGGCCTCATCGGGCGTCCGGTAGAGGTCGAGCCCGGTCTCACCGATGGCGCGCACACGCGACCGCTTGGCGAGTTCGGCGATGCCGGCCAGGTGCTCGTCGAGAATGCCCGCGTTCGCCAGGGCAGGAGCCTCGTTGGGATGCAGCGCGACCGCCGCGAGCACGCGCGGCTCGTGCGCGGCGATCTCGGCGCTCCACGTCGAGGTCTCGAGATCGGTGCCGACCTGCACGACGCCGCGCACCCCGACGCTCGATGCGCGATCCAGTTGCTCGCGGTAGTCGAGCGGGGTCACGCCGTCTTGGATCTCGAGGTGGGTGTGATTGTCGTACACCGGCACGACCAGCGCTTCCGGGAGCGGCGGGTAGTCCCGGGACGGATCCTCGGACCCGGTCTCACGCGCTCGCAGGAAGGGCTCGGTCACGCGGCCCCTGCAGAAGCGGGAACGGGCTCCTCGATGCGCGGGAACAGCCCGGTGAGCGCCGACACCGCGCTGCCGGCCGGTAGCTGCCCCCACTCGCCGGCCGCGCGGATCGGCTGCGCGGTCAGCGCGCCCAGCGACGCCTCCGCACCGAGTGCCGACCACAGGGTCGTCGTCGCCTTCGGGATGACGGGGCTCAGCAACACGGCGAGCGCGCGCAGCCCCTCCGACGCGGTGTAGAGCACGGTGCCGAGTCGAGCAGCCTTCGCCGGATCGTCGGCCGCAGTCTTGGCGATCACCCACGGCTCCTGCTCGGTGATGTAGCCGTTGAGCTCGTCGACGATGGTCCAGATCGCGGCGATCGCCTCGTGGATCGCGAACCGCTCGATCGCGGCATCGGCGGCGGCCGCAGCGGTCGCGACGGTGCGCTGGATGGCGAGGTCGGCATCCAGGTAGTCCGACGCGGCCGGAACCGCGCCGTCGCAGTAGCGCGTCACCATCGCGACCACGCGCGAGGCGAGGTTGCCGAAGCCGTTGGCGAGCTCGGCCTGGTAGCGGGCAGACAGGTCTTCCCAGCTGAACGAGCCGTCTTGCCCGAACGAGATCGCGCGCAAGAAGTAGTAGCGGAACGCATCGCTGCCGAACACCTCGGTGATCTGCTGCGGGGCGATGCCGGTGAGCTTCGACTTGCTCATCTTCTCGCCGCCGACCAGCAGCCAGCCGTGGCCGAAGACCCGCTTCGGCACCGGCAGCCCCGCCGCCATCAGCATGGCCGGCCAGATCACGGCGTGGAAGCGCGCGATGTCTTTGCCCACCAGGTGGATCGCAGGCCAGCGACGGCGGAATTCCTCACGCCGCTCCGGGTCGCCGTAGCCGACCGCGGTGACGTAGTTGAGCAGCGCGTCGAACCAGACGTAGATGACGTGCTCGTCATCCCACGGCACCTTGATGCCCCAGTCGAAGCTCGACCGCGAGATCGACAGGTCTTCGAGACCCTGCTTGACGAACTGGATGATCTCGTTGCGCACGCTCTCGGGCTGCACGAAGTCGGGCTGGCTCTCGTAGAGGTCGAGCAGCTGCTGCTGGAAGTCGCTCATCCTGAAGAAGTAGTTCTTCTCCTTGAGGATCTCGACCGGCCGCGAGTGGATCGCGCAGACCAGCTGCCCCGCATAATCGCCGGTCTCGGTCTCGATCAGCTCGTCGCGCGACTTGTACTCCTCGCAGCCGACGCAGTAGTAGCCCTCGTAGACGCCCTCGTAGATGTGGCCGTCGTCGTACAGCTGCTGGATGAAGGCGGCGACGCCCTTCTCGTGGCGCTCGTCGGTGGTCCGGATGAAGTCGTCGTTGGCGATGTCGACGGTCTGCAGCAGGGGCTTCCAGGCACTCTCGACGAGCTGGTCCGCCCACTGCTTCGGCGTGACATTGTTCGCGGTCGCGGTGCGCAGGATCTTCTCGCCGTGCTCATCCGTGCCGGTCAGCAGCCAGGTGTCGTCGCCCGCCTGCCGGTGCCAGCGCGCGAGCACGTCGGCGGCCACCTCGGTGTACGCGTGCCCGATGTGCGGCACGTCGTTGACGTAGAAGATGGGCGTCGTGACGTAAAAGGACTCGCCGGATGCCATGGCTCGATTCTACGGTCGGCATCCGCGTGTTACCGGCTGGTCATCCCTCAGGCCGACCCGGCTCATCCGCCCGCCCGACGAGAGCGCGCTCTCGCCTCCGTAGCGTCGGCAGCATGTATGCAGGAGCCTCCCTTCACATCGACGCGCGCGCGATCGCCCAGAACACCCGGCGCATCGCCGCCCGCACCAAGGCGGCCGTGATGGCGGTCGTCAAGGCCGATGGCTTCGGCCACGGGGATGCCGCCCTCGCGGCCCTGCGCAACGGGGCGACCTGGCTCGGGGTCACCAGCATCGACGAGGCGCTGCCCTTCCGCTGGCGCGGGATCGACGCGCCGATGCTGAGCTGGCTCAATCCGCTGGATGCCGACTTCGCGGCGGCGATCCGTCACGACATCGATCTGGCCGTTCCCAGCCTGCGGCACCTGGCATCCATCCAGCTGGCCGCGCAGCGGGTCGGACGCCCCGCCCAAGTGCACCTCCACCTCGATTCGGGGATGTCGCGCGACGGCATCGACCGCGCCGAGTGGAACGCGCTCTGCGAACTCGCCCGCCTGGGCGAGGCCGCCGGCCTGCTGAAGGTGCGCGGGATCATGAGCCACCTGGCCCGCGCCGACCACCCGGGCGATCCGGCCACCCGCTACCAGACGCTGCTCTTCGAGAACGCGGTGCGGGCGGCGCGGCATCGGCGGCTCTCGCCCTCGGTGGTGCATCTCGCGGCGACCGCGGCGACGCTCACCGACGCGCGAACCCATTTCGGCATGGTCAGGGTCGGCGCCGGGCTCTACGGCATCGATCCCTCGCACTCGACGGCGCATTCCACGGCGCATTCCACAGCGCATTCCACGGCGCATTCCACGGTGGGCGAGTCGCTGCTGCGCGGCGCGATGACCCTCACGGCCCCGGTCACCCTGGTGCGCGAGGTGCCGGCGGGCACCGGGGTCGGCTATGGACTCGCCTACCGCACCGACCGCCGCACGCGCCTGGCCCTGCTGCCGATCGGCTACGCAGATGGCGTGCCCCGCTCGCTCGATGGTCGAGCCGGCGTGCAGCTCAATGGGCGCCGCGTGCCCGTCGCCGGAACGGTCTCGATGGACCAGGTCGTGCTCGACATCGGCGACCTCGCCGTCGCACCGGGCGACCGCGCCACCCTGTTCGGCCCCGGTGACGAGGGCGAGCCGACGCTCGGCGACTGGGCGTCGTGGGCCGGCACGATCGAGCACGAGCTGGTGACCCGCATCGGGCCGCGCGTGAGCCGCGACCGGACCGCGGCGTGAGGTCGGGCGGCGGCGTGAGGTCCAGCGGCGTGACGGGCGGCGGCGTGACCGACTCCTCCGGCCTCACGACCGTCGTCGTGATCGGCGGCGGCACCAGCAGCGAGCACTCGGTGTCGCTCGCGTCGGCGGCGGCGATCGCGGCCGCCCTCGACCGCACCCGCTACGAGGTGATCGAGCTCGTCATCCGTCCCGATGGCTCGTGGGCCGGCGCCGACGCCGGGCATCTGTCGGGTGATCTGGCCGAGGCGGTGCAGATCATCGAGCGGGCCGACGTGGTGATCCCGGCGCTGCACGGACCGCGCGGCGAAGACGGCACGATGGCCGCGCTGCTCGACCTGATCGGCGTTCCCTATGTGGGGTCGGGCGTCTCTGCCGGCGCGATGGCCATGGACAAGCAGGCGACCAAGCTGCTCGCGCGCGACGCCGGCGTCCGGGTGGCCGACGGCATCCGGGTCACCGCGATCGACGACCCGGGCCTCGCTGCCATGTCGCTGCCCGTCGTCGTCAAGCCGACCCGATCCGGATCGAGCCACGGCGTGACCCTGGTGCGCTCGCCCGCCGCGCTGCCTGCGGCCGTCGCCGCCGCGCTCGCCCTCGACGGATCGGCCCTGGTCGAGCAGCTGCAGATCGGACGAGAAGTGGATATCGCGGTGCTCGAGCGCAGCGACGGCACCCTGGTCTGCGCTCCGCCGCTCGAGATCGTGCTCGCCGACGGCGGCCTCTTCGACACCGCGGGCAAGTACGAGCGGGAGCCCGACTTCCGGGTGCCCGCCATGCTCGAGCCGGAGGTGCTGGCCGAGCTCGAGTGCGCCGCCGTGACGATGTTCCGCGTTCTGGGATGCCGCGGCGTCGCGCGTGTCGACTTCTTCGTCACCGACGACGGCGTGGTGCTCAACGAGGTGAACACCTTTCCCGGCTTCACCTCGCGGTCGCAGGTGCCCCGGATGTTCGCGGCCGCCGGCACCAGCTATGGCGAGCTGCTCGACGTGCTCATCGCGACAGCCCTGGCCGGCCCGGGCGGCTACCGCGCGCGCAGCGCCGCCTCGTAGAGCTCGCGGCGCCCGAGCCCGGTGATCTCGGCCACCTCGGTGGATGCCTCGCGCAACCGCACCCCGTCGGCGACCAGCTGCAGCACGCGTGCCACCCCGTCATCGAGCGACGCGGACGCGGGCGGAGCCCCCGCCACCACGAGCGCGATCTCGCCGCGCGCCCCCTCGGCGAACTGCTCGGCGAGTTCCGCGAGTGTGCCGCGGGCGACCTGCTCGTGCAACTTGGTCAGCTCGCGGCAGACGACCGCGCGCCGGGTCGGGCCGAACGCGGTCGCCAGGTCGGCCAGGGCATCCCCGATCCGGTGCGGCGATTCGAAGAACACCAGCGTGCGGGGTTCGGCGGCGAGCGCGCGCAGTGCCGCGAGCCGCCCCTTGCGAGGCAGGAAGCCCTCGAACACGAATCGGTCGGTCGGCAGACCGCTCACGGCGAGCGCCATGAGCACCGCGCTCGGGCCGGGCAGGGCGGTCACGGTGACGCCGGCGGCCGCGGCCGCGACGACCAGGGCATATCCCGGGTCGCTGACGGTCGGCATGCCGGCGTCGCTGAGCACGAGCACGTCGGTGCCGCGCGCCAACTCGACGATCTCGGCGGCCTTCGCGGCCTCGTTGTGCTCGTGCAGGGCGATCAGCCGCGGCCGGTTCTCGATGCCGAGCGCGCTGAGCAGCTGGATCGTGGTGCGCGTGTCTTCCGACGCGATCACCTCGGCGCTCCCCAGCGCCTCGACCAGCCGGCGCGAGGCGTCGCCCAGATTGCCGATCGGCGTCGCCGCGAGGATGATCACCTGCCCATTCTCCGGCTTCCCGCGGATGCGAAATCAAGGAAGAGCGGACCTGGGACGACGCGACCGGGTGATTCGATCGCAATACCCCCTCGATCTCCTTGATTTCGCAGGCGAACGCAGACAGTTGGCGGATCCGGCTGAGCGGCGCACCGAGCAACGCCGAATAGGATTCCCCGGTGACGATCACCGAGCTGACGGGCTCCCGCCTCGATGACTGGTGGGACATGCTCATGCGCCGCCGCCACGCCCGCACGATCTGGCACTGGGGCGGCCCGCTCGTCGTCGTGATCGTCGCCGCGCTGCTGCGCCTGGTCGGTCTCGCCTATCCGCACGAGCTGGTCTTCGACGAGACCTACTACGTGAAAGACGCCTGGAGCCTCATGCACCTCGGCTACGAGGGGCTGTGGGGCGCCGATCCGAACGTCGCGTTCAACGCAGGCGACCCGAACGGCTACCAGAGCAGCCCCGAGTTCCTCGCGCATCCGCCGCTCGGCAAGTGGATCATCTCGATCGGCCTCGCGCTGTTCGGGGGCGGCAGCAGCTTCGGCTGGCGTTTCTCGACCGCGATCGTGGGCATCATCCTGGTGATCCTGACCATGGTCATCGCCTGGATGCTGTTCCGCTCCACCCTGCTGACCGTGATCGCCGGCGGGCTCATCGCGATCGACGGCAACGCGATCGTGCTGAGCCGGGTCTCTCTGCTCGACGGGATCGTGGCGCTCTTCGCCCTCATCGGCGTGATCCTGGTGCTGCTCGACCGGCAGTGGTCAGCCCGACGCCTCGAGCAGTGGATGTCGCGGCGCACCGCCGCAGGACGCTCCACCGCCTGGGGCCCGGCCCTGTGGTGGCGCCCGTGGCTGATCCTGGCAGCCTTCAGCTTCGGACTCACCAGCGGCGTCAAGTGGAGCGGCGTGTACTTCCTCGCCGGCCTGGCGATCTACTCGGTGCTCACCGACCTGCTCGCGCGGCGCCGTGCCGGGATCGCGCACTGGTCGGCCGGCACCATTCTGAAGCAGGGTCCCGCCACGTTCCTGATCATGGTGCCGCTCGCCGCGGTCACCTACGTCAGCGTCTGGGCCGGCTGGTTCCTCACCGGCAACGGCTACGACCGGCACTGGGCCGAGCAGGCCGTGAACCAGTGGCACGGCCTGCTGTCATGGGTGCCGATCCCGCTGCAGAGCTGGTACCACTTCCAGGCCGAGATCTACAACTACAACGTCAACCTGCACACGCCGCACTCCTACCAGGCCTATCCGCTGACCTGGCTGTTCGAGGTGCGCCCGACCAGCATGTTCTACCAGGACCTCGGCAACGGCACCTCGACGCAGATCCTCGACATCGCGAACCCGCTGATCTGGTGGGCGTGCACGGCCGCGGCCTTCTTCCTGCTGGTGCGGGCGATCTGGGGCGTCTGGCGACGTCAGAGCGTCTGGCGCGAGGCCTTCATCCTCACGGCGATCGCCGCCGGATACCTGCCGTGGGTGCTGTTCTACTCGACCCGCACGGTCTTCCAGTTCTATACGATCGCATTCGAGCCGTACCTGATCCTGGCGCTGACGGCGGCGCTGGGCATCCTGCTCGGCAGTTCGGCGGATGCCGAGGCTCGCCGGGTCGTCGGCTTGCGGGTCGTCGGCATCTTCCTGGGCATCTGCGCGCTGCTCAGCCTGTTCTTCCTGCCGATGTGGACGGGAACGCCGATCCCGCACTGGTTCGTGCAACTGCACTACTGGTTCCCCAGCTGGATCTGAGTTCGCCGGAAATAAATCTGTAACACCACCGGCTGCCGCGACATGTCATTATTGCGGCATACCCGAAGGCAGCCCCCGATGCCCCCACTGCATTTCCGTCCTGTCGTCGCGCCCGCCCTGGCGCTGACGCTGCTCCTCGGCGTGCCCGCCGTCGGCCTCCTGATGTCGGCCACGCCGGCGGTCGCCGGAGTCGGGATCGCGATCGGCCCCAGCCCGATTCATCCCGATACCACGGTGACGATCTCGGGAGGCAAAGACGCCGACGCGACCGTCACCGTCGCCATCCGGCCGCCCGGCAACACCTGGACAAACGTCGATGCGAGTTGCTCCGGCCTCGGCCTCGGCTCGGTGTCATGGTCGTGCCATGTCCCGGCCGGCGGCGGATGGTCGCACGGCGATCACCAGGTGACGGCAACGCAATCGGGGGGAGCCTCGAACGCCGTGGCGAGCGGCCGGTTCGTCGTGGTGCCGCCTGCGGTGCAAGGGCCGAAGCCCGCCCCGGTGCCGCCACCGACACCCACGCCGACCCCGACCGCCACGCAGACGCCGACGCCGACGCCCACGCCGACCCACACCACTCCGGCGGTCGTCCCCCCGCACGTTCCCAGCGGCAAGCCCACGACGAAGGCGAACGTCCCGCCGGTCGAGTTGACGACGCTGGCCCTGCCCGTGACGCAAGACCCCGCAACCGACCCCGCACCGCCCGTGATCGCGAAGCGGCACCCCGTGCTCAGCCCGCCACCCTCGCGCAATGATCCGTCGACGCCGAGCTCCTTGAGCAACGCGCTTCCGACCCTGGCCGACCTGCTCGGCGCCCCCGCGAGCTTCGCCGCGGCCGGCGGCTTCGGCGCGGTCATCCTGCTGCTCATCGCGATCCCCGCACACTTCCTCGACGACACGATCGAGGCGAACTCCCACCGGATCGCCGGGTGGTTCTCGCGTCTGGCCCCGGTCGCCGCGCGCTGGCGCCGGCTGAGGTCGCGACTGCCGCGCATCCCGTTCTCGGGGCCGGCGATCATCGTGCTGGCAAGCGTCGCCTTCGGCTTCGCCGATCCGAAGTTCGGATTCGACCTCGTCTCGCTGAGGTCGACGCTCGCCCTGGCCATCGGCCTGCTGCTGGTGATGGAGGTGCCGAACCTCGCGACATCCACCCTGCTCCGCCGCCGCTGGTCGGCTCGCGCCCGCGTCGTCGTGCAGCCGGGGGCACTGGTGCTCTCGATCGCCGGGGTGGTCGCATCGCGGATCTTCGGATTCCACCCGGGACTGCTGATCGGCCTGGTGATGGGACTCGAACTGGCGTCCGACGTCCGCGCCGAGCATCGCAAGCGCGCCGTGGTCCTTCGCATGGGGATCACGGCGGGGATCGCCACGGCCGCCTGGCTGCTGTACTCCCTGCTCAGCGCCGGGCCCGAGGCGCACGATTTCGCCGGATTGCTCACCCGCGAGACCCTGGTCGCGGCCACCGACGAAGGGCTCACCGGCCTGGTCGTGGCGCTGATCCCCGTCACGTTCATGGAGGGCAAGCAGCTCTTCGAGGGCTCCAAGTGGCTGTGGGCCGCGATCGCCGTGCCCGTCGGCTTCCTGTTCGCCATCCTGGTGATTCCGCGCGCCTTCAGCGAAGAGGGGCCAGACGTCTCGTTCTGGGCATGGATCGCGGTGCTGGTCCTGTTCTCGGCACTCGCACTGGCGGTGTGGCTCGCCTTCCGTCTGACCGCGCATTCCGGCACCGCGCATGACGAAGTCGCCGCCCACGAGGAGTCGGCAGAACCCGTCGCCCACTGACTCGGCACGAGGGCGGCCCAGGGGTTCCGTGTCCCCCTTAACGGGGGCTAGCCTGGTGAAACCCGAACACAAGTCAATCTCAGCATCGCTCCCCTCGCCCCCTCTCAGCAGGAGTACCCCCTTGCGCGCACCCGGTATCGCCGTGATCGTCCTCGGCTCCGTCATCGCCCTCAGCGCCACCCTCGGCATGAGCTACCGCAGCGACGCGTCGCCTCTCGGCGACCCGAGTTCGTCGGTGACCGACTCGAGCACCCCGGTTGCCACCGATTCGAGCTCGGCACCCGCCTCGACGCAGCAGGCGACAGATGGCCAGACCTCCCCCGCTGCGGCTGACACGAGCTCCTCCGCGGCGAGCAATCCGCCCGCGGTCACCGATGACCCCACCCCGTCGGACTCCGCCGCGCCGCCCGCCCCACCGACGGACGGCCAGGGCATCTTCCACCCGTTCTTCGCAGCGTTCGCGAGCGTCACCGCACCTCTTCCGCCCATCGCGACCTATAGCTTCCCGAGCATCCGGTCGATCGCGCCGACGGTGACACTGACGGACGGAGCAGACGGGCTCACATTCACCTATCAACACTTCGACACGGACGGGTCTCCGATCGACGCCGCCCCGCGCACCAGCTTCTCCACCGATTCCGCATTCACAGGCCCTCAGGCCTACGGACCCACTTCCGTAGACGGCCCTGGCCTGTGGCAGTTCACCGTCACCGAGAGCTGGAGCGACGACTCCTTCGACCCCACCTCGACGAGCACCTACTTCTACGTGCCGGACGCGCCCGACTTGACCGGCATGCACTCGATCGGCGACAACATCTATGAGTTCAACGGATACGGGACCACCGATGACCAGGTCGAGGTGGTGTCAGGCGCCCCCGGCGGCTTCACCGTGGTCTGCGGTCCCGTCACGGTGTCCTATTACGGCTGGTACTGCGACACAGATGGAGCCCCGGACCTCAACGCGACCTATTGGGCGATCCAGATCGACACGGGCAGCGACTGCAACGGCTCGGAGTTGGGCTGCGATCTCAGCCCGTACGACGGGGGCGCGCTCTCGCCGGCCAGCTCGTCGATCACCTATTACCCCTCGGTCAGCTTCGAACCCCGGCCGGCCGGCGCGCACCTCGTCGCGAACCCGGGGCTTGGGTCGTATGGCACCAATGTCGACTATTCGATGTGGCAGACCTTCGCAGGAGAGGGAGGACCATACTCCGACTGGGGCGGCTACGCGGGCCAACCCTCGTGCGACGCGGGTGAGGGCACCATCCCCGGCACGAACACCTGCGACGCCTCCGGCCTTGCGCCCGGCTATTACCAATACGACGTCTGGCAGGACTCCACCAATGGTGAGGTGGATCACTACTTCACCGTGCCGAGCACCCCGACCCTCTCGGTGACCCCAAGCGGCAGCGGGCGTGCGGTGCTGAGCGGAACCGTGGCCGACGACGTGGTCAACACCGTCGGCGACCCGGTGCACGTGCTGGTGGACGGGAGCAGCCCCACGTGCGACGGCTCGACTGTGGCCGCCAACGGCACCTGGAGCTGCATCATCACCGGGCTCAAGGGGGGCTCGCACACCTTCCAGACGTTCGTCGAGGATGCCAACACCGGTAGCGCAGATATCGAGTCGCCTGATCACGTCACCGGCGGGCTCTCGGCCGGAAGCAGCATCGTCTCGGCGAAGATCCACGTCACCAGCACGACGACGCCGACCGATAGCCCCACCCCCTTCCCCGACTGGTTCTTCACCGTCACCGGCGTCGACCTCAACAACGTGCACCCCGGCGACACCTTCACCGTCACGGGCTCCGGACTGCCGCCCGGATCGACGGTGAGCGGTGAGCTGCACTCGAAGGCCGTCTCGATCGGCTCGGCCGTGGTACAGCCCGACGGCAGCTTCAGCTTGCCGGTCACCGTGCCCGCCGACTTCCCGGCCGGGGCGCACACCCTCGTCATGACCCTGACGCCTCCCGGAAGCACCGCGGTCGACAGCCAGCAGCCGCTCAAGGTGGTGGCGGCATCCGACTCGAGCGGCGCCGGCGACAGCCCCTCGCCGAGCGACTCGCCCTCGCCGCTGGGGAGCTCCGAGGGGCCGGGCATCGACCATCACGGGCCCAACAGCAACATCCTGACCCACGGCCTGAACTCGATCGCCGACGTGGTCGCGCACCCGGCCAAGGTTCCGGCAGCCATCGAGATCGGCCTCGTGCTGCTGATCTTCGCGGTACTGCCCGGTCACCTGCTCAACGCGACCCTCGCCGAGCAGTACGAGCGGTTCACGAAGCGCCGCGAGCAGCGCAGGCGCGCCCCGGGCCGCTGGGCGCGGCTTGTCGCGTTCCTGCACCGTGCCCCCTTCGTGGCCGGCCTCGCGCTGACGACCGCCACGGCGCTGCTGTTCGGCTTCGCCGATCCGCGCTTCGGGTTCTCGCTGGCATCGCTCCGGCTGTTCCTGGGCCTTGCCATCGCCTTGGCGATCGTCAGCTACCTGACCAACGCCGTCGTCGGCCGCATCATGCGCGGGCGGTGGAACGTGGATGTCCAGGTCAGCCTGCGCCCGCTCGGCCTGATCCTCACCGTGGTCGGCGTCGTGGTGTCGCGGCTGCTCGACTTCTCGCCCGGCTTCCTCATCGGCCTCGTGCTCGGGCTCGTGATCTCTGAGAAGCACCTGGCCAAGCAGGCCTGGCGCGCGGTGCTGCTGCGCAGCTCGATCCTGCTCGGGCTCGCACTGCTCGCCTGGTTCGCGTTCAGCCTGTTCGACTCGAAGCAGGAGGGAGGCAGCTTCGCCTCCGAGCTCGCGATCGAGACCCTCGTCGCGATCACCACCGAGGCGGTCGTAGGCCTGCTGGTCGAACTGCTGCCGCTCAAACTGCTCGAGGGCGAGAAGCTCTATGAGAAGTCCAAGGTGCTGTGGGGTGCGCTCTACCTGCTCGCGGTCTTCATCTTCGTGGTCGCGGTCGTGCCGTGGGAGGGCAACTGGGCCGAGCTCGGGTCGTCGCTCTGGACGTGGATCGGCATCGTCGTCGGCTTCGGCATCGTGGCCACCGGCATCTACCTCTACTTCCGCATCCGCGGGCATGAGGAGCACGAAGCGCACAGGATCACCGACGCGGACGCGAACGAGCGGGTTCCGATCGCGAGTGAGGACGAGTGACTCCGCTCACGTGCAGCCGACGTAACGCGCAGTAGTGAGGCGGGTGCCAGTCGCGCCCGCCGGTAGCCTGGCAGGCATGCCAGAACGCAGCGCCGACCGCTCAGATCGAGAGTACGGATTCCGCACCCGCGCCATCCACGCCGGAAACATCCCGGATGCCGTGACCGGCTCGCGCGCGCTCCCGATCTACCAGACCAGCGCGTTCGTCTTCGACGACACCGCCGATGCCGCCGCCCGCTTCGCCCTGCAGAAGTACGGCAACATCTACAGCCGCCTGGCGAACCCGACGGTCGCCAGCTTCGAAGAGCGGGTCGCCTCGCTCGAGGGCGGGATCGGGGCGGCTGCCACCGCATCCGGGCTCGGCGCCGAGTTCATCACCTTCGCGTCGCTGGCCGGGGCCGGCGACCACATCGTCGCGAGTTCGAGCCTGTACGGCGGCACGATCACCCAGCTCGACGTGACGCTGCGGCGCTTCGGGGTTGACACCGCCTTCGTGAAGTCGTCCGACCCGGCCGACTACGACGCGGCGATCACCGACAAGACGAAGCTGATCTTCGTCGAGACGATCGCGAACCCCTCGGGCGAGATCGCCGACCTCGAGGGGCTCGCCGAGGTGGCGCACAGCCACCACATCCCACTCATCGTCGACTCGACGGTGGCGACTCCCTATCTGAACCGGCCGATCGAGTGGGGTGCCGACGTCGTCATCCACTCGGCCACGAAGTTCCTCGGCGGCCACGGCACGACCCTCGGCGGCGTCGTCGTCGAGAGCGGCCGCTTCCACTGGGCCAACGAGCACTTCCCCCTGTTCGACGAGCCGGTGCCGCACTACGGCGGGCTCAACTGGCATGGCAACTTCGGCGAGTACGCGTTCCTGACCCGTCTGCGCGCCGAGCAGCTGCGCGACATCGGCCCGACCCTCGCGCCGCACTCGGCCTGGCTGCTCGCGCAGGGCGTCGAGACGCTGCCCTACCGGATGCAGGCCCACGTCGACAACGCCCAGACGGTCGCCGAATGGCTCGAGGCCGATGGCCGCGTCGAGTTCGTGAGCTACGCCGGGCTCCCTTCGCACCCCCATCACGAGCGGGCCGCCAAGTACCTGCCCAAGGGGCCGGGCTCGGTGTTCAGCTTCGGGGTGAAGGCCACGGCGTCGGCATCCAGTCGAGAGGTCGGTCAGCGCTTCATCGAGAGCGTGAACCTGGCCAGCCACCTGGCCAACATCGGCGATGCCAAGACGCTCGTCATCCATCCCGGGTCGACCACCCACGCGCAACTCAGCGAGCAGCAGCTGCTCGCCGCCGGTGTGCTCCCGGGTCTGGTGCGCATCAGCGTCGGGATCGAAGACCTCGATGACATCATCGACGACCTCGACCAAGCGCTCGACGCCGCGGTGAAGGGATAATCGGCGCATGGCAACCGACACCCTCGAAACCGTCACGCTCACGAACGGTCTGACCTGCGAACTGCCCTCAGACTCACCGCTGGCCAAGCTGCTCAAGTCGCAGCGCACCTGGGTGGGGCCGAGCGCCAAGGAGCGGCTCAAGATCCTGCAGGGCGCGAAGACGGTCGCCATCGTGGGCGCCTCGCCCAACACGACCCGGTCGAGCTACTTCGTCGCGACCTACCTGCAGCAGTCGAGCGACTACGAGCTGTTCTTCGTCAACCCGATGGTCGACGAGATCCTCGGGCAGAAGACGTATCCCGACCTGGCGTCGTTGCCGGTGGTGCCCGACATCGTCGATGTCTTCCGCAAGGGCAGCGACATCCCCGCGGTGATCGACGAGGCGCTGGCCATCGGTGCGAAGACGGTCTGGGTGCAGCTCGGCATCTGGAATCAGGATGCCGCCATCTACGGCGAGTCGAAGGGCCTCACGGTCGTCATGGACCGCTGCCTCAAGATCGAGCACGCGCGCTTCCACGGCGGGCTGCACCTGCTCGGCTTCGACACCGGAGTGATCAGCTCGCGCAAGGGCGCGCGCTGAATCTTCTTGTGCACCGCCGCTCCTGCGGCGCACCCGCTCCGCGCGACGTACACGCCGCCGCGCTTCGCTGGCCGCCGGCTCCGGGTTAGGGTTGCCCGCCGATCGCGTTGCGCTGACCGTTGTTCTGCACGTCGCCGTCGATCCCTCCATCGACCAGCACCGTGTTGTCGTCCCCGTTCACGACTGCCGACGTCATGACTCCGTGACAGGTGATCATGTTGCGGCTGCCGGTGAGCTTCAGGGTGTGGATGTCATCACTCGTCTGAATGGTGTTCAGGTCGCCGTTGACCTGGAGCGTCCCGACCGTCTGGGCATAGACCTGCAGGCTGTCGCCGATGATGGTCAGCGTGCCGAGGTGCGCGGCCGTCACGGTGATGCCGGAGCCCGTGACGGTGAGGTTCTCGCAGTTGTCGACGCGGTAGGTTCCGGCCACCGAGATCACCCGATCGACGCAGCCCGGGATCGGGGTGGCGCTCGGCGTGCCCGTCGGAGTCGTCGAGGGCATGGGCCCCGCGTCGGGCGTCTGCGTCGCGCCCCGGGTGGGCGAGGGCGCGCCGCCCCAGTTGGCGAACAGCGACAGCGGGCTGCAGGCGCTGAGCGCCGCGACCAGGACGACCGCGAGCGGGAAGGCGGCGGCGATCGTGAGCGTGCGACGAGGAACCATGCCGCCGAGCCTAGGGTGCCGCGCCGTCAAGTGACGAGGAGATTCCTCAGGGCGGGCTCGTCGGTCACCGGCAGCGCGCAGACGAACTGCTCGCAGAAGTAGGCGGCGGCCCTCCCGTCGCGCGTGGTCCGGCCCGCGAACAGCTCGAATCCGGATGCGGCGAACGCCGCCGCCTGAGCGCTCGTGACGACGGCCGTCGGCTCGGGCCCGCTCGAGCGCGCCGCCGCGCTCAACGGCTCCCCCGGATCGTCGGCGACGACCACCAGCTGCCGCAGCGGCGCCGCGAGCCGCGAGGCGATCGCCAGCGCCGCGCCGAACGCGCTGGGCTGCTCGAGCGCGTTCGCCAGGGCGGGAGCGATCGCGTCCTCGGCGATGCGCCGATGGGCGTCGTCACCGCTGAGCGTCCACAGCAGCAGGGCGGCATCCGCGAGCAGCGCAGCGCCGGATGGCGCGGCTCCGTCGTCGAGATCGGCCGTCGCCGCGAGACCGTGCGCGACCAGCACGGGATCGCTGCCGCCGGGGGCCGCGATCCGGCCGTCTGCGGTACGCGTGCGCTCGATCAGCGTGCGGGCGATCGACGCGTACCCGACCTCGCCGAGCGCGAGCGAGAGGCGCAGCAGGCCGCCGGCCAAGCCGCCGATGTCTTCGAGGGTCGCCACGGCATGCGAGAGCCTGCCATCGAGTGAGGCCCGGGCGATCGGGCCGCCAGGGCCGTCTGGCACGTGCAGGCCGAGCACGGCCTCCGCTGCGGCGCGTGCTGCCGCGATCCACTCGGGGCGGCCCATCCGCGTGCCGGCGGCGGCCAGGGCTCCGATGGCCATCCCGTTCAGCCCGGTCAGCACCTTGGCGTCGAGCGAGGGGCGCGGCTGGGCGGCGCGATCCGCCATGTCGAGCGCGTAGTACCCGCCCTCGCTGCGCACGCCATCGATCGGGCTCTCGCTGTCTTGCGCCGAGGCGAAGGCGCCGGACGGCAGGCGCAGCACCTCGAGCAGGAAGCCTGCGATCCCGGCCGCCGGCCCCGATCGACGGCCCTCTGCGAAGCGCGCGAGCAGTTGCGCGTTGTCGCTCAGCATCCGCTCGTAGTGCGGCTCGCTCCAGTCGCGGTTCACCGCGTAGCGGAAGAACCCTCCCTCGACCGGATCGCGCAGGGGCGACTCGTCGAGAGCGTCGAGCGTTCGGCCGGCGAACCCGGTCGCTGCGCTTCCCGCCGCCGCACGCTCCTGCATGAACCACAGCACCGGCGCGTTCGGGAACTTCGAGCCGCGGCCCAGGCCGCCGAACTCGGGATCTTCGAGCCGGGCGAGGCGATCGACGGCTTCGTCCAACTCGGCGTCGGTCGGCAGCCCGGACGGCGCCTCGACGCGAGCCTGCGCCAGCGCGTCGCGCACGGCTGCGGACGCCGACTCGACCTCGTCGCGCCGGTCGTTCCAGGCCTCGAGGATGGCATCGAGCACCATCCGGAACGACGGGGTGTCGCCGATCGGCCGCGGCGGAAAGTAGGTGCCGGCGAAGAACGCCGCCCCGCTCGGCGTGGTGAACACCGACAGCGGCCAGCCGAGGTTGCCGGTGAAGGCGCTGCCCGCGGCCAGGTAGGCGGCATCCACCTCGGGATGCTCCTCGCGATCGACCTTGATCGCCACGAAGTGCTCGTTGAGGTACGCGGCCAGCTCGGGGTCGCTGAAGCTCTCGCGCGCCATCACGTGGCACCAGTGGCAGGTGGCGTAGCCGATGCTGACGAACAGCGGCACATCGCGGCGTGCGGCCTCGTCGAACGCCGCCTCACCCCACGCCCACCAGTCGACGGGATTGTCGGCGTGCGAGCGCAGGTAGGGGCTCACAGCATCGGATAGCCGGTTCGTCATAGGGTCAGAGTATGTCGACGACGACCGTGACCTACGTGGGCGGCCCCACCGCGATTCTCGACTGGGCGGGGCTGCGCATCGTCACGGATCCGACCTTCGACGCCCCGCAGGTCTACGCCCATCCCGGCGAGTCGACTCTGGTGAAGACGCACGCTCCTGGCGTCGCCCGCGCCGATCTCGGGCAGGTCGATCTCGTGCTGCTCTCGCACCACGGGCACAAGGACAACCTCGACTGGGAGGGCCTGGAACTCATCGCGACCGGCCCGCTGACGCTGAGTACGCAGCTGGCCGCCTCCGAGCTCTGGGGCGGTTCGGTGCTCGGCTTCGACGATTGGGAGCAGCACCGCATAGGCGACGCCACTGTCACCATCGTGCCCGCCCTGCATGGTCCCCCTGGCTCCCTGTGGTTCGGCGGGCCGGTGGTGGGCTTCGTGCTCGAGAAGCCGGGCGAGCCGACCGTCTACGTCAGCGGCGACAACGCATCGCTGCCCCTCGTCGAGCAGATCGCAGGCCGGTTTCCGAAGATCGACATCGCGCTGCTCTTCTCGGGGGCGGCGCGCGTGCCCGGGCTCGACGCCGCCCTCACCCTGACGTCTCGGGATGCTGCGACCGCCGCGCGTCTGCTCGGCAGCCCGCGCGTGGTCGCCCTGCACGTCGAAGACTGGGAGCACTTCAGCGAGAGCCGCTCCGACCTCGAGACGGCGTTCGCCGACGCGGGGCTGTCGCGGCTGCTGGTCGCGACGCCGCGCGGGCAGCGCGTCGAACTCTAGGCCGCGCCGACCTGTTCCGGATGTCCGCCCGAGCGGTGGTCGCGGTTCAGCGCGCTGATCGCCGCCACCTCGTCGGCCGTCAGCTCGAAGCCGAACAGATCGAAGTTCTGCGCCATCCGTTCGCGCGAGTTGGATTTCGGAATCACCACGAGCCCGTTCTGCAGGTGCCAGCGCAGGATCACCTGAGCCGGCGACACCCCGTGGGCGGCCGCGGCAGCCGCGATCGGGCCCTCGTCGAACATGTTGACCTGGGCGTGCCCGAGCGGGCCCCACGACTCGGTCAGGATTCCGTGTGCGGCGCCGTATTCGCGCAGCGGCAGCTGGGTGAACAGCGGGTGCAGCTCGATCTGGTTGATCACGGGCACGGTGCCGGTCTCGGCCGCGAGGCGCTCGAGATCCGGGATGCGGAAGTTCGAGACGCCGATCGAGGTGGCCTTCTTGTCGTCCCGGATCTTCTCGAACGCCTTCCAGGTCTCGACGAAGAGGTTGCGCGAGGGCACAGGCCAGTGGATGAGATACAGGTCGACGCGGTCCATCCCCAGCTTCTCGAGGCTGAGGTCGATCGCGTCGAACGCCGTCTGCGTTCCCTGGTCGGAGTTCCAGAGCTTGGTCGTGATGAACAGCTCGTCACGCGGAATGCCCGACTTCTGGATGGCACGGCCGACCCCGCCCTCGTTGCCGTAGAACGACGCGGTGTCGATGTGGCGGTAGCCCACCTCGAGCGCGTCGCTCACGATGCGCTCGGTCTCGTCGGGGTCGACGCGGAACACGCCGAATCCGAGCTGGGGGATGGTGTGTCCGTCATTGAAGGTCAGTGTGGGAACAGTCGAAGAAGTCACTAGATCGGA